>SKEY01000063.1_pt1 | contig 168534 bp, 128 predicted proteins | sample 4843871 | NCBI WGS metagenome assembly SKEY01 (sample SAMN11008797, study PRJNA524170) | human gut metagenome | biome: Human fecal sample; material: Feces; isolation source: fecal sample from pouch patient p36 | host: Homo sapiens | place: Israel: Tel-Aviv | collected 2016-12-04
GATTTATATGGGGACATTTTCAAAGTCCATCGCGCCTGCCATCCGTGTGGGATTCATGGTGCTGCCGGAACATCTCATGAAGGTGTACAGGGAAAAGGCTGGCTTTTATGCGTCCACGGTGTCCAGGATTGACCAGAATATCCTCTATCAGTTTATCACCCAGGGCCATTATGAGCGCCATTTAAACCGTATGAGGGCCGTGTACAAGGCAAAGCATGATGTGCTGCTAAACGGGCTAAGGGAATTGGAGGACCGGTTTGTCATACGCGGGGAATACGCGGGGCTTCATGTGCTTTTGACCTATCGCTGGGGCGGCAGTGAGAAGCAGCTGACAGAACAGGCCGCGGCAGCCGGCGTAAAGGTCTATGGCATGTCGGACTGCTTCATCCACCCCGAACAGAATATTTACCCGTCCACGGTCATGCTGGGATATGCGAAACTGAGCGAAGCTGAGATTGAAAAGGGTACCGGGCTGTTAAAGAAGGCCTGGTCCTGAACCCGTGATGAAAGGAATGGATATAGAGTGAAGGACAGAAAGTACAGTGTCATAGATATAACGGCGGCAGCGGCCTTTGCCATGGTGCTGGGAATCAGCAGCATATGGGGGCTTAAGGAACAGGGAAATGTCCCAGGGAGAAACGGTGCTGCCGTACTCCGGGAGGCAGCAGATTCAGCGGACATGGGCACGGACAGTGCAGATGGGGCCTCTGGAGGCATGGATGGAGGAAATGCCGGTGCAGGCCGTATGGCCGGAAGGAGCGGATCTGGCGTGGACGGCAACGATGCAGGCGGGGATGTAAGCGGAGCAGCGGGAAAGGCAGCAGGCGCGGATGGAAACGGCATGGCGGGGATGACAGCAGGCGCAGATGGCGGGGCAGCGGGAGAGGCCGCCCCCGTGGTCCTGGATGAAAGGCAGCTGATAACCGTGTCAGACATCATGAAAGCGCTTGAAAAGGGAAACCTTAAGGAGGCGGCTGCCGTAATGGTACGTGAGGAGGATATGCTGGCAGATATGTTCTACACTGTCATGGACGGTGGACGATATCTTTATGACGGCAGTTCCTTCCGGTCTGACATAGATGGCCGGGGAATGGTATTTACCAAGGCGGGTACCGTGTATTACGGTACGTTTAAAGCCGGGAAGCCGGAAGGACAGTGCACGGCCCTGCAGGTGGTGGATCTGGACGCGCCCAGATATGATTATTCCCAGGGAATCTGGAAAGACGGCAGGATGGAGGGCAAAGGCCATACAGGATACTGCTATTTTGAAGGAAGCCCGGAAGGGGAGGCAAGGGATATCTGCAAGACAGGAACATTTTCCCAGGACCTTATGGAGGGCGACGTGGTCTATACCAGCATGAATGAGGAGGACCAGGTTTCAACCTGGAAACTGAAGGTGGGACACGGAATCGCAATCCTGGACGACAGATGGAATCATGTGGAATCCACAGGGGAATACCAGCTGCTGTCTGAGGACAATGACAACCACGCATATGTGCTGGAAGAGGACCAGGCCGCCATGCCCATGTGGGTGAACCTGTTGGTATGGGATGAATAGGGAACGGCAGAAAAGAACCTCCGGGCAGATGCTTATGCATCCCCGGAGGTTTATTTATCCTAAAAGTATGGTTATCAATTGAATCCAGAATACTTTACTAAATCCGCAGTTTTCTGGATCCAGGGTATTTTCCTAAAACCAAATCATCTTCCTAATCCAGGGTATCTTCCTCGATGGTGGCAGTAGGTTCCTGCGGTTTACGCACGGTACTGTCTTCCTGTCCGGAAACCTCCTCCTCATCCATCAGGTCATCACTGTAATCCGCCTGATAATCGTGGGAGACATAGGAGGTACCGAGGTCCCCGTCCATGCGGCCATAGTCATACAGATCGTCCTCATCCACATAATCATCATCCAGGAATCCCTCGTCCTCAAACAGGTCGGAATCATCTTCCTTTTTCTGGGCACGCTCATCCATGAAATCATCCTTCTTGGTCTTCATGGTGTTGAGGGCGATGTGGGCGGTATCCACGGCAGCGGAGGCAACCTCGTGGGCTGTGTCTGAAAGCAGGCTTCCTGCATCCTTCAGCACATTCTTAGTGGCATGGGCCATATCCTTGGCAGCCACCTTCAGCTCATCCTTACTGGACGTAAGGGAAATATAATTGCGGTCCAGCTTGCGGGAATCAATGGTGCGGTCTTCCGCTCCCTCCGGTCTGTCCTCGTCACCGCTGTCCTCAAATTCGCGGAAATCCTTTTCCAGTTCCTTGTGGTATGTCTTATACTGGAGTACATAAGAAACGCCGGCAGCCACAGCGCCTGTGACAGCCGCAAATGCTACGAACTTACCCCAACCTTTCTTAGCCATGCAAAAACCCCCTTCTTACCTTTTAATAGTGATTACGCATAAAACGCATAAAAGTACGATACAATTCATAGTATTCCTTATTGCTACTATTGTAATACGAATGGAAAAAAAAAGAAACAGCAATTTGTAAAAAAATAATAAAATTAAAAGAAATTAGCACTCAAGTCTTGACAGTGCTAACAACTGGTGATATAACTTATCATGTGAGCAAAATAAAGATGCTTAGAAAGATAACACAAGAAAGAAAAAGCAGAACAGTTTGTAAGGAGGAATTCAATTATGAAGTTGGTACCATTGTTTGACAAGGTAGTATTAAAGCAGTTAGTAGCAGAAGAGACCACAAAGTCCGGTATTGTCCTTCCGGGTGCGGCAAAGGAAAAGCCACAGCAGGCAGAGGTTATTGCAGTTGGTCCTGGCGGCGTTGTGGACGGCAAGGAGATTACCATGCAGGTTAAGGCCGGCGACAAGGTCATCTACTCCAAGTACTCAGGCACTGAGGTGGAAGTAGAGGATGAGAAGTATGTAATTGTTAAGCAGAGCGATATCCTGGCAGTAGTTGAATAATTGAAACCATTTTACAAAATAATGAATAGAACATAATTTGGAGGTTGATTATCATGGCAAAGCAGATTAAGTATGGCGTAGAAGCCCGCAAGGCTCTGGAAGCAGGCGTGAATCAGTTAGCAGATACAGTACGTGTGACATTAGGACCCAAGGGACGCAACGTTGTCCTGGATAAGTCCTTCGGCGCTCCGTTAATCACCAACGACGGCGTTACCATTGCAAAAGAGATTGAACTGCAGGATCCATACGAGAATATGGGCGCACAGTTAATCAAGGAAGTTGCTTCCAAGACCAACGATGTGGCTGGTGACGGTACCACGACCGCAACCGTCCTGGCACAGGCAATGGTGAATGAAGGTATGAAGAACCTGGCAGCAGGCGCTAACCCAATCGTTTTAAGAAAGGGTATGAAGAAGGCAACAGACGCAGCTGTTGATGCCATCAAGGCTATGAGCAAACCAATCAACGGCAAGGCTCAGATTGCAAGGGTTGCAGCTATCTCAGCATCTGACGATGAGGTTGGCACAATGGTAGCAGACGCTATGGAGAAGGTTTCCAAGGACGGCGTCATCACCATTGAGGAATCCAAGACAATGATGACAGAGCTTGACCTGGTTGAAGGCATGCAGTTCGACAGAGGTTACCTGTCCGCATATATGTGCACTGATATGGATAAGATGGAAGCGAATCTGGATGATCCATATGTGCTGATTACCGACAAGAAGATTTCCAATATCCAGGAGTTACTGCCTCTGTTAGAGCAGGTTGTCAAGATGGGCGCAAGACTGCTGATCATCGCCGAGGATGTGGAAGGCGAAGCACTGACCACCCTGATTGTCAACAAGTTAAGAGGTACCTTCAACGTAGTTGCTGTCAAGGCTCCCGGCTATGGCGACAGAAGGAAGGAGATGCTGCAGGATATCGCTATCCTTACAGGCGGCACCGTTATCTCTGAGGAAGTTGGTCTGGACTTAAAGGATGCAACCATGGATCAGTTAGGCCGTGCAAAATCCGTTAAGGTACAGAAGGAGAATACAATCATCGTTGACGGTATGGGCGATAAGGACACCATCGCTGCAAGGGTTGCCCAGATCCGCAAGCAGATTGAGGAAACCACCTCTGATTTTGACAGGGAGAAATTACAGGAGCGTCTGGCTAAGCTGGCTGGCGGCGTAGCTGTCATCCGTGTAGGCGCTGCTACCGAGACAGAGATGAAGGAAGCCAAGCTTCGTATGGAAGATGCCCTGAACGCTACAAGGGCAGCTGTTGAGGAAGGTATCATCGCAGGCGGCGGTTCCGCATATGTACACGCTGCAGCTGATGTGCAGAAGATTGTTGACAGCCTGGAAGGTGATGAGAAGACCGGTGCCAAGATTATCTTAAAGGCCCTGGAGTCCCCGCTGTTCCACATCGTTGCAAATGCAGGCCTGGAAGGTTCCGTAATCGTGAACAAGGTTAAGGAATCCAAGGTTGGATGCGGATTTGACGCATACAAGGAAGAGTTTGTCGACATGATTGAAGCAGGTATCCTGGATCCTGTTAAGGTTACAAGAAGCGCACTGCAGAATGCAACCAGCGTTGCTTCCACCCTGCTGACAACCGAATCCGTTGTTGCCAATATCAAGGAACCGGCTCCGGCAATGCCTCCAGCACCTGATATGGGCGGAATGTACTAATCCATGACATGATATGACCATGCACAGCCTGGACGGTTGGGATGAACCCAACTGTTCCAGGCTGTTTTCATGTCCGGCGGATTGAATCGTCCGGAGTCCCGTGATGGATGGGAGACTGCTACACAAACATCCTTGCGGCGCAGGTGAATGCAAAACAGATGACGATGCCGCACACGGTAGGTACCAGGAAGGACACAAGGGTCCACTTGAAACTGCCGGATTCCTTCCTGATGGTGAGAAGGGTGGTGGTGCAGGGCCAGTGCATAAGGGAAAACAGCATGGTGCTGACAGCGGTAATCCAGGTCCACCCATTATTCACAAGAAGTTCCTTTAACTGTGCCAGGCTGTCAAACTCCAGAATACTGCCCTGGGCCATGTAAGCCATGATGATGATGGGAATGACGATCTCATTGGCAGGAAGCCCCAGTATGAAGGCCATGAGGATGACCCCGTCCATGCCCAGCAGCCTGGCAAAGGGGTCCAGGAAGCCGGAACAGTGGGCCAGCAGGGTAAGGCCGCCCACCTGTACATTTGCCATGATCCAGATAAGAAGTCCGGCCGGGGCAGCCACCACAATGGCCCTTCCCAGCACGAACAGGGTCCGGTCAAAGATGGAGCGGACAATGACCTTCCCAATCTGGGGGCGGCGGTAGGGCGGCAGTTCCAGGGTAAAGGAAGAGGGGATTCCCTTTAATACGGTCATGGACAGGAACTTGGACGCCGCGAAGGTCATGAACACGCCCAGCACAATGAATGCCGTTAAAAGCAGCGCGGATAACAGGGAATCAAAAGCTCCCCCGGATACACCCACGAAAAACATGGTGATGATGGCAATCAGGGTGGGGAATCTTCCGTTGCAGGGCACGAAGTTATTGGTGATCATGGCAATGAGCCGTTCCCTTGGGGAGTCAATGATGCGGCAGCCCACGATACCGGCCGCATTGCACCCAAAGCCCATGCACATGGTAAGGGCCTGTTTGCCGCAGGCATGGCAGCTCTTAAATGGTTTATCCAGGTTGTAGGCAATCCTGGGAAGGTATCCGGAATCCTCCAACAAGGTAAACAGGGGGAAGAAGATGGCCATGGGCGGCAGCATGACGGATACAACCCAGGCCAGCACGCGGTAGACGCCCAGGACAAGGATGCCATGGAGCCATTCCGGCGCGCCCATGGCCATGAATGCCCGGGTGAGCTGGTCCTGGAGCTTAAAGAAGGCGTCAGCCAGCATCTGGGAAGGATAGTTGGCCCCGGTGATGGTCAGCCAGAACACTACGGCCAGCATTCCAACCATGACCGGATAACCTGTGAAACGGCTGGTCAGCACCTTATCCAGGCGGCGGTCCCCTTCATTGTATTCAACCTGATTAAAATGCACGGTATCCCGGCATATTTTTTCCGCGGAGGCTACCAGGGCAGCCACCACCCGGTCACCCATGATTTCCCTGGTGACACCGTATTTGGACAGGTGTTCCCTGGCCTCGTCCAGGGCCTCCGCCAGTTCCGGTATGTCAAGTATGTCTTCGCCCAGATATTCCTTCAGTTCCTTCATAAGGGAAGGATCACAGTCAAGAAGCTTCAGTGTGAGCCACCTGGAATTGATTTTTCCGTCCACCCTGGCTTTTACCAACGGTTCTGCCATGGCAATGGCCTGCTCAATGATGGGGGAATACTGGACCTGGTAGGGATGGAGGTCCTTCTTTCCGTCCACCAGTGCGTCCAGCTGTTCAAGGAAATGCTCCAGGCTTTTCTTTTTCCTGGCAATGGTGCCCACAACCGGTACCCCCAGTTTTTCAGAGAGCATTTCCAAGTCAATGGAAATGTTCTTGCGCGCGGCTTCATCCAGAAGGTTGACGCATACCAGCACATGGTCTGATATCTCCATGGTCTGCAGCACCAGGTTCATATTGCGTTCCAGGCAGGTGGCGTCGCAGACCACCACCACGCTGTCACTGCCCCCGAAACAGATGAAGTTGCGGGCAACCTCCTCCTCGGCAGAGTGGGCCATGAGGGAATAAGTGCCAGGTATATCCACCAGCACGTATCCATGATTCCTGGTTTTACAAAATCCCTGGGCATTGGTTACGGTTTTGCCGGGCCAGTTGCCGGTGTGCTGGTTCATGCCGGTCAGGTTATTAAAGAGGGTGCTCTTACCTACATTGGGATTACCTGCTATGGCAATGACCTTATCTTCGGGTGTCTGTTTTTTTATCTCCAATCCGGAATCGACAGCGCCCATTCCTACTGATTGTTTTGTCAGCCCCATTTTAATACTCCTTTTATATATTTTTAGATTTATATATTTTAATCATCATTCATGAATCAGGATGCCCCTGCAGTCCTCGGAACGTATGGCGATGACAGCGCCGCGTATCAGGTAGGCGCATGGGTCCCCAAGGGGGCTTTGGCCCAGACATTCCACTTCTGTGTCCTCTACCAGGCCGATATCCAGAAGGCGTCTGCGGATGCTGCCGCAGGCAGTCAGTTCTTTAATGTGTGCCCGCTGGCCGGGCTTTATATCACTCAGACAATGAATTTCTTTCATATTTACAATACCTCGCAATAGATTTAGGATAGGGAAACATTTTCTTACTCTTATAATATTGCAGGAGGGACACTTTGGTTACTGGTATGGATGGAAAACATGAAAAAAACGGACCGGGCATGGATAAGGAAGGTTTCTATACCATGAAAGGATATGAACGGGTAAACGGTGAGGAGCTTACGTCTTCCATGGAAGATTACCTGGAAATGGTCTGCCGCATGGAAGCGGAAGGATATCCGGTGCGGGTAAGCCTTCTGGCCGCCAACCTGCATGTGCGTCCTTCCTCCGCATCCAAGATGCTGGATAACCTGAAGGCAGCCGGATATATTGACTTCAGGAAATACGGCACCATCATGGTCACGGATAAGGGGCATATGGAGGGACGGTATCTGCTGCACCGGCACCAGGTGCTGCATGAATTTTTCTGCGCCCTGAACCATACGGACAGTGAGCTGGAGCAGGTGGAGAAGATTGAGCACTATATCAACCGGAGGACCGTGGGGAATATGGAGCGGATGCTGCCTTTCCTTAAAAGCCTGTAAGGTATCACTGGAAATATGGGGCAAACTATTGTATAATGGGAAATATGCGAAACAGGACCTGATAAGTGCATGAAACATTTACAACATGATAAAAGGAGAGAACAGAATGAACGATGATAATTACGTAGAGTGGCTTGTGAAGAGGAAAGACCCGGCCTATGCCATTCCCCTTAAGATATTGATGATTGTCCTGTGTGTTATTTCTGCCTTCCTGGCCATGCAGACCATATTTGGGATTGTCTTTCTTCTGGCAGCGGCGGCAGGGACTTATTTTGTTTTCCTGAATATGAGCGTGGAATATGAATACCTGTTTGCGGAAGGCGGACTCACCGTGGACCGTATCCTGGGCAAGGCCAGAAGGAAGAGGGTATTTGACTGTGATAAAGAGGATGTGCAGGTGGTGGCTCCGGCTGATTCCTTTGTGTTAAAGGATTATGAGCGCCAGGGCGCCAAGGTAAAGGATTTTTCGTCCGGCAGGAAGGAAGCCAAGGTATATGCACTTATGTACCAGAAGGGGGCAGATAACTTCAAGGTCCTGATTGAACCGAATGAGAAGATGATTGGCGCCATGAGAAGGACATTCCCAAGAAAGCTTGTGATGTAGCTGGACAGGGAGCGGACGGCGCTTGGTGGATGGGGACGGACGCGCTTGGTAGATAAGGACGGATGGCATTCTGTATATAGGGAACGGTGGCATTCCGTGAATAGGGAATGGCAGCATGTGGATAAGAAGAAAGGGACAGCTGGCCTGAGGGGATATGGGGATTCCCGTCAGGAGCAGCTGTCCCTTTTGGTCCGGTACCAGGCACCTGTTTATCGCGTCCTCCTGCCTGGAAGGATTAAAATTCCTTCTTCTTATAGATGGAAATGCTGATAAAATAGGATGTTGCAAACATCAGCAGTGACAGAACCAGCAGCAGGATACAGAAATTGGACAGGATGGCCGGACTTATATTCTTAAGCCTGCCGCCCCGCGCTATGATGACACCTGTAAAGAAGATGGCTGCAAACAGCACACTGGGGATGTAGCGGCCCTTTTCAGCGCCAAGCCACAGGGAGCAGGGAAGGGCCAGGGCCGTGTAAATGAGCGATATGGCAGTCCCTGTCAAAAGGGTAGTGCACATTGCATACAGAAACTCAGTATCAATCCCTCCTGTGCGGATGACCCAGGCAATCCCTGTCATGGGAAAGGATACGGCGGCCGCGGCCATAAGCATCAGTATGGAAATGATGTATTTTTCCTGAACCATGACGGTCCTGGAAAGGGGCATGCTCAGCGCATAGGTATCCCACTTCACCTGCCTGTCATAGGAGGAAAGGGTGAAGGTAAACATGGCGCTTACCATCATGCACAGGGATATGAACAGCAGCCCGCCGTCCTTCTGGGGAAGGAATACAAGACCCCATACGACAACGATGAACAGCAGGCTCTTAATGTTCTGCCCTAAACAATAAAAATCTTTTAACAGTAATCCTTTCATCGCATCTGCCCCCTTACATGAAACAGCATGATTTCCTCAATGTTGGTGCGGTCCATGACCAGGTTGGGATAACGCTCCATCACTTCCCGGCGGTTGCGCACCAGGCACTCTGACTGGTATGCGCTTTGGCGGATCCCCACCATGGTAATCCCACCGCGGCCTGCCATGTCCTTAAGGTGTTCCAGTTCCTCCTGGCTGCACTTAATGATTCCCATGTCCTCGATAAGGGAATCCTTTTCTTCTGAAAACAGGATTGAGCCGTTGTGGATCATGGTGATATAGTCAGCCACCTTATCCAGGTCACTGGTAATGTGGGAGGAAATCAGGACGGAATTCCCGCCGTCCTCAATGAACCCAAACAATATATCCAGGATCTCATCCCGGACAACCGGGTCCAGGCCGCTGGTTGCCTCATCCAGGACCAGCAGTCTGGGATGGTGGCTCAAAGCAGCTGCAATGGACAGCTTCATCTGCATTCCTTTGGAATATTCCTTTATTTTCTTCTTCCCAGGCAGGGCAAAACGGTGCAGATAATCCAGGAACAGTTCCTGGTCCCAGTTCCTGTAAATCCTGCCCAGCATATGGGATACCTGTATCCCGTTCAGGAATTCATGAAAATGGCTTTCGCCCCACACAACCCCAATCTGTTCCTTGATACGCGGCTGGTCAGTGTCCAGGTTAAGGCCCAGGATCTCGACGGTGCCGCTGTCCCGACGGACAACATCCAGCATGGCCTTGAGGGTGGTGGACTTGCCGGCCCCATTTTCGCCTATCAGTCCCATGATGGCTCCCTTTGGAAGTAAAAGGTCAACATCCTTCAGGGAAAAATCCTTGTAGGCCTTTGAAAGCCCTCTTATGTTCACTGCGTACTCCATGGACATCTCCTCACTCTCCGTTATATATAAGTTCCAGCACCTCCACCAGCTCCTTCAGGGGAATGCCGCTTTTTTTAGCCAGGTCAGCTGCTTTTGCCAGGTATTCCTCCGCAATCCTCAGGTTTCCCTCGCGGATGACCTCGGTATCCTTTGCAGCCACAAAACTTCCCTTTCCTGTTATGGTTTCAATGAAGCCTTCCTGTTCCAGGTCATGGTAGGCGCGCTTGGTGGTGATGACGCTGATCCTCAGTTCCTTTGCAAGTGTCCTCATGCTTGGCAGGGCATCGCCGGAATCCAGCTGCCCGGTCATGATCATGTTCTTTATCTGGGATGTTATCTGTTCGTAGATTGGTTTGCCGCTGGAATTGCTGATAATGATATTCACTGCGCTGCCTCCGTGGTATGGGTAGTGGTTGGGATTGTGGCGGTGATGATTGCCTGGGTGGTTATAATGTATATATCGTATATATACAATATAACATGGGATGTGGGGGATGTCAAGGGTGGGATTTAGGATGGATTACTAATTGTGCGGGGGCTGGGGAAAGATAAATTTAAATTAATGTATAAAATGCACAAAAAAATTTTTTCAATTTGGATATTATAGGCATTGTGTTGGCTGTTTCCATATGCTATTATTTAACCATAAATACTGTATACAAAATTTTTAATTTTTAATTCTGGAAAGAAGGACAATGTAACAGGAGGAAGGAATGGAGATTCTGGTATGCATAAAGCAGGTGCCGGGAACCACCAGTGTGGAGGTGGATCCGGTTACAGGCGTACTGAAGCGGGATGGTATTGAAGCTAAGATGAATCCATATGATCTATATGCGCTGGAATTCGGGCTGGAGCTTGCGGCAAGGACAGAGGGACATGTTTTTGTTATTACCATGGGGCCGGACCAGGCCGGGGAAGTGCTTTTGGAAGCTGTATGTATGGGGGCGGAGAGGGGATATCTTATCTCGGACCGCCGTTTTGCAGGCGCGGACGTGTGCGCTACAAGCCATACCTTATCCCAGGGCATCCGGCAATCAGGAACCTATGACCTGATCCTGTGCGGGAAGCAGACCACGGACGGGGACACGGCGCAGGTAGGGGCGGAAACAGCGGAGTTCCTGGGAATTGCCCATGGCACCAATATACTGGAGGTCCTGGAAACAGGGGATACCTTCATCACGGTGAGGATGAACCTGGAGAATAAGATACAGACACAGAAGATGGAACTGCCATGTCTGTTGACCGTGGATAAGGATGTGAACACGCCCAGGCTTCCTTCTTATAAAAGAAGGATTGGGATGGACCCGAACTGTATCAAGGTCATGAGCCTGGATGATTTGGATGACAGGAATCCCAGCCACTATGGACTTAAGGGGTCACCTACCCAGGTGGAACGCATTTTCCCGCCTGACAAGAAAACGGATAAGGAAATGATTGAAGGAACCAGCCGGGAACTGGCCACGGCGATGGCTGCAATCCTTAGAAAGCATAAGTTCATATAAGCTGTTTGAAGTGAGGTATACCATGGCATATTTAGAGATAAACCAGGATAGGGTGACGGAGGAATCCGCAAAGCAGCTCCAGTCGCTGTGTCCCTTTGGGGCAATTACACAGGAGGGGGGATGCCTGTCCGTTACGGCGGCATGCAGGATGTGCCGGCTGTGTGTAAAGAAAGGGCCGGAAGGCGTTGTACGATGGGTGGAGGAAGAGGCGCCTGCATCCGTGGATAAAAAGGAATGGAGGGGGATTGCTGTTTATGCGGAGCATGACGGGGAGTCCATCCATCCTGTCACATTGGAGCTTCTGGGAAAGGCAAGGGAGCTGGCGGAAGGGATTGGCCATCCGGTTTATGTCCTTGTAATGGGAAGCGGGATGGAAAAGCAGGCTGAAGCGCTTCTGGAATACGGGGCTGACAAGGTATTTCTTTATGACCATCCGGGACTGGCTGAATTTAATGTCCTCTCTTATACCAATGTGTTTGAGGATTTTATACGGAAGATAAAACCATCCTCGGTCCTGGTAGGGGCTACCAATACCGGGCGTTCCCTGGCACCGCGGACAGCGGCCAGGTTCAGGACCGGTCTTACGGCTGACTGTACCGTTCTGCAGATGAAGGAGGACACGGACCTGGTTCAGATCCGCCCGGCATTTGGAGGCAACATCATGGCGCAGATCGTGACACCCAGGCACAGGCCCCAGTTCTGTACGGTCAGGTATAAGATATGTTCCATGGCAGGACGCAGGGAACACCCCAAAGGAACCCTGGTACATATGGAGGTGGAGGAAGGGTTCCTGGATGACAGGATACAGGTTCTGGGATGTACGCCAAAGGAAAAGCAGGTGGACATATCTGAGGCGGATATGATTGTCGCGGTGGGCAGAGGGGTTAAATCACAGGCAGACCTGGAACTTCTGCGGCAATTGGCAGATCAATTGGGAGCACAGATGGCCTGTACCAGGCCATTGGTTGAAAATGGATGGTTTGACCCAAGGCAGCAGATCGGTTTAAGCGGAAGGACGGTAAAACCAAAGCTGATCATAGCAGCCGGAATATCAGGTTCTGTCCAGTTTGCTGCGGGTATGAAGGGAGCGGACTGTATCATAGCGGTCAACAAGGATAAGAAGGCGTCTATTTTTGATGTTGCCCACTATGGGATTGTGGGGGACTTATACGAAATCATTCCGGAATTGATTAGGCAATTGAAGGGGGGACTGGAATGAATTATAAAAAGATGGATTCACAGGATATTTCTTATATAAAATCAGTTGTTTCCCCGGAACGTGTGCTTACAGGGGAAGGAATCAGCGAGGATTACGGACACGATGAACTGGGGGGAGTTTTCTCCATGCCGGAAGTCCTTGTAAAAATCATGAACACAGAAGAAGCGGCGGGAATCATGTCCTATGCATCGGAAAAAAAGATACCGGTGGTTGTGCGTGGAGCCGGCACCGGTCTGGTGGGAGGCGCTGTGGCCGTACACGGGGGAATCATGCTGGATACAACGGCCATGAACCGCATTCTGGAACTGGACAGGGAGAACCTGACCGTGACCGTGGAGCCGGGGGTGCTTCTTATGGACCTGGCGGCCTATGTGGAGGAAAATAATCTGTTCTATCCACCGGACCCAGGGGAAAAGTCGGCCACCATTGGCGGGAATATCAGTACCAATGCCGGAGGGATGCGGGCGGTCAAGTATGGGGTCACCAGGGATTATGTCAGGGGGCTTACGGTGGTGGTTCCCTCCGGCGATGTGGTGAAGCTGGGGGGGAAGGTGGTAAAAAACAGTTCAGGCTACAGCCTTTTGAACCTTATGATCGGTTCTGAGGGCACGCTGGGAATTATCACGGAGGCGGTCCTGAAACTCCTGCCACTTCCTTCCAGGACACTGAGCCTTCTGGTGCCATTTGAAACCATGGAGGCCGCCATTGAATCCGTTCCACGGATCATAGAAGCCCAGGCCCAGGCCACGGCCATTGAATTCATGGAGCGGAATACAATCATGTTTGCAGAGGACTATCTTGGGAAACGGTTCCCGGATACGGGAAGTAATGCATATATACTGATGACATTTGACGGGAACAGCAGGGAAGAGGTGGACCGGAATTATGGGCGGGCAGCGGATTTATGCCTGGAACTGGGAGCAAAGGATGTGTTCCTGGTGGATACCGAGGAGCGCAGACAGAGCGTGTGGAACGCCAGGGGCGCCTTTTTAGAGGCAATCAAGGCATCCACCACGGAGATGGATGAGTGCGACGTGGTGGTTCCCAGAAGCCACGTGGCGGAATTCATCAAATATACCCATGAGCTGGCAGGGGCATCCGGGATGCGTATCCCCAGCTTTGGTCATGCAGGTGACGGAAACCTCCACATTTATCTGTGCAGGGATGATATGGATCAAGGGACCTGGGAATATAAAAAGCAGGATGTATTTGAAAAAATGTACGAAAAGGCCAGGGACTTCGGCGGTCTTGTGTCCGGCGAGCATGGGATTGGGTATGCTAAGCGCATGTATCTGGATGAACAGTGCGGTCCATGCCAGATGAGGCTGATGGAAGGAATCAAGAAAGCATTCGACCCTCATTGTATTTTAAATCCGGGTAAAGTTGTGGCGCTGTACGGTAGATAGGGGAAATTATATACTTTACCGATTGCATATGCCAGTTTAAAATGATACCATTAAAAAAAACAGAGGGGATGTACCAGTAGCATATGTCACTTAAAAAGAACTTAGATGATATTGTATATGAAACAATCTGTATGGGATTTGTCAGCGGGGATTACGTAGCCGGGACAAGGCTGGACCCGACCGAGCTGGCAGAGCGTTACCAGATTAGCAAGACACCGATTATCCAGGCGCTGAAGCGGATGGCCCATGAGCATATTGTAGAATTGATGCCGGGTGGAAAATATGAGATACCGGTTGCTACCAGGGAGGACATTGCGGATGTCTGTGAGGCCAGGCTGCTGTTTGAGGAGCAGGCCCTTGTGAAGCTTGGCAGTGATATAACAACCATGCAGCTTAAGGAATTGGAATTCATGGTGGAGAAGAGCCGGGTGTACTTTGAAGAGGGAAAATTTGATGATTATTTTCTGGCGGATATGGCGTTCCACAAAAAGCTGGTGGAGATGGCTGGAAACCAATGCCTGATGGATCTGTATATGGTGCTCAGCAACCGGTACATGGTCATCCGGACCACCACGGGCACATCCCTGTTCCATGAGAGGGTGGCGTGCAATGAACATCTGCAGATGGTGGAGGCGCTTAAGAAAAAGGATGTCCAGGAAGTACGCGGCCTGATCCAGACCCACATCATGAATATGGAGGAGAGGATTAAAAGTAAGGTCGAATAGTACGGCAGTGCCAGACATGTTCTGGGGGACGGGAAGGAGGGATGCATAAGGAATCTTTATTTAACATCATATAGGGGTTCTTATGCCCTTTTTTAAAAAATTTTTAATTTTTAATTTTATTTTTCAACTCAGATAATAGCACACAGGTGTTTATTATAAGAAACTTTTATTTTATCAATTAAGGAGGAAGAAACTTATGGGAACAGTGGGAAAGGGCGTTATGCCGGCAGTAATGACAATGTGGAATGCAGATGAATCTTACAATGAGAAGGAGACATTAAGGTATGTCCAGTGGGTGCTGGATAAGGGTGCACACAGTATATCCTGCGTGGGAAGTACCGGCGACAATATTTCCATGTCCACTAAGGAGCAGAAGTATATCATGGAAAGCATCATCAAATCCGTGGACCACAAGGTACCGGTATACCCAGGCACGGGCAGATACTCCACGGCACAGACCATAGAACTGAGCCAGTATGCACAGAAGTGCGGGGCAGAAGGGGTGCTGGTCATCATGCCTTATTACCTGCAGCCGCATAAGAGGGCGGTGGTGAACCACTTCAGGAAACTGAGGGAGGCCATTGACATTGATATCATCCTCTATAACAATCCCAGGTTCTGCGGATATGAGATGACCCCGGTTGAGATTAAGGCCATGGTGGATGAAGGCTTAATCAATGGCATCAAGGCGGCACATGGGGATGCAAACAGGATTCATGAGTTAAAATACCACTGCGGCGATAAGCTGACCGTGATGTACGGCCATGATTACGCCCCCATGGAAGGTTTCTTTGCAAAGGCAGACGGATGGCTCAGCGGAATGCCGGCCATTTTCCCCAAATTTGCACGCACCCTGTTTGATATCTGTACCATTGAGAAGGATATTGACAAGGCCAATGCATACTGGACCAGGATCCAGCCGTTCGTGGATTACTTCATTACATATAATACCAATGACCCGCACTGGCATGAGGTGTTTAAATATGTGCTCAAGTGCCAGGGATTTGATGCAGGCCTTCCAAGGATGCCTTTAGGCGACCTGCTTCCTGAGGAGAAGAAGAAAGTGGATGCGCTGCTGGCAGATATGGGGGATATCCTGTAGGGTGTGAGGCATTGTATTGATTAAATTGGATAAAGGGAGGTTACATAATGGAGAAGAAACGGTATCTGAGTATAACCCTGGCAATGTGTCTGGCACTCTCCGCCCTGGCAGGATGCGGCGGCGGTCAGACACCACAGCCATCACAGACACAGGCTGCCGGTAATACAAAGGAGGAAAGCCAGCAGGCAGGGACCGCGGGGGAATCCTCAAATGATACGGCAGAAGGCGCTTCCAGGGAGACAATCCTGATTGGGGTATCGGGATCCATCACCGGAGCAGCTCCCATCAATGGCCTGAGGACAAAACAGGGGGCACAGATGGCGGCGGATGAAATCAATGAGGCCGGCGGTGTGCTGGGCCGGCAGATTGAACTGTTTGTCGCAGATGACGGCGGCGCCCAGGATACGGCCATCAATGCGGCCAATCTTATCATCAGCCAGGATGTGGTGGCGCAGGTGGGGCCAAACCTGTCCGGCATGGCCCTCGCAGTGGAAGGCCTGTTGTCACAGGCCAAGGTTCCCATGCTCACAGGCGCTACCAGTCCCAAGCTGGTTACCACCATTGATAATCCATATCTGTTCCGGATCCGTGCAGCAGATACGGTACAGGCAAAGCTGGCGGCAACCTATGCCACCCAGAACCTGGGCTGCAGGAAACTGGGCCTGTTTACCAACAGCAACGATTACGGCTCCGGCGCCCTGAATGTCATACAGGAATACCTGGATGACATCGGAACCGCATATGTAGCTGAAGCCCATAATACGGGCGACACGGATATGACCAGCCAGATCCTTAAGTTAAAGGACGCCGGCGTGGACGGGGTCATCATATGGACGGATGATGCTGAGACAGCCCTGGCTGCAAGACAGTTCCATGACCTGGGATTAGATGTGCCGATTATCGGTTCACCATCCATCTCCACTCCGCAGGTATCCGGACTCTGCCAGCCCCAGTGGCTGGATAACTGGTACTGCGTGACGGACTTTACCGCTTCCAATACCAGTGACCATGTGACGAAGTTTGTCAAAGATTTTGAGGCAAAATATAATGAAACGCCGGAGCTTTATGCGGCCACCTACTATGGCTCCATCTATATTCTCAAGGATGCCATTGAGCGTGCCGGGACCACGGAAAGCGATGCGCTGTTAAAAGCACTGAATGAGACAGATAACCTTCAGGGCGTGGTAGGAAAATACAAACCTAACACCATGCGGGAAATGGTCCATGAAGGAATCATCTGCAAGCTGGAGGACGGCACCGCGGTTTACCTGGATTCCATTACAGTAGAGGATTAATCAGTTGTACGGTTCAGGGATGCAAAAGCAGGTTCTTGCATCCCTGTAGAAAAATGCGGAGGTATGCCTATGTTTGGGATTTTGATACAGCTGATTGTAAGCGGGATTGCTATGGGGTTTATCTATGCGCTGGTGGGGATTGAGTACACGTTGATATGGAATGCGTCCGGCGTCCTTAATTTCAGCCATGATAAGATGATTACAACAGGCGCTTATATTTTCGGCGGAACCTATATTCTGGGCCTGGGGATGGATTTCATACCAGGCATCCTGCTCAGCCTTATAACAGTGGCCCTTCTCGGTATTGTGGTGGCAAGGGTCATCTTCATTCCGCTGAGGAACATGACCATGATATATACGATTATGGCCACTGTCATGCTGGGGAAGATTATCGTGGAGGCCATCCGCCTGCTTTGGGGACCGGTGCCGTTTTCCGTGCCTGGTTTCCTGATCGGCACCGTGAAGGTGGGGAATGTGGTCATTTCCATTGCCAACATTGCAATTATCGCAGCAGCAGCCTTCTGTGTGCTGGCGCTGCAGCTTTTCCTGTATAAGACAAAACCGGGAAAGGCCATGCGGTGTGTGGCGCAGAACCGGAAAGCGGCCCAGCTCATGGGGATTGATGTGAGGACGGTCATGACCGTGACGGTTATGATCAGTATGATGATATGCTGCCTGATTGGGCTTTTAGTATCCCCGCTGCTTAATATCACCACCACCATGTCCAACATGATCGGGCTTAAAGGGTTTGCAGCCGGAGTCATCGGAGGGTTCGGGTACCTGCCCGGGGCCATTCTTGGAGGACTGTGTATTGGGATTGTGGAGAATATTGCTTCCATGGTACTGCCATCCGTTTATAAGGATATTGTAGCCTTTGTCCTGCTTGTGGGCTTTCTGTTAATCAGGCCCGCAGGAATTACCGGAAAGACGCGATAAGACGCACAGGCGGCAGGAACGAATTGTCAAATATGCCAGCCCAGTGGAAAACGGATGGAAGGAACAGAGGTGGAAAACGTGAATAAGAAAATAAACTGGCAGTATGCAATGATGGCATCAGCCTTTCTCATATTAGCACTGGTTCCGTTATTTATGTCCAATAATTACTACATAACGATCCTGAACCAGATGGTTATCAACATGATTGTTGTATTCGGGCTTAATTTCATCACGGGTCTTGCCGGACAGATGAACCTTGGGACAGCGGGAATCTATGCCCTGGGCGCCTATACGTCGGCCCTGCTTTCCAGGAACTTCGGGCTGTCACCCTGGCTCACCATGGTAGCCGCCCTGGTTATGGGGTTCCTGATCGGCAGGGGACTGGGATATCCCAGCCTCAAGATGAAAGGGGTTTATCTCTCCCTGACGACCCTTGCATTTTCTGAGATTATCAGGATTCTGGCAACCAACCTGATGGATATTACAGGAGGAACCCAGGGAATCAAGAATATACCCCGGTTCCGCGTCCTGTTCTGGAACCTGGATACCAATGTGAAATACTTTTACTTTGTATGGACCGTGGCCGTGCTGCTGTGCCTTCTGTCCATGCGGATTGCCCATTCCAAATGGGGCAGGGAATTCAAGGCGGTAAAGGATAATGTGGAGGCAATCGAATCCCTTGGACTGGATATTAAAAAGATTAAAATCCGTGCATTTACCCTGGCCGCGGTATATGGCGCGCTGGGCGGGGCGCTGTACGCCCATTTTAACCAGTTCGTCACATCCCTTTCATTTACGACCGACCTGTCCATCTCCTATGTCATCATGCTGATGATAGGGGGAATCGGTAATATCCTGGGCAATATAATCGGCGCCATTGTCATCACGATCCTTCCGGAAATGCTCCGCTTCCTGGGGGACTACTATCAGATTACTTTTTGTACCATGGTACTGCTCTGTGCGGTGTTCCTGCCCAACGGGCTGGTCTCACTGCCAGGGAGATTCAGGCACCTGGTGAAAAAAACAGGAAAGGGCGGTGAGCGGTTTGGGCAGTGAGGCAGAGACTGTTCTGGAGGTAAGGAATCTGGTGAAACGGTTTTCAGGACTGGTGGCTGTTAGCGATTTAAGCTTTCAGGTAAAGAAGCGCAGGATCCACGCCCTGATTGGACCCAACGGGGCCGGCAAGACCACTACGGTCAATATGATTACAGGCGACGGTCCGCAGACAGAAGGGGACGTGCTGCTGTTTGGGGAATCCATATCCAGGCTGCCTGTTTATATGCGGGCGCAGAGGGGGATTGGACGCACCTTCCAGAACATCAAGCTGTTCTCCACCATGACGGTCCTGGAGAACCTGATGATAGGCCAACAGTACAACACCAACCAGAACCTGTTAAGCTACCTGGTAAATGTGGTAAGGTCCAGACGGGAGGAGCGGGAACTCAGGGAAAAGGCGGAGTCCATACTTGCGTTTATCGGTATGGGACGTTACCGGGATGAGGTGGTAAGCAATCTGGCATATGGGCGGCAGAAGATGACGGAGCTGGGGCGGACCCTGATGATGGATCCCAGGCTGATCCTGTTGGATGAACCGGCAGCCGGGCTGAACCCATCGGAGCGCAGGGAATTCATTGATATCATAAGAAAGGTTTATGAAAGCGGCGTGGACATTTTCATGATTGAGCACAACATGGATGTTGTCATGAACCTGAGCCACGACATCACGGTGCTGAACTTTGGGTGCAAGATTGCGGAGGGCGGCCCAAAGGAAATACAGAACAACGAGGAGGTTATCCGGGCTTATCTGGGCGAAGGGTACAGGAAAAAAATGGCGCAGGCAGAAAGGGGACGATCCGATGCTGGAGATTAAACATATTGACGCATTTTATGGGAAAGTCCAGGCGCTGTATGACGTCAGCCTGGAGGTGGGGGATAACGAAATCATTTCCCTGATAGGAGCCAACGGGGCGGGTAAAAGCACCCTGATGAAGACCGTCATGGGACTGTTGAAACCGGCCAGGGGAGAAGTCCTGTTTGATGGGGAGGATTTGACTAAAATCAGGAATACCAGGATTGTGTCCAGGGGGATTGTCTATGTGCCTGAAGGCCGGGAGGTATTTCCGGAAATGACGGTGCGGGATAATCTGGAGATGGGGGCTTACTGCAGGAAATATTCCCAAAAGGAGATGAACGGGAAGATAGAGGAGATGTATGATATTTTTCCGCGTCTGAAGGAGCGGCAGAAACAGTTAGCAGGCTCCCTGAGCGGGGGGGAGCAGCAGATGTTAGCCATCTCCAGGGGACTTATGAGCGACCCCAGGCTTATCATGTTTGATGAGCCATCCCTGGGCCTGGCCCCGGTGATTGTGGAGGATATGTTCCGGGTCATCACAAGGATCAATAAGGAAAAAAAGATACCGGTGCTTCTGGTAGAGCAGAACGCATATATGGCGCTGAGTATTTCTGACCGGTGTTATATCATGCAGAACGGTACCATCAAGCTCAGCGGGGACAGCACGGAGCTTATGGGCAATGAAGAGGTGAACAAATCATACCTGGGCGGGTAAAAGGAGGTTTCTATGGGAAAATTCAGTCTTGAGGAGACAGTTAAATATAATAAATCAGGTCCGGCAAGATACTGCTGCAGGACGGATGTGTGGAAGGAAGCGGCCATGATCCTGCCTTCCTTTGGAAAACGGGCAGTGGTCAGCGGCGGGACCAGGTCCAGGGCTTCCATCAGGGAAAAGCTGTTTCCAGCCTTGGATACAGCGGGAATCCAGTATGTGGTGAATGGATTCTCCGGCGAAAGCAGCATGAATAACGTAAAGAAGATATTAGACCTGTGTGAGGAATTTAAACCGGAGTTCATCATTGGCACAGGCGGGGGAAAATCCATTGATACGGCTAAATATGCAGCTGAACTGTATAATATCCCCATTGTCACCGTGCCCACCATAGCAGCCACCTGTGCGGCGTCCAGCAACCAGATAATCGTGTATTCCGATGAAGGGGAATATCTGGAGAATATCTATCCTAAAACAAACCCCCCGCTTGTCCTGGTGGACCCGGAAGTGATTGTGGATTCCCCGCAGGGGTATTTTATTTCAGGCATCTATGATTCGCTGGCAAAGTGGTATGAGGGGAGCGCTTCCCTGCCCGGCTCGGACAACAGCGATATATTTGACCATATGGCGCTGGCCGTGGCAGGGATGTTAAAGGCACAGATGTATGAAAAGGCCGTATCCGCCGTCAGGTCCATGAAGGAAAAGACAGTGACGCAGGATTTTATTGATGTTGTGAATCTGAATATTTATACAGCATCCACGGTGCAGGCCCTGGGAATCAAGGCGGTAAGGAACGGCATTGCCCATTCGGTACAGAACGGCCTCACCCTTTTGGAGGGGAGCCATGACGTTACCCACGGGGAAAAGGTGGCCTATGGAATCGGGGTACAGCTGATGGTGCTTGAGAGTCCAAGGGAAGAACTGGAGGAGTTATTCGGATTTTATCGCAGTCTGGAGCTTACGCCTACCTTTAAGGGACTGAACCTGGAATTTACCGATGACAATATAAAAAAGGTGGCCCACAAAGCAGTGAATGACGTGCTGATGCGCGCCAAACCATTTGATGTCATTTCAGAAGAAATGATGTGCAGTGCCATCCATAAACTGGAAAATTATTGCTGAAATCTATTAGATGGGCTGATTGATACCTATAAGTAAAATGAATGAATTTTTCCTTTCAATTTGATTTGACAAGCCACATAAAATTTGCTAGTATTAGATACTAATAAGAAGCAGACAGGCAGTTCAAACAATATCTATTGGATACGTTCCAGGGCAGGAGTCCTGTTCCAGACAGGCCCCGCGTCCTTGCAAAACAAATGTCAAAGCAAACACGCAGAAAGAGAGGAAATTCAAAATGGGTACAATTATCGGCGAAGGCATAACCTTTGATGATGTACTTCTGGTACCATCCTATTCAGAAGTGATTCCCAACCAGGTGGACCTGACTACCAATCTGACCAAGAAGATCAAACTGAACATCCCAATGATGAGCGCCGGCATGGATACGGTCACAGAGCACCGTATGGCAATTGCCATGGCCAGACAGGGCGGTATCGGCGTGATACACAAGAACATGTCAATCGCAGAGCAGGCAGAGGAAGTGGACCGGGTAAAGCGTTCTGAGAACGGAGTCATCACAGACCCATTTTTCCTTTCAGCAGACCATACACTGAGGGATGCCAATGATCTGATGGCCAAGTTCCGCATTTCCGGCGTGCCCATTACCGAAGGCAGGAAACTGGTCGGCATCATCACCAACCGCGACCTGAAGTTCGAAGAGGATTTTGACCGCCCAATCAGGGAGTGCATGACATCCAGGAACCTGGTTACGGCCAGGGAGGGTGTTACCATGAAGGAAGCCAAGGCCATCCTGGCCAAGGCAAAGGTGGAGAAGCTGCCAATCGTGGATGGCGATTTTAACCTGAAAGGACTTATCACCATCAAGGATATTGAGAAGCAGATTAAGTACCCGCTGTCCGCAAAGGACGAACAGGGACGTCTTCTGTGCGGCGCTGCCGTAGGCATTACGGCCAATGTGCTGGAGCGTGTGGAAGCACTGGTTAAGTCAAAGGTGGATGTGGTTGTACTGGATTCCGCCCATGGCCATTCCGCCAATGTGGTACGCTGCGTCAAGATGATTAAGGAAGCATTTCCTGAGCTTCAGATCGTGGCTGGCAATGTGGCCACGGCAGAGGCAACCAGGGATTTGATTGAAGCAGGCGCTGACTGTGTCAAGGTCGGTATCGGACCCGGATCCATCTGCACCACCCGTGTGGTCGCAGGTATCGGTGTGCCTCAGGTTACCGCTGTCATGGACTGCTACCGCGTTGCCAAGGAGTACGGCGTGCCGATTATTGCCGACGGCGGAATCAAGTACTCAGGCGATGTGACCAAGGCCATCGCGGCAGGCGGCAGCGTTTGTATGATGGGAAGCATCTTTGCTGGGTGTGATGAAAGCCCGGGAACATTTGAACTGTATCAGGGACGTAAGTATAAGGTATACCGCGGCATGGGCTCCATATCAGCCATGGAGAACGGCAGTAAGGACCGTTACTTCCAGACCGACGCCAAGAAGCTGGTGCCGGAAGGCGTGGAAGGCCGTGTGGCATACAAGGGCATGGTGGAGGACACCGTATTCCAGCTGCTGGGCGGGCTGCGTTCCGGCATGGGATATTGCGGTGCAAAGGATATACCGACCCTTCAGGAGACAGCAAGGTTCATCAAGATTTCCGCTGCATCCTTAAAAGAGAGCCATCCCCATGATATCCATATCACAAAAGAGGCTCCCAACTATTCGATTGAGGAATAACGGGTGCCGGACGGCATTCGTACTGTCTTCGGTGGTATTTGCGCAGGACGGTATTAAGTATGGTTAATAATGGTACCCGTCAGGATTATCCGGCGGGTACCCTTTTGTTTTGGAAAATGGAGGCGCAGGATGGGTATAGAAGCAAAAATGACAACGCTGTGTTATATAGAAAAGGACGGGGCATATCTGATGCTCCACCGGATCAGCAAGAAACATGATGTATGCAAGGATAAGTGGATTGGGGTTGGCGGGCATTTTGAGTTAAGTGAAAGCCCGGAGGAATGCCTTTTGCGTGAGGTGAAGGAGGAAACAGGCCTGACCCTTACTTCCTGGCGGTTCAGAGGGCTTGTGACCTTTGTGGCGGAGGGCTGGGATACGGAGTACATGTGTCTGTATACCGCGGACAGTTATGAAGGAGAGCTCCTTCCCTGCAATGAAGGCGTGCTGGAATGGGTGAAGAAGGAGGATGTGCTGAAATTAAATATCTGGGAAGGGGATAAGATATTCCACCGCCTGATTCATGAGGATGCGCCCTTCTTCTCCCTGAAGCTGTCCTACCAAGGGGACCGGCTGGTGGAGGCGGCGCTGGAAGGGAAGCCGCTGGAACTTTTTGATATAAGGGACGGGGAAGGTCAAAGGACCGGGATGGTGCGGGAGCGCACCATGGTCCACATGGACGGGGACCTCCATGGTACGGCCCATACCTGGATTGTCAGGGGGCGCCGGGATGGGGGATTTGACATCCTTCTTCAGAAGAGAAGCCAGGGAAAGGATTCCTATCCCGGGTGTTTCGATATCTCTTCGGCAGGGCATGTGCAGGCCGGGGACGACTTCCTGCCCACGGCGCTGCGGGAACTGGAGGAAGAGCTGGGGATTCAGGCAGATGCGGGGCAGCTGGAATTCGCAGGAGTCCACAAAGGTTATATGGAAGAAGAATTTTATGGGAAAATGTTCAGGGACAGTGAGTACAGCCATGTTTATGTGTACCGGGAACCAGTTGACATACAGGGGCTGAAGCTTCAAAAAGAGGAAGTGGAAAGCGTGATGTGGATGGAACTTGACGCATGTATGGAAGCAGTGGGGCAGGGGACCCTTCCTAACTGTCTCTACATGGATGAACTGGAACTTTTAAAGCAGTATCTGTGCGCCGGGCAGGGGGACTAACTTATAAAAATTGTAAGTTTATCGTCAGAAATAGATGTTTTTTGTAACCGTGAAATATGGTATACTGATGCTGGACTGTTTTTATAAGACATGCAGGAGAGGTATCAGGATGAGATTGAAAAAATGGAAATCATTTTTAAGCATATTCATGGCCAGTGCCCTTATGATGAGCACGGCCGTATACGGTAACCCGGTTGTTATTACACCGCTGGAAGAGAGCCAGGTAGCGTCCTTCCAGTCCGGCAGTCCTGCACAGGGACAGGGGCCGGACGGCAGCAGCAGTGGGACAGGCAGTGTCAATGGAAGCGTGGACAGCAGCGGCGCCGGAGTGGTATCCTCCAGCGGGCCTTCCGCTGACAATACTGACAACCCATCAGGGCCATCCCAGACAGTGAATGGAGCGGTTACCGGACCGGAAGGGACGGGAAGCAATACTGGTATCAGCCCGGGTACTGATACGGGCGTCAGTGCGGGAGCTAATGCGGGAAGCAATACAGGAACTAATACAGGAACCAATCAGGGTACTGTGGATACATCTTCCATTCAGCAGCCGGCCATTGAGGCGGAGGGCGCGGCCCTCTTGGATGCGGCCACAGGTAATGTGCTGTTTTCCAAGAATGGGGATACAAAGTTTTATCCGGCCAGCATCACCAAGCTGATGACAGCCCTGCTGGTGGCGGAAAACTGTAATCTGGATGATAAGGTTACATTTTCATCCACAGCCACCACCAATCTGGAATCCGGCGCTGTCTCCATCAACATGACTGCGGGGGATGTGATGACCGTTCGGCAGTGTCTGTATGCCCTGCTTTTAAAGTCCGCCAATGAGGTAGGCAACGCCCTGGCGGAGCATGTGGCTGGCAGCAATGCCAAGTTTGCGGAGATGATGAATGCCAAGGCAGCGGCCCTTGGATGCACCAATACCCATTTTACCAACCCCCATGGGCTGAATGACACCAATCATTACACAACACCCCGTGATATGGCGCTGATTGCCAGGGCGGCGTTCCAGAATGATACTGTTAAGACCGTGGCTTCCACAAGGACGTATACACTGCCCCCGACAATCAAGAACCCTTCAGGTCTCACAGTGACCATGGGACATAAGATGCTCAATCCCAGTGATTCGAGATATTATCCGGGCGTCATAGGCGGCAAGACAGGCTATACCTCCAAAGCTGGAAATACGCTGGTGACCGCTGTGGAGAAGGATGGTGTAAGGCTCATCGCAGTGGTGATGAAGAGCAAATCCACCCATTATACAGATACAAAGGCAATGTTTGATTATGGGTTTGAGCTTGCTAAGGCCGGCGCATTGGGAGGCAATGGGACCGGCAGCAATGCGGCTCCTTCCGGTTCGGGTAATGCGGGTCCTGGGACCACAGCCGGGAAGGGATGGATTCAGGACAGCAACGGCTGGTATTATGTAAAAGATAACGGCGCCAAAGCATCCAATGAATGGATTACCGTGGATGGGGCAGCCTACTGGATTGATTCCAATACATATATGGCAAAGGGATGGCGCCAGATAGACGGGAAATGGTATTTCCTGCGTTCCAACGGCGCTATGGCCAGGAATCAGTGGGAAAAGGTTGAGGAGAATGGCCTGTGGTTCTACCTGGGGGCAGATGGAGCCATGCTCACAAATACTACTACGCCGGATGGGTTCAGGGTAGATGAGAGCGGGGCCTTTGTGCAGTAAATGGACTGGATTTTATTGAATATGAAAAGGCGTAGGAAAAATTTCTTTACGCCTTTTTTTGATATTTTTCTTGTATAATGTAAGGTATCCTCTTGGTTATCACTTGCGGAAGTGATATGGATTGAAATGTGGTCCCATATGGCGTATGACACATATGGCATATATGTCACCACCTACAAAGGTGGTGTGGATGGAAATGCTGGAAGAGTCAATAGCTATGACTTTCAGCATCACCTCCGTTTTTAGAGGAAAAGGAGGAGAAATATTTTATGTCAAAGGCGGAAGCAGCAAGGAAATTGTATGAAGAATGCAAGGACATGGATATAGAAGAAACTATGGATTTAGTATTAAGTGCAGAAACAGAAGAAGAACAGGACTTTTTTTCTATGCTGAGTGATTTTATATTGCAAAGAAAGCAAAAGCATGTAATTGCCCAAAAGAGGTTTTAAAAGAGGAAATATATTTTATATGCTGGAGTAAATGACGCAGGAAAGTCAACATTATACATGACTACACATTATCAGGATATGATGCCGCGCATTAATACAGATGAAATATTGAGGGAATTCGGAGATTGGAGAAATACCTCAGATTTAATGAAAGCAGGCAGAATCGCTGTTGAACGGTTAAACTCTTACCTATCGGCGGGAATTACTTTTAATTAGGAAACAACCCTATGCGGACATTCGATATTACAGACAATATATAGGGCAAAGCAATTGGGTTATGTAATTGAATTGCATTATGTCTGTGTTGATTCGCCGGCGATAGCGAAAAAGAGAATTGCAGAAAGAGTGAAAATGGGAGGCCACGGAATACCGGACAAAGATGTTGAGAAAAGATTTGGGGAGAGTTTGAGGAATCTTCATAAAATTATCGATTTGTGTGATTTGGTCGCATTATATGATAACACAGATGAGTTTCGTAGGTTTGCTATTTATAAAAATGGTCAACTTATCAGAGTATCAAAGATTATTCCAAAGTGGTATAAAAAGTGGCAGGAAGAGTGTCATTAACTTGACACAAGCCTGTGTGCAGTAAACATTTTAGACTTTTTATCTGGTGTTCGATATTAGAACCCTGAAAGGCATGGCGTATGATTCGTCATGCCTTTTCTTTTAATGGGTTTTCATGTATAATGATATGAAAGAAAGTATATATATGAATAAATATAGAATGATGGTATATAAAAACGGTATTATCGTAATTGAGAATAGAAAAATGGTGGGTGATAGAAGAGGGGAGAGTATATATTACTGTGAAATATAAAATCTCGGTGCGGATCATAAGTGCACATTAAAATACTGGGAGATTCGCACTGAAAAAGATACTGGGAAAGGCAGAGATGTTGGTTTGGTTGTGGAGTTGATAAGTAATTACTGTATATTATGTACAAATTAGTTTTGTTTATATGTAGGTGATTTTGGGTATGATTGCTGTCACAGCCTGCGAGGGCTGTGTGGATTGAAATTAATAATTCTTTCAACTTTTGGTCATTTAGACTTGTCACAGCCTGCGAGGGCTGTGTGGATTGAAATAGGCTCAAAGTAATATGTACCAGGAATGTCAGGAGCGTCACAGCCTGCGAGGGCTGTGTGGATTGAAATCTCCATATATTGGATTGCAAGGTCCTTTTCCCAGTCACAGCCTGCGAGGGCTGTGTGGATTGAAATTTTGTTGTTGTCCCGCTTTTATATTTTGTTATCCAGTCACAGCCTGCGAGGGCTGTGTGGATTGAAATTTGCAGAACAGCCGGTAGACCGGATGGACTATTGTCACAGCCTGCGAGGGCTGTGTGGATTGAAATAGGTGAATCAATATCATCATATATTCAAGGTTTCGTCACAGCCTGCGAGGGCTGTGTGGATTGAAATTTGTGAACTAACTAAATTTGTGATAAAATAGATACTAGTCACAGCCTGCGAGGGCTGTGTGGATTGAAATTTAAGAAGGTTGTAGATATATTTAGGCGACTTTTGTCACAGCCTGCGAGGGCTGTGTGGATTGAAATCGTTATGATGATTATTTTACCCGTATTAGGGGGCCGTCACAGCCTGCGAGGGCTGTGTGGATTGAAATTATTGTCCTTGATAAGCTGTACACAGTCACGGCCGTCACAGCCTGCGAGGGCTGTGTGGATTGAAATTCCTTCGGATGCAGCCTACACGGATGTGGATTTATGTCACAGCCTGCGAGGGCTGTGTGGATTGAAATTCCGGGAGCAGGGGAGGATTGTAGGAATTGAAATAGTCACAGCCTGCGAGGGCTGTGTGGATTGAAATAGTATGACCGCCTTTGCAGGTACATGGAGTTCTGTGTCACAGCCTGCGAGGGCTGTGTGGATTGAAATTGATAGGAGGTTGTTTGATATGTTTATGGAGAAAGTCACAGCCTGCGAGGGCTGTGTGGATTGAAATATTTTGTTCCTGCTCTATGAGAGCCTTGGAAAGTCGTCACAGCCTGCGAGGGCTGTGTGGATTGAAATTTAATAAGGGGTCGTGATGATTATGATGCGTGATTGTCACAGCCTGCGAGGGCTGTGTGGATTGAAATATTTGCGTATTTTGATTGATTAAACCCCATATGTGTCACAGCCTGCGAGGGCTGTGTGGATTGAAATATCTGTAGGGATTCCTATTTTTACATCTTCTATGGTCACAGCCTGCGAGGGCTGTGTGGATTGAAATTCACAGGGTCAAATATACCTGTAGTTTTACTAGTGTCACAGCCTGCGAGGGCTGTGTGGATTGAAATCCTACATCCTCCCACAATCCACCACAATCCATTGTCACAGCCTGCGAGGGCTGTGTGGATTGAAATTATTATAATAGGAATATCCATTTTCGTTCGTACCGTCACAGCCTGCGAGGGCTGTGTGGATTGAAATCCAGACAGGACATAATCAAGGGAGGCCGTGCAGTCAGTCACAGCCTGCGAGGGCTGTGTGGATTGAAATTTTATGGTTTTTATCCTTGGGTTCATGGCGTTCGGTCACAGCCTGCGAGGGCTGTGTGGATTGAAATAAGAAGGAATACCGTGATTATTTTAAGTTACAGCGGTCACAGCCTGCGAGGGCTGTGTGGATTGAAATCATATCCCAATTATTCCCATACTATCCTTTCCACCGTCACAGCCTGCGAGGGCTGTGTGGATTGAAATCATAAGTTCGGCGTTGAGACGGTACAGTTCCAGGTCACAGCCTGCGAGGGCTGTGTGGATTGAAATCCTGGGTCCAGGAACCAGTCGGCCACATGCCTGTGTCACAGCCTGCGAGGGCTGTGTGGATTGAAATCTATCACAATGTCGCTGATGGCCGTTCCGGCGCCGTCACAGCCTGCGAGGGCTGTGTGGATTGAAATGTAAGATACATTAAACCCCAGTATAGTTTCAAGGTCACAGCCTGCGAGGACTGTGTGGGCTTAAATTACAAAGTCTCCATAACAATTCTTAGTACAAAAACTCACATTCCACAAAGGCCATACGCATTGAAACATTCACTTGTTATTCAAGCAATTAATATACATTGACAATTACATATTGATAGTCAATCGATTTTGAGGTATTCTGATATACAGGAATGCAGGAAATTGAAACAATGTATTGTAGTAGAAAGGAGCATATATGGTAAAACTGGACGGATTCATGGCACTACTGACTGGGAGTTTCAATAATAGGGAACAGTATGATACATTGCGGAAAGAGGAAAATGGTTTTCCCTATGCGGAGCACATCAATACGGTCTGCAATGATAAAATCAGCAATATACCACCAGAATTTCAGGGGAAATTCATGGTGGAGGAGAGCATTTACGAGGTAAACGGAAAACGGCATTCGTCTTCCCATCTGTTTCTGTTTACTGAGCAACCGGAAGGAATTTTGCTGACTTCTTATGATATCCCGGAGGGGAATGACAAAACGGTGTTTTCCTATAACAATATGAACATGGTGGATTTCCAATGCTTAAAGACTTCGGAAAAGTTTACGCCAGCGCTGTTTCAGGAGAAGGATGGTGTCTGGGAAGGGGGCAGTACCAGTATGTTTACGCCTGTGATGAAATTTCAGTTACTTGAACGTTTTTCAAAGGAGTGTCTGGAAGTATCCGAGACAATGGAAGTAAATGGAAAGAGGACGTTTGGCTATGATGAGCCAATCTGTTATAAGCGGGTATCGGAATAAATTCCACTTCAATGTGAATAAAAAGAACTACTAACTGTCAAATATGGGATTAGTAGCTCTTTTTTATTTCAGTAGTTTAACATTTGTGGCAGAGCCTGAAAATGGACATACGGAGGATGTATCGCTATTCTTGTAATAGGTATCCATATGGCAGGAGGATGTGTATGTTTGTTTAAGAGAGATGGGGAATGAAGGTGTACCATTAAAATAAATATCAGTAATCCGGCCGCTGTATCGAAGTGTCATGAGTGCAGTAAGTGCCATAATGCAGGCGCATGCCCAGGAGACCGAACAGCTCATAATATGTCTTCAGGTCTGTAACGGCTAGGGAAACAGTATCTATATATTCAACTGTGTGACCGGAAAGGAATTAATGTTTACGTCTGGAAGATTTAAGGAATAAGAAAAGAACAAAAGAAACAGCCCTGTTATGATAAATGTAGGTAAGTGTATATGAATTCTGTTGGAAAGAGGAGGGCTCGCCATGAAAAGAAATTCAGTATCTGTTTTTATGATAGCAGGTCTGCTGTCTGTCCTGCTGTCCGGCTGCCAGGCAAAGGGGGAATCTGGAGGAGGAACTTCAGAGGTTGCATCGGAGCTGGTTATCAGCATGGAAGAGGGACATACCGAAGAGGGAAATGATGACAAGGGAGGAGAAAACACCGGAACGGAGCAAACTGGAAGGGAGAACCCAAAAGCAGGGCAGAAGGTGGAAACAGAGACAGACAAGCGGATTTCCGCTCTTCCATATCAATTTGTCAGGACGTATGGAATTTTCCAATCAGAATATCCGGTCTATGAACTGGAATCGGTTATTGAAACTAAGATACCCCAGAAAGAAAAATCACTGGTTTTGACATCAGCTATCTGTCAAAATCAGGAATTGATAGTAAGTATTGTCATGGATGATTATTCGGAAGTCCGGGAAACCGCGGCTGGCGGGGACTCATTGGAGGACAGCGGATATGAACCGCCGGGAGATGGGGGAATGGCTGCTTCAGGACGGTATCAGAATCAGCTTTGGGTGTCTGGGGAAGGCTTGTTTTTAACAGGACCTGGTATCCAGGAAGCCGGAATTAAACCTCAGGAGTCAGTATATGCTTCTTATCCCGATTATTTAGAGGCATATGGACATATGCGTTATTTCATTGAAGCAAGATTTGAAATCCCATCCATATCTGAACATGAAAATGCTTTGACTGGATATGCGCTCCGGGTTCTCGATTTTGAAGAACCACTGGAATTTGTCATGAAGCGCGCGTCTGAGTATGGGACGCTGGAAGAATTAGTGGAAGGGGAGCATGGAGGTATGGATACCCATGATGGCATCTCTATTATAAGTATGGGGGAAAAGGTAAAAGAGGGGATTTTAATATCCTGGTATGTGTACAGTGAAAGGGAAGGCAGGCAGATAAGTATTATTTACAAACCGCCATATCAGGAAATAGATTTACCAATCCTATCCGGCAAAGAGGAACAATATCCAATGAAGGAATTACCTGCCAATCCATATTGGAATAATATAGGACAGTACAGGCTGTCAGATGTGGAAGGATATGGACGGCGTTACTCATGTCTGTTTGATGTCCCCCAGGATAATCAGAGCGGGTCTTACCGTATGGATATTCCTGGGATTACGTTCCTGAATCATGAAGAATCCCCTCACATTACGCTGGATATCCCGGATGATTATGAAGCATTAAACGAGGAAATCCCGTGGAAGGAAGGTTCCGTACGTATTTTAGGAATTACCAGGATGGAGCCGCAGTCTGTAGCGGTAACAGATGGGAAAGGGAAAGAAAAAGTAAGGGAGCGGCCTGCTGTATATATCGACGTGCAGGCAACGCATGCAGATAAGGATCTTGCATTAAAGGGGCTGATCTGCCAGAGAAAGTTAAGGTGGACTGGGTGGGAACACGAACGATATGACTTCGACAAGGATGGCAACCTGAGCGGTTTCCGGGTCTTTTATGATGAAGGGGACAGTTCGGTAACACTCAAATTCAATGGGGCGGCATTTTACTGGAATCAGCCCTTTGTGATGGAAGTTCCATTGGGAAAATAGGAGACAGGGCTATGTCTGATGAGGATAAAAAAGATTTTAATGCCATGCTTCATGATGGCAGGGATATGCTGAAACTTCAGATAATTACAGACCAGAAAACCATTGACAGGTATGGCGGGGATAGAATGTATTTTGCCCCGCCAATGGAATATGATAGGATCATGAGACAGGTTCCTTATGGAACGGTAATTACAGTGGGAAAAATCCGTGAATACCTTGCTGAATTAAACGGGGCAGATTTTACTGAACCTATTACAGCAGGAATTTTTGTTTCAATTGCAGCCTGGGCAAGTTATCAGCGCTTGGATGATATAACGCCTTATTGGAGGACACTGAAAGCCAATGGGGAGTTAAATTCAAACTTTCCCGGTGGTATGGAAGCGCAAAAAGTAAAACTGGAAGCAGAAGGCCATACCATCATCCAAAAAGGAAGGACGAATATAAAATATTTTGTAAAGGATTATGAAAAGTCCCTGTTTGAAATAAGGTAATATGGGAAAGGTACCTAATTGCAGGAGTCAGGATACGGCTGTTGTTTGAGGCTTACTTGAACGCTTATATGAAATGAAGGGAATTTGCCGGACTGTAATCGATGCTGTCCATCAGAGCAAATATGATGACATGGAGGTAAGGGATAATATGCGGATTGTGGCAGTGGTTTTCATGCTGATTATTCTGTTGGGATTGTTTATCAATGCGGGAAGGCAGATTTATCTATGGCTTATGTTGCTATTTAAAGGTATGAACCAGCCCATATTCAGTGTGTTTTTTGGTTTACTGGTGCTGGCGGTCCTGGTGGTGTTTGTTGTCAGCCGTATACCTGGATTGGGTGCTTATCGGACCCTGTTCCTCATAGACCACTATGCGCTGGGGGCCTTGGCTTATGTGGTAATTGTCACCAATACGGTAAGCCTCCTTCTATTTGCCGCAAGGCTTGTCCATCTGATTCAAGCCCCAACGCCCCGCAGTGTGCAGATGATATCAGCCGTATTATCCCTGTTTCTGGTGACCGGGCTTACGGTCTATGGGACGGTTCACGCCGCAAATATTCAGACACGCCGATACAATGTACGTATTGGACCGAAACAGGAGAAAATGGATACACTGCGCCTTGTTTTACTCAGTGATATACATCTGGGCTATGTAATTGAGGAAGAGCATCTTGCCAAGGTAGTTGCGGCTGTCAATGCGCTTAAACCAGATATTATATGCATTGCCGGCGATATTTTTGATGGCGATATCACCTCGTTATCAAATCCTGAGAAACTGCAGGTATTGTTTGAAAAAATGGAATCAGAATATGGCGTATTTGCATGTCTTGGCAATCATGATGCGGGGGACGGTTACCGGCAGATGCTTGATTTTCTGGACGGGGCAGGCATCCGTGTGCTGATGGATGAAGCGGTGGTGATTGACCAACGGTTTGTGCTGGCTGGGCGGAGGGATTCATTTCCCATTGGCGCTCATGGTGATTCCCGCAAGAACCTGGAGGGACTGCCTGATGATAAATCCCTTCCTGTAATCGTACTGGACCATCAACCGGGAAATATTGATGAATATGGAAATGAAGCTGACTTAATCCTGTGCGGCCATACCCACCAGGGTCAGATGTTCCCGTTCAATCTTATTACCAACGCAGTCTTTGATGTGGACTATGGGTATTACAGGGCTGGGGAGACAACGCCCCAGGTAATTGTCACTTCTGGCGCAGGAACATGGGGACCGCCCCTGCGCGTGGCAACGGATAATGAAGTAGTAGAAATAAACTTGTTGATTCCTCACCTGGAATTGGAGCAGGAATAAAGGGCTGGATGAATCATTCCATCTGTTTATACTAACAACAGGAAAGGGGCGTTGCATATGGCTGTCTGCAATGCCCCTTTCTTATCCGCTGCCTCACATTTTCCTGCTACATCCTCACTGCTGGTATGGCCCTGGCTGCATATCAAACTCCGGATTAAATGCATAGAAGTTCCGGCTGTCCAGTTTCTCCTGGGTAATTCTCAGACATTCGCCGAAACGCTGGTAATGGACTACTTCGCGTTCCCTTAGGAACTTAATCGGTTCACATACGTCATAATCCTTCACGACCCTCAGGATATTGTCGTAGGTGCTCCTGGCCTTCTGTTCCGCAGCCAGATCTTCGTGAAGATCTGTAATCACATCTCCCTTGGACTGGAATTCACAGGCATTGAAGGGGATACCTGCCGCTGCCTGAGGCCAGATACCTGTGCCGTGGTCAATATAGTAAGGTCCGAAGCCCTGTTCTACCAGCTGGTCGGCGGTCAGGTTCTTGGTTAGCTGATGGACAATGGCGGCAATGATTTCCATGTGTGCCAATTCTTCAGTACCGATATCCGTTAAGGCGGCTTTACATTCATTATATGGCATGGAATAGCGCTGTGAGAGATAACGCATGGATGCGCTTATTTCACCGTCAGGGCCTCCGTACTGGCTCATGATGAACTTTGCCAGTCTTGCATTTGGTTCCTTGATATTAACCGGGAACTCCAGTCTTTTTTCATATATCCACATATATCAGCACCCTCCTTCCCATGGCCATGGACCGTTGACCCAGCACCAGTATTGTGCGTCCCTGCTGTCAGAGGCCCTCAAAGGACCGAATTGTGCTTCATATTCAGCTAATGAACAGCGGTATGCTTCAGCCATCTGATTTTGGTAGTTAATTGCCATTGCATCACAGGGATGGGTATCCAGATAAAGATTGGAATCAACAACGGCAAATCCTGTTTCATTTACCTGTTTCAACATCATTTCCCGTGGACTGTTAAAATCATAATTCATCATATGCCACACCTCCCGCAATGAAATGGAAGATTCAGGTCAGGGAAAATGGTTCCCTGTTCCAGCCCCTGTTCCGGGACGTAAGTGGGCTGCCACTGCTGCCAGGGCACGAATGCCATTGCAACCGGAAATTGAATCATATCCGGATAATAGGATTGGCAGCTAGAGGGACAGCCGGATTGGCCATGGGGACAGGCAGAAACCTGTTCCTGGTCATAATTGCAGCATTCTCTGCTTATATCAGTGCATATATCCATAGATGGACGCTCCTTTCGATATTTATTCTCAATACCAGTTTATGAGACATGCTGATTTTTGTGACAACCCTGGTCAGGTCCTATGTTTTAGGTAGGGGTATATTTTGTTTCTGTATGCAATGGTGTGGTTTGGATTATTAATCCATGGAAAGAATACAGAATTTCGGAAACATTTTGGATGGGATTATTTTATATGGGACGGGGCATAGCTGGTATGCAGCGCATGTGAGAGAAGAGGATGAACTGGCGGTGTATCTTGGAGGATGTAACGGTTTCATAAAGATATATGGTTCCGGGAAATCTGTGAAGATGGAGCTGATTAGGATTATAGGTCCGGTATGCCTGGTTAGGAGGCGGGGAGGGATTGATGCGGAAGGCGTTACATTTTCTTTAGGATGAAAGAGCATACCATATCTTAGGAGAAGCTGTATATAACAGATATGAGAAATGTTGGATGCATTTAAGATGGGGACAATGAAAATGATATCCTTTTTATATAATGCTGTACTGAGGGAATGGAAGAAGATGGTTATAATGGGTTTAGAAGGTAATGTGGAAAATGCAGGATAAGGGAATTTGATTGCAGCAGGAGTGGGGGATTGTTGACTACATCAGTTTTTGGAGTGAATTAAGATGGTGAGTTGTGAGAATCGTAGGAATCTACTTATTTTTTAAAGCTGGCTTGGTTTTCTTTGAAATCAGATTAGCTTTTCTTTTGTGGAAAAATTTTGTATAATGTTATACAAAGTGGAGTTATTGTTTTATTGGAGAATAGAGAAGGAGTGGATGCAGAGGGTATGAATGTCAGGAAGCAGGTGATGGTGCGAATTATGAGTGCACATAAAATTCCTGGGGGATTCGCACCAATAAGGCAGGGCAGAAATTGAGGTTTTCTTTTTTAAAAGAGAATTTGTAAGAGGAATGTTATGCATTGTATATAATAATGTTTGTTGGAATTTTGTTTATGTTGGGTATTATTGCAGTCACAGCCTGCGAGGGCTGTGTGGATTGAAATCCTACACATCCCCACATCCCCTCACACGCCATCCGTCACAGCCTGCGAGGGCTGTGTGGATTGAAATAAAAATACCCCTGATAAACCGTCAGATACGGATAGTCACAGCCTGCGAGGGCTGTGTGGATTGAAATCTTCCACGCGAACGCTTGCGGACAAAATAGTTATGTCACAGCCTGCGAGGGCTGTGTGGATTGAAATATTTTGTTCCTGCTCTATGAGAGCCTTGGAAAGTGTCACAGCCTGCGAGGGCTGTGTGGATTGAAATCCCATAGTAGAAACAATAAAGATAAAAAGATGGGAGTCACAGCCTGCGAGGGCTGTGTGGATTGAAATCGTCCCTGTCGCCACTGGTGTTGCGTCTGTTGCTGTCACAGCCTGCGAGGGCTGTGTGGATTGAAATTTAAGAAGGTTGTAGATATATTTAGGCGACTTTTAGTCACAGCCTGCGAGGGCTGTGTGGATTGAAATCTTACATTTGCCAACCACCTCACCTTCCAATCCGTCACAGCCTGCGAGGGCTGTGTGGATTGAAATCTAGTCAACAGCTGTCAACGATAACTTACAATCGGTCACAGCCTGCGAGGGCTGTGTGGATTGAAATATTTTCTTTCCCCCATTCTACAATTTGGTCTGCTAGTCACAGCCTGCGAGGGCTGTGTGGATTGAAATAATGGATGGCCGCGCCTCTTGTACCTGTCCCGCATGTCACAGCCTGCGAGGGCTGTGTGGATTGAAATCAGAAAACGGCTATTATCATAGATATTTTGTGCGTCACAGCCTGCGAGGGCTGTGTGGATTGAAATTCCCAGTTCGGTGACGACATATATGCGAGTGACGGTCACAGCCTGCGAGGGCTGTGTGGATTGAAATGACCTGGACTGTATCATCTGTGAACGGTTCCCTTCGTCACAGCCTGCGAGGGCTGTGTGGATTGAAATCTTATGTACGGCACCCCAACCATGCCGAAGGATACGTCACAGCCTGCGAGGGCTGTGTGGATTGAAATGCACTCCAGATATATCCTGACTTGATGGAGTATCCGTCACAGCCTGCGAGGGCTGTGTGGATTGAAATATTCTCGCTGTCCGAGATACGTGGGCTGACCAAGAGTCACAGCCTGCGAGGGCTGTGTGGATTGAAATTCCCCCAGGATCATGACATCCCCGGTCTCCCAGTGTCACAGCCTGCGAGGGCTGTGTGGATTGAAATGTCTGTGATTCAACGGATGGCCTGGTGGATGTGCAGTGTCACAGCCTGCGAGGGCTGTGTGGATTGAAATTTCATTGGCCTCCTTGTCCCTCTCCAGCTGCTCGTCACAGCCTGCGAGGGCTGTGTGGATTGAAATTTGAATCAGCAAGTAGTGAGCAACTTTCGCAGAGTCACAGCCTGCGAGGGCTGTGTGGATTGAAATCCCATCCCGCGTGTTCCGGGATGAAGTGGGGCGCGTCACAGCCTGCGAGGGCTGTGTGGATTGAAATGAGTAGAGCCTGCATTATGCCCAGCGCGGAAAATAGTCACAGCCTGCGAGGGCTGTGTGGATTGAAATTATGTAATAATGAACTTCACTGACCAGAGACATTAGTCACAGCCTGCGAGGGCTGTGTGGATTGAAATCTGTTATCCCGGATACCTTTAGCCAATCCCTGCATCGTCACAGCCTGCGAGGGCTGTGTGGATTGAAATATTATAGCAAAAGATAGTGCAAATAGCTATGAGGGTCACAGCCTGCGAGGGCTGTGTGGATTGAAATTCAGCACCTGTTGCGTACTTATAATCCTTAATAGCGTCACAGCCTGCGAGGGCTGTGTGGATTGAAATATCTAACAGCAATAGCTGCTCGGCGTCCGTCCAGGTCACAGCCTGCGAGGGCTGTGTGGATTGAAATAAGCGTTTTATTGCCGTTGGAAAAAGGCTATACAGTCACAGCCTGCGAGGGCTGTGTGGATTGAAATCACTGCTCGCTCGCACGTTTGAACCTATCCAATAGTCACAGCCTGCGAGGGCTGTGTGGATTGAAATAAAACTTGTATTGATATTTGCCTGGTCAAGAATTGTCACAGCCTGCAATGGCTATATAAATTAAAATCCATCCAAGCTGTAAAGACCAAGAAAAAGCCAGAATCATCCCAATTAAGACAAATTAAAAAAACACCTCCATTCCCCACAGCTTATGAAACAGGCTTGTGGAGGATGGAGGCATTTTCATCCTATAAAGGTATCTCCCGCTGGGATTTTAATGGTGACCAGGGTGCCATCGTCAATGTTATAGTGAATGGAAGCGGCGCCCTTATAATATAATTGCAGTCTTTGGTAAACGTTCCTGATGCCGAAACCGAAGGATTCACTGTCATGTGCAAAACCGGAGTTTACCGCTTCCGCCAGGCTGGGGTTGAGAGGAAAACCGTTATTAAAGATCTGGAATATCAAAAATCCGTTTGCCAAGGTGCAGGTGATATGGATGTATCCTTGCTTGGGGTAGCCGCGGATGCCATGCAGGACCGCATTTTCAACAATGGGCTGGAGGATGATTTTTATGATGGAATATGTAAGGCATTCCGGCTGGCATTTGATTGTATAGAGGAAGGAATGGTTACACCGGACTTCTTCAATTTTCAGGTAACTTTCCACGTGTTGGATTTCAGACGCCACATCGGTATATATTTTTCCTTTCTTTAAACTCAATTTGTAAAAATTACCCAGGTTTTTTGCCATGGAATAGATTTCGTCATAAGACTTAATACAAGCCAGCCCGCATATGGAATCAATGGAATTATAGAGGAAATGCGGGTTGATCTGGGATTGCAGCAGGCGCAGCTCCAATTCCTGTTTCTGCAGATAGGTAGACTCCAACTGACAGATGTTTTCATTGATTTTCCGTGTCATCTCATGGAAACTGTGGCTGAGACGGCTGACTTCATCGCTGGTGGGAAGCGTTGACACAAAGGCTTCCAGCTGTGGAGCCGCAAAATCGTTGTCCGCCCCGGCAGAGGAGACAATCTGCGTCAGCTTCTGTACTGGTTCCAGGATATGCTTCAGGGACCGGTTGAACAGGATAAAGAGGGCAGCCAGGAAGAAAATGACAACGGCCATGATTTGGATATAGATGCCCAACATCTTATTTTCAACACCATTAAAGGGGGATGCGATGATTAAAAGCTGGTCAGGCATGGCGCAGGGGTAACTGGATACGCGGTACCGGCCCGATTCCAGCTGGGAATTGAAACGCAGACTGCTGCTGCCTGTCTGACCGTATAATATGCCGAAGCTGCCGATGTAAGCTTGCGCACCCGGATGATAGATGAAATCCCCGCTGCTGTCCGCCAGAAAGGACAGGATTGGGCTGTCATCTTTTTCGCTGTAATTATTGAAGATAGCGGATGGGTCATACATAAGGCGCAGGTATCCAATGGGTGACAGGGTGTTTAAATCAAATAGGGGAGTATAAACCTCCAGCACTGGCTGTGAGGGGATGCCTTCAAGACCGGTATACATGCGGATGAGCGGGGATGTCTGGGCCTGGGACAGCATATGGCTTGTATAGTCCCTGTATTCCTTTGTGTAATGGACATTGGTGTCATAGCTTCCGATGGTTGCAATCTCCTGGTAACGTCTGTCATACAGGGTGATGCCCTGCACATGGTTTTTGGTGAGGCGTTCGCTCTCCGCATAGGAGACAGCATCGGCGATGTCATGAATATCCACTGAGTCTATTAGAGGTGAATAGGGATGGCTGTTGGATGCAGTCAGCAGGATGCGGACAGGGGAATTGAGGGAGAAACGGACCGCTATCCCATTAATCTCCTTATTCAGGGTGTCGATGTTATTGTTGATGATACCCGCTACCGCATCCATTCCATCATCCATCTGCTGCTCAAAGATACGGAGGGACACTACAAACAGTATGATTGCAGTCAGGATGGAGATGGATACAATGGTGCCTAAAAACAGAAGTATGATTTTTGTTTTCAGTGATTTAATCTGCATGATCAGGGCACCTCGTTTCCGGTTCGGTAAGGCAGGAATCCCGCAGCTGTGAAAAGGAGAGGCCAAAGTAATTCTTGACACATTTCCCAAAGTAAACAGGATCCTTATAACCGCACATGGAGGCAATCTCTGACATTTTCAGATGACTGCTGTTAATCAGGGTCAGTGCAAAGGCCATGCGTTCCTTTTGGATATAACTGTTCAGACCGATGTTCTGGCTTTTTTTGAAAATGTGGCTCAGATAGGATGCATTGACATGCAGTTCATTTGCCATCCGTTCCAGGGTCAGGTCGCTGTCATACATATGCTGCTGCAGATAGTGGAGTGAGGCGTTTATGATGGGCCCATTGGCGTTCTGGCTGTCCGGCATCTGGCTTATCAGGCCGGATAGGGAGGAGCACATCCATTTTTCCAGTTCCATGACCGTTTCCAGGTGGGAAAATGAGGATGTGGCATCCTGCAGGAACTGCTGCTCTAACAGAATGCCGCGGCTCTGCAGATAATAGGAAGCCTGGATAAATACATCATAGGACTGTGCTTTGAGAAATTGGAAATTGGTGGATGGCTGTATGGAACAATAGTATCCCTTCAGTGTCTCGGACAGGATACCGGATTGCCCTGTCCTGAACGCGTTAAGGATTTCCTGTTTGGGAAAGTAAAACGGGGTCTCGGACAGGCGTCTCATAAGCTGGGAATCGTAAGGGATGAAAGACCTGCTTCCCAGGATGAATTTGAGTTGGATGGCGTCCTCTGCCTCCCGGAGCAGCTGTTTGACCTGATAAATGCTTCCCATGGAACTCAAACCGATGGATATGCTTAAATCCAGCAATGAGCCGTCACATAGCGGACGGAACACATGGGAAGGATGTGGTTCCCCCAGCAGGATCACGGTCAGACGGTTCCAGTCATTGTAGAATACAGCAGGCTTTGTGGACGTCTGTTTTAGCAGGGCGGACTGAATCTGGGATTTCATAAAGTCGATATGATTATAGTTTTTCAACACTTCATAGAAGTTGTCAATTTCTATGACAGCACAGCAGCTGTCGTGGTTCCCCAGGATATAGGATTCATCCCAGAAGTCAGGGACGGACTCCGGCCTGTCCAAAAAATCGGCCAGTTCGGACGACGAGTGGTGGGGAAGGATTTTTAAGCGGGTTGTTTCCTGGTTTTCCAGAATCTGACGGTGCGCTTTGGACAGACATTCGGTCAGTTCCTTTGAATCAATAGGTTTAAGCAGGTAGTCAAACGCGCCGTGCCGGATGCCGCGTTTGGCATATTCAAATTCACTGTAACCGGAGATGATGATGACATGGACTGACAGGTTATGGGCGCGCAGCTGTTCCAGGGCGTCCAATCCGCTGACAATAGGCATGTTGATATCTAAGAGCAGCAGGTCGGGCAGCATTGTCTGACATGCTGGCAGTATCTGGTCACCTGTATCCACCTCACCTATAATCTCAAAGCCTAATCCGTTCCAGTCCACACAGTTTTTCAACATGATGCGTACCAGGTATTCGTCATCGGCTAACAGTACTTTCAGCATATATCAATCCTCCTGCAATGTATTTTAACAATGTCATTATAGGATTTTAGTGAAAATGTGTCAATATACAGCTATAGGTGAGGGGTTTTATGTGCGAAATGCCAATAAAATGACCTGTGTTTCCAAAAAAATTCCATTGTCCCAATGCCGGAAAAAAAGTATTCTTTTAGCATAGAGAAAACAATGAAGGGGGAAGGATGAATGAAAGGAAAACAAATCATCAGCTTACTGGCAGCCGCTTCCATGACCATGGGATGCCTTACCGGGTGTGGCGCCGGACAGGAGACAGTGACAGGGGGAAGTACGGAACAGGGGAGTACGGCTCAGGGCAGCCAGGGGGCCGGTTCATCTACTGAAAAGGTGGTGCTGCGGCTGAGCATGAACATGACATTAGGGTCTAAAGGGATTGTGGAAGAGGTCATGAATGACGTCCTGAAAGATTATCCCAATGTGGAGCTGCAGGTAGAGGAGACGGCCCAGGACAGTTACGTGTCCAAGATGGCCATGGATGTATCCACGGATAATGTGGCGGACCTGGTGCAGTACTGGCGGCCTGATTCCACTACCCACGGCTGTCCGAAATATATTGAAAAGGGAGCCTTTGCAGATTTGTCGGAGCTTTTGGGGATGGAAGCATTTAGGGACCGGTTTGCGGACCATGCAATGAAAACATGCACCGTGGATGGCAAGTTCTATGCGGTGCCTATGGAATACTCATTTATCATGTTCCTGGCCAATAAGGAGATTCTGGATGACTGTGGCCTGCCGGTACCGGAGACGTGGGACGAACTATTGAATTCCATGGACGTCCTGAAAGAAAACGGCTATATTCCATGGGGCGTGTCTACCAAGGCATATGCCAGCGCCTGGGAGCGTCCGCTGGGATATATCTTTTCAAGGTACACAACCATGTACGGCGAAAACGGAACACTGAACCTGTTTGGTGGAAAGGCGCATTTTACATCAGAGGAGGCTGTAAAGGCATCTGAGAGCCTGGCACAGCTTGTAAGCGGAAACTGCGCGGTGGACAGCATGACACTGGATGATTCCCAGGCCACCTCCAAATACATCAACTCCGGGCAGGCCTGCTATTTTATCAACGGTTCCTATTCCATGCCTCAACTGTCGGATGAGATTAAGGAGAAAATGGTAGCCCTGCGGTTTCCTGAGATACCGGGGGCGGAAGGGGACACGGGACATATACAGGATAAGAGCCTTACCAGTGTATTCTATGTCAGCACGAAAGCATGGGATGACCCGCTTAAAAAAGAAATACTCACAAAGTTTTTTGAAAGATATACAAGTCCTGAGGTTGCGGGAAAACTGTTCGCGCAGACCGGTTCCTTAGAGCCGATTAACAATCTGGAAATAGGGGATACGGAGGCTGACCGGGTATTTCTGGAAGCAAAGGAACTGGCCGATGATGCAGAACAGATTCTCTGGTTCTTGAGCTACGGTGATGCCAACAAGCGTGATTCGTTCTACAGCTTTTATACGGAACTGTGGCTGGGAGATATCACCGGAGAGGAATTTGCACAGAAATGTGAAGAACTGTTCTATGAGGAATAGGCTGTTGGCCGGTGCTGTGTTCCCTGCAGGAATCCTGCAGGGAACACGCTTTAGAAAGGGGGATTCCGGATGGGGATATTAAAATTCAAGAAGGGGCTGTCATTGTATCTTCTGCCTGCGATGCTGATTTACTCTGTATTTTTTATCTATCCGTTTGTACAGACGCTGTACTATAGTTTTTTTGAATGGGACGGCATTTTTGAACCTGTTTTTAACGGCATTAGGAATTTTAAAATACTGTTGAATGAACGTGTATTTCAGGAAAGTGTCCTGAGGGTCATTAAGTGGGCCGTCCTGGCGGGCATACTGCAGTCCGGTATCGGTCTGGGCCTGGCATTCTTACTGAGAGGAAAGGCAAAGTGCAATTCCTTTTTCCGCTCAGCCTATTTCATTCCGGTGGTCATAAGCTCTGCGGCGGTCTGCGTCATGTTTACGGTTATGTATGATAAGGATATAGGACTGATAAACGCATTTCTGGGTGCAGTGGGGCTGGACGGTTTAAAGCATGTATGGCTGGGGGACCGGTCGGTAGCATTTTATGCCACGATTGCGGTGCCTATATGGCAGGCCATGGGTCTTTTCATAATGATTATGTTTTCCGGGCTGCAGTCCATCCCGGAGGAGCTGTATGAGGCAGCGCAGATTGACGGCGCAGGCCCATGGAACCTGTTCTGGAGGATTACCGTTCCATTGATGCTTCCTATTATCCAGATCTGTGTGGTACTTAGCGTATCCAACTCATTCAAGAACTTCGATTATATTTATATGCTCACAGGGGGCGGACCGGTGAATTCCACCCAGGTTCCGGCTACCATGATGTATAGCAAGGCTTTTGCGGGCATGCAGTATGGTATGGGGACGGCCGTTGCGGTGGTTATCTGTGTGCTCAGCGGTATCTTTGTTACGGCAGTCAGGGCGGGCTTTGCCCGTCTGAATGATTAGATGGGGGAGAAAATATGAAGAGAAAAAAGGTGAAGATATCCGCGGCTGTAAAATATGTACTCCTGTCCGCCTATGCCCTGGTGACGGTTTTTCCGCTTTTCTGGACATTTACCAATTCATTCAGGACGAATGACCAGATTTTTTCCGCAACCGTCCTGTTGCCGGAAAGTTTTACCTATCTTGTCAATTATGTGAACATACTGAAGGAAAATATACTGGGAGCTTACTGGAATTCCTTTTCCCTGACCATGGCAACACTGCTCATCATGCTGATTTGCGTCATCCCGGCTGCGTTCCTGCTGTCCCAGTACCGGTTCAGGATGTCCAGGTGGCTTCAGAACCTGTTTGTCATCGGAATCATCATTCCCAGGCTGGCCATTCTCATTACCACGTTCCAGAATTTCAACACCTTTGGATTCTTAAACCACAAGTATCCCATCACCCTGTGTTACGCTGCGTTTGAGATTCCCATGGCGGTTTTTCTCATGGTGGGATTCATGCAGTCGCTCCCCGGGGAGATTGCCGAGTCAGCCATTATCGACGGGTGTAATTCCTTCCAGGTACTCACCAAAATCATTATGCCCATGAGCCAGAATGGTATTGTGACGGTCATTATCCTGTCATTTGTCAGCATATGGAATGAATACGCATATGCAATGGTGCTGCTGTCCAACAACAAATTCCATACCCTTCCCATGCTCTTAGCTTCCGCAAAGGGGGAATTCTTTGTGGATTACGGCCTGCAGTGCGCCGCGGTCATGGTGGCGGTGGTACCCATTATCGTGGTGTATATCTTCTTACAGAGAAAAATTGTGGACGGAATGGTGGCAGGGGCCGTGAAAGGGTGAAGGAACAGCAGCCTGGCAGTGGGAATATGGCATAGCGGGGATATTGCAGATGGCGAAAGGAAGGGGATTATATGAAATGGTGGATGGAACACAGGTTCCGTATGATTCAAAATAATCTAAGGGATATTGATGCGGACCTGGACATTGACATGGAGATAAAAAAATTGAAGGAATTCGGCGCGGATGTGGTACAGATCGGATGCGGGGGAATCAGTGCATTTTCACCATCCGGGCTGGACTGCCAGGTCCCAAGTCCGTATCTTAAAAATGATATGTTCGGGACACTGATAGAACGGTGCCACGATAACGGCATAAAGGTGATTGCCAGGTTCGATGTGAGCAAGGTCCATGAAAGCCTTGGAGACATCCATCCGGAATGGCTGTCCAGGCGGGCGGATGGTTCTGCCATCTGTTTTAACGATACGGTGGCTGCCTGCATAAACGGTGGATACCAGCAGGTCAAGGCCCTGGAAATCATAAAAGAAATATTGGGGAAATATCCGGTGGACGGTATTTTCTTTAACATGTTCGGCTATCAGACGAGGGATTATGACAACCGGTATGTGGGCATCTGCCAGTGTGAAAACTGCAAAAGACGGTTTTTAGGGATGTACGGGGAAATGCTTCCAACAGAAGAAAACGAGGATGACCCCATATACCGCAGATATAGGGAATTCAAAGAGTATACGGTCAGGGATATCCTGGAGAAAATCCGCAGGACCATTGATTCGGTCAATCCGGAGATTGCGCTGAGTACGTACAGCGGGCATTGTGTGGATATCGTAAGAACGGAGTCCAACTCGGCGCTGGACCGTCCATACCCTTTCTGGATTTATTCCGCTTCTGACAATACGGCGTCGGTGGAGGGGACATTTCCTGGAAAGGTATCCAGCAACTGTGCCATCAATGCAGTGGATATACCGTACCGTTTCATGGGGGTATCACCGTTCTTGAACCAGATAAGGCTGTATCAGAATATGGCAAATGGTTCCAATCTGGACTGGTGTATCATCGGGGCATTTGAGGATTATCCTGACAGGAAGAATTATGACGGTGTGAAGGAGGTATTCCGGTTCCAGAAGCGGTATCAGGCTTATTTTGATAATCTGCGTTCTGATGCAGGGGTACTGCTGGTACAGCCCAATCCGCCGTATGAAACGCAGTTTTCTTCGGAGTACCGGGGCGTGTTCCGGATGCTGAAAGAGTCCCATATCCAGTTTGATGTAATCATGCAGGAGGGGCTGGACATGGCGGCTGAATACCTGGAACAATATAAACTCATCATTCTTCCGGGAATTGAGGATGTGGACAGCCGGAATTTTGCCCAGGCCCTGAAATCGTCAGACGCAGTGATTCTGGCCACAGGATGCAGTTTCAGACACAATGGGACGCTTCTTAAGGAACTGTTTGGGCAGGCGCTGACGGAAAAGGTGGAACCAGTGAGAGGAAGTTATATCCTGACCCAGCCCAAAGACATGTTCCAATCATTTCAGGAACAGGACTGGATTTATATGGACAGGGAATTTTACCGGATGCAGGGAGAGGGAAATGCCATACTCCCCTACGTGTCCGCTGCCATGTACGGCCCTCCGGAACGGTGTTTTGGACATGAGGTCACGGAGATTCCGGGCGGTACCATCTATAAAGAAAAGAATATTTATCTTCCATGGCAGCCAGGAACCCTTTACTATCAGCATGGATATGAAGCATTTAAGGATATCATACTGGACATAATCCGCAATATGGGGTGCCTGAAGGATGATTTCATTGTCACCGCGCATAAAAGCCTGGAGGTATTTTATGGTCCGTGCGGAAAGGGACAGTATCTCCTGCAGATGATTAACCTGAGCGGATTTAATGGTACCACGGTTTGGGAACCCATTAGCCAGCAGGCTGGGTTTTGGTGGACGGATAGGATTCCGGACCGAATATGGGAACTGGGTCAGGAAGGAGCTGTTCTCCAGGAGGGTACGGATAAGCTGGTTATTTCATCTATTGGTACATATCGGGCGTATCTGATAGAATTTGGACAGGAGGGCAAGGACAGATGAGTGGAATAGAGTGGAAACAACTGACAATCGGGCATTTGTCAAGGAATAAGTACTGGGGTGAAAGTGACAGCCGGGCTTACCATCCTGTCCTGGCCACCACAACCGTTATCCGGGATGGGGATACCGTAATCCTCGCAGACCCCTCACAGCCCTTTGAGGAAATGAAGGCAAAGCTGAAACAATACTGCGGGCTGGAACCCGGGGATGTGGATATTGTGTTTGCAACCCATTACCATGGGGATCACAGGGTGGATATGGGGATGTATGAAAATGCGGTGTGCTACATGTCACAGGCCAGTATCCGGGACATGGAGTCAGCCAGGGAAAAAGCGGCGGGGGATGACAGCCTGGCATCGTTAGTGGAAGGGGAGATTGACAGATTCCGTCCGGCTCCCGGCCAGCTGACAGAGGGTGTCCGGCTTTACCCTCTTCCGGGGCATACTCCTGGTTTGACTGGTTTGATATTCAAAAGCCGTGGCAGATCCGTCCTTGTGGCTGGTGATACTATCATGGGGCCGGAATATTTTGAGAATCTGGATGGATACTGGTTCAATGAAGACCTGGATGAGACGCGCAGAAGCATCAGGAAGGCGGCCAGGGATGCTGATATCATAATACCGGGACATGGGGATGCATTTGTGGTTTCGGAACACCGGCCCGGGATGAAGGAAACGCATTTGTCATGGAGAAGACTGAACCTGTCGGGCAGTCAGGGCTGCACCTGCCTGATTCAGGATGGGGGAAAGAATATGGTTATCAATCCCTTAGGGGATGCGGAGGGGCTGGAGGAACTGCTTTACAACCGAAGCGGCCTGAAGGGCAAGGATGTGGGGGCTGTCATATTTACGGATGGGGCAAAGTATGATTCCGGGATAGGCAGAACATTCCCACAGGCTGAGCTTCTTCTCCCGGAACAGCTGGATGAAAGACTGTTAATGGGGCTAAAAGAAGCGTTTCATCGGTTAGATCCGGATGGGACTTTGTTTATATAAAGCATATGACAGGGACATGTAGCTTGGATTATGCATATGTCGTGTATGAGTCAGTGTTGGACTTTTCTTTTGTGGAAAAACCTTGTATAATATTTGTATGGAAATAGGTTTATTCTCAGCGGAAATGGGAAATTTTGGTATTCGGGAGTTGATGAAGAGGATATATAAATGTTAGAAAGCAAATGATGGTGCGAATCCTAAGTGAACATAAAATTACTGGGGGATTCGCACCCGGAATAGTAGGGTGGAAATTGAGGCGTTCTTTATTTTCATGAGAATTTGGAAATGGACTTTATGAATTATATGTAATAATGTTTGTTGGTATGAGGTTTTTGTTGAGCATAATTGCTGTCACAGCCTGCGAGGGCTGTGTGGATTGAAATTGATAATTCCTAGTAATATAGTATGAATATATGGTCACAGCCTGCGAGGGCTGTGTGGATTGAAATAGTATCGGCCTTTGTATGAATGGGATTAAAAAGGTCACAGCCTGCGAGGGCTGTGTGGATTGAAATCCCAAAGCACATCTATGACACGCTGGACAGGTACAGTCACAGCCTGCGAGGGCTGTGTGGATTGAAATGCCCGCCTGGAACATATTTTGGCTTACCTGGAGTCACAGCCTGCGAGGGCTGTGTGGATTGAAATCTCAACAAAACCACCACGGCCATAGGAGATATCCGTCACAGCCTGCGAGGGCTGTGTGGATTGAAATAGCCAAATCTATCACTTTACGAGTATAGACATTGGGGTCACAGCCTGCGAGGGCTGTGTGGATTGAAATTCCGGGAGCAGGGGAGGATTGTAGGAATTGAAATAGTCACAGCCTGCGAGGGCTGTGTGGATTGAAATGGATTTATCCGGCCAGCTTCCGAAGATTGCTTCGGGTCACAGCCTGCGAGGGCTGTGTGGATTGAAATCATTTCCTCACGACCTCATGAAGCTGTACGCGTCGTCACAGCCTGCGAGGGCTGTGTGGATTGAAATGCATACCGTTATCGTAATCCATATAAACTTATCATGGTCACAGCCTGCGAGGGCTGTGTGGATTGAAATCCCTTTCAATATCCTAGCCACTCTCTGAGTGACGTAAGTCACAGCCTGCGAGGGCTGTGTGGATTGAAATATGATGTTTACAAGTGGTACAACAAATATCAAGTGTCACAGCCTGCGAGGGCTGTGTGGATTGAAATATCCCAAGCAGCCTGTTTGACAACCCGGACCTGAGTCACAGCCTGCGAGGGCTGTGTGGATTGAAATACGGAACCGGGTGCCAGTTACGGCCTGTCCAGTAAGTCACAGCCTGCGAGGGCTGTGTGGATTGAAATCCCCAGTTCTGGGCCATTGCCTCCGCCAGGCGGATGTCACAGCCTGCGAGGGCTGTGTGGATTGAAATTTTAGTGGGGCTTATTAATAGGGGCGTTTGTTGAGTCACAGCCTGCGAGGGCTGTGTGGATTGAAATATCCTCATATCAATCCATGAAATTACATAACAAAGTCACAGCCTGCGAGGGCTGTGTGGATTGAAATCATGGAATCACCCCCTGTGATACAATAGCCCAAATCGTCACAGCCTGCGAGGGCTGTGTGGATTGAAATCTTGAAACCCTCGAACTGTAACCCAATCCTGTTCCGTCACAGCCTGCGAGGGCTGTGTGGATTGAAATAAGGACCGCAACGAGGCCATCGTGTGGATGCTGCGTAGTCACAGCCTGCGAGGGCTGTGTGGATTGAAATCACCTCAGTGATTTATTTTTTAGATTGATTATCAGTCACAGCCTGCGAGGGCTGTGTGGATTGAAATCATAGGTTGTATCATAATGTCACAATATTCAGTTCGTCACAGCCTGCGAGGGCTGTGTGGATTGAAATAATGTGGTATGTCTGCTCCGTATAAGGGAACCCTTGGTCACAGCCTGCGAGGGCTGTGTGGATTGAAATCACTATCCAAAGTATCAATGCCAACCAGAACCCAGTCACAGCCTGCGAGGGCTGTGTGGATTGAAATTGACATCCTGCGCAGGAAGCAGATATAGGTCTCCCGTCACAGCCTGCGAGGGCTGTGTGGATTGAAATTATAATCTTCGTTACATCCCATCGTGTACAATGAAGTCACAGCCTGCGAGGGCTGTGTGGATTGAAATCCACGGGGACATATCCCCTCGCCAATGATGTATGTCACAGCCTGCGAGGGCTGTGTGGATTGAAATCTGTAAAATTGAGGATTGGAGGATATACCATGACAGTCACAGCCTGCGAGGGCTGTGTGGATTGAAATGTTACTGAACGAATCGGCATCACCTTTCCAGGACGTCACAGCCTGCGAGGGCTGTGTGGATTGAAATAGAACCCCTTGTGCTGGCTGGTAGTCCGTCCATACGTCACAGCCTGCGAGGGCTGTGTGGATTGAAATTCTCCCAGGGAAATTCCTGGCCAGGCCGGAGCCGGTCACAGCCTGCGAGGGCTGTGTGGATTGAAATTGTGATTTTTTCTTTTGCCTCTTCTAGGTCCTTGCGTCACAGCCTGCGAGGGCTGTGTGGATTGAAATTGTTCCATCCACCATTTAACCGCATATATCCGCGTCACAGCCTGCGAGGGCTGTGTGGATTGAAATTTACTAATATAGCAAATTACTTATATTTAACTTTGTCACAGCCTGCGAGGGCTGTGTGGATTGAAATTATCAATCAGTGCATCCTGTAGCACCTGGGAGAAGTGTCACAGCCTGCGAGGGCTGTGTGGATTGAAATCTGCAGAGACTTGACATGCTTTGCAGACTCATCGGGTCACAGCCTGCGAGGGCTGTGTGGATTGAAATAAAACATATGTCGCGGCATATCAGGCTCTAATAGTCACAGCCTGCGAGGGCTGTGTGGATTGAAATGATATAATCAATCTGGAATACCAGTACAAATCAGGGTCACAGCCTGCGAGGGCTGTGTGGATTGAAATCAGAAATCCCAGACGGTATTCCTGGTTGGGCAGGGTCACAGCCTGCGAGGGCTGTGTGGATTGAAATTGCCCTGTAGTCCACAACCTGGTCCATGTCCATATGTCACAGCCTGCGAGGGCTGTGTGGATTGAAATGGTATGTATGATTCCAATAATTTTCTTGTCAAAGTCACAGCCTGCGAGGGCTGTGTGGATTGAAATTAACTCAGTTTCAAAAGCCACCTTAGATATTACACGTCACAGCCTGCGAGGGCTGTGTGGATTGAAATTCAATCCGCTTTTATCCGTGTGAAAAATCCTATAAGTCACAGCCTGCGAGGGCTGTGTGGATTGAAATCCCGACTGTTGTGGCGGCTAAGCCATATCTGACCGTCACAGCCTGCGAGGGCTGTGTGGATTGAAATAAAAAGCTGAGAACCTACCGCATATTTATCCACAGTCACAGCCTGCGAGGGCTGTGTGGATTGAAATACTGGATACCAGACCGCAGCCATCACCCTGACGGGTCACAGCCTGCGAGGGCTGTGTGGATTGAAATTATCTATATTATAAAGCGAGGGGGCCTAAGTACCTGTCACAGCCTGCGAGGGCTGTGTGGATTGAAATGTATCAAAGTTATATGTCGGGGATTATATGAATGTCACAGCCTGCGAGGGCTGTGTGGATTGAAATCGTAAAAGGGAACCGACAAGGAATGAAAGGGCTGAGTCACAGCCTGCGAGGGCTGTGTGGATTGAAATTTCATATAAACATCACTGTTTGGGGAATGATATTGTGTCACAGCCTGCGAGGGCTGTGTGGATTGAAATAGGATGTTTGCAATGCTACAGGCCTGGCAAGAAAGTCACAGCCTGCGAGGGCTGTGTGGATTGAAATTCCCGCAAGTATTGTGTTACTATGTACAAACCAGTCACAGCCTGCGAGGGCTGTGTGGATTGAAATCCTTGCAGGGATGACCACTTGTGCTACATACTTTTGTCACAGCCTGCGAGGGCTGTGTGGATTGAAATTCTAGAAGTTTAGTCATCACCTTATCAGCAAGGGCGTCACAGCCTGCGAGGGCTGTGTGGATTGAAATTGCATCATGAACAGCTTCACGCCCATGAGCAAGGTCACAGCCTGCGAGGGCTGTGTGGATTGAAATATCAGTATAATCATCTTTATACAGTGTAACGTAGGTCACAGCCTGCGAGGGCTGTGTGGATTGAAATCTTTACGCAAATCAGAAACCAATAAAAGACAGGGGTCACAGCCTGCGAGGGCTGTGTGGATTGAAATTCCGAATTACCTGGAAAAATCCATGAATGGGTCACGTCACAGCCTGCGAGGGCTGTGTGGATTGAAATTCTGAAATCGTTATAATACCATGCTTTCCATAATGTCACAGCCTGCGAGGGCTGTGTGGATTGAAATTTCGTGGTATGGGTATACGCTTCATTTACCATGGTCACAGCCTGCGAGGGCTGTGTGGATTGAAATAAGTGTCATGAAAACATCCTATCTGCCCTCGTTACGTCACAGCCTGCGAGGGTTGTGTGAATTGAAATTCAAAAGGTGGAACGGTACGATATTACAAAATCGGGTCACAGCCTGCGAGGGTTGTGTGGATTGAAATCATCCGTATCATCCCTGGATGCGAATACCCGGTAAGTCACAGCCTGCGAGGGCTGTGTGGATTGAAATAGTCACACCTGCGATATCCTCCAACCGCATTATTTTGTCACAGCCTTCGAGGGCTAGATGGTTTTATCTTGCAAAAGCCGCAAAATCACGTATTTGCTCAAAAGATGTTTTAAATAAAAAATTTTTCATATTCAGGAGTGAACGGTGTAGAAAAATCAGTATTATACAGAACTCCACATAATCATGATATCGGCAATAAAAAGATGGTATATGCATTGTATTACAAAGCAAATCCCTTAAGGGCTGTAGCTCTTAAGGGATTCTTTTCCGCAGGAAAACAGTTAGGACTAACACTTGTTAATTCCTTTCTGCACCTACACCTGCCAATATAAAACAATAACCAAAAACAAATCCTACCCTTCTAAGAAAAACAATTTAAAAAAATCTCTTCTTCCCAGATGCGATATCCTATTCCGGTTCCTGCATAAAAACCACCCGTGAAGCATACTCTCCACCCCTATGGATGCAGTTGTGTGCAACCCGTGTTTCCTCGCTGTTGAACCCATCTTTGGTATTTCTGTTAGGAAAGATGAAATTGCTGGCGCTGGAGGTTATGGTGACCCGCAGCCGGTGTCCTTTTAAAAATGTATGTGACAGTTTGGTGGTCCGTATATGGACCGGATAAATGGTTCCAGGTTCCATGAACTCAGGAAAATGAAACTGGTTGCGGTATCGTACACTGATGACGCCATCGGCCAGCTTCATGGAACGGCCGTCCTCATCCACGTCCGTGATGCGTACCACAAGGTCCGTATCCACACAATCGGATGAAAGGTAAAGCTCAGCGCAGGCATCTCCCGTGATGGTAAGGTCCTGGGATAATATGTCGGTGGAATAGCACAGTATATCAGACCGCTGTTCTTCCGCAGCGTAATCGCCGGGCACCTCCAGTTCGTTTTCGGACATGTCAACCAGGTGGACTGCCGGATTTTTCGGGTCATAGATATAGGAATCCAGGGAAGGGGTAAGGGGGGCATTCGGGGACAGGCGGCCTTTGTTTCCTGTCCCGGCATTTTCATGACTGCCGTCCAGATACAGGCTCAGTTCTTTTGTTCCGGGTACAGGCCAGTTTTTTGCGGTTTTCCACTGGTTGGTGCCCATTGTGTAATACTCCACGGCTGGTGTGCGGTCAATTCCATTTTCCACACCCTTCAGGTAATGCTCCAGCCAGGCCAGGCATATCAGGTCCATATCGTAGCGCAGTGCGTTGTTTCCAAGGGCGAAGCCGTGGATATCGTAGTTGGCATTGCCTGAGTGCATCCAGGGTCCAAGGATTACCTTCTTCTCCTGGTAATCATGGTATAAATCCAGGGCTTCCGTTGTTCCCATCCCATTGTCATCAAACCATCCCGACATGATCAGCGCCGGTACACGGTGGGATTTGGTGCGCTCCTTCCAGTTCCCCTGCTGCCACAGCTCGTCATAGTCCATGTGTTCAAACCATTTTTTCAGGAACGGGATATCGTATCCCAGGGCTTTTGGCGCCAGTTCTTCCAGGGGACGGATATCCAGGACCTCATCCCAGTCATCACGGGCCATCAGCAATGGATTGGCGCGCTGGCCGGAAACCATGAAGGCCCAGGCCAGCATGCCTGAGTTAAAGCAGCCTCCCCTTCTTGGAACATCGATGAACGGGCTTCCGGCGCAGACACTGCTGAGCATGGCCTTTAAATGTGGGTTACCGCTGGCGGCAGCGGCCCACTGGACATATCCAAGATAAGAGCCTCCGGTCATTCCCACATTTCCATCACTCCAGGTCTGGGCGCTGATCCAAGTCAGGGTGTCATCGCCGTCCTCCACTTCGTAGTACATGGGAAGCCATTCGCCTTCACTGTCCTCCCTCCCCCTTACATCCTGAATCACCACGGCATAGCCGCGCTGTACGAAACGGAAATAGGAGGATGCCCCGGCGCCTTTTCCGTACGGGGTGCGGATTAATACTGCCGGGATTCTTTCCGGCACCTTTCCAGGTGTCTGATTCCCATTGTTTTCTCCGGTTACAGCGGCAGCAGGCAGATAGATGTCTGCTGCCAGGCGGACTTGGTCCCGCATGGGAATCGTGACCGTTACAGGTGGTTTTACCGCATAAAGGGGAGAACGGTTTATGTCTGTCCATTGCTTAAGGATTGTCCTGTCCTCAAGCCCGTCCTTTACCAGGACTGCGCATTGGTCACGGTAGGGGGTGACGAATGCTGCGATAGTCCCGGATTCAAGTATCAGGTCCTTGGGGAATTTTATATTACGCTGTACATATGCATCTTTATCTTTTTTTTCAAATATTTCACCCCGGGGGGTTATGAACCGTTTACAGGAAGATGGACCGGCCGTACAGGAAGCCGCCCCGGCCGTATAGGAAGCCGCCCTGGCCGTATAGGAAGCCGTCCCATCCATGCAGTCATCCGCCCCATCTGCGCACCCCCGCACCCCGGCCTCATAGTCCTTCAGCCCAAGAAGCGCTTCCCGCACATCCATCTTCCCCAGTTCCCTGTACCAGTTGTTCCCGCTTTCAAGCTCCTGCCAGTCATCCAGCTTGCCTGTATATACATCCAGCGGTCTGTGATAGATGCGGCCGTTTCTATTTTCCAATACTCCGTATAGTATTCCGGACAGATAAAAATTCCATTGCTCCATATGCACACTCCTTACGCGCCGATGATGAACCGGATCAGATAAGCAACCATGATACCTACATAGTTTCCGCAGACGCCGCCGAGAACCCCCATGAGCAGCCCCACGCTGACCAGACGGTTCCATCTGGCGCTGGATGCCACCAGGGATGCGGTGGTACCGTCTGCAATGGCTCCGGTAATGCCAAGGATGACATACTCATATGGGACCTTGAACATCCTGGAAAGGAATAGGTGAAGCCCGATGCTTCCCACAATGACGCAGAAGCAGAAGAGGGTAATGGTTATGGTGGAACCGAAGAAGGAGGCCAGGTCCACGCTGAAGCCGATGATGGACAGATACATAAGGCCAAAGAACAGGCCAAGGTTCAGGTTTCCTCTCAGCCTCCCCACAGCCGGAATCTGTGCGGCTGCAATGGAGAGGGTGGATATCAGGAGGATCCTGCCCGCGCTGGCAAAGTCAGACGGCAGGAAGGATGCCAGCCTGGTGGAAATGGTGACAACGGTAACCGAGACAGCCAGAAGACACGCAATATCCTGGATGCTCCATTTCTGCTCGGCCATCAGTATAGGTTCTTCATTGTCGCCAATGCGCTCCTCGTCCGTCAGGTGGTAGGGCCAGAATTTTTTCAGGAATTTTATGTTCTGGAACAGGGCCGGGGCCGCGAACATCAGGAACAGGGTGGGCATGCCGATGACATAGTCCGCTGCGTTGGCTGCGGCAATGGTTTCATTGGCAGCATTAAGGCCCACTGCGATGGCGGTGAGATTGGCACTGCCGCCTGTATAGGTTCCCACGAACATGCCGGCGATTTTCCAGCCCTCAAACATCTTGCTGCCAAATACAGCGCCAAAGGCCGTGGCTACCAGGCAGACGCTGAATACGGCGCATACCAGGGCCACCAGGGCCTTGCCTGAAAGCTTTGCCAGTTCCTTGAGGTTGATATTCAGAAGATAGATGGAAATGGACATGGGGACACAGTATGTAATCACCACACCGTACACGTCCTGATAGCCAGGCACAATGCGGAGGTTGACCAGCGTAAGGCCAATGAGGATGACCGTTAAGGCCGGACCCACATATTTGAATACCCTGAACCGCTGTACCCACAGGGAAAATGCCACCATTACTAAGATTACTGTTAATAATTCATCGGTTGTCTGGAACATGGGGAATTGCATAATCGTACCTCTTTCGTTATTTGTTATACCGGCATTTCATTTCCCGGATCCTACAGGTTAAGGGTTACGCCAAATCCAGGCTTGTCAAACAGTGTGAAGGTATCCTTATCACGGACAAAGCCGCCTTCCACCGGGTTTGCGCTGTAGTACAGGAAACTGTCACAGTCCGCTTCGGTCACGTTCTTTTTGGCAGCTACCAGGCTCAGCCCGGCGGTGATTGCCAGTTTTGTCTCAAGCATGCAGCCCACCATGCAGGTGACCCCGTTTGCCTCGGCAATGGCATTGATTTTGGCAGCCGGATACAGGCCACCGCATTTCATCAGCTTGATGTTGAGTATGTCGGCGGCCTGAAGGCGGCAGGCCCTGGCAGCGTCCACAGGCTCATGGATGGATTCATCCAGCATGATCTGGATCCCATTGACCTTCCTGCGGATGAATGCCGAACCTTCCATATCCCAGTGGGGCAGGCACTGTTCCACTGCCTCTATCCCGTATTCCTTAAATCCTTCAAGGGCGCAGACCGCATCGGATACGCTGTAGCCCTGATTGGCATCCACCCGCAGGCGGACATCCATGCCAACTGCCTTCCGGATCAGCTTCATGGTGCGGATATCCTCTTTATAGTCAATGCCGGCCTTGATTTTAAGTATATGCCAGCCATCCTCCGTTACCAGCCTGCGGGCCTCGGCCGCCATGGATTCCGGCGTGCTGATGCCGATGGTGATGTCGTTCTGTATTACATTGCTGTAACCGCCCAGGAGTTTGTATACCGGCTGTCCCAGGGCCTTTCCCATCAGATCGTACATGGCCAGGTCCACGGCGCATTTTGCAGCGCCATTTCCAACAATCAGGCCATCCATCATTGCGTGTACGGCTTCGATATCCATGGGGTTCATTCCCATCAGTCCTTGCCTGAACAGTTCCAGCACGGCAATGACGCCGTCCACGGTCTCACCGGTGACCGGGGCAAACGGGGAGGCCTCTCCGTATCCCACCAGGCCCTGGTCCACGGTTACCTGGACCAGCACGCTTTCCAGATAGCTGACCGTTGCAAATGCTACCTTCACAGGTTCCTTTAACGGAATCTGCACTTTTTCGATTTTCATACCTGTAATCTTCATCTTTATCCTCCTGAATTATGGTTATATCATAAAAAACTGAAATATTTTCCTATAATTTTACTATAGGTTGAAATATGGGTCAACTGTTTCCGGTTGAAATACGCCAAATCATACATAAAATATCAAAAATTGCCATGAATATTCTTGCACAAGTGCGGGGAAACCGTTAAAATAGGGGGTAATGAGAAAAAAGGAGCCGGATATGCTGGGTACGAATATCAGAGAATACCGTAAAAGTAAGAAACTTACCATTAAGGAGCTGTCAGAGCGCACAGGACTGTCCATCGGATACATTTCCCAGGTGGAACGGGAGGAGGCGGAGCCGTCCCTGTCATCCCTGCGCAAAATCGCCAGGGAGTTTGATGTCCCTGTCTATGTACTGATGGATGACCATAGGAATACACATAACCTGACCATACGCAGGGAGGAAAGGCTGTCTGCGCGCATTAAAAAAAGCAGCGTGGAATATGAATTCCTGACGCCGCTTCCTTCACCGAATTTTTCGCCTAAAACGCTGATGATAAAGGCCATCCTTGAGCCATGTTCCAGGGACACGGAAATCCCCATTGTCCATCACAGCGAGGAAACCCTCCTTGTGCTGAAAGGAACCCTGACCGTTGTGGCAGGGGATGTGACCATTGTGCTCAATGAAGGCGATACAACCATCATTGAGGAAGATTTACCCCATACGTGCATCAATGACACCGCGGATTATGTGGAGGTGCTTTCCACCATCACGCCTCCTGTGTGGGGAACCCTGCATTTTCCAGGATAGGGGAAATCGATAATCCGCAGAACAAAAATTGTTAGTATTGTACAAAAAATTTGCATCAATATGTGATAATATTAACATTGATTTTCAGGCCAATCGTTGTTATATTGTTAAAGTATCTATTGTTCTTTGAAAAATCATATCTATATAGCTGTTTAAAACATAGCTGGGACCACGCGGCATACGAGTACTACGTTGTTTGACATAGTACGGTGCCTGCCAGGCGTATGAACGCCGGGCTGCGCCGGCGGTATCATATATACCGTCATGAGTATGAGGGTGCATCGTGGACACCCGTGCCGCCGGCAGTATACCAGTCATATAGTCTATGAAGCAAAGATTGTTTAGGAATTTACATCAGGAGGTAAGTATGAGAGGAACCCTGTTAGTAAAAAACGTTAAGCATCTTGTGACATGTGACGCAAATGACAGACTGCTTGACGGAGTGGATGTGTTCATCCGGGACGGAGTGATTGAGGCAATCGGCCCGGTGGAAGAAACAGCAGAGGATGTGATTGACGCATCTAATATGGTGATGTATCCGGGTCTTATCAATACACACCATCATTTATATCAGACCTTCAGCCGCAATTTACCGCAGGTACAGAACATGGAATTATTTCCATGGCTGAAAACTTTATATGAGATTTGGAAACACGTGGATGAGGACGTGGTTTATTACAGTTCGCTTACAGGAATGGGTGAACTGTTAAAGACCGGGTGCACTACCTGTCTGGACCATCACTATGTGTTCCCGAAGGACACGGGAATGTCTCTTCTGGACGCCCAGTTTGGGGCGGCTGACGCCCTTGGCATGCGTTTTCACGCCACCAGGGGAAGCATGGACCTGAGCGTGAAGGACGGCGGGCTGCCTCCGGACACCGTGGTCCAGACCGTGGATGAGATATTAAAGGATTCGGAAGAGGCAGTGAAAAAGTACCATGACAGCAGCCGGTATTCCATGCATCAGGTGGCCCTTGCCCCCTGTTCACCCTTCAGTGTGACTGGCGAACTTCTTAGGGAGTCCGCTGTACTGGCAAGGAAGCTTAAGGTACGGCTCCACACCCATCTGGCGGAGACAAAGGATGAGGAGCAGTTTACACTGTCCCATTTCGGGATGCGGCCATTGGCTTATATGGAGAGCCTTGGCTGGATTGGGCCGGATGTATGGTATGCCCATGGAATCCATTTTAATGACGAGGAGTTAAATCTCCTTGCCGGCACGGGAACCGGGGTGGCCCATTGCCCGGTTTCCAACATGAAGCTGTCATCCGGCGTTGCATCCATTCCAAGGATGCTGGAACTGGGGGTTCCCACGGGACTGGCCGTGGACGGTTCCGCCAGCAATGACGGTTCCAACCTGCTGGAAGAGATGCGCGTGGCTTATCTCCTGCACCGCTTAACCTGGAGCCAGAAGGCGCCTTCTGGCTATGAGATCCTTAAGATGGCTACCAGGGGAAGCGCCAGGATTCTTGGACGGGATGAACTGGGACAGATTGCAGTGGGAATGGCCGCTGACTTTTTCCTGGTGGATATGGAGCGCATCGAGATGGTGGGCGCCCAGTTTGACCCGGCGTCCGTGCTCTCAACCGTTGGCCTTAAGGGCAGCGTGGATTACACGGTGGTGGACGGCCAGATCGTGGTCAGGGATGGACGGCTGGCCTGTGTGGATGAGGACAGGATTGTGGAGAAAGCCAATGCAGTTGTAAGGGAATATATCAATCGGTAAGGATTTCCCAACCGCCAAAACAGAGCGGCCGGGAATGCAGCCGCTCTGTCATCATATGAGAATAGAGAGGTATGACGATAGATATGGATAAGACGATTAAGACGAAATCATTTGCAAAGGTAACTGAATTAAATGGAATGCCCCGTTTCCTGGAGGCGCTTCCCCTGGCAGTCCAGCATGTGGTTGCCATGATTGTGGGATGTGTGACCCCGGCCATCATCCTTGCCGGTGTGACCGGCCTGGGGGCATCTGAACAGATCATACTGATTCAGTCAGCACTTCTGATTTCAGGCATAGCCACACTTTTACAGCTGTTCCCGCTGGGCCGGTTCTGCGGTTCCGGGCTGCCTGTGATCATGGGCGCCAGCTTTGCCTACATACCGCTGTTAATCTCCCTTGGAAGCCGGTTTGACCTGCCCACCATATTCGGCGCGCAGCTGGCAGGGGGCCTGGGGGCCGTGGCAGTTGGACTGTTTTATAAAAAGCTTACAAAGCTGTTCCCGCCCTTGGTGACAGGCACGGTGGTATTTACCATTGGATTATCCCTGTATCCAACCGCTGTCAGCTACATGGCAGGCGGCACGGGCGCTGAGGATTTCGGAAGTCCCAGAAACTGGATGGTGGCCATTGTCACCCTGGCCATTGTATTGTTCTTTAATTATTTTACCAAAGGGATCTGTAAACTGGCTTCCATCCTTATGGGAATGATATTCGGATATATTGCAGCCCTGGCCATGGGAATGGTATCCTTTGAAAATGTGGGCGCAGCAGGCTGGTTCCAGTTTACTATGCCCATGCACTTTGGCATGAAGTTTGAACTAACTTCCATCATTTCCATGTTAATCATGTATGTGGTCAGTTCGGTGGAGGCAATCGGAGACTTTACTTCCACGGCAGGAGGCGGCCTTGACAGGGAGCCTACCAGGCGTGAGATGTGCGGCGGTATCATCGGCAATGGGATTGCCAGCATCATAGGCGCCTTCATGGGAGGCCTGCCAACAGCAACCTTCAGCCAGAACGTGGGAATCGTAATCATGACCAGGGTGGTGAACCGGTGCGTCCTGGGACTGGCCGCCGTCATTATCCTGGCAGCGGGCTTCATACCCAAGTTTGCGTCCCTTCTCACCACCATTCCGTCCTGCGTGCTGGGAGGCGCCACGGTGTCCGTGTTTGCCATGATAACCATGACAGGAATCAAGCTGATCACAAAGGAAAAGCTGACAGCCAGGAATACATCCGTGGTCGGCATTGCAGTAGCGCTGGGAATCGGCGTAATCCAGGCCAACGGCTGTCTGGCCCTGTTCCCTGACTGGGCAAAGACCATATTCGGGGAATCAGCGGTTGTGATATTTTGTTAACTGTTCTGACAGAAGTACCTATATACGATATCAGGAATCATGTTAAGCAGCTTTTGGGGATTATCTGCCATCCGCTTTCGCACCGTCCCCTCCAATCACACCTCTGCAAACTGCGCATGATAAAGCTGCTCATAATACCCCTGCTTCCCAAGCAGTTCCTCATGGGTTCCCTGTTCCACGATATTGCCGTCCCGCATCACAAGGATTAAATCCGCATTGCGGATGGTGGACAGGCGGTGGGCAATCACAAAGGAGGTGCGTCCTTTCATGATGTTCTGCATGGCGTCCTGAAGCATGTGCTCCAAACGGGTGTCAACCGAGCTGGTTGCCTCGTCCAGGATAAGGATGGGCGGGTCGCACAGCACGGCCCGTGCAATGGTTAAAAGCTGTTTCTCACCCTGGGAAATGTTGCTGGACTCTTCATTCAATATCATGTCATAGCCTTCTGGCAGTGTCTTGATGAAGTGATGGACATTGGCAATTTTTGCGGCCCGGATCACATCGGCGTCCGTGGCATCATCCTTGCCGTAGGCAATATTGTCCCGGATGGTTCCCTTGAACAGCCAGGTATCCTGAAGCACCATGCCGAATTTGGAGCGGAGGTCCTTGCGTTTCATGTGGCGGATGTCAATGCCGTCTATGAGGATGGCGCCCCCGGTTACATCATAGAACCGCATCAGCAGGTTAATCAGGGTGGTTTTCCCCACTCCGGTAGGTCCTACGATGGCAACCATCTGCCCGCTTTTTACCTGGGCATTCAGCCCCTGAAGCAGCGGCTTCTCCGGTGTGTAGGAGAAGTGTACATTTTCAAATGTCACGTTTCCTTCCACATGCTCCGGCGCTGCCTGACAGTGTTCGTCCTCCGGTTCTTCCTCCTCGTTTAAGAATTCAAATACCCTGTGCACGGCGGCAGCAGAGGACTGGAGGGCGGATGACAGCTGTGTCATCTGGGACAATGGCTGGTTGACCTGCCAGATATAACGGATGAAAGCCTGCAGCTGTCCAACGGCAATGACCCCGGACAAGGCGTACAGCGCGCCCATGATGGCGATGCAGCCAATGCCCACATAGGTGATGAAGGATACCAGGGGAGACATAAGGCCGCTGATGAACTGGGCCTTGAATCCGTTCTGGCAGAGTTCGCTGTTGGCAGCCATGAAGTCAGCCAGGGCGTCCTCCTGTTTGCCGAAGAGCTTGATTTCATTAAATCCGGTAAAGCTTTCCTGAACCACGCCGCTCAGGCTGCCCAGGGAGTTCTGCTGTTTTTCGAACAGGGGCTGGGATTTTTTTACAATCATCTTGGAAATGACCACGGAGCCAACGATGATCAGCATGGAGGCCAGGGCCATCTTCCACTGGATGGAGAACATCATGGCAACAGCTAGGGTCAGCCCTAAGATGGCGTTCAGTATCTGGGCAAAGCTTTGCTGCAGGGCATTGGATATGGTTTCCATGTCGTTGCTGACCCGGCTCATGGTATCCCCCAGGGGATGCTGGTCAAAGTAGGCGATGGGCAGCCGCCTGATCTTGCTCTCCACATCGTTCCTCAAATCCACCATGGCGCTCTGGATGGCATCGGTTAAAAGGAACTGATAGGAGCAGTTGCAGATGGCTCCCGTGACATAGACAAGCAGCAAAACTGCCACAATCCTGTATATGACCGTGAAATTCACCCCGTGTCCGGCTGTCACATCCTGAAACAGCTGGGTGGTTATCATGCCTTCCAAAGTAGGGCTTAAGGCTATGAGACATGAGGCGGCTATTATCAGCAGGATGGCCCCGGTAATCTTAAAGCGGTATTTTTTCAGGTATGGGATTAGGCGTCTCATTCCTGTGGTGTTCATTTTCATGCTAATTCCTCCTCTGACAGCTGGCTTAAGGCGATTTCATGGTAAATACTGCAGGTTTTAAGCAGCTCCCTGTGGGTGCCCATCCCAACCACCGCGCCCTCGTTCAGCACGATGATCCTGGTTGCATCCATGATGGATGTGACCCTTTGGGCCACAATCAGGGTAATGGCGTCTTTTGTTTCATACTTCAGCTGTTTTCTCAGGTTGGCGTCTGTTTTAAAGTCCAGGGCGGAAAATGAATCGTCAAATATATAGATGTCAGGCTTGCGCACGACGGCCCTGGCAATGCTGAGCCTCTGGCGCTGGCCGCCGGATACGTTGCCCCCGCCTTCTTCAATCATTTCCTCAAACTGTTTTGGCTTTTCCGTGATGAAATCATAAGCCTGGGCCACCTTGGCAGAGTGCTCCACCTCGGACTTTCCTGCATCGTGTTTCCCGTAGCGGATATTTTCATTGATACTGCCTGTGAACAGCAGAGCCTTCTGGGGAATGAAGCCGATTTTTTCCCGCAGCGCCTTCAGGTCGTATCTGCGCACATCCACATTGTCGATGCGGATGCTGCCGGAGCTGATGTCGTAAAACCTGGGAATCAGGTTGATCAGGGTGCTTTTTCCGCTTCCCGTGCTTCCGATGAAGGCAATGGTATCCCCACGTCCGGCCTCAAAGGTAATGTCCCGGAGGACCGGCGCCTCACCGTCCGGATACTGGAAGGACACGTGGTCAAATACCAGGGTGCCGCTGCCATCTCCATCGGTTACCGGATTCCTGGGATTTTGGATAAGGGGTTCCTCATCTAACAGTTCCTTGATCCTTCTGGCGCTTATTTCAGCCCTGGGATACATGACGAATACCAGGGAAAACATCATCATGGAGAACATGGCGTGGAACATGTATTCCTGGAAAGCCACCAGGTTGCCCACCTGAAGGCTTCCCATGTCAATCAGCCTGCTGGACAGGACAAAGACAATGGAAACAGCCAGGTTTAAGAGCAGGAAAAAGGATGGCTGGGTCACGGACATGAGTTTGAACAGCTTTTTTGCATTGGCTGCGTAGTCCTCATTGGCCTGGCCAAACCGTCCTGTCTCGTATTCGTCCTTACAGAATGCGCGGATGACCCTGACCCCGGTCAGGTTCTCCCTGGTAATCCTGTTTAACTTATCCAGTCCCTTCTGCTGCCTGGTGCTGATTGGGTTGCTGGTCCTGGCAATCAGATATACACCAAGGCAGATGATGGGCACACAGCCGCCGATGACCATGGAAAGGGTCATACTGGTGCGGATGACCATGAACATGCTGATGATGATCATGACAGGGGTCAGCAGGGCCGTGCGCAGGATGATGTTGATGAACTGCATCAGGATGAATGCGTCATTGGTGGTCCTTGTTATCATGCTGGATATGCCGAACTTGTTGTACTCGGTGTGGGAAAACTCCTGGGCCTTGCTAAAGATATCATTGCGGATATCCCTGGTTACCCGGGAGCTGACCAGGGAACTGCAATAGGCCAGCAGCACGTTTCCAATGCCCCCTGCAACGGCCACGGCCAGGATGGCGGCGCCCATTTTGTAGATGTAAGCGCGGTCATTTAATATGATGCCGTTGTCTATCATACGGGATACGATGGTGGGGATGCCAAGCTCGGCCGTGGCAAATCCCAGGATGGCCAGGAGGTTGAAGAATACGTAAATTTTATAGCGTTTTAAATAATGTAGAATCAGATGCATCTGAACACTCTCCTTTGGATTTGGGTGGTATGAAGGTATCATTACCCTGGATAACCGTATTATTGTATCCTATAGGGTAACCCGATAGTCAAGAGGTATTCTTTAAGGTATTGTTTATGGCATTCCTTCTTTTTTAAGAGAGAATTTCTAAGAATTACTTGAAATCATGATGACGATTGATTATAATAGAAGTGTAAAAGAAAGCACCCACTCCAATAGTGGATGCTCCCAAAGTTAAGGTTTAGATGTCCTTACGGACACCGCCCATCCTGTGGTCGAGACAGGGTGGGCATTTTATTTTTGCTTGTAATTGTATATAATTGATAAAAAAATCAACCACAAGTTCAGAAATCACGACAAAATTACTTAAATCACGGTTTTCCCCCACCATGTTTTCTGCTATGATGGAAACACCAGAAAAGATAGGAGGGGTTTTATTATGAAGAAAAAACTGGCACTATTGTTAGCATGTACCATGGCGCTGAGCCTTACCGCATGCGGCGGAGGAAAGGCGGCAGATCCCACCACGGCGGCTCCGGCCACCACGGCCACCACGGCTGCAACTGAGGCAGCGGGGGAGGAGAGCAAGGAGGCGGCAGCGGATACCACGGCGGCAGAGGCGGCCGGAGGCGGCATGGACGCCCTGATTGAAGCGGCCAAGGCCGAGGGCGAACTGACTGTATATGGTTCCTGTGAGGAGGAATACCTGTCGGCTGCATGCCAGAACTTTGAGAAGCTGTACGGAATCAAGACAAAGTATCAGAGACTTTCCACTTCAGAAGTTTATACCAAGATTTCTGAGGAGGCGGGTAAACCTTCTGCCGATGTTTGGTTTGGCGGAACCACGGATCCTTATAATGAGGCGGTTGCAGACGGACTGCTGATGCAGTATGACGCAATCAACGCCAAGAACCTGATTAATGACAATTACAAAGATCCTACCGACTGCTGGTATGGAATCTACAAAGGCATCCTGGGCTTCATGGTGAACACGGAGGAGCTGGACCGTTTAGGACTGGAAGCCCCCAAGACATGGGATGACCTTACAAAGGAAGAGTACAAGGGCTTAATCATGCTGTCCAACCCCAATACGGCAGGAACAGCTAAGCTGCTCATCAACACCATGGTTCAGATGAAGGGCCATGACGAGGCAATGGAATATTTCAAGAAGCTGGACAAGAACATTTCCCAGTACACCAAGTCCGGTTCCGGCCCATCCAAGATGGTAGGCCCAGGCGAGTGTGTCATCGGTATCGGCTTCCTTCATGACGGCATTTACCAGATCCTTCAGGGATATGACAATATCCAGTTAATCGTACCGGAAGACGGAACCTCCTTCGAGGTTGGCGCTACCGCGATCTTCAATGGCTGCACCCATCCAAACGCTGCCAAGCTGTGGATTGAGTACGCACTGTCTCCTGACTGTGTGGACCATGCAAAAGAGAACGGCTCCTACCAGTTCCTGGTGCTGAGCAACGCAACCCAGCCTGAAGAAGCAACCAAGTTCGGCCTGGATATGAATAATACCATTGATTATGATTTTGAGGATGCAAAGGAAAACAGCTCCAAGTACGTGGAAGATTTCTTTGAGGCCCTGGGAAGCTCTGCAGACAGTGCGGACAGCAGCCGTTTCCTGACAGAATAAGGTAAGGATTTCAGAAAAATGATAGAATAGGTTGACAGGATAGTGCTGCGTAATGCGCCAGAACGTACATTACGCAGCATTTTCTCCTTTGATGCCTGTGCAGATGGGGGCGCCCGGGCGTTCCCGGATAGAAATGGGGCGCCTTAAGGTGGCCCGGATAGAAAGGGGGGCCTTTACGTGGCCAGAAAACAAAGCGCGCAGCTAGAGCGCAAGAAATTTTTCTCAGACCCCATCCTGGTGGGCATGATCGTGGTGCTGCTCATCTTCCTGGCGCTGTTCATCCTGTATCCTCTTCTGATGCTTCTGGTGGACAGCTTCCGTACCGAGGAGGGCGGTGTCACACTGGATGTGTTTAAGCGGGTCCTGAGTCTGGAACGGTTCCAGAAGGCATTTAAAAATACGGTGGTGCTGGGGCTGATTACCGGGTTTACCTCCACGGCCATCGGTCTTTTGTTTGCTTATGTGGAGGTGTATGTAAAGCTTAAGACAAAAATCCTGGAAAAGCTGTTTGCGCTGGTATCCATGCTTCCGGTGGTGTCCCCGCCTTTCGTGCTGTCCCTTTCCATGATCATGCTGTTCGGGCGCAGCGGAATCATTACCAGGTCGCTTTTGGGCATCTATGATTCCAATGTATATGGGCTAAAGGGAATCGCCATTGTACAGACACTGACCTTTTTTCCGGTGTGCTATCTGATGCTAAAGGGGCTTTTAAAGAACATAGACCCATCCCTTGAGGAGGCCACCAGGGATATGGGGGCCAGCAGATGGAAGGTATTTACCAGTGTGACCTTCCCGCTTCTCCTTCCCGGTCTGGGCAATGCGTTCCTGGTTACCTTCATCGAGTCCGTGGCGGACTTTGCAAACCCCATGCTGATCGGCGGTTCCTATGATACCCTGGCAACCACCATCTACCTGCAGGTCACGGGCGCCTATGACTCCACGGGAGCAGCTGCCATGGCCGTGGTGCTTCTGTCCCTGACCGTTGTGCTGTTCCTGATACAGAAGTATTACCTGGAGAAGAAGACAGCCGCCACCCTTACGGGCAAGGCTTCCCGCATGAGGATGCTGATTGAGGACAGGAGTGTGACCGTGCCCCTTACCATATTCTGCGGGCTGGTGGCCGCCTTCGTGCTGTTAATGTATATCATGGTCCCCTTCGGCGCAATGTTCACCCTCTGGGGCAGGGATTACAGCCTGAGCCTTAAGTGGTTCCAGTACATGTTCAAGACCAGCGGCCTGAAGGCATTTAAGGATTCCTTTGTGCTGTCGGCCATTGCAGCGCCCCTGACCGCGTTTTTATCCATGGTGATTTCCTACCTTGTGGTGAAGAAGAAGTTCAAGGCCAAGGGATTCATTGAGTTTGTTTCCATGCTGGCCATGGCGGTGCCGGGTACTGTTTTAGGTATCGGATACATCCGCGGCTATGCAAGGGGACTGTTCGGCACCGGGGTCATGAGCAGCCTTTACGGAAGCGGGCTTATCCTGATCATCGTGTTCATTGTGCGAAGCCTTCCCACCGGCACCAGGAGCGGTATCTCCGCCCTGCGCCAGATTGACAAGTCCATTGAGGAATCCGCATATGACATGGGGGCCAACTCGGCCAAGGTATTCATGACAGTGACCCTTCCGCTGATAAAGGATTCTTTCTTCAGCGGCCTTGTAACGGCATTCGTGCGGAGCATCACGGCTATTTCCGCCATCATCCTGCTGGTGACGCCGGACTTCCTGTTAATTACCTGCCAGATTAACGAGCAGGCGGAAAAAGGGAATTACGGCGTGGCCTGTGCGTATGCAACCGTACTGATTATCATTACATACGGCGCTGTGCTGCTTATGGATACGATGATGAAGTTCTTTGGTGTCAGCAGGAAGATTAAGGCTGAGGAATAGGAGGATAATAACATGGAAAAACAGAAAAAGGGCGTCCGTCTGGACCACATTTCCAAGATATATACAGACCCCAAGACGGGGAAGGAGTTTTACGCGGTACAGGATACCACGCTGGATATTGAGCCGGGTTCCTTCGTGACCCTGCTGGGACCGTCCGGCTGCGGCAAGACCACTACGCTGCGCATGATTGCGGGGTTTGAAAGCCCGGATGAGGGGGATATCTATCTGGGGGATGAGAATATCAATGCGCTGACACCGAACAAAAGGGATACGGCCATGGTATTCCAGAGCTACGCCCTCCTGCCGCATATCAATGTATTTGACAACGTGGCCTATGGCCTTAAGATACGCAAGCTTCCCAAGGAAGAAATCCATGAGAGGGTCATGAACATACTTAAGCTGGTGGAGATGGATGGCATGGAGTCACGTATGACCAACCAGCTGTCCGGCGGACAGCAGCAGCGTGTGGCGCTGGCAAGGGCTTTGGTGATTGAACCCAGCGTGCTTCTGTTTGATGAACCTTTGAGCAACCTGGACGCCAAGCTGCGGGTGACCATGCGGACGGAAATCCGCAAAATCCAGCAGAAGGTGGGCATTACGGCCATCTACGTGACCCACGACCAGTCCGAGGCCATGAGCATTTCCGATAAGATCATCATCATGAGCCAGGGCAGGGTGGAGCAGATCGGCACGCCCAGGGAGATTTATTACCACCCATCCTCCCGGTTCGTGGCTGACTTTATCGGCGAGGCCAACTTCCTGGATGCAAAGGTGAAGTCCGTAAACGGGGAAAAGGCTGTGATTGATGTGGTGGGACAGGAGCTGGAGGTCAATAATTTTGCCCATGCGGCTCCCGGCGAGGACGCCACCCTGGTCATCCGGCCGGAGGGGGCCACCCTGGCGGAACAGGGGCTTTTGGAGGCAACGGTAAGCCTTTCCACCTTCATGGGTTCCTACCAGTACTATGAGGTCATGGTGGGGAACATGATGATTCAGATAACGGATTATAATCCGGTGAACCGCAGGATTTACGAGGTGGGCGAGAAGGCGTATCTGGATTTCGACCCCAAGGGGGTTTACATTCTTTCGGCTGGTTGATACAATTAAGTGTATGGACATTCATCCGCTTATGAAGGCCGGGAGGCACTGGAAACTAATGAAAAAGAATTGGAACCTATATGTGGCAGCCATCGGTATTGCCCTTTGTCTCGCAGGATGCGCGGGCGGGGGGACCGGGGCTGCCGGTGAGACGGATGAGGCGCTGGTTATCTACTGCCCTCATCCGTTGGAGTTTATAAACCCCATCGTGTCTGAGTTTGAGGGCAGGACAGGGGTGAAGACCTTTGTGCAGACCGGGGGGACCGGGGAACTGCTTTCCATGGTGGAGGAGCACAGGGAACCGGCCTGCGACATATTCTGGGGCGGCTCCCTTTCCACCACCATGCCCAGGCAGGAGCTGTTTGAGCCTTATGTGAATGGGAATGAGGATATGGTCAGGGATGAGTTTAAGAACCGGGAGGGCAATTTAAGCCGGTTCACGGACGTGCCCAGCGTCCTCATGGTGAATACCAACCTGATTGGGGACACGGTGGTGGAGGGGTATGAGGACCTGTTAAAGCCGGAGCTGAAAGGGAAGATTGCCATGTGCAACCCGTCCACCTCATCCTCTGCCTATGAGCATCTGATTAATATGCTTTACGCCATGGGAAAGGGGAATCCCGAGGATGGCTGGGATTACGTGGAACAGTTTGTAAGGAACCTGGACGGCTGCCTTCTTGGCGGCTCCGCGGATGTGTATCAGGGAGTGGCTGAAGGACGGTTCGTGGTGGGGCTTACCTTTGAGGAAGGGGCAGCCCATTATGTGGCGGACGGGGAGCCGGTCCGGCTGGTGTACATGAAGGAGGGCGTCATCTCCACACCGGATGTGGTCTGTATCGTGAAGGGAAGCAGGCGCCTGGCGGAAGCGGAGGAATTTGTGGATTTTGTCACTGGAAAGGACGCCCAGACAATGATTGCGGACCGTCTGGACCGACGTTCGGTGCGAAAGGATGTGGACGAGCCGGAGTATCTGCCGGATAAGGACGGGCTGCACATTATCTATGATGACCTGGATGTGGTGAACCGTAACAAACAGCAGTGGCTGGAGCGGTTTGCCGGAATCTACCGGTCCGTGGCAGGCGGAGGGGAGACCGGATGAAAAAAGAGAAGTATTTCAGGGACGAACTTCAGCACATGTTCATATCCTATGCCATTGTCCCGGCCGTGATATTCACATTGCTCTGCGGGATGGTGTTCATGGTAGCCCTTATCCATGGGAGAAGGAGCATTACCGTGTCCGACAACAGCTATGTGGCAGGGGAACTGGAACGGGTCCTGGGGCAGTACGAGGAGGGCCTGGTCCGCCTGGCCGGGCAGCCGGATCTGTTTACAGGCACCCTGGATACACGGGGGAAGGCCAGGATATTTGAAGGGTTTTACGGGATGACCAACGGCCTGGAGATAAAAGGAAACCTTTATATGCTGGACAGGGACAGGAACATCCTGCTGTCCAGCCAGCCGGGACGGCCTGAATATCTGGATGTGAAGGAGGGGACCTCCTGGGGCATATTCTGGCACATGGACAACCGGCCCGGTCAGACAGCCGTGAAGCTGGCAGACGGGTGGAAGGGACAGCAGGGCGCGGTTGTCCTTGGACGCAGCGTGGAGCGGGAGGGACAGACCGTGGGGTATGTGGTGTGTTCCATTCCCAGCAGCCAGATGCAGCAGGTGCTGGACCGTCTGGAGACACAGACCATCATCACGGATTCCTATGGCTGGGTATACGCGGGCAGCAACTATAATTTCATTAACAAAAGCAACCAGGTCCTGGGCGTCCTCACACGGGCGGGGCGGTTTCTGTCCCATGACAGGCAGATGTACCTGGTGTCAAGGCAGCAGGCCTACCGGCGTCTGTTCCAGGTCTATTCCATCTCAGACATCCAGAACATTGTCATTTCCCTGTCCTTAAGCAGCATGCTGGTAATTACGGCGCTGATCCTCATGACCCTGTGGATGCTGCTGCGGTCCAGGAAGGTGACGGAGAAAAAGACAGAGGACTTTTACCGGATACTGGATGTGATGGAGAACGCCAGGACAGGCAACCTGGAAACCTCCATCCAGATTGACAGCGATAATGAGTTCCGGATTATCGCGGATGCGTATAATGAGACAATTGCCAGCCTGAAGACCCAGATGGAGAATAACCGGAAGATGACCGAACTGGTTGCCATGTCCCAGAACAAACAGCTGGAATCCCAGTTCAACCCCCATTTCCTTTATAATACACTGGAAAACATTCGGTACATGTGCAAGCTGGAGCCGGCCACGGCAGAGCGCATGGTATTCTCCCTGTCCAACCTCCTGCGTTACAGCCTGGACGGGAGCAAGGACCAGGTGACGCTGAAGGAGGATCTGGAACACCTGGAGAATTACCTGACCATCCTAAAGCGCAGGTTCGGTTCCAGGCTGGAATACCAGATAGAGGTGGAACCCGAAGCCATGGACTGCAGGATACCAAAGCTGGTCCTCCAGCCCATGATTGAGAATGCGGTTAAATACGGGTTCGGCAACCAGCTAAACCTGAGGGTGGAGCTGAAGGCATATATCCACCAGGGAAACCTGATGATGATATGCCGTGACGACGGGGTGGGGATTCCCCAGGAGAATTTAAGCGAGCTGAACGCCATGCTGGAGCAGAAGGAGAATACCAGCAGGCATTCAGGGCTTTACAACATACACCGGAGGATTGCAATCCTGTATGGACGGCCCTACGGGGTGGAAATCAGAAGTACGGAGGGGCATGGGACCACCCTGGTGGTGACCCTGCCTGCTGACCGGGAACCGTTATGAATAAACCGGGCCGGGCGCCTGAAAAGGGAGGAAAATGGATGCTGCGCGTCTTGATTGCAGAAGATGAGGATATGATACGCAAGGGCCTTGTGTATACCACGGACTGGCTTTCCATGGGCTGCGTGGTGGTGGCGGAGGCCTCTGACGGTAAGGATGGATATGAGAAGATACTGGAATGCCGCCCGGATGTGGTGATCACGGATATCTGCATGCCGTTTATGGACGGGATTGAAATGATTAAGAAGGCGTCGGAACAGGTGAAATTCAAAAGCATCCTCCTGACCAGCTATGCGGACTTTGAATATGCCAGGAGGGCCATTGAGGCCAGGGTATGTGAATATATCCTGAAGCCTGTGGACGAGGAGGCCCTGGCAGGCATCATGAAAAGGCTGGAGGAGGAGATTGCCAGCACCAGGCAGGTGGAATACGCCCTGGAGCAGGCGGAGCTGGAGGGCGGGAGCATGAACCTGGAGTATTACATGCAGCTGGACCTTTCGGAAAACCAGTATGTGTCCAGGGCCATTGGGAAGATTAAGGAGCATTTTGCCGAGAAAATCAGCATCGAGGGAATCTCGGAGGAACTGGGTGTCAGCGCCAGCTATCTCAGCAGGAAGTTCAAGGAGGTGACGGAGCAGACATTCCTGGATTTCCTGAATAAATACAGGGTTCAGCAGGCAGTTGCCATGCTGAACACAAGACAGTACCGGATCAGCGAGATATCCGAGGCCACCGGGTTCACGGATTATAAGCATTTCTGTTCCGTGTTTAAGAAATACACGCTTAAGTCGCCTACCAAGTTCATAAAGGGAATGTAGCCCTGGGGTGTGTTTGAAAATTCATTCCCGCCATCTGCACGTCCCACTTCGCGGCATATTTGGTCCCAATTCGGTCAACGTAGCCCGCTACGCCTCCCTCATCGGGACCAAATCTCCCACAAAGTGGGACGCACAGCTGACGGAAAGCAATTTTCAAACACACCCTAAGCATAGTGATAGGTGCCGCGGTATTTCTTCATGTAATGAATACTTAGCAGCAGGCCGCCCAGTTCTGCAATCGGAATTGCCAGCCACACGCCGTCCACCCCGATAAGGAAGGGCAGGACCATAAGGCTTGTGATGATAAGGCCGAAGGTGCGCACAAAGGAGATGACGGCGGATATCCGTCCGTCTGAAAGCGCGGTAAACAGGGCGGATGCAAATATGGTAAAGCCTGAGAACAGGAAGCTGAAGGCAAATATGGTAAAGCCATGGCGGGCCAGGCCGTAGACCGGGCTTCCTGGTTCGGCGAATATGCCCACCACGATGCTTCCGCCGAACTGGGCCAGCAGGAAGGTGGCCGCCGAGGTCACGAGGGTAAAGATGAGGGAGGTCTTAAATACCTGCCCAAGCTGTTGCTGGTTCCCGCTTCCGTAGTTAAAGCTGATGACCGGCGAGACACCCTGGGAAAAGCCCATGAACAGTGCGTTCAGCAGGAACTGGGAGTACTGTATGATGGTGATGGCCGCAACCCCGTCCTCCCCTGCAAAGTGCATCATGGCCAGGTTGAACAGGAAGGTGATGATGCCGGAGGAAAGGTTGGTCACCATTTCTGAGGAACCGTTGATGCAGGTGTCCTTAAGCTCCCCCTTTTCCATGCCGGGCCGTACCAGCCACAGGGAGCTCCTTGCATATGAAAAATAAACCAGGCCGATTACAGCCGGAATCATGTACCCGGTCACCGTTGCAATGGCGGCGCCTGCAATCCCAAGCCCCATGGGCACGATAAGCACATAGTCAAGCACGGCGTTGGTGACCCCGGCCAGCAGGGTCAGGAACAGGCCGATGCCCGGCCGTCCCTCGGTGACAAAATACATCTGGAACTGGATTTGGAGCATCAGGGCCGGGGCAAATGCCAGCTGCCAGCGCAGATAGGTGACGCAGTCCTTTAAGAGGACTTCGCTGGAGCCTAAAAGCAGGGACAGGGGCGTGGCAAACAGGTTGCCCAGGATGGCTATGACCAGCCCGGCCCCGATATTTAACAGAATGATCATGGTGAAGGTCCCCCTGGCGCTGTCAGGACGGCCTTCACCCATTTTTTTGGCGACAATGGCGCTGCTTCCCGTGGAGAGCATGACGCTTAAACCCAGCACGATATTGATGATGGGATATACGATATTGATGGAGGACAGGGCATTGGTGCTTACAAACCTGGAAACAAAGACTCCGTCCACAATGGTGTACAGGGACATGACAACCATCATGATGGTGGTTGGCATGGCAAACATCAGTAAAGACCCGAAGGTAAATTTTTTTGATAATGAATGACTCATAAAAATACTCCTGCTTCTATTGTAAATTTCAGCCGCAGGTATTATCATATAGTATAGGGTTACCCGATAGTCAAGAGGAGATTGAAAAAATGGAAAACCGCACGGAACTGTATTTTACAACCGGAGAATTTGCACGGATACTGGGAGTTAAGAAACATACCCTGTTCCACTATGACCAGATAGGGCTTTTTTCGCCTGCGCTGAAGGAGGAGAACGGATACAGGTATTATTTTGTCTGGCAGATGGATGTGTTCGAGGTCATCAAGGCGCTGCAGAAGCTGGGCATGCCCCTGGAGGAAATCAAGGAATACATTGAGAACCGTTCGCCGGAACGGTTCATGGAAATGATGGATGAAAAGGAGAAGCAGATAGACAGGGAGATTGAACACCTGAAACAGATGAAGCGGTTCATACGCAATGAAAAGGACAACATAACCGCGGTCAGGAAGGCTCCCCTCAATGTCCCCATGCTGGTGGATCGCAGGGATGAGTTCCTTCTGGTATCCGACATCACGGCAACAGACGAGCGCAGGACAGCCGTGGAGATTGCAAAGCATGTAAGGGAACAGGAAAAGTACCACGGCGCCATGGGGGCGGTTGGCTCCATCTGCCTTAAGGAAGACCTGGAAAAGGGAATATTTGACAAGTATGTAAAGGTCTATACAAAGCTTGAGAAAAAGGCCGCGTCCCCCAAGGTCATGAAACGCCCTGCCGGTGAATATGTGGAGATGTATTACCGGGGGTATGCCTGGGATATGGAGGTTCCATATAAACGGATTACACGGTTTGCCGAAGAAAACGGGTGGGTTACAGGGGAAATGTGGTATGAGGACCTGCTGTTGGATGAACTGACGGTTAAGGGATATGAGGACTATGTGGTCCGGGTGATGGTGCCCGTATGCGGGGGGAGGTAAGGAGAAGGGAGGAAAAGAGGAAGGAAAAGATGCGGGCCATCATAGACAAACAGGGGTACAGCGGTTATAATGGCAGTATGAATACTGGAAAAAGAAGGGGATTTGTGTAAATCCTTGGGGAAGGGTATTCCAAAGGAGAATGGTTTTATTATGAAGTCAGAGCTGTGGCGGAGAGTGGATGTTCAGGTATCGTTATTTACAGCGGTCATTGTGGCCATTCTTTCCTATTCTATTTTTATGGTTCAGTACAGGATTACATATAGCGATATGCTCCGCAGCCTGAACGACCAGGTGGAACACATCTATTCCTATATCGGAGAGAGGATGGACACGGATACATTTAAGCACGTGTCCGTTCCGGGGGATGTGCAGAAGGAGAGTTACCAGAGGATGCATGACTGTTTCCGGCGGGTAAAGGAGATTACAGGCGTCATGTACCTGTACACGGCCAAGATGAACGGCAATGGGGAATTCGTCTATGTGGTGGACTGCCTGGAACCAAAGGATGCGGATTTCAGGTATCCGGGCGATCTGATTGAGCGGGAAATCTATCCGGACATGCAGCGGGCCTTGAATGGCGAACGTGTACTGCCGGATAAGATAAAGAAGACGGACTGGGGGAAAATCTTCATCACATACCTTCCGATTTATGAGGGGAAGGAGATAATCGGCGTGGTCGGGATTGAATTCCGGGCAGACCACCAGTACCAGGTATACCAGAACCTGCGGAGGGTGCTGCCTGTATTCATCCTGTTGTTCAGCCTGATGGCCAGCCTGGTGTCCAGGTACCTGTTCCGGCGCATATCCAATCCTTTTTATAAGGATATGTCCAACATGGACTACCTGACCCGGCTCAAGAACCGGAATGCTTACCAGCTGGATGTGAAGAACCGGATTGCGGCTAAGAAGGAAAAGGACACGGGTTTCATCCTCATTGACCTGAACAGCCTGAAGCATATTAATGATACCATGGGGCATGAGACAGGGGACAGATACATCACCTGCATATCCCAGGCATATCTGAACATGGGGCCGGAAGATGGAATCATGTACCGCATTGGCGGGGATGAATTCGTGGTGGTGATGCCGGGAGCCAGTGAGGAGAAGATAGGGAGCTTTGTCAGCAGGCTGGAGTCGGAGTTTGAAAAAATGGTTTTCATGCCGGGACTTACATTTGCCTGGGGAGCAGCCATTTATGACGCGGAAACGGATGCCGACCTGTTCAGCACCTGCCGCAGGGCGGATAAGAACATGTACATGAAGAAGCAGAAGTTTTATGAAGATAGGAAGAAGCGGGAGGACGGGGATGGGACTGTTTGACAAGCACATGGTGGTGCCTGCGTATAGGGAAGAACTTGAGTATAAGCTGGAATACGGCATGGAAACCCTGGATAAACGGTTCTGTGACAGCGGCCTGCCCATGATACTGGATATCCAAAGGCCCAATTACCGTAAGGATTTCAGGGCAGAATAAAGAGTATCCGCCTATTCGGGGGGCCCGCCCTCCACGAACCTTACGGGGGAGCAGCCCACGTATTTCTTAAATACCTTGATAAAATACTTATAATCGGAAAATCCCACAAGGTCTGCGATTTCGTAGACCTTGTATTTATTTTCCTTCAAAAGCTCCACGGCCTTCTGCATCCGGTAGCGGTTAAGGAAATCATTGAAGGTATAGCCGGTATCGCTTTTAAACTTGGAGTTGAGATAGGTGCAGGACATGCCGCACTGTTCGCTGACATCGGTGAGGGAAACACGGGAGGAGTAGTGTTGTCTTATGTAATCCATCATGAATTCCACGTACCGGTTCCCTTCCTTTATTTCGTCCAAGGAGATTCCGTCCAGTATGCCCAGCTTTTTCTTTTCCATATCAATCTGTTTCATATCGTCCCGCAGCCTGGCCGCGGCCTTCTGCTTCCTGGTAATCTTATCCAGGGCATCGTACAGTTCGTTAAAATTAACCGGCTTCAGCAGGTATTCCGTTACCCCAAGCCCAATGGCCTTCCTGGCATATTCGAACTCGCTGTAGCCGGAAACAATGATGGCGTCATATCCGTATTCCGATATGCTTTCCTCCAGCATGGCAAGGCCGTCCTTAACCGGCATGTTGATATCCACAATCACGATGTCCGGCCGGTGTTCCCTGATTTTCTCAAGTCCGTCCTGGCCGTCCACTGCCTCGCCCGCTACTACGCAATCGGCCTCCTGCCAGTCCACCATGAACATCAGGCCTTTGCGTATGATATCTTCGTCTTCCACAATCAGGACTTTATACATCATGTTTCCTCCATATCTGCCGGAAGGGTAACAATTACCCTGGTCCCATTGCCCGGGCTGCTCTCGATGGTCATGCCGGACTCAGGTCCGTAGAGAAGCCTGACCACCCGGTGGGAATTATAAAGGCCAATGTGTTCCCTGTACACGTCCTCCTGTTCCAGCCCTTTCCTCAGTTCCTTTAGTTTGTCTTCGCTGATTCCGCTGCCGTTGTCCTCCACGCACAGGTTCAGCTGGCCGTTTTCCTTCCATGCGCTGATGTTGATTGTAATGGAATGTATGTTCTTCATGCCATGGACCAGGGAATTTTCCACCACTGGCTGCAGCAGGAGCTTTGGGATCTTACAGCCCATCAGCTCCTCCGGGATGTCTATATGATAGTTCAGCCTCCGGTTATAACGCATTTTCTGAAGCAGCAGATAATCGTTGATATATTCAATATCTGTCTGTAACGGTACAATGGTGCTTCCGTAATAAATGCTGTAGCGCATCAGGTTAGCGAAGGCCATCACCATATCTGACGCCTTGGCGGTATCAATGGCTATCTCATAGCGGAGGGTTTCCAGCACATTGAAAATGAAATGCGGGTTAAACTGTTCCTCCAGCTGCTTAATCTCCATGATCCGCTTGCGCTCCGTCAGTTCGCTGTTATGCAGCATCAGTTCCTCCCGCTGGGTCACCATGTTGCAGAAGGCGTCCCCCAGCACCTTGAATTCATCAAACACCTGCCCCTGAAGCTTATAGTCCATGTTCCCACGGCCCATCTCCGCCACGGCGTGCTGCAGTTCGTCAATGGCTTCCAGGTTCTTTCCTGCAATCCGCAGCGAGAGGGGCGTGATCATGATCAGCATCAGAACGCCCACGATGAGGAGGAAGATCATGCCGTAAGAGACAAGGGTGCGCTGGAACTCCATGGACACCAGGGTATAGAGGACCAGGGTGCTCTCGGGCAGCAGTTCCTTCTGTACGTGGTAATGCTTTCCGTTCACCTTGACCACGTTCCCCTTCTGCCACTCCATCCTGTACTTTCCCGCAGGATACTTCTCCATGGGGTCGGCACTCTGTCTTCCGATGGAAAATATAAGGTTATCGTACCGGTCCGTGAGGATGACGTCATCCAGCGGATAATCCCGGACAGCCGCGTAAATCTGCTCATCCGACAGGTCAAAGAAAAGATATCCATACACCCGGTCCGGCCCGGACACTGCCCGTGCCAGCGCCAGGTCGCCAGCCTGTCCGTGGGCATAATTGAGCCTGCTGGGCATTGTGAAGATCTTATCCGGCTCCGCGGCCATTTTCTCAAACATGCTATGGAACACGGCGCTGTTAAGGAAAATTTCCCGGTTCCCCTCAAACAGGTTGGAGCTGACAATCTCCCCGCCGCTGTCCGTCAGAACGAAGCTGCACCGTATGGACTGTGCGTTGGAAAAGTCATACAGCAGACGGTTTACCTCGGTAACCCGCCCGCTGTCCCTGCCTTTTAAAGCCTCTAAAATCCTGTCATCCGACCCGAACCGCAAAAGACCGTCCTCATAAGCCCTGACCTGCTTATCAAGGACCGCCCCCAGCCGGGCATTGTTCTTCCTGTTCCCGCCTGCGCTGATTAACTGCACATTGATGAACAGGAACAGTCCCACCAGCACGAAGAGCAGGGCAATGATGGAAAATGCAAACCTGAGGAAAGACCTCTTGATATAATCCCTGTATTGGTTGCTTCCTGCCATGAGGCCCCTCCCCATAATGAATGATTGTTTTCAATGTGGACCCATATCTGTCCACATTCAGATTATATCATACTTCCGGCAGTCCTTCAGCCATAATAAGCCATATGATGGTTTAAATGCTGATATCGTTGCTTCCCGTCACCTTAAAGAACACCAACAGGGAAACAATGCTGGTCAGGGTCAGTATGGTGGAATAAGCTGCCGCGTTGCCGAAGTTACTGCGGATGACCTCTGCGTAGATGGCCACGGTCAGTGTCTGGGTCTTGCTGGTATAAAGGATGATGGAGGAACTAAGTTCGCTGATCAGGGTAATCCAGCTCATGATGGCCCCTGAGAGCACGCCTGACATCATCATGGGTACCGTCACCTTGACAAAGGATTTAGTCTCCGTACATCCAAGGCTTATGGCGGCTTCCTCCACACTGGGGCTGATCTGTCCGATGATGGCCGTGCTGGAACGGATGGTGTAGGGCATCCTGCGTATGGACAGGGAAATGATGATGATGACTGCGGTACCGCTGAGCAGCATGGGCTTGTTGTTAAATGCATACAGGAAGGAGATACCAAGCACGGAACCGGGGATGATGTATGGGAACATGGTAACCGTATCCAGTATGCCTGTGAGGAAGGATTTCTTCCTGACCGTAAGATAGGAAATCAGGATCCCAAGGACCACCACAATGGCAATGGCGCACAGACCGAACAGGTAGGTGTTGAAAATCGCGCTGTTGTTATTCTTGGAAAACAGCGTGTTCCTGTAATTCTCCAGTGAAAAGCCGCCTGTGTACACCGTACCGCCGCCCGTTGCCAGGAAGGAGGTGATGATGACCGTTATCTGCGGCAGGATGGCAATCAGCACCACTGCGTAGACAAACAGGTGGGACAGGATGTTCCTGGCGCCGGTGCATTTCTCTGCTTCCATGGGTTTCAGGGCTGTCATGGAATAGGTGAAACGGTTGCCAAGATAGCGCTGGAGGAAAAAGAGCACCAGGGTGATGGCGATGACAATGACGCAGAGCGCTGCTGCAAAATGGTCGTCCGTGCTGACCTCGCCCATGAACTGGCTGTATATCAGTACCGGGAATGTCTTGTAGCCCTCGCCGATGAGCATGGGGGTGCCGAAGTCGGAGAACACCCTCATGAATACCAGCAGGGAGCTGGCAAGCATGGTGGGCATTACCAGGGGGACGATGATCTGCATCACCCGCTGGAATGCGGTGCAGCCCAGGCTTTCCGCTGCCTCGTTCAGGGAATTGTCCAGGTTCTTAAGCGCGCCAGAGATATACATGTAAACCAGCGGGAAGGACTGGAGGGAGAATACAAGCACAATGCCTGCAAACCCGTAGATGCCTCCCAGCTTCACATGGAACAGCCCGTTGAGGATCTTGGTGAAGAAGCCGTTCCTGCCCAGCAGCTGGATCCATGCGTAGGCGCCGATGAAGGGCGGTGAGAGATAGGAAATGACAATCAGTATGTTTAAGTACTTGCTGCCCTTAATCTGTACGCTGCGCAGCACATAAGCCATTACCAGGCCCAGGAAGGCAGCCACCACAGTGGACACGATGGTCACCTTAAAGCTGTTGACCAGGGTGCTCCAGTAATATTTCCTTGCAAAGAATTTGGTGAAATAAGCAAAGCTCAGCTGCCCATCCTCGGACAGTACGCTTTTATAAAGCACCAGGACCAGGGGATAGACCACGAAGAGAATGAATAAGGCCAGGATTCCCAGTGCCATGACAATCCATATATTGAGTTTTTTCTCTCCTGCATATCTCATGCGTGCTCCCTCCTGACAATAAGGCTCTCAGTGCCTTCCTGGTTAAATACATTGATTTTGGCCGGCTGTACGCCCAGGCGCACCGGGGTGTGGTCCGGGATGATATCCCAGATATCGGAATTCTGTATGACCTCCATCTCCCTGCCGTCCTCTGTCTCCACAAAATAATGGGTGGTGACCCCGAGGAATACGCTGCTGCGCACAATGGCCGGTATGCCCTCCTGGCTGTCACGGCTGATGATGAACTCCTCAGGCCGTACCGATACCTTTACGGGCTGGCCCTGGAAAACCGTGTCATTCAGGTTATCCATGGCAACCGTGTAGTCACCGATCCTGACCCGTGTGCAGCCATCCGACAGGTCGATGGTTCCGTCCATGATGTTGGAAAGCCCGATGAAGGTGGATACGAAAAGGTTGGACGGGCGCTGGTAGATGTTCTTGGGGGTGTCAATCTGCTGGATGACGCCTCCGTTCATTACCGCAATCCGGTCGGACACAGCCAGCGCCTCCTCCTGGTCATGGGTTACATAGAGGGTGGTAATACCCACCTGCTGCTGGATCCGTTTGATGGCATTGCGCATTTCCACACGCAGTTTGGCGTCCAGGTTGGAGAGGGGTTCATCCATGAGAAGTACTTCCGGGTGGATGACAATGGCCCTTGCCAGGGCAACCCGCTGCTGCTGGCCGCCGGAGAGCTTGGTGGGCATCCTCTTCTTTAAATGGTCTATCTTCACCACCTTCAGGATATCGTCCACCTGGGATTCAATCTGGGCCTGGGGTATTTTCCTGTTCTTAAGGCCAAAGGCCACATTGTCACGGACCGACATGTGGGGGAATATGGCGTAATTCTGGAATACCATGCCCATGTTCCTCTTGTTGGTGGGAATGTCGTTGATTACCTTGCCGTCTATCTTAATCTCGCCGCCCTCAATGGTGTTAAAGCCGATGATCATGCGCAGCAGCGTGGTCTTGCCGCAGCCGGAGGGGCCTAAAAGGGTGAAGAACTCGCCGGGCCTTACATCTAAGGACAGGCCGTTTATGATGGTATCCTTTCCAAAACGTTTGATTACATTATCAATGCTGATTGCTACACTCATACCTGTAAAACCTCCTTCAATATCCTGTTTTTGGGGACAGAAAAGGACTGCCGTATCTGACGGGTACTGCCCGCCGGGGGAGGCGGCTGGAGCTGTGCGGTCAATCACACGGTTCCAATGCAGGATGATGGTCAGGTGCAGGGCAGTCCTTATTCTGTTTGGCTGTGCCGGAGCCTTCAGCATAGAGGTGACAGGCAGGTCCGGCACATGATGATCTGATTAATCCATGGAAGTCTCCATGTGTTCGCTGAACAGGTTGGTGATTTCGACCTTGTGCTCTGCAACCCATCCCTCGTCGTAATTGTCAAACAGTTTAATCTCAGACTGTGGAGTCATATAGTCAGCCAGTGTGGCATCTTTCCTGAGCGGCCGTACGGTCAGGTTGGAACCCACCGCGTTCTGGATTTTCTCAGAGAGCATGTAATCCACGAACTTCTTGGCGTTCTCAGGATGCTTGCAGCCCTTTAGGATCTGTACGGATTCCCCGGGGAATATGGCGCCTTCCTTTGGGAACACCACTTCAACAGCAGCGCCTTCCTTTACATAGTTGGCAGCCGGGTCTTCCCAGGTCAGGCCCACCACGTACTCGCCTTCGGCAACGCCTTTATATACCTGGCTGGAGCTGTTGCACATCTTGCCGTCCAGGTTGGCAATGAACTGGTCCACATAATCCCATGCCTGGTCTGACAGCGGGTCGCCGTCCTTGCCCATGCCGTAGAGCATGGCCAGCAGTGACTGGAATGCGGAGCTGGAGTTGACCGGGTCGCCGAATGCAATCTTGCCTTTTAATTCAGGGTTCAGAAGGTCCTCAAAACCGTCAATCTTCATGTCTCCCTTCAAGTCCTTGTTGACAATCATGACAGTGGGGTCGGCAAATGCCGGTGTGAAATATCCTGTGTTGTTGCGGAATGCCTCCAGCATGTTGCTGTCTTCCGGGGAGACATATTCCATGAACAGGTCCTTGGAAGAGGAAAGCATGGTCTGGTCGGCAACCCAGAAAATATCGCCCAGTGGATTATCCTTTTCTGACTGTGCCCTCTTTAACAGTTCTCCGGTTCCGGCAACCACGACCTCCACCTTGATGCCGGTATCCTTCTCAAACTCAGGAATCACCGCATTGTTTAAAGCCTCGCTTCTGGCTGTGTAGACCACAAGTACCGGTTCCTCCCCGCCGGAATCGGATGCCTGGGTACCGGAATCCGCCTGTGTGCCGGAACCGGCCTGGGTACCGGCTGCTTCTGTCCTGGCAGGTTCTTCCGGTGCCTTTGTCCCGCCTGCGCCGGAACATCCGGTAGCTGCCAGTGCTGCTGCCATGATACATGCGGTTACTTTCTGGAATTTTCTCATTCTGAATCGCTCCTCCCTTATGTGTTGATTTACATTTGTTCCTATAAGTCAATTCTATCATCCGGCCATGGAAAGTAAATCCGACAATCCTACAAAAAGGTGGAAAATAAACAACAGACAGCCAGAAATGAGAGATAATTTCCAGACTGTCTGCGGATATGGCTGAATGCTTAGTGATTTTTATCTGCCGGATGCACTTGTCTACTTGTTTTTCTTGCTGTCCTTGCTTTTCTTGCCTTCCTTACCCTCTTTGGCGGATTTCTTATCGCCTTTTTTGGATTTCCCGGCTTTCTTGGACTTTTCGCCCTTGGCGGATTCGGACTTTTTCGCCTTGGCTGGGGATTCACCGGTCCTGGCCTGGCTGGCTGCCGGGATGGAGGCGTCTGTTGGGATAGAGGCGTCTGTTGGGATAGGGCCGTCTGTTGGGATGGAGCCGTCCGTTAAAATGGAGCCGTCTGCTAAAATGGGGGCGTCTGTTGGGATGGAGCCGTCCGTAAAGATGGAGCCGTCCGGTGAAGGTGCGCCGGATGAAGCAGGGGCCATGCTGTCAGAGGCATCCCCGGGGCCTCCCTCCGGAATGTACTCTATGATGTCGCAGATGTCGCAGCCCAGGATGGTGCACAGGGTATCAAGAGTGTGGGTGGATACGTGCATGTTCTTCTTCAGGCGGCCAATCTGTCCGGCACTGAAATTGTGCCGTTTAATCAGCCTGTACTGGGTCATGCCGCGGGCTTCCATGGTGACCCATAAGCGGTCATAGCGGATCATAGGGTTTCCTCCTCTTTATGTGGTTATTATCAATAACTGGATTATAACATGTAGGCCATGCAAATACAAGGATGATTGGTAAAAATGGGAATAAAAGAGAGGTTTTTGGGCATAGTTAGGAGTGAACAAAGAGTTATAGCTGAAGGAGGATTTTATATGACGGATTTTAAGTCAAGCGAGACAGCAAAAAACCTGATGCGGGCATTTGCAGGGGAGAGCCAGGCAAGGAACCGCTACACCTTTGCGGCAGGACTGGCCAAGGAGCAGAAGATGCCCATGGTTGAAATGGTATTCCGGTACACGGCTGACCAGGAAAAGGAACACGCGGAGATTTTCTATGATTATCTGAAACCGCTGGATAAGGAAACCATATTCATTGACGGAGGTTATCCGGTGGACCTGGAGAAGAATACCCTGGCCCAGTTAAATGCGGCTGCCCACAATGAATATGAGGAACATGACGTGGTATACAAATCCTTTGCGGAGGTGGCTGAAAAGGAAGGATTTACCCAGATTGCAGCCACCTTCCGAATGATAGCAGGAATTGAGAAGACACACGGGGAGCGCTTCCGCTACCTGGCAGACCTTCTGGGAGAGGGAAGGCTTTATGCGCGCCAGGAAAAGAACAGCTGGGTATGCACCAACTGCGGATACATTTATGAGGGGGAAGAGCCGCCCCAGTACTGTCCGGTCTGCCGCCACGACCAGGGATATTTTGCAGGCCAGGAGCTTTCTCCGTGGTACCTCAAGGCATGACCCTGGCTTCTTAAACCGCTTTGCCACGGGCCTGACCGGGAATTTTGGTTTTACAAAGCATGGGACAGATGGTATAATGTCCGCAGACATGGCGGACATTATATCATGCTGTGCATACGGCAGGATGCGCCACGGCGCGTATGCAGGGATATGCCACGGCGCGTATGCAGGGATATGCCACGGCGCATAGGTCCGGCGGAATCAATGATGATGAAGGAGAAAATCAGATGGCGGTTAAAATCAATGCAGTCATATTTGACCAGGATGGCCTTATGTTTGACACGGAGCGTCTGGCGCTTGAAGGCTGGGAAAAGGCGGCCCACAGATATGGCATCTGCCTGGATAAGGAATTTTTGAGGGACCTGCGGGGCTGCAAGCCGGATAAGGTAAAGGAAGCCTTTTTGAAAAAGTTTGGCGGTGGGTTGGATTATGATGCCATATTTGAGGAAAAGCGCCAATATTCCTACCAGTGGATCCGGGAAAACGGGGTTCCGGTAAAGCCGGGACTGAAGGAACTGCTTATCTATCTGAAGGAGCGCGGCGTGAAGACCGCCGTTGCCACGGCCAGCAGCGAAGGCTGGACCCAGGGCAATGTGAAAAGCGCGGGGCTGGACGGATATTTTGACGAATACATATATGGGGATATGGTGAAGGAGGCAAAGCCGAATCCTGCCATTTTCCTTATGGCGGCAAAGGTGCTGGGGGAGGAGCCGGGAAGATGTATCATCCTGGAGGACAGCTTTAACGGTATCAAGGCAGCCCACGCAGGGGGATTCCTTCCCATAATGGTGCCGGACCAGGACGAGCCGGATGAGGGACTGTCAAAACTTCTGACAGCCAGGTGCAGCAGCCTGGCAGATGTAATCGGCCTGTTTGAGGACGGGACATTTGAACCTGCCGGAACAGGAACGGTACGGACAATTTAACGGTACGTACAATTTAAAGGATGGAAGAGGAAGAAGCATTCTATGTGGAGAGAAGCAGCTGGCTTAATCGGCGCGGCAGGCTGTGCCTGCCTGGCCCGATCTGAATATGAAAAAAGGCATTTTTCCGTGGAGGCTGCGACCATTGTCTCGGATAAGATTGCCCGGGACAGGACATTCGTCTTTTTGTCAGATTTACATAACAATGAATTTGGCAGCGGCAACCAGAAGCTGGTGGAGGCCATCCACGGGCTGAAGCCGGATGCCGTGCTGTGCGGCGGCGACATGATGGTGAGCAAAAAAGGAAGCAGGGACATCCAGGTCCCGCTCCGGCTGTTTGGGCAGCTGGCTGCCAGGTATCCTGTTTTTTACGGAAATGGAAACCATGAAAACCGTATGACCTGGCGGCGGGATATCTATGGAAACCTGTATGAGGAATATAGGGATGCGCTCAGGAAGATGGGGGTGTCCTACCTGGAGGACAGCACCGTGCCGCTGGGGGAGGATATACTTATAACAGGGGTGGACCTGGACGGGGATTTTTACCGCAAGGCCCTGTACCAGAAGCCGCCGGACATGGAACGGGGGTATCTGGAGAAAAAGCTTGGGGCAGCCGGGGAATACGGGGACGGCTTCAGGATCCTGCTGGCCCATTCGCCGCTGTATTTTGATGCCTATGCTGACTGGGGGGCGGATTTGACCCTGTCCGGGCATTTTCATGGCGGGACCATACGGATTCCCGGTCTTGGAGGGGTCATGACCCCCCAATACCAGTTTTTCCTGCCGTGGTGCGCAGGGGATTTTGAGCGGAACGGGAAGCGGATGATTGTCAGCCGCGGGCTTGGAACCCACTCCATCAATATCAGGCTGAACAACCGGCCCCAGCTGGCAGTGATATACCTGAAAAAGAAGCAGAGAGTGTTTGAAAAGGCGGGTAATCTGTGATAATATAAAGTGGCTGAAATGTAATAAGAATCAGGACAGGTGGGCACATGGAGACAATATCATACAAACTGGAGAATTTTGAAGGGCCTCTTGACCTTTTACTCCATCTGATTGAGAAGAATAAAGTTAATATATATGATATCCCCATTGTGGAAATCACGGCACAGTATCTGGATTATGTGCGCCACATGGAACGGGAGGACCTGAATGTGGTCAGCGAGTTCCTGGTGATGGCGGCCACCCTGCTTGATATCAAGGCGAAAATGCTTCTTCCCAAGGAAGTGGACGAGGAAGGGGAGGAAATCGACCCAAGGGCCGAATTGGTACAGAGGCTGCTGGAATATAAACGGTATAAGCTGATGGCCGATGAACTGGCTGACAGGGAAGACGGCGCCCTGAAGCATTTATATAAAAGCTCCACCCTGCCGCCGGAGGTTGCCAGATACGAGCCGCCGGTGGATCTTGACAAGCTGCTGGACGGACTGACCCTTGCAAAGCTTCAGCGGATTTTTGAACAGGTAATGAAGCGCAAGGAGGACAAGATAGACCCTATCAGGAGTAACTTCGGTACCATTAAAAGGGAACCCATCAGCCTGGAACAGAAGATTGGGCAGCTTCTGACCTTTGCCAGAAGCAGGAGGCATTTCAGCTTCAGACAGCTTCTGGAGGGACAGGCCGACAAGCTGGAGGTGGTGGTTACCTTCCTGGCCGTACTGGAACTGATGAAGATAGGTAAAATCCAGCTGAAGCAGGAAGAAACCTTTGGCGACATGGAAATCGAGGCCCTGGAACAGGAGGGCGGCGAGATGGACCTGGATCTGGAGGGGCTGGATGATTTTGAAGGATAAACGGATGGTTAAGCGATGAGCAAGAAGGATAAAGTTGAAGCAATGGAGGCAGCGGCGGGTACCGTGGAGACCCGTACCGGCAAGACCGTGGGTGCGGTGAAGCAGCCCGGGGAAAATGCCGTAAGCGCGGCAGGCCATCCCGCGGGAAGCGCTGCGGGTACGGCGGATGGTCAGGGACAGGCGGTGCCGGGACAGCTGGAGCTGTCCTTCCCGCCCACGGAGAATGAGAAGGAGCAGGAAGCCATTATCGAGGCGGTCCTCTTTACCATGGGCAATTCCGTGGAACTGCGTCAGCTGGCAGTGGCCATCGGCCAGGACCAGGACGTGGCAAGGAGGGCGGTGGAGCGGCTGATAAAGCGCTACCGTTCGTCCAAAAGCGGTATGGAGATAACCCAGCTGGAGGACAGCTATCAGATGTGTACAAAGGCAGCGTATTATGAGAACCTGATCCGGGTGGCGGCTACCCCAAAAAAGCAGGTGCTCACCGAGGTGGTGCTGGAAACCCTTTCCATCATTGCCTACAAACAGCCTGTCACAAAGATGGAGATAGAAAAAATCAGGGGCGTCAAGTCGGACCATGCCGTAAACCGCCTGGTGGAGTACAACCTGGTCTATGAGGTGGGCCGCCTGGACGCACCCGGACGTCCGGCCCTGTTTGCCACCACAGAGGAATTCCTGCGCAGGTTCGGCGTGGGTTCCGTACAGGACCTGCCGGATGTGGGGCCGGAGCAGGAGGCCGAGATTAAGGCCCAGGTGGAGGAGGAGCTTCAGATGAAGCTGGAAGCCGCCGCCACAAGTGAAGAGTGAACAGGGAGTGATTCCCAAAGCCGGATAAGCGGAATATACTAAAATAAAAAGAAACCGGAAAGTCCACGATAAAAAGAATCGTGGAAAGGTAAAGATGAGATTATGCTTCAAAGTCTGATTTTAGTATTCGCTCTCTGTACAGATACTTTTGTAGCCAGCCTTGCTTACGGTGCAAACCAGGTTCATGTGGCCTGGGGGAAGGTGGCGCTGCTCAATGGGATATGCAGCGGCTGCCTGGGCGCTGCCCTTGGGATGGGGAGTCTTATAGATGCCTTTATACCTGAAAGCCTGACAAAGGTCATTTGTTTTGTATGTCTGTTTACCCTGGGGCTTGTAAAGCTTCTGGATTACAGCATCAAGTCGTTTATTAACCGTAACAGCTGTGCCCGCAGGGATTTAAGCTTTTCGCTGTCAGGACTTAAGGTGATTGTGAGCATTTACGGCAATCCCATGGCGGCGGATGCGGATGGGTCCCTTTCCCTTGGATGGAAGGAGACCGTGTTCCTGGCCTTTGCAATGTCCATTGACAGCCTGGTGGCCGGAACCATGGCCGCATTTCTGGATATCCCGGCAGGATTGACACTGCTTCTGTCTTTCCTGGTGGGTATGTGCATGATGTATGCCGGATTATGGCTGGGCGCCAAGGTGGCCTCCAGGTGGAAATGCGACCTGTCCTGGATCAGCGGGGTCCTTCTCATGATACTGGCTTTGACAAAGGTATTGGCATAGGCGCAAGCCTGGGTCTGCGTGCAGGCGGAAGCGGACAGCGCCTGTGCGGATGCCTGGGGACAGGATGTGTTCCTACCTTATAATAATACCCCCCTGGCAGAGCGCCCTGCCGGGGGGAATCATAAAGGCGCCCTCTGGCAGGCAGCGGAATAATCCGTCTGTCCCAAAGGGCGCCTTTTGTTCATGCAGTGAAAGGATACTGCATGCTGTCTTCTGTATGGCATGTCCGGTGTTAACGGTCCTGGTCCCTGGCCGACAGACCTTCCATGTAGGACTCGGCCCGCGCCTTGTCTGTCTGGTCCAGTTTGTCATAGAGGTCCAGTATCCGGGCCTGCTGTCCGTTCAGTGTCACCTGTACGCCGTCCGTGCTGTAGAACTGGGCAATGGTAATGCCCATGACCTCGCAGATGCGGCGGATAGTCGGTATACTGGGAACGGTTGTACGCCGGAACAGGTTTCCTATATTATTGGGGGAGGTATCCATCTCTATGGCCAGCCGGTAGTGGCTCCATCCCCGTTCCTGGCATAGTTCTTCGATGCGTTCCAGCTCAAAACTCATTTTTTCACCACCATTGTCTGATTTCTTCCAAAGCTTTTGTACTATTGTATCCCAGCAACGAAGAAAACATTAGGCTGAAAAATAATGTATAGATATACACTATATAGTGGATATGTGGGATTACAAAATTAGAAAGCAGCATTTTGCCAATGAATTCCATGACGGCATGCACAGGAGAGGACATCAGTTCCTTTTATCCTCCTGTTCCTTTGTACTGCCCGTATAACCGAACATGGTGTTTGGGTCTACCTCAAAGAACCTGCACAGTATCATTACCTCAATATCAGTGGCAAGGCGCTGGCCCTTTTCGATTCTGAGGATGGTAAGTTCCGTGAAGCTGTAACCCTGCTGTTGGAGTTTTATGGCTAATTTCCTCTGTGACAGCTTCCTGTCCTTGCGAAGCTGGCAGAGACGTTCACCAATCAGGTTTTTCCTGGGTTCGAGATTGTAAGAAATTTTCATGAAGTTCCCTCTGTAAGCTCTGTATATTTCTAATGATGAAGCAGTGTTTTTCATTGTAATGTGATTTAATCCAACTTTGGTATCTAATAATGAAGTATAAAAAATAAAGTAGAAAAATCCACAGGTTTATGATAGACTGATAAAGACATTTTAAACTGCCGGGCAGGAAGAAAGGAAGCGGCATTTTTCCGGGCCGGGGCAGAGGCTTCAGACAGGAGGACACATGCAGAGAATCGCAAAATTTGAAAAAGTAAGTTTTGAACAGTTTAAAACTGACTGGATTGATACATTTCCCGGGACAGGCCAGGAGACGGTGACAGGAATATATGAGGGAATCCAACTGCCAAGGCGGGCCACCTCAGGTTCGGCCGGCTATGACTTTTTTACCCCGGTGGAGATAACCTTAAAGCCGGGGGAGACAGTGAAGGTCCCCACGGGAATCCGCGCCAATATGGAGGAAGGCTGGGTACTGCAGATATTTCCGCGCAGCAGCCTGGGATTCAAGTTCCGCCTCCAGCTGAATAACACGGTGGGGATTATTGACAGTGATTATTATTACTCGGATAATGAGGGACATATGTTCATCAAGGTGACCAATGACACCAATGAGGGAAGGACCGTTGAACTGAAGGCGGGAACCGGATTCGCCCAGGGAATCTTCCTTCCGTTCGGAATCACGGTGGATGATGCATGTACCGGTTCCCGCAACGGCGGATTCGGAAGCACGGATGTGAGGTAGGGAACATATGGCGAATCGGGGAACACGCAAAGGGTACAGCGGACAAAGGCCCCAGGGGAATGGTTATTACCGCGGGGCAGGGGGACGGCCTGTTGATAATGAAAAGAGAAGGAAACGCAGAAGAAAGCGTATCATAAAGGCATTGACTGCCTGGGCGGTGTGTATCCTCTTGATCGGGCTGGTTGCAGTGGGGACGGTCAGGGTGGTTTCATCCGTGGCTTCCTCCAAGAAAAGGCAGTTCCGCCAGGACGGGATTGAGAAGCTGGTTTCCGGGGATTATGCAGGGGCCATTGAAGCCTTTGACGCGGCGCTGGAAAAGTCAGGTAAAAAGTCCGAAGGGTTTAATTCGGACGTGCTGGGCTACCGGGCCGAGGCCGAGTATAAGCTGAGGGACTATGAGGCGGCTGTCCATACCTATGGCCTGCTTCTGGAGATGAAACCGGATACGGCTGTCTATCTGTATGCCCAGAGCATGTGCTATGCCCATCTGGGGGGCACGGATGATGCCATTGACCGTTATAAGGCGGGGAATGCTGCCCTTAAGGATGACAAGGCAGAGGCAGGCAAGCTGGAGGCCCTGTTTGCGGCAGGAGGCGCCTGTGTGGATGCGGGAGAGTATGAAAAGGCCATGAGCCTTTACCAGGACGCGTTGAAGGAAGGGATAAAGCATGGACAGGTTTATAACCAGATGGGCCTTTGCCAGATGGCTGAAAAGGATTACCGGGGTGCTCTTGATTCGTTTGACCAGGGGTATGAGACATTCGTGACAGGACACAGCCTGGGTTCCGGCGCTGAACCGGCCCAGGCCTGGGCGGCCCTGGCCGAGGATGCCCAGGCAGACCGCGCCCTTTTAAAAGAACTGGTGTATAACCGGGCCGTGGCTTACGAATACTTATCAGAGTACAAGAAAGCCCTGGAGCTGTTTGAGGACTATGTCAGTGTCTTTGGCTCCAATGAAGATGCGGAACATGAAATTGCGTTTTTGAAAACAAGATAGGATGGCAGATTTGATTGATTTAGAAGAATTACAGGAAAAGGTTATATTGATTGCAGTAAGTACGGGAGAGGAAGATGGAAGCGATGCTTCCCTGGACGAACTGGAGGAACTGGCGGCCACGGCTGGTGCTGTGACGGTGGGACGGGTCATACAGAACCGTGAAAGGATCCATCCGGGTACTTATCTTGGGAAGGGAAAGATTGACGAGGTGAGGGACCTTGTGTGGGAGCTTCACGCAACCGGGGTCATCTGCGACGATGAACTGTCGCCGGCCCAGCTGCGCAATCTGGAGGATTCCCTGGACACCAAGGTCATGGACCGGACCATGGTCATCCTGGATATCTTTGCATCCAGGGCCAGTACCCGCGAAGGAAAGATACAGGTGGAGCTGGCCCAGTTAAAGTACAGGGCCGTGCGTCTGGTGGGCATGCGCAACTCCCTGTCCCGTCTGGGCGGTGGCATCGGCACCAGGGGACCGGGTGAGAAAAAGCTGGAGACGGACCGCCGTCTGATCCATCAGCGGATTTCACAGCTGAAGGAGGAACTGGAGGCCGTGAAGCGCCACAGGGAGGTGACCAGGCAGCAGAGGGAGAAGGATTTTGCCCTTACAGCGGCCATTGTTGGCTATACCAATGCCGGCAAGTCAACCCTTCTGAACCGTCTCACCGGAGCTGGGATCCTGGCTGAGGATAAGCTGTTCGCAACCCTGGACCCCACCACGCGCAGCTTTGTCATGGAGGACGGGCAGCAGATCCTCCTGACGGACACGGTAGGGTTCATACGCAAGCTTCCTCATCACCTGATTGAGGCTTTTAAGAGTACCCTTGAGGAGGCGCGTTACAGCGATATCATCCTTCATGTTGTGGACTGTTCCAACCCCCAGATGGACATACAGATGCATGTGGTGAAGGAAACCCTCCGTGAACTGGAAATCGTTGACAAGACCACGGTGACTGTGTTCAATAAGACGGACCGTCTGAATGAGGAGGGGACAGAAGATGGGATGCATCCCGTTCCCAGGGATTTTTCCTCTGACTACCAGGTGCGGATTTCGGCAAGGACAGGGGAGGGGATTGATGAGCTGGAACAGATCCTCCGGACCATCATACGGAGCAGGCGCATTTTCCTGGAAAAGGTCTTTCCTTATTCCCAGACAGGGCGGATCCAGACCATCCGCAGGTATGGCCAGCTCCTGGAAGAGGAGTACAGGGACGACGGTGTGGCTGTGAAGGCATATGTGCCCGCGGAACTTTTTGCGGGTCTTTATTCGGACGGTAAAGGGTGAGGCGGCAGGGGCATTTTTCAAAACCCTGATAGAATAAGGCTTTGCGGGCATTTATCAAAAGTGTTATAAGTACAGGTAATAAGACACAATATCTAGTTTAACACAAAATGTTATACATAGATATTGTGTTTTTGACTGCTGTCTGCTATAATGGGTTCGTGGCTCGCTCCTGTATGGGAGCGGGCTGCGCAGTGCAAGTGAGTGAAGGTTTGAAAGGAGCAAGTGGTATGATTCAGGTGGTAAAAAGGGATGGTGAGAATGCTGAGTTCAGTCTGAACAAGATTACGGAAGCAATCAAAAAGGCATTCAAGGCAACGAAGAAAGATTACAATAACGAGATTCTGGAGCTGCTGTCTTTAAGGGTAACTGCAGATTTTCAGGATAAGATGAAGGAAGGCATGATTTCCGTTGAGGAGATACAGGACAGCGTGGAGCACGTCCTGGAGCAGACCGGATATACGGATGTGGCAAAGGCTTACATTTTATATAGAAAACAGAGGGAAAAGATACGGAACATGAACAGCACCATCCTGGATTACAAGGACGTGGTCAACAGCTACGTCAAGGTGGAGGACTGGCGTGTAAAGGAGAATTCCACGGTTACATATTCCGTAGGGGGACTGATCTTAAGCAATTCAGGAGCGGTCACTGCCAATTACTGGCTCAGCGAGATTTATGACCATGAGATTGCAGAAGCCCACCGCAATGCGGACATCCATCTTCACGACCTGTCCATGCTGACCGGATATTGTGCCGGATGGTCCTTAAAGCAGCTTCTGCTGGAAGGCCTTGGGGGCATCACCGGTAAGATTACCTCATCCCCTGCAAAGCATTTATCCGTGCTGTGCAACCAGATGGTCAACTTCCTTGGAATCATGCAGAATGAGTGGGCCGGAGCCCAGGCATTTTCATCCTTTGACACCTACCTTGCTCCTTTTGTTAAAGCAGATAATTTAAGCTATCCCGAGGTAAAGAAGTGTATCGAGTCCTTTATCTACGGCGTGAACACCCCAAGCCGCTGGGGAACCCAGGCTCCATTTTCCAATATCACCCTGGACTGGACGGTGCCGGATGACATGGCTGAGATGAATGCCATTGTGGGCGGCAGGGAGACGGATTTCAAGTACAAGGACTGTAAGATGGAAATGGATATGATCAACAAGGCATTCATCGAGACCATGGTCGAGGGCGATGCCAACGGACGCGGGTTCCAGTATCCCATTCCCACCTACTCCATTACCAATGATTTTGACTGGTCCGACACAGAGAACAACAGGCTGCTCTTCGAGATGACCTCCAAATACGGTACACCGTACTTCTCCAACTACATCAACAGCGACATGCAGCCAAGCGATGTGCGCAGCATGTGCTGCCGCCTCCGTCTGGACCTGAGGGAACTGCGCAAGAAGACGGGCGGTTTCTTTGGCGCCGGTGAGAGCACCGGATCAGTGGGTGTTGTTACCATTAACATGCCAAGGATTGCGTATCTGGCCAAGGACGAAGCTGATTTCTATGAGAAACTGGACCACATGATGGATATCTGCGCCCGCTCCTTAAAGACCAAGAGGGAAGTCATCACCAAGCTTCTGAACCAGGGCCTGTACCCATACACCAAGCGTTATCTGGGAACATTTGAGAACCACTTTTCCACCATCGGCCTTCTGGGCATGAACGAGGCCGGACTGAACGCAAAGTGGGTTGGGAAGGACATGACCCACAGGGAGTGCCAGGAATTCACACGGGATGTGCTGAACCACATGAGGGAGCGCCTGTCTGATTACCAGGAGATGTACGGTGACCTGTACAACCTGGAGGCAACCCCGGCTGAGTCCACCTCCTACCGTCTGGCCAAGCATGACAAGGCGCGCTATCCGGAGATCATCACGGCCGGCGTAGAGGGCGAGACACCTTACTATACCAACAGTTCCCATCTGCCGGTGAACTACACGGCCGATGTGTTTGATGCCCTGGATATCCAGGATGAACTGCAGACACTTTATACGTCCGGCACCGTGTTCCACGCGTTCCTGGGAGAGAAGCTGCCTGACTGGAAGGCGGCTGCCAACCTGGTCCGTACCATTGCTGAGAATTATAAGCTGCCTTACTATACCATGTCGCCTACCTACTCCATCTGCAAGAGCCATGGGTACCTGATTGGGGAGCATTTTACCTGTCCGATCTGCGGGGAGAAGGCAGAGGTATACAGCAGGATTACGGGTTACTACCGTCCGGTCCAGAACTGGAATGAAGGAAAGTCCCAGGAGTACAAGGACCGTACCAATTATGATATCAGCCATTCCAGGTTAAAGCACGGCGTGTCCAGGATTGCGGTTGCCGGCCAGCCAAAGCAGGCCGCTGCGGGAAACCAGGCAGGCAGTGGGCAGAAGGCAGTGTCACCGGCCCAGCTTTACCTGTTCACCACCAAGACCTGCCCCAACTGCAGGTCCGCCAAGGAGTTCTTAAAGGGATGGGATTACCAGATCATAGATGCGGAGGAACACCCTGAGCTGGCTGAGAAGTTCAGCATCATGCAGGCGCCCACCTTGGTGATTGTAAGGGATGGAATCGTGCAGAAGTTTGCCAATGCGTCCAACATCAGGAAGTTTGTGGAGCAGGAACCGGCAGAAGCCGCAAAAGCATAAGGAAAAAGTATGGATTTATTGTTTATGTTCATGGGGGCCCTGTGCCTGGCAGAGGGAATCGGTTTATTCACAGGGAAAGATTTCCTTATGTTTGTGGGATCCACAAAAAAGGAAGATTACGATCTGGATAAGGTGTTCGGGGTTGAAAAGTGGATATTCATGGCCGATGCTGCGTGCAGCTTCGGCATGGGTTCCGGCCGCTTTTCCGGCACGGTGGAGGCAATACTTATGGCTGTGTTTGGCGCCACCCTGTTCATCCATGTGTATGTGTTTAAGAGCAGGAAGTTCCGCAGTCATGATTGACAGCAAAAGAGGGCTGCTGCCCCACAAGTTGGGGCAGCGGCTTTTTTGGTTGTCGGGGTGTATTTGGCTGGAGCGCATTTGACACCGCTAATCAATCTTTGCTTTGTCCAGCGCCGTGTTGATGGCATTTAAAAGCGCGGTTGAGGTATAACGCGAAGCGCTTTGATATGTAAGGTTCTCCGTGGACTGGGTGCTTACGATCTGGCTGGCCAGATCGTCCAGCGTGGGCTGCATCAGGGGATACATGGTGGTGACAGCTTCACTTAAGGGAACCAGGTCAATGGAATTGATTCGGTCTTTATCCACGGTTACCTCCACGTTCACATTCTCGCTGCCAAGGGTTAGGGCTGCGCTGTATACGCCCGGGACATAGGCGGCTGCCTGTGCGGAGACGGCGGCGGTGTCCTTCTTTGGCCGGAACATGATGAAGCAGAGAGTAACTAAAAGGATAGCAAGGCCTACGAAGATTGCGGTGTAGATGATTTCCTTCATCCGCAGCACCACAATTTTGGTTTTAGAGCTCATAGTCAGGACCTCTAAGATAGTTTGTTAAAGCTTATGATGGCAACTAGGGAAATATGAGAGATTTTCATTGTCCCATGAGAATGAAGGAGAGAGAAAAAGTGGCATTACAGTTCATATTGGGAGGAGCCGGTTCAGGAAAGACAAGATACCTGTACGAAACGGCAATCAGGGAGTCCATGGAACATCCGGACACACAGTATCTGGTGGTGGTGCCGGAGCAGTTCACCATGCAGACCCAAAAGGAAATCATACGCCTTCACCCGCGGCACGGTGTGATGAATATTGACATCCTGAGCTTTAAGCGTCTGGCTTACCGGGTGTTTGAGGATCTGGGGGTCAGCCTTCCCGTGGTGCTGGACGACATGGGCAAGTCCATGGTCATCCGCAAGGTAGCCGGCATGAAGCGGTCGAAGCTGGGCCTGTACGGTCATCATCTGGAGCAGTCCGGGTTTATCAACCAGCTGAAATCCCAGATATCGGAATTGTACCAGTACGGCATCACGCCGGATATGCTCAGAGATGTGATGAGGGAGGCCGGAAGCCCCCTTTTAAAGCAGAAGCTGGAGGACCTGGAGCTGATTTACAGCGGGTTCAGGCAGTATATAGAGGAGCATTACATCACGGCTGAGGAGATACTGGATATCCTGTGCAGGGAACTGCCAAAATGGGAAGTCCTCAAGGACAGCGTCATCCTTCTGGACGGTTTTACGGGATTCACCCCGGTGCAGTACAGGCTGGTGGAACTGTTCCTGCTCCATGCCAGGAAGGTGCTGTGTTCCGTGACCATTGACCCAAGGGCCAATGCCTATCAGGAGGGCAGCATCCAGCACCTGTTCTACATGGGGAAGCACACGGTGTGCAGGCTGGATTACATGGCAAGGCACCATGGGATTGCCAAGGAACCGGATGTTATCTGCAGCCGCAGGCCTGCATGGCGGTTCTTGGAAAGCCCGGACCTGGATTTCCTGGAGCAGAACCTGTACCGTTATTATGGAAATGTCTGGGACAGGCCCGCGGACCATGTGGTGATATATAAGAGCCGTGGTCCGGCCGGGGAGGCTGCTTATGTGTGCAGCCGGATTGAGCAGATGGTTCAGGAGGAAGGGCTGCGCTACCGGGACGCTGCTGTGATTACAGGCGACCTGGCTTCCTATGGAAGGGAGCTGGCCCATCAGTTTGATGAGGCGGGAATCCCGTATTTCCTGGATGATAAGAAGAGTATCATGGAGAATCCGCTGGTGGAGCTGATACGGGCGGCTTTGGAAACCATCCGGGATTTTTCTTATGAGAGCGTGTTCCGGTATCTGAAGACCGGGCTGGTGTATGACTGGGCGGAGGATGGGGATGTGCCAGGGGTGGAGGACGTGCTGGGAACCGGGGATATGCCGGGGCTGGGGAATATGCCGGGAGCCAAGGATATGTCGGGGCTGGGGAATGTGCCGGGAGCCGGGGATGTATCAGAAGCCGGGGACGTGCTGGATTTTGGGAACCTGAGATCTCTTGAAAACGCCGGACAGCCGGAGGACGCCGTGGAATTTGACGGCTCCAGGGAACATGCCGGGCTGATGACGGACCGGCTGGAGAATTATGTGAGGGCCTTGGGAATCCGGGGCTGGAAGCGCTGGGAATCCCAGTGGGAAAAACCCTGCCGGGGAGGCGAGAAGCTGAATCTTAAGGAGCTGAACGCGTACCGCCAGTGGATTCTTAAACCCCTGCGCCCCCTCAGGGAAGCGTTTAAGGAGGAGGGGGCCACCATCGGGTCCGTGACCGCGGCGCTCAGGGAATATCTGGAGCGCATGGGACTGCGGGGTAAGCTGGAGGATTACAGTGAATTTTTCCGCGGGAGGGGCAATCCGGGAGATGAGAACCTGGCCAGGGAGTATTCCCAGGTATATGACAGGGTACTGGAGCTTTTTGAGCGGCTGGAGGGCCTTTTGGGCGCTGAAAAGACGGATATGAAGAATTATCCCCAGATATTGGATGCCGGATTCGGTGAAATCAAGGTGGGCGTCATACCGGCCACCATTGACCAGGTCATGGTGGGGGATATCACAAGAAGCCGTCTGGAGGATGTGAAGGTGCTTTTCTTTGTGGGTGTCAATGAAGGTACGGTTCCCCAGAGAAAGAGCGGCGCCAGCCTTCTTACGGACAGGGACAGGGCGGTGTTTAAGGAGTTCAACATGGAACTGGCGCCCACGGCCAGGGAGGATGGATGCATCCAGAAGTTCTACCTGTACCTGATGATGGCAAAACCTTCCCGCCGTCTGGTGCTGACCTATGCGGGCATGTCATCGGAGGGGAAGAGCCAGAGGCCTTCCAGCCTGATTGGCGAGGTGGAGAAGCTGTTCCCGGGAATTGCCGTGCAGGATGAAGAATCCGTGGACTGGCCTGTGCGCACGGTAAGGGACGGAAGGGAAATGCTCATAGACGGATTAAGGAAGCTCCGGGAAGAGAAGGAAGGCGAACATGCCAAGGCACCGGAAGGCCGGGATGCAGAGGAAAATGCATTCATGGAACTGTACCGTTACTTTTATTGTTCCGATGAACACAGGGAAAAGGTAAGACAGCTGGTGGATGCGGCCTTTTATTCCTATGAGGAGAGAGGGATAGGGCGGGCGGCGGCCAGGGCGCTTTACGGGCAGTCCCTTCAGGGGAGCGTCACACGGCTGGAGCAGTTTGCATCCTGCGCCTATGCCCATTTCCTCAAATACGGCCTGGAACTGATGGAACGCCAGGAATATGAGCTGGAGGCAGTGGATATGGGCAACCTGTTCCACCAGTCCATTGACAGGTGCTTTGCAGTGATGAAGGAGAGGGGACAAGACTGGCGCGGCCTCACGGAGGAAGGCCGGAAACAGCTGGTAAAGGAATGCGTTGCCCGGGTCACGGAAGAATACGGCAACACCATCATGGCCAGTTCAGCGCGCAATGCCTATCTGGCAGGCAGGGTGGAGCGGATTACGGACAGGACCATATGGGCATTGGCCGAGCAGGTGAAGAAGGGGGATTTTGAACCCACGGGATTTGAGGTCTCCTTCTCAGCCATTGATAACCTGAAGGCCATGCGCATCAGCCTTTCCGAGGATGAGGAACTGCAGCTTCGGGGGCGGATTGACCGGCTGGACCTGTGTGAGGATGAGCAGCACGTATATGTGAAAATCATTGATTACAAATCAGGCACCACCTCCTTTGACCTGGCTGCCCTGTACTATGGACTGCAGTTACAGCTGGTGGTCTATATGGATGCTGCCGTGGAGATGGAGGAGAGGAACCATCCGGATAAGGAAGTGGTTCCGGCCGGCATTTTCTATTATCATATCAATGACCCTCTGGCTGATAAGCAGGAGGGGATGACCGTGGAGGAGATTGAGAAGCAGATCCTGCGCCAGCTGAGGATGAACGGGCTGGTGAACAGCGAACTGGATATTATCAACCATCTGGACAGGGATATCCAGAAAGAGTCAGATGTGATACCCGTGGCCATCAAGGACGGATATGTCCAGGAGAGCCGCTCCAGTGTTGCCAGTACCAGGCGGTTTGAGGACCTGCGCAGGTTTGTGAATCATAAGCTTCAGGAAGCGGGAAAGGATATACTGAAGGGAAGTATCAGCCTGAAGCCTTATAAGCAGGCGTCCAGGACAGCCTGTGACTACTGTCCGTACCACGCTGTATGCGGTTTTGACACCAAGACGGCGGGCTATGGCTACCGCAGGCTGGCCGGGCTTAAGCCTGAGGATATCTGGGCGCAAATATCGCCGGTGGAGGAAGAGGAGAACGATGGCAGTAAAATGGACTGAAAAACAACAGCAGGTAATTGACAGCAGGAACCGCAACCTTCTGGTGTCCGCGGCAGCCGGCAGCGGCAAGACAGCGGTCCTGGTGGAGCGTATCATCCAGATGATAAGCGGGGGTGACCATCCTTTGGATATTGACCAGCTGCTGGTAATGACATTTACCAATGCGGCTGCGGCTGAGATGCGGGAGAGGATTGGGGCCGCGGTGGAGAAGAAGCTTAAGGAGCATCCTGAGGATGAGCATCTGTGGCTTCAGGCAGCCCTCATACCCCAGGCCATGATTACCACCATTGACAGCTTCTGCCTGAATATCATCCGGAATCATTTTAACAGCCTGGACATAGATCCTTCCTTCCGTATCGGGGATGAAGGGGAGTTGTCCCTCCTAAGGGGGGATGTGATGGGGGAAATGCTGGAAGCCTGTTATGAGGAGGGCGATGAGGCATTTGCCGGTTTCGTGGAGCATTTTGGCCGCGGGAAGTCCGATAAGGGCATTGAGGATGTAATCCTCCAGGCATGGCAGTTCTCCCAGAGCCATCCATGGCCCTCCCTTTGGCTTAAGGCGTGCAGGCGGGAACTGGATGAGGAGAATCTTAAGGAGATGGAGAAAAGTCCCTGGATGAGGTTCCTGTTTCAGGATACGGCCCGTCAGATGGAGGAACTTGGAGGACAGCTGGACACTGCCCTTGAGGTGTGCAGGGAGGAAAACGGTCCCCTGGCCTACGAGCCCATGCTTATGAGTGACAGGGCAAAAATCCAGGCCATCGGGACAGCTGCCTGTGAAGGGCGGTATGAACAGCTCTACCAGCGCCTTTTAAATATGAGCTTTGACCGCCTGGCCTCCATCCGCAGCAAGGAGATTGACGGGGATAAGAAATCCTTTGTCACGGCCTGCCGCGACCGGGTCAAGAAGGCCGTGGGCAAATGCAGGGAGCTTTACGGTACCCAGAGTCCCGATGAGGTGGTGGAAAGCATCCGGGGGACAAAGGTAGTGATACAGAAGCTGCTGGAGCTGACAGAACGGTTTGACAATGAATACCGGGCAGCCAAAAAGGAACGGAACGTGCTGGATTTCAATGATCTGGAGCACCTGGCACTGGAAGTGCTTTTAGAGAAGGATCCGGATTGGGAGGAAGGGGAGGACGAAGGGGCTGCCCGCCGCCCGTCTCCTGTGGCGGATGAGCTGAGCCGCCAGTATGAAGAAATCCTGGTGGACGAGTACCAGGACAGCAACTATGTCCAGGAAGCCCTGATTACCAGCATTTCCAGGGAACGGTACGGACATCCCAATGTGTTCATGGTAGGCGATGTGAAGCAGAGCATCTACCGGTTCCGTCTGGCCCGTCCTGAATTATTTATGGAAAAATATGAATCCTATGCATCCGTGGACGGTCAGTACCAGATGATTGAGCTGCAGCAGAATTTCCGCAGCAGGGAGTCGGTGCTTACCAGTGTCAATGACGTATTTTACCAGATAATGACAAAGAATCTGGGCGGGATCACGTACACCAGGGATACGGCCCTATATCCTGGGGCCGTATTCAAGGACGTCGGGCCGGATACAGTTACCGGAATGGACTGGGAAAAGGAAGGCGGTGCCCTGTCCGCAGGTACGCCCACGGAGCTGCTGTTAGTGGATACCGGGTCTGAGTCATTAAAACAGCTGGATGAGGATGCCCTGGATTACACGGCAAGGGAACTGGAAGCCAGGATGGCGGCCAGGCGCATCCGGGAGCTGGTCAGCGGTGATAAGGGCCTTATGGTCTGGGATAAGGAAAAGGAAGCTTACCGCAGGGCCAGGCTGGGGGATATCGTAATCCTCCTGCGCAGCATGACCGGATGGTCGGAGGTCTTTGTCAATGTGCTTATGAATGAAGGGATTCCTGCCAGCGCCCAGACCAGGACCGGGTACTTTAACACCGTGGAGGTGGAGACCATATTGAGCCTGCTGTCAGTGATTGACAACCCCATGCAGGACATTCCGCTGGCAGCCGTGATGCGCTCGCCTATTGTGGGCATGAGCGATGAGGAAATGGCCTGGATGGTGGCTGCCTTTAAGAAAAACAGTAAAAAAGGACAGGACAGGGGTGTGTACGGGGCCTGGTCCATGTGGATGGAGGCTGAAGCTGGAACATTCCATAAGGTGCCGGGGGAAGCGGCGGCGTCCATCCGGAAAAAGCTTTCCCATCTGTCCGGCCTTTTAAATGGGCTGCGCCGGGAAGCAAGGTACCTGCCGATTCACGAGCTGCTGTACCGTGTATACAGGGACAGCGGGTATTATGATTATGTATCTGCCATGCCTGCCGGGGAGACCAGAAGGGGCAACCTTGATATGCTGGTGGAAAAGGCGGCTGCCTATGAGGCCACCAGCTATAAGGGGCTGTTTCATTTTGTGCGTTATATTGAAAGGCTGAAGAAGTTTGATACGGATTTCGGGGAGGCGGCTACGGCAGGGGAGCAGGATAACACGGTCCGTATCATGAGCATCCATAAGAGCAAGGGCCTGGAGTTCCCAGTGGTATTCCTGTCCGGAATGGGGAAACGCTTTAATAAGCAGGACGCCTATGGCCGGATACTGCTGGATGCGGACCTGGGGGTGGCGGCTGATTACCTGGACCTGGACCTGAGGGTAAAGGCGCCCACGCTTAAGAAGCAGGCACTGAAGCGGCGTATGGAGCTGGAGACCATGGGTGAGGAACTGCGGGTGCTGTATGTTGCCATGACACGGGCCAAGGAGAAGCTTATCATGACTGCCACGGACCGCTCCCTGGAGGCCAAGCTGGCCAAATGGCAGGACAGCCTGGCAGTGGACGGCCAGATTCCTTATACAATCCTGTCATCGGCAGGCTCCTGCCTGGACTGGCTTCTGATGGCTAAACCAGCCATCCCGGATGACCACATGCAGTTGCAATGTATCCAGGTCAGGGAGCTGGTGGGCGAGGAAGTGGGCCGTCAGATTGTTAGGCAGATGACCAGGGAGGATCTGCTGGCAGTGGACAGGAATCAGGTCTATGACAGGGAATTTGGGGAGCGGCTGGAAGCGGCAGTGAATTACAGGTATCCCCATATGGATGATACAGGGCTGTATGCCATGGTATCCGTATCCGAACTTAAGAAACAGAGCCAGATCGGGCGGTCTGAGGACACGATTGGAACTGGAAATGTGGAGACGGAGGGCGTGGGGCTGGAGTACCTGGGGAAGTTGGCTGGAGGTGCTGGGCCGGAGTATCCGGGGAAGCCAGCCGGAGGGGCTGGACAGGAGCATCTGGAGCAGCCAGCCGGAGGTACTGGGCCGGAGCAATTAAAGCAGCCGGACGCGCTCACACAGCCGCAAAAAAGGCCCGCACCGGAAGTCCGGGCAGTCCCGGATTCCGGCCGGATCCAGCCTGGAACACCCAGCCGCGGCGCATTAAGGGGAACTGCCTATCATGCTGCGCTGGAGCACATATCCTTCCAGGATATAAAAAGCCTGGAGGAAACAGAAGCAGCCCTTGAGACACTGGTGGAACAGGGATATCTGAACCAGGAGACAAGAGGATTCATCCGCGCCGGGGATATATGGGCGTTTCTTGAAAGCCCTCTTGGCAGACGCATGGCCCAGGCCCAGGCAGAGGGACGCATCCACAAAGAACAGCAGTTTATCATCGGCATACCGGCCAGGGATATGGGGCGCGGGGATTCCGATGAACTGGTGCTGATCCAGGGAATCATTGACGCTTATCTGGAAGAGCCGGACGGCCTGGTATTGATTGACTATAAGACGGACCATGTGCCAAAGGAAAACAGGGAGCAGGGCGCGGCCATGCTGGCCGCGCGTTACCGGGTCCAGCTGGATTATTATGAGCGGGCCCTGACCCAGCTCACAGGAAAGAAGGTGAAGGAGCGGGTGATTTATTCGCTGGCCCTTCAGCAGGGCATTGAAGTGTAATAGAAAGGGGTTGCGGTTATGACTGATCATAAACCAATTAAAACAGTTTCCATCATAGGGCTGGGGGCAATCGGAAGTTTTTTTGCCTTCCAGCTGCAGAAGGTTCTGGGGGACAGGCTGCGCATCATTGCAGGAGGGGAAAGAAAGGAGAGGCTTAAAAGGGACGGGGTCACGGTCAATGGGGTGAATTATCATTTCCATATCGTTCCTCCGGACCAGGACTGTGGTGGGGATTATCCGGATCTGGCCATTATCATTACAAAATTCCCGGTCCTTTCCCAGGCAATACAGGATATTAAGAATCAGATTGGACCGGATACCCTCATCATGGCGCCGCTTAACGGGGTGGAGGCAGAGGATATGGTGGCGTCCCATTATGGCTGGGATAACATCCTGTATTCCCTGGCCAAGGTCAGCGTGGTCATGAAGGACGGACAGGCTTCCTTTAAACCGGACGCTGCCAGGATTGAATTTGGGGAAAAGAGGAATACGGTCATCACGCCCCGGGTACGGGCTGTCAGGGAACTGTTTGAATCAGCAGGCATCCGCTGCGTCATCCCGGAGGACATGGAGCGCGCCATCTGGTTCAAATATATGTGTAATGTCAGTGAAAACCAGAGCGCGGCCGTGCTGGGTATTTCCTATGGGGCATGGTGCGTCAGCGAGGATGCCAACTTCATCCGGGAAGCCCTGATGCGTGAGGTGATTGCCGTTGCAGGGAAAAAGGGTATCAGCCTGACCGAGGAGGACATGGCAAAACAGGTCAGGGTCCTTGAGGCGGTGCCGCCGGGGAATAAACCATCCACCCTTCAGGATATCGAGGCCGGACGCAGGACGGAAGTGGAGATGTTTGGGGGGACAATGGTCCGTATGGGCCGGGAGCTTGGGGTGCCTACCCCGTATAATGAGATGTTCTATCATGCAATCAAGGTGCTGGAACAGAAGAATGAAGGGCTTTTCTGAGAGAAGACGGGATGGGGAGTACGGCAAATATGTGCAGTGCCCCTCCTTTGGCGGGGGAAGGGATATGCTGTCAGCACAGAGGTGGTTATATAATAAAAAGGCGCTGTGCCCTTCGGTGGGATTTCCGCCTTTGCCGGCTGCACAGCGCCCTTACTATCTTAAAAATCAGATTGCAACAGGAATCTTATGTTCAAATGCATGATACTGGTAATTTTCCAGGCGGAAGCTGGATGTGGTAAACTGGTAGAAGTCCGTTATTGAGGTGTCCATGGCCAGGGTGGGGCCTGGATAAGGTTCCTTTTTCAGCAACTCCTCCACCATCGGGATATGCCGGTCATAGATATGGGCATCTGCAATCACATGGACCAGTTCCCCTGCCACCAGGCCGCTGACCTGGGCAAACATGTGGAGGAGTATGGCATACTGGCATACATTCCAGCTGTTGGCGGTGAGCATGTCCTGGGAGCGCTGGTTCAGGATGCCGTTCAGGGTGTTGCCGGAAACATTGAAGGTCATGCTGTAGGCGCATGGGTACAGGTTCATCTCATGTAAGTCGTGGTGGTTATAGATATTGGACATGATGCGCCTGCTTAAGGGGTTGTGTTTCAGGTCATGGAGGATCCGGTCCACCTGGTCAAAATCACCCTCCTTATAATGGTGCTTCACGCCCAGCTGGTAGCCGTAAGCCTTGCCGATGGAGCCGTCCTCATCTGCCCAGGAATCCCAGATGTGGCTGTTCAGATCATGGATGTTGTTGGACTTTTTCTGCCATATCCACAGCAGCTCGTCCACGGCTGACTTAAAGGCGGTCCGTCTAAGGGTAATGACCGGGAATTCCTTTGATAAGTCATAGCGGTTCACAATGCCGAAGCGTTTGATGGTATGGGCGGGCGTGCCGTCTTCCCAGACCGGGCGTACATCGTAATCCGTATCCCACACACCGTTATCTAAAATATCCCTGCAATTCTGTATAAATATCTGATCTGAATAACTCATGCACATCTCTCCTTAAGTCAAATAATGAGCCTATTATAGCAGAGGTTGCCCCTGATATACAATGATTAAAAGTAGAAAATCTTTCTTTCCATTGCATTTCGTGCTATAATCTTTTTGTTTGAATCTGGAACATGCCGGACATTTAAGGGACGGACTGAGGCGTGTTTCAAACCTAACCGAGGACAGGAGGCTATAGATGAATCTGATTGTAGCAGTGGATGAGAAATGGGGAATCGGCAAGAACGGCGGTCTTCTGACCCATCTTCCGGGGGATATGAAGTATTTCCGGGAGACAACCAGAGGAAAAGTGGTTGTCATGGGAAGAAAGACATTGGAAAGCTTTCCGGATGGGAAACCTTTAAAGAACCGGGTCAATATTGTCCTGACAAAGAACCGGGAGTACAGCCCTGAAGGCGTGACGGTCTGCCATGATGCGGACCAGGTACTTGAGACCCTGAAACAGTATCCCGGGGAGGATATATTCATTATAGGGGGAGGGATGATTTACAGGGAATTCCTTCCATACTGCAGTAAGGCATATGTCACCTGCATTCACCACGTGTTTGAGGCGGATACGGACTTTGTGGACCTGGACAGGACCGGGGAATGGGAAGTCACAAGCTGCAGCCAGATGCAGGAATACAATGGACTTACCTATGAATTTAAAGTCTATTCAAGGAGGCAGGCCCTATGAACATCATTGTAGCAGCCGACAGGCATTGGGCCATTGGGAAAGACGGACGGGGCCTGGTGACCATCCCTGCTGACCAGCAGATGCTGATGCGGGAAACAGCGGGCAAGGTGGTGGTCATGGGCAGGAAGACCCTGGAAGGCCTGCCGGGGGGCCAGCCTCTGGGCAGCCGTGTGAACGTGGTGCTGTCCAGGAATGAGGATTATAAGGTGAAAGGGGCACAGGTATGCGGCAGCATGGCTAAGGCATTAGAAACGCTCTCTGCATATGACACGGATGATATTTATATCATCGGCGGGCTGAGCATATATGAGCAGTTCCTGCCCCATGCGGACACGGTCCATGTGACCCGCATCGACTATACCTATGACGCAGATACATTTTTCAATAATCTGGAAAAAGATGAGGCGTGGGAGATGGTCCAGGAGAGCGATGAGCAGACGTATTTTGACCTGTGCTACACGTTCCAGAAGTTTCAAAGGAAGAAATAACCAAAAAAATTGTATATAACGACGAAAATCTAAAAAATTTTTAGAAATATTTGAAAAACCAGTTGTAACATGAATCAGAAAATGATAATATAAAGCTTATGCAGGAGTAAATTCTCACAAGCAGAATGGGGGAATCCATATGAAACAGGACGGAACATTATTTACATTGGAAAATGATGACCTTTTAGTTACAGTGGCAAGGCACGGGGCGGAACTGACCAGGATTTACGATAAGAAGGCCGGCAGGGAAATCCTCTGGGGCGCGGACCCGGCTGTCTGGGACCGTCATGCACCTGTCCTCTTTCCCTTTGTGGGGAAATGCTACGAGGGCGGTTACATCCATGAAGAAAAAGAATACGCCATGCCCACCCAGCATGGATTTGCCAGGGACATGGAGTTTGAACCGATGCTGTGCGACATGGATGAGTGCTGGTTTAGGTTAAAGGACACGCCTGAGACATTTGCCAAATATCCATTCCACTTCGAGCTGGAGATTGGACACAGGCTGGAAGGCCGCACCATTACAGTGATGTGGAAGGTGACCAACCAGGATTCCGGGGAAATGCTGTTCATGATGGGAGGACATCCCGCGTTCCAGGTACCGGAGGGACGGAGCATTTACGATTACACCTTTGAATTTAACCGCCAGGGATGCAGGAAAGGGCAGTATCAGGACAGCCTTCATTATCTTGCGCCCACGCCGGAAGGCTATGAGTCAGGGGAGCTGCAGGGCACGCTTGGGCTTCAGGAAGGAAGGGTGCCGCTGACAAAGGGGTTCTTTGACACCGCCCTTACCTATATGTTTGACGATGCCCAGGTCAGCAGCGTAATCCTGCTTCTGGACGGTAAACCATATGTAACCATGGAATGCAGTGATTTCCCATATCTGGGTGTGTGGACCATGGAGAAGACCCACCCGTTCGTCTGTCTGGAGCCGTGGTACGGACTCTGTGCGTCAGAAGGTTATAAGGGTGAATTAAAGGACAGGAAAGGTATCATTTCCCTGCCTGGATGGGATAGCTGGAGTAGGAGCTATACCATTGAGGTGGGTTAAGGAATATAACATTTTAACAAATCAGGAGGAGAACCATGTACAAGATTGTTAAGGCAGAATGCCTGGCAGACAAGATTTATCTGATGGACGTGGAAGCACCGCGTGTAGCCAGAGCCTGCCAGCCAGGTGAATTTGTAATCGTTAAGATGGATGAAGCAGGAGAGAGGATTCCGCTGACCATCTGTGATTTCGACAGGGAGAAAGGGCTTGTTACCATTGTATTCCAGACAGTGGGCGCTTCCACCGAGCGTATGGCAGGCTTCAAGGCCGGGGATTATTTCCAGGATTTCGTGGGACCTCTGGGCCAGCCTTCCGAATTCGTCAAGGAAGACCTGGAAGAAGTAAAGAAGAGACGCTACCTTTTTGTGGCTGGCGGCGTTGGTTCTGCTCCTGTATACCCACAGGTTAAATGGATGAAGGAACATGGCATTGATGTGGATGTCATCGAGGGTTCCAAGACCAAGGACCTGTTAATCCTGGAAGATGAGCTGAAGGCAGTTGCAGGCAATCTTTACATAACAACAGATGATGGTTCTTATGAGCGCAAGGGCATGGTTACCGAGGTCATCAAGGACCTGGTTGAAAATGAAGGCAAGAAGTATGATGTCTGTGTTGCCATCGGACCCATGATCATGATGAAATTTGTGTGCAGGCTCACCAAGGAACTGGGCATCCCTACCATTGTCAGCCTTAACCCAATCATGGTGGACGGAACCGGTATGTGCGGCGCCTGCCGTGTGAGCGTTGGCGGGGAAGTGAAGTTCGCATGTGTGGACGGACCTGAGTTTGACGGACACCTGGTGGATTTCGACCAGGCCATGAAGCGCCAGCTGATGTATAAGACAGAAGAAGGCAGGGCTATTCTCAGGCAGCGCGAGGGCGCAACACACCACGGCGGATGCGGAAATTGCGGAGGTGAGGAATAATGGATGTATTAAAGAAGATACCGGTAAGGGAACAGGACCCGAAGGTAAGGGCAACTAATTTTGAGGAAGTATGTCTTGGATACAACCAGGAGGAAGCCCAGGCAGAGGCACAGCGCTGCATCAATTGTAAGAATGCAAAGTGCATCCAGGGATGTCCGGTTTCCATCAATATACCAAAGTTCATTGCAGAAGTAAAGGACGGTAAGTTTGAGGACGCCGCCAACACCATCGCAGAGTCCAGCGCACTGCCGGCTGTCTGCGGCCGCGTATGCCCTCAGGAGAGCCAGTGTGAAGGAAAATGTATCCGCGGCATCAAGGGCGAGCCAATCTCCATCGGAAAGCTGGAGCGTTTTGTGGCGGACTGGTCCAGGGAAAATGGATTCGTGCCTGCAAAGCCTGAGAAGACCAACGGCTTAAAGGTAGCTGTCATCGGTTCCGGCCCGGCAGGACTTACCTGCGCAGGCGACCTTGCCAAGATGGGCTATGAAGTAACCATATTTGAGGCGCTCCATGAGCCGGGCGGCGTCCTTACATACGGTATCCCGGAATTCCGTCTTCCAAAGTCAGGGGTCGTGCGTCCTGAGATTGAGAACGTGAAGAAGCTGGGCGTTGAGATTGAGACGAATGTCATCATCGGAAAGTCAGTGACCATTGACGAGCTTATGGATGAAGAGGGCTTTAAGGCCGTGTTCATCGGCTCCGGCGCAGGACTTCCCAAGTTCATGGGAATCCCGGGCGAGAATGCCAGCGGCGTATTCTCAGCCAATGAGTACCTGACCAGAAGCAACCTGATGAAGGCCTTCAGGGATGACTACGATACCCCCATTTACCTGGGTAAGAAGGTAGCGGTCGTGGGCGGCGGAAACGTGGCCATGGATGCTGCCAGGACAGCCCTCCGTCTTGGTGCGGAAGTGCATGTTGTATACAGAAGAAGTGAGGCAGAGCTTCCTGCCCGCGTGGAGGAAGTGCACCATGCAAAGGAAGAGGGAATCATCTTCAACCTTCTGACCAACCCCGTGGAAATCCTCACCGATGATAATGGATGGGTAAAGGGCATGGTTGTAAGGAAAATGGAACTGGGTGAGCCGGACGCATCCGGGCGCCGCAGGCCAGTGGAGATACCAGGCTCTGACTACACCATTGACGTGGATGCAGTCATCATGTCCCTGGGAACATCCCCCAACCCGCTTATAAGCTCCACCACGGAAGGTCTTGAGACTAACCGCTGGAAATGCATCATTGCAGACGAAGCCAACGGAAAGACCACCAAGGAAGGCGTGTATGCAGGCGGTGACGCCGTTACAGGCGCTGCAACCGTAATCCTTGCCATGGAGGCAGGACGCGCAGGAGCAAGGGGTATTGATGAGTTCCTTCAGGGAAATAAATAGGAAATATACCATGGGATAAACATGGTTTTAAACCGGTATCCGGGTGCTGTGAAGGCATCTGGGTGCCGGTTTTTTTGTGGTGGGGAGTATGAGGTGGGATATGAATAGTGAAAATTAAGACAGGGAATGGGAGGCGAATTAGAGGTGGATTAGAGCGGGAGAAAAATTAAAGTCGGTCTTGACTTGGGGATTGCAGATGTGCTATTCTATATTCATTCACACAGAGTTCTCTGTGGAAGTTTCTTTGGAACAAGGGATTGTTTCATTTGGCTGGCCGGTTCGGCTGTTATTCGCATTGTTATGATAAAAGAATAGGGGGATGAAGGGAGGAGAAGGTCTGTGAATTGGCAGGTCTGTGCGGTGACAGATTTGTGTAATGGTATGTATGGCGGCAGGCTTGTACAGCGGTAGGTTTATGATGTGGCAGGTTTATGCAGCGTCAGGTTTATGCAGCGTCAGGTTTATGCAGCGCCAGGTTTATGCAGCGTCAGGTTTATGTAGTGGCAGGTTTATGCAGTGGCAGGTTTTTGTAGTGGCAACCTATGTAGGGACAATTTGAGGCTATGGCAATTTGCGTTACGGTATTATGTGTTGCCTGGCTTATATTCGATGAATCTAATCTATCTTTCGATATAGTATTAAAATCTATAGATTTCATATTTTTTCTGAATAGTATTTCCATGTATGTAAATGAACAGGGCAGGTATATAGGGAATTGCAAAGAGAACAGAACCTTGACAATAGATGTTTTCAATCGTGTGTATGGAATGGCGGCTGTGGCTGTTTACTTTTTTCTTTATTAGGCGCATTCCGTTTTCTTGGATTGAAAATGAATAAAAGATGCCATAGATGCGCAGTTGGTTAGTTTATTCATAAAACGATATATAAGGGTATTTGTTGTGAGATGATAATGTGCGGTATGAAGTTGATTCATCTTTTGAAAATGAAGGGAGGATAGGATTATGGTAAAACGTCTGGCGGTATTAACCGTGATGGCAGCAATGATAATGGCAGCGCCGGTCTATGCGGGGCAGTGGATGAAGGACGGCAATGGCTGCTGGTGGCAGAATGATGATGGGGGTTATCCATTTTTGACATGGGCCTGGGTTGATGGGAACCACGATGGGATTGCGGAGAATTATTGTTTTGATGAAAACGGTTATCTGTCATTAAACCCGGTTGACCAGGGGATAACGGTTAATGGGGATGGAGCAGCGCTGTATGATGGCGAGATATGCATAACCGTATTACCTGACGGCAAAGATTATTATCCGGGCATGGCAATCAATGGGGAGCGGGCTGATTGGGCATCTGATTCGGTTCCAATCAATGATTTAGAAAGCCAAATAGCGGAAACCAGGACGGCCCTATCCAGCCAAGCCAATCCTTTGGAAGCCATAGACCCTTATGAACTGGCATATGGGATTGTGGAATTAGTAAATGAAGAAAGGGAGTCCAGGGGCAGGAATGCATTGGACATGAATGATGAATTGATGGAAAATGCAAGGATGAGGGCTGAGGAGGTAAACGGGACCTTCTCCCATACCAGGCCCGATGGAAGATATTATGATACAGCGATAACGGTAACACATTCCTCGTCAGGGGAAAACTTAGCCGGACGCGGTTATTTGAATGCACATACGGTCCATGATTTTGCAAAGAAAGTAGTGGATGGCTGGTTGAATTCTCCTAAGCATAAGAAGAACATGCTGAATCCCAAATGGAAGGAGACAGGAGTAGGCGTATATATAACGGAGTATGGATATGATGTGTCCCAGTTATATATAAAATAATATTTACTAGATGATAAATGATGATTGAAAGAACTATGGCGCTGTTTTTAATGGACAGTCCATGGTTCTTTTATTTAGGAGGAAGAGTATAAAATGAAATGGATTAAGAGTTTAAAGCGTCCCTTATCCTTATGGCTGACAGTGGTATTCCTGCTGTCATCCATCATGGTTTCATTATCAGTCAAAGCTGCTGATATGGATGTAGCCAATATCATTCCCAGATATTATGTTTTTCAGGGAAAACCACTGAATGTATTTGGAAAAACGCATAATTCCATGAGTTTTTATCAGGTCGGTTCGGCATACGGCGGCGCCACATTCTGCCTGGAACCAGGAAAAAAGTTGTGGGATGGAACCGCTTGCGCATATACGCGGTATGAGGTCCAGCCAGGCCAGACGGTTCCGTATATCGGCTCATTTGAACGGTATTTATCCATGGTGCTGGCATATGAATGGCTATTGTGGGAAGGGCCTTTCCCGGATGCATCCCGTTATGGTGTGGTGCAGGTATATTATTGGGGGTGTCTTGCTGGATACGAGGATGACTGGGATGCTCAGGAACAGGCCATGGAAAAGTTTTCCGCTGTCATGGGCAATCCTGGGGTCATGACATATTACCAGAGTATGAAGGATTCCATTATTCAGGGTATGGATGATTATGATGCAGGCAATGGGACCCTTCCGTCATGGAATGGTTCCAGGCAGGGAATGTCCCTGAAAGAAGGACATTATGAACTGACCTTGGATATAAGTACATGCCGTCAGCTGGGAAATACCACCTGGACATTTCCTGATACCTATTGGACTTACCGATTGTCAGAAGACGGAAACAGCATCACGTTCCAGTATGGAGGTTCACAGGAACCGAAAGGAACCATAACCTCAGCTGATGTACCAGGTATAGATAACAAATATTTCGCCTATATTTTTAACCCGCCGTCAGGACTGCAGGTACAGATGGGTAGATTGGATTTAGGCCATAGCCCATCCAGTGCATCCTTTGAGGTGGAACCGGATGCACCGGGTAGCGCTAATGGTGGACTGCAACTTGAATTATACCGCCATTCTGAAACATTTGAGAGCAACTATAACATAGACCTTGAAAAGTATTGTGCTGAGACCAACCAACCATTGGAAGGAACGGCTTTCTATATCTGGGAAGATATTGATTTTTCTCAGATAAATACAGACGGATATATGGAGGGAGAGCCTGATGGTTCCACAGGAGAAGTATATATAAACCGTATGTCGCCGGAGCCGGAAAGCAGCTATATCTGTGACACCATCAACACGGATACCAATGGTCAGGCCAGCCATAGTGACGTCAGGCAATACAATTACAGTAAGACTTATTGTATGGGCCATCCTGCGCCGGAGTGGATTGAGTGTGACCATGAGGGCGGGGATGGAGAAGATGAAGGCGATGGGGAAGACTGCAGCTGCGATGAAGAAAATGAACGCCTGCGTCAGCAGTGGATGGCAGAGCAGGAGTTGTGTGCAGCCACTTGTGATTTCCATGTGCAGAATGAAAATGAGGATGACCATGACCAGAATCCGGAAGCCATGCAGGCCATGCTGGTAGACCGGGACCAGACCTATGAGAATTATATCAATCTGGAATACAGTTATCATCTGCAGGAAAAAACTGCCAGGACAGGCTATATATTACATGGATTACATAATGATGACAAAGAGATAGAGACCGTGATTCTTACCTCAGCCCAGGCTGGCGGGAATGTGGTAACCGGATATTATAAAGCTGGTATGGTTAACCGTATGCTGGATCCGATATATCATGCAGTGGATAGGATGAACAGCTTACGGTTTTATACGTATCCGGCACCGGAAGCGCAGAGGCAGGGGATGGATGAACTGAGAAGCATTGTGGATGTAATGGTAGAAAAAGGTGAGAAAAAAGCTGTTGGAACTGAAATGACCGGAGAGGATGTCACCAAAGAGAGCGGCATTGCTGGGAGTGAAGGCCAGGCTGGCGGGGAAAATGGAAACGGAAATCAGGGAATTGGGGAAGATGGAAGCGGAGGCCAGGGAAGCGGCGAAACTGGAAGCCAGGGAGGCGAAGAAAGCGGAAGTGGGAATCAGGGAACTGGATTAAATGGAAACGGAAGCCCGGGAACCGGAGGAAGCGGAAGCTCAGGAACCGGAGAAAGCGGAAGCCAGGGAGCCGAAGAAAGTGGAAATCAAGGAACCGGAGGAAGCGGAAGTCAGGGAACCGAAGAAAATGGAAGTAGAAATCAGGGAACCGGGGAAAATGAAAACGGAAGCCAAGGAACCAGATCTAGCGGAAGCGGAGGACAGGGAGCCGAAGCAAACGGAAATGGAATCCTGGAAACAAAAGAAAATAGAAGTGGAAACAGATATCAGGCAACCGAAGAAAATGGAAGCAGAAGCTTGAGAACCGGAGAAATGGAAAGTAGCAGATATGGTACCGAAGAAAGCCGAACCCCTGCAATTGAGGTAATCGGAACCTCAAAAATGAATAAAACCAACAGTGATATGCAAAGTGCTGTCCAAGAATCAGGAGGTTTCAACAATGAAAATCAGGACACCCAGGATTCCGGAATTAAAGGTCACAATACCCCAGATCATCAAAATAAAAGTGCGGATACCGGAGTTTCCAAGAGTGAAAATCATAACAATACGCATTCCAAAGATGAAAATTATTTTGCCGTAACTGCCGTGAGTAAAAGTCATGACACAATGAATCTCAGGGATAACACACAGAATCCCATCAGACTCACATACAAAAGCCAGGAAATACCTGCGGTTTCAAAAACAGCCCGAGCCAAGACCATCCTATCATCCTCCATTGCAACGGATAACAACGCATCATCAGAATCAAGGGATGATATGATGATGGATGAAGATGAGGAATCGGATGAAGATGAGGAAGACCAGAGAAACCAGGGAGAATCCTATGAAGCGTATGAATATATAAGAAACCCCATCCAGACATCAATTGAAACAGACATAAGCCTTGCAGAACAAAACCCGGAACCACAGGATAAAGAGAATGCGCTGACACGTTTTCTGACGTCACTATTCGTCCATGAGGACGATGACACCATATCAGGCTCCCTTCCCGGCTTCCTGGAAGACAGTCTGGATTCCATGGATGTTTCAGCCTATGGGAACCCAGGGCACATCCTCTACACCTTCAAGGTGTGGAATCACCGTACGGAAGGACGCATTCATATTAATAAACGTGACCTGGAACTGTATAAGGCGGATATTGACAGCAGCTTTGGGCAGACCCAGGGCGATGCAACCCTGGAGGGCGCCGTATATGGTCTGTTTGCGGCCCAGGACATCATCCACCCGGATGGAAAGTCAGGTGTCATATACAATCAAAACGATATAGTGTCAATTGCCACAACGGATAAGAACGGGGATGCCTCGTTCCTGACCTGTACGGAGAAACCTGCAACCCGCCAGGACGGGCACGGCAACATAAAGCCGCCGGAAGGAAACACCGGGTCAGGGAACCTGTATAACGGCTCAACCATCACCTCATCCAGTGAAGGATTTGGGACCTTCACATATCCGGATAATGCAGAGGTCAATGGCAATCAATGGATAGGACGGCCACTGCTCCTGGGAAATTATTATATAAAAGAACTGAGCCGTTCCGAGGGATACGAACTGTCTGTTAACGGCATTTCCCTTGCAGAAAGTAACCGCACGCAGACCGGAATGACCACGGTAAGGGAAGCAGGGCAGGCCTGGATAACAGGCGGACTTTCTGATTATAACAACATGAATGCGGACGGTTCCTGGAATGAGTTCATAGTTGAAAACTATAAGACAGAAAACGGTTATGACATCATTATCAGCGGTTATCCTGCAGGCACTGATTTTTACCGTGTGGATACAGAGAGCAGGAATGAAAGGGAACAGATTATTACAGGAAGTTCCCTTCAGCCAAAACTAGATGAACATGGGAGTCCGATCTATCAGGCCGCCAAGGGAGGGGAATACAAAATAGGCCCGGATGGAAATCCGCTCCTTAAGCCGGATACATCCACGGACAGCAGTCCGGATAAACAGCTTCCCTGTGGGGAAATCCTTTACTACCGCTTTCGGACGGCCCCTTATCCAAGTGGCACGGCGGCGCCGGATGACATGAGCCAATGGGGGCAGCCCATTGATGCGGATTACCTGGCCGGACAGGTAAATGAAATGTTATCCCAGCTAAAGTACAAGCCTGTCATGGATGAATCCCCCTGGATTAACCTGAACCTGTCCGGGAATACCAATGCCCTGGCAGCCGCGGAAATCCTTGACTGGTTTACCGCCCACAACTTTTATGACTGCGGGGCCGTGGATTCCATTTATCATAAAGATGGGGCATATTATGCCCGCCTGCGGTATGACTATTCAGCATCCGGTGAGGATTACCCGGCCATATACGATTTTGCGAACCAGCGTCTGTATGTTCAGAAGACAGCTGCCGTGGATGGAGGCCCGGCTGGCCAGGTAAGGTACTGGATTGAATATCAGAAAGGCGGATTCAATTTATCGGGCAAAACCGTATCCATCAAAGAAAAAATGGCAATTACCCACAAAATCACATATGGAGAGGATATAGAAAAACAGATTGAAACCATATATCAGCCCATCTATGAGACATATGGAAAGGGGGAAATCCTGAAAGACAGTTCAGGGAACCCCATCCCTGTCATGGAGCGGATATTTAACTATGCAGAGGAGATAGTAACACATGACTATGAGCAACTGGTGCCATTGGAAGCAATCTATGACGCAGGCACAGGCAGATACTCAATCCATGTGGAAAATACAACAGATTGGGATAGGATTACACAGTCTGTGAGGACTGTATACCGGGCAGTTACGCCCAGGAAAACCATTGACCATAATGGAATGGAAATGCCCTATAACCAGTATCTCACCGATATAGCAGGAGCGGGTGTCAGTACATATGCAACCCTTCCGGTCATGGAGCCGGGCAGCTATATGGTGGCCAAGGCACTGTTTTACCCTGGCCAGACCCAGCCTGTACAGGATGGGGATACCGGAACCAGACCAATCCAGGTCCTGCAGCGGGTCATCAAGCAGTCCATCAAAGTCACGAAAGATATTTCACAGACATCGTATGATGGGGTGAACACATATGGTTCCTTGCATAATGACCCTCTGACCGTATTTCTGGGCCTGTTTAATGGCGGTAACAGTTCCCAACAGGGCGCGAAGATATTGAACCAGTTTAAATTCAAGGCATATTTAAAAAGCAACCTGGAACATATTTATGTGGATGAGTCAGGAAACATTATTTCCCAATACATAGGAAGGGATGACTTCAGGGGTGACGTACAGAAAATCTATCTGCCGCCCATGGATGGCAGCGGACGTCGTCTGCTGGAACCAATGGACGGAGCCACGGATGGAACATATAACTATACAAAATTCTTTGATGCCATGTATGCAGCAGACAAAAAGACCCGGGGAGGTTATCCGGCCGCAGTGCTCAGGCAGTTTGCGATTGATTACTATGACATAGATGGATATAAGAAGGAAATACTTGCCGCAGAACCAGGATTAAACAGTGATACAGCCTATGAAAAAGCGCTTCTGAGGACAGAGGGGGAGGCTGCCGCTTATCTGGATATCTTTACAGGTCTGGACAGCCGCCTGGCAATTGCCTGGGATAAGGATCCGGGCGGAGGTGCGGATGGTGACAGGACCACGCTGCAGTGCAATACAAAGAATGGAAAGGATGATTACTACAACCATTCCATCATGCTCCCCTATGGCACCTATGTCATAGCGGAACAGACACCGGAGGATGTGGATAAAGAGCTGGCAAACCGGCATTTTAATAAGGATTATCCCAAGGAAATCACCCTGCCCTTTGTCCCGGATATAAGCCAGGACGCCAATACCGGTGAAACGGATGTCAACGACCAGACAGGAAGCCCTTATTACAGGTATGACAGCGCGGATACCCCGGAGGAATTGATAAGAAAGTACAAAATACGCTTTAATGAGGAAACCCATATCATCCAGGCACATGGACAGGACGGTGATTTTGAAGTATATAAATATGGCCTGGACCGGGATAGCAGACCCGGACACAGCCTTACATCCACAAAGCCCTGTCATCCGGAATATATGGATGGGAAGAATGACACTGTAAAAGCCTATTATCATGGATACACATCCCAAAGTGAGGATGCCGGGATGATGGACAACGTGGTCTATGACGGATATGAGACGGACAGCGGCCAGATGGAGGTAAGGGACAATGTACCTACAATGTCCGGAATGCAGACAGCCATTGACGGAAAGTTTGCGTCCATGCTGGTGCCCTGGACCGTGCTGGCCCCGGCAACGGACCGGGTGAACCCGGATAATGGGAATGTGGAGACACTTGTCCCGTCAGGAAGCGGGGAAGATTTTAACTTTGTTGCATTTGCCCAGGAGGATTTTGAAGATGCATATTACCGTTCCAGGCTGCGGATTGAAAAGCTGGACGCGGAGACAGGGGACAACATTCTCCATGACGGCGCTTTGTTCCGGATTTACGCTGCCAAACGTGATGTGGCTAAAAGCGGCATGAATACGGTTGCCGGGACAGGTGATGTGCTGTTTGGGGAGGCGGTGGACTGGGAAGGAAACACCGTGGTGGATGCGGACGGTAATAAAATCATGTATCCAAGGGTCGGACAGGACAATGGGGCAGAGGATGACCTGCCCATCCGGTTGGATAAGGAGGGAATCCCCCAATATGATGAGAGCCAGTTAATCAGGCAGGAAGATAAGGATGGAAATGAGACCGGCATTTTCAGGGCTTATTCCACCATCCGGGAGATAATCAAGGACGGACAGGTGCAGAAAGTCCCGGTTGGATATATTGAATTGTATCAGCCTCTGGGTGCGGGCGCTTATGTACTGGTAGAGGTCCAGGCCCCGGAGGGTTACACCCGGAGCCGACCGGCAGCCTTTGAGATATACTCGGATGATGTGACTTACTACAGGGAACAGAGGAATGCAGACGGTACAACCAGTGGCTGGGAACCGCGGACAGCGGAGAAATACCAGTATGCAGTCCCGGTATCCGGTGAGACAGACAAATTCCATACAGAGACAGTAAGCCAGGTAAAGGTGGAGGATTATCCGTCCAGGCTGGAACTATATAAAGTGGAAGACGGGGACTCTTTGGTTGGGAACCGGAACATCCTCCAAAAGACAGACGCCCAGGGAAGGACGGAGCTTAGCGGCGGTTTTGGCCGTGATATCACGGTCAATGATGAAGGCGACCTGCTGGTCTATCAGGTTCACGGGCGTAAGGAGAAGCTGGAGGCCAGGGGTGATGTGAGGGACATTTCCTTTGATGCTGAAAGCGGGGATTGGTATGGATATGTGACAAAGGAATTGGATGAATTTTCAGAACATATTATAGAGGGCAGTGAGAAGCTGTTAAAGTCCATGGCAGGCGTAAAGCCGCTCTATCAGATGGATGGAACCTTTACCGGAAAAGGCATCCGGTTTGACATACCCGTGTCAGGCGCCAGGCTCTCACTTTACAGGGCCGTGGAGATAGAGAAGCTTGCTGAACATACGTATAAAGGGATAACGGTTTCAATGGAAAATGGTAAGGTAACAGGTATAGAGGATACAAATACAGGCACCCACAGGGAAATCCGCATAACCGGGCAGGACAGCGGACCAGCCGGGGCGGATGTATGGGACACGGTCATTGTGCCGAATGAACCGGTCAGCCTGTATTACTATGACCTTGACCAGACCGCCACAAGGCCAGGCACGGCTGCAGGCCAGCTGTCCGTGTTGGACGGGCAGGGCAACCATCTGTGCTATGCGGATTCCAGGTCCGGCATGGCCTATGTCTATGACGATTATGGCCGGATGCTGGCCTACACCGCGGATGAGGAGGGGAACAAAGAACTGGTAAAGTCCATCCAGGTGGTGGATGACGGAACCGGAACCGGACAGACCATTTATGAGGACAAGACCACAAAAGATGATGAAAATGGCCTGCCGGTTTACTATACGGGCGGAAATGTGGTCACAAAGGAAGAATCCTGGATAACAGATAGCAGCACGGATTCCCATGGAAATGACGAGACCGCCGGGGCTGTCCATTCCATTGCGCGCCTTCCTTTTGGGGCGTACATCCTTCAGGAGGAACGGGTTCCGTATGACCAGGGATATATCCAGTCAAAGCATATGGGACTGGTGCTTCATGACACGGATGAGGTACAGAAATATTTTATGCAGAATGAATATACCAAGACAGCATTTGCAAAAATAGACGTGCGCACCCAGAAGGAAATCCAGGGCGCTGTCATGACACTATACCGTGCCCGGCTCAATGGGGACGGAAGCCCGGTTCAGGGAGAAAACGGACGCTATGAAAAGGGCGGTGTGTACGCCAGCTGGATAAGCGGATGCAGGTATGATGACGATGGGAACCTGGAACTGGATGGGAACGGCCAGCCAATCCCAACCACACAGCCTCACTGGATTGACCATATCCCCATTGGGTTTTATGTTCTGGAAGAGACAGCATGTCCTTATGAACAGGGCTATGTGCAGTCGGCACAAGTCAATATCCATGTAACAGAAACTGGCGATGTCCAAAGCTTTGAGATGGAAGATGATTTTACCGCTGTTGATATCTGGAAATACGACACACAGAACAACGATACCATTTACAAAGACAGTGAGGCGTACCTCACATTGTACCGTGCCCGCCTGGATGATAAGGGATATCCGCTGATTGAGGATGGCCTGCCTCAATATGATGCAGAGGCAAGCATATTTACATTCCGTGCAGCCACGTATCAGGATGGACAGGAGGTAGCTGCAACCGGAAGGGTAACACCGGATGCAGGAGGAAACCATGCAATCATGAAATATGATTATGATTTCCGTCCGATTCCCAATACCTATCAGGGCCGTTATTATTACACGGAAAATGGAACCACACGTCTTGAATATCTCCCAGTGGGATACTACGTCCTTACAGAGTCAAGTAATCCGGAGGGATATGCCACGTCAGGTCCAATCCTGATAACCATTGAAGACATAGGCCATCTGGAGAGGATACAGTACGCCCGGATGGGTGACGAACCTTTGAAAATGGAGGTTTCAAAGGTAAATGCCACTGGCGGAAAGGAAGTCCATGGGGCAAAACTCACTGTCTATCCGGTGGATGACAAGGGGAATATCCCTGATACACCGTTGGTTCTCCACCAGCCCACAAAAGAAGGCGGATATCAGGATATAGAAGCAGTGTGGGTCAGCGGTCTGGACGGAAGATATACCCGGGAAGACCAGGCAGAAGGCAGGATTCCGGAGGGATTTATGCCAGGGGACTTAAAACCCCATCTCATAGAATATATACCGGAAGGCGATTATATATTAAGGGAAGAGACAACTCCATATGGCTTCCTTCAGTCGGTGGATGTACCATTCACGGTTACCGACACAGGGATAATCCAGAAAACAGAGATAAGGGATGAAATACCGGATGGAATCCTTGAGATAATCAAAAGTGATACGGACCGTCCAGATGAAAAGCTGTCCGGAGTTGAATTCCAGTTAACCAATCAGACCACGGGAAGAGTCTGTGAAACCGTAATGACTGACAGCCGGGGACAGGCCCGGTTCCGGCCACAGCCCATTGGTTACATGGACCGGGAAGGAAATTTCCAACAATACACCTATGTGTGTAGGGAAACCAAGGCGGCAGCCGGACATATGCTGAACCTGAAGCCATATGAATTCCAGTTCGAATACATGGATGAGGGCACCCCCATAATTGTGTTGGATTACCATCCATCCAATGATTCCAACCGCGTGGTTACGGATAAGCTGCTGGGAGACACCGGGGAAATGCTGGAAGGTGCAGTACTGCGCATTGAGCGGAGGAAAGACGGGGAATCAGAGGGCTGGGAGACAATAGACCAGTGGACAACCGGACGGCAGGGACATTTCACCAGGGATTTACAGGCCGGGGATTACCGTCTCATGGAGATGGAAGGACCGGAGGGCTTTAAAATCCTGGCTGAGCCAGTGGAATTTACCATAACAGACGGCATGGAGGAAGTCCTTCATCTGAAGATGTGGAACTATTCGACAATAATAGATATCTGTAAAATAAAAGACGGGACCGACACGCTGCTTGCAGGCGCCAGGCTCCGGCTGATTCGAAAGGATAGCGGTGAAATCATACAGGAATGGACGTCGGAGGAATCAGGAGGCCGCAGATTCCATGGTCTTGAGCCGGGAACCTATATCGTTCATGAAATCCAGGCACCGCCAGGCTATAAAAAAGCAGAGGACATGGAAATCACAGTGACGGACAGCAATCATACCACCCAGATATTCTATTATGCCAACCGTACCGCTTCCTCATCCGGCGGCGGAGGCGGCACGCCGAAACCAAGACCGGAATATATTTCCTTTAAAAAGACAGATACTTTAGGAAACGCAGTGGGAGGGGCGCAGTTCACCTTCTATGACCAGCAGGGAAATATAATCGGGACATCTGTAAGCGATTCCAATGGAAGCTTCCGTATAAAGAAACCAGCAGACGGCACCTATACATTCAAGGAAACCAAAGCGCCGTCAGGATATGCGCTGAATCCGGCAATTTACAGCTTTACGGTAAACGGCGCTGACATTATCCGCGGCGACTATCAGATTGTTAACCAGGATATGCGTATCGATATCACTAAGCTGGATGGCGATACAGGACAGCCCCTGGAGGGAACTGGCCTGCGCGTACGGAATATACAGGAACCGGACCAGGCAGTATTGGACGGAGTGACGGATGTAAACGGAATAGTCACATATCATCCAACAGGGCCAGGAACATTTTCCATAAGCGAAGTGACGGCGCCGGGAGGATATACGGCAACGGATACCAGCTATGAGTTTACTGTGGACAGTGAAGGACAGGTACGGGGGAATACCACCCTTTATAACTGGAAGGAAAAAATACCGGTAAAACGGATAGGGAGGATTACGGCCGTATATAAGGTTAAAAGCAGGTTTGGAAATGGTACCTTCCATTTTGGGACCGGGCCAAAGCATAGGGTTCAGACGGGAGATAATATGCCTGTTTTTGCTGTGGCTGTCCTTGGAATCTTCTGCCTGATTGGTTTTGCTGTCAGTTTGTATGTAAAAAAGGGAGCGAAATGGTCACGTGGAAAAAAGATGGCGGCGGTCATCCTGATTTTAATCCTGACAGGACTTATATTACCGTATGACAGTATGGCTGCACAGCAAGGAGAAGAGGTCGGAAGAATGGCTTCGGAAACCATCTATGTATCAGATGAAATCATATATCCTGGGATGGAGGCAGTGGAGCCGGTTCCGCAATCCGCCTGGATATGGGCGCACGATGCAATAACGGGGCAGGACAGGGAGGTCCTGCTTCCCCTGTCAGATTATCATTTTTCAAATAAGCGATGGGAAAATGGTTTCCGGCTGGATGTAACGGTTCTGGATTATGGGGCAGACGGGTATCTGATGGAGGATGACCTGGTTGAGTTTCAGGGAGAAGGATTCCCGGAATATTTGAAAGAAAAGCTTTTAGCCCAGGCCGGACTGGATAGCCAGGCATACAGGATAGGACGGCTTCAATGGAAGGGGAAACCTTATGAGGAAGACGGCGTATGGTACAGGGATGTGACGGCAGAGGGAAGCCGGATGGTTGCAGACTGTACGGCTGTATATAGTGGTGAAGTAAACAGGAGCGTGTTTGGTAACAGCGGTGCACATGAGAGTGCGGAAATGGACCAGGAAGGTACGGATGATAGCGTGACGCATAAGGAAACAGGGATTCCGGGACATGTAACTGTCATTGTAGCCATGACTATAATGGCAGGATGTGTATTTTCCTTTTGGATATGGCGCAGATACGGGTCCGGTAAGCTGATGACAGTATTTAAGCGGGCCAGTGGACTGCTGTCCATCCTGTTTTTTGCCGGATTCATGATTTGTTCTGCTGTTCTTGTTAAAATGGGGACTGCTTATATAAATGGAAGGAATACATACCGTACAGTGAAGGAAACCGCTTATAAAAATACGCAGATGCAGATGGGGCAGCATATGCCGCAGATACAGCCTTCACCACCCGTTACGTATCCGTCCCCTTCCATAAATGAGCAGGAACTGATCCTGCAAAATCCTGGGTATAAATTCTGGCTGTCCATCCCAGGAACCGAAATTGATTATCCTGTGGTACAACATGAAGACAACCAATATTACCTGACCCACGACTTTATGATGAAGGAACAGATAAACGGCAGTATCTTTGCAGATTGCAGCAGTATTCCCTTGGCAGCGGACAACACGGTCCTTTACGGACACAACATGAAGGACGGTTCCATGTTTGCAGGGCTTAAGAAATACAGGGAAACGGCATTTTACCGTGAACACCCGGTCATCCGGATTTTTTATCAGGGGAAATGGAAAGAGTGTCCCATTTTTTCCTGCCAGATTAGAAGTGAAAATGATGCAGGCGCCTATAAAACCAACCTTCTTATGGAAGAATGGGACGGCTATCTAAAAGAGATGAAGGAATCATCTATCTATGATACCGGAATCATTCCGGAGGGAAATGAAAAGCTGGTCACCCTGTCCACCTGTATTAATAAGAAGGAACGCCTGATTATCCAGGCGCTATTAAGCGAAGCCCAGCAGGGGAACGCCTTCTACTAAGAGGGGAAAAGCTATATACTAAGGGGAAAAGCCATATACTAAGAGGAAGAATTCTATATATTAGGAAAAGCTCCCATAGGACAGACATAAGCCAAGCGCTATATAAAGACAATCCATCCACCTGGCTATGCTAAGACATATACTTTCCATATTGCATATAAAGACGAAAGATAGTATAGTAGTGGTTGAAATTATGAAAATATAATAGCGATAGGTGAAGTTTGTGAAGAAGAATATAGATTTATTAAATGGTAATATCCTGAAGTCCCTGACGGAACTGGCTGTTCCTATTATGGCCACATCCCTGGTACAGACAGCATATAACCTGACGGACATGGCATGGATTGGAATGGTTGGAAGTGATGCGGTGGCGGCAGTGGGAGCTGCCGCCATGTATACCTGGCTGTCCTCCGGTGTGGTGACCCTGGCCAGGATGGGAGGACAGGTAAAGTCCGCCCATGCCTATGGGGAAGGCAACCGAAGGGAAGTTATCCAGTACGGAAAGGGAGCGCTGCAGCTGGCCCTTGTGCTGGCAGCGGCATATGGACTGCTGACGAACCTGCTGGCTGGTCCGCTGATTGGCTTTTTCCATCTCAATTCCCCGCAGGTGGTTGCCAATGCCATTACATATCTGAGGATTGCCTGTGGGTTTATCGTATTTGCATTTATTGGACAGACCCTGACCGGGCTTTATACGGCCTCGGGCAACAGCCGGACCCCCCTGATGGCAAACTGCATTGGAATGGGGGCCAATATCATACTGGATCCCATTCTGATTTTTGGCCTGGGACCAATCCCGGGACTTGGAGTGGCGGGAGCAGCGGCTGCCACGGTTTCGGCCCAGTTCATTGTCAGCCTGGTGCTTGTATTATCCATGAGAAAGGACCCGGTGCTGGCAGCCCAGATGCGTGTCTGGAAGCCCACGCCATTGTCCAATATAAAGACCATGATACGGATTGGTTTCCCTTCCGCCGTGCAGAGCATGCTTTACTGCAGCATTTCCATGATACTGACACGGTTTGTCACTTCGTGGGGCGACACGGCTGTGGCGGTCCAGAGGGTGGGAGGACAGATTGAATCCATCTCATGGATGACAGCAGAGGGTTTTGGCTCGGCCATCAATGCATTTGTGGGACAGAATTACGGGGCAGGCAATTTAAAACGTGTGAAGAAAGGTTATATGAAGGCAGCGGGTATTATGTTTATCTGGGGAATGTTCACGACCCTGCTTCTGATTTTCGGGGCAGTCCCCATATTCAGCCTGTTCATCCATGAACCGGAGGTCATACCGGCTGGAGCGGATTATCTGCGCATCATTGGATTTTCGGAAATGTTCATGTGTGTGGAACTGATGACAGTGGGCGCCATGTCAGGCATGGGAAAGACCATGGAGGCTTCTGTGATTACCATCATACTTACAGCTGCCCGTATCCCGCTGGCACTTCTCCTGGGCGGGACAGCCCTGGGGCTTAACGGTATCTGGTGGGCACTTACCATATCAAGCATTGTGAAGGGGATTATTTTCTTTATCGTATTCCAGCGTATGATGCGTGGATGGGGGACCCAAAAATAAAAAATATGCTTGTAAAATGTCGTATTTTGTGAGAGAATAGAACCAAGTATGATGTGATAAATTTAACAAATGGGCACTGTACTTGATCAAATTCATTTTTGAAAGGAGTTTTAACACATGATTTATTCACATGAAGTAGAAGAGATGTGCACAGTTGCACAGGGCGTTCATCATGGCGCTGCTCCAATTCCGGAAGAAGCAAAATGGGTAAAATCAAAAGAAGTAAAAGACATTTCCGGCCTTACCCACGGTGTGGGCTGGTGTGCTCCTCAGCAGGGTGCCTGCAAACTGACACTGAACGTAAAAGAAGGTATCATCCAGGAAGCGCTGGTTGAGACCATCGGATGTTCCGGTATGACCCACTCCGCAGCCATGGCAGCAGAAATCCTGCCAGGACGTACTGTTTTAGAGGCTTTAAATACAGACTTGGTATGTGACGCAATCAATACAGCTATGAGGGAACTGTTCCTTCAGATTGTTTACGGAAGAACACAGAGTGCTTTCTCTGAGGACGGACTTCCTGTAGGCGCTGGTCTGGAAGACTTAGGTAAGGGCCTTCGTTCCCAGGTTGGTACCATGTATGGAACACTGAAAAAAGGTCCCCGCTATTTGGAAATGGCTGAAGGCTATGTAACCGGTATTGCACTGGATGCAGAAGATCAGATCATTGGTTATCAGTTCGTAAGCCTTGGCAAGATGACTGATTTCATCAAGAAGGGCGACGATCCTAACACAGCATGGGAAAAAGCAAAAGGCCAGTACGGCCGCGTTGCTGACGCTGTTAAGATTATCGACCCACGTAAAGAATGATGAAGACCGAATAGGAGGAATAAGAAGATGGCATTATTTGAATCATATGAGAGAAGAATTGACAAAATCAATTCTGTATTAAACAGCTATGGCATTGCTTCTATTGAAGAAGCTGAGAAGATTACCAAAGATGCAGGCCTGGACGTTTATGATCAGGTTAAGAAGATCCAGCCAATCTGCTTTGAGAACGCTTGCTGGGCATACATAGTAGGTGCTGCAATTGCTATTAAGAAGGACTGTAGGAAAGCTGCTGACGCTGCTGCCGCAATCGGAGAAGGCCTTCAGTCATTCTGTATCCCAGGTTCCGTTGCTGACCAGCGTAAGGTAGGTTTAGGCCATGGTAACTTAGGAAAGATGCTTCTGGAAGAGAACACAGACTGTTTCTGTTTCCTGGCAGGACATGAGTCCTTTGCAGCCGCAGAGGGCGCTATCGGTATTGCTGAGAAGGCAAATAAGGTCCGTCAGAAACCACTGCGCGTCATCCTGAATGGTTTAGGTAAGGACGCTGCACAGGTTATCTCCAGAATCAACGGCTTTACATATGTAGAGACAGAGATGGATTACTACACAGGCGAAGTAAAGGAACTGTGGAGAAAGTCCTACTCCGAAGGCTTAAGGGCAAAGGTTAACTGCTACGGCGCGAATGACGTAACAGAGGGCGTTGCCATCATGTGGAAGGAAGGCGTTGATGTTTCCATCACCGGTAACTCCACCAACCCAACCAGATTCCAGCATCCGGTAGCTGGTACCTACAAGAAGGAATGCGTTGAGAAGGGTAAGAAGTACTTCTCCGTTGCATCCGGCGGCGGCACAGGCCGTACCCTGCATCCTGACAACATGGCAGCTGGTCCTGCTTCCTACGGCATGACCGATACCATGGGACGTATGCACTCCGATGCACAGTTTGCCGGTTCCTCTTCCGTACCTGCACACGTTGAAATGATGGGTCTTATCGGCGCAGGCAACAACCCAATGGTTGGTATGACGGTTGCGATTGCGGTTTCGATTGAGGAAGCGGCGAAGGAAGGGAAATTCTAAGAAAATGCTGATAGAATAAGGGAATTTCAAAGTTGTGAAAGTGGTTCGTGGTTGGAACAAAAAGAGCTATTTTTACTAAACTATTGACATTTTCACTTCCTTGGCGTAATATAATGGTAGCAAAGAAAAGCGGTTGTGTCCACTGGACGCAAAGCGAAACCCCAAGGAGGTGCAACTCCTTGGGGTTTCTTTTTTCCTTTTGAAGAGGAATAACTTAGGTAGGCTGTTGGTTATTTATCTCCGTCCAACCATTTACAAATATAGTAGCAAACTATACCTGCCACAACAGAGATAAGAAAAGCGGTTATGTATTGCACTGGTCGCACCTCCTTCCTGCTGGAAAGAGTCAACAGCATATTAATTATATCTATAAAGTGATGAGATATCCATTGCTAATACAAAATTCATCACAATAGTGAGCAGCTGAAAACTCTCCCTACACCGTTTCCATCGAGGAGAGCGCTAAAGCAAATCCTAAAATATCCCTTATGAAATAAGGATTTATAAAATTTGAGATTTTTTTCATGATTGGAACAAAAAGCAATTAAGATAATTTCGCTATCGAAATAAGATGGTTCATGATATAAGTTCATCTTAGCAAAAAAAGCTGTTGTGTCCATTGGATGCAAAGTAAAGCCCCAGGGAGAGGCAATTCCTTGGGGCTTCTGTTTTCCTTTTAAAGAGGAATAACTTAGGCAGGCTGTTGGTTACGTATTTCCATACAACCATCTGCAGATACGCCAGCAGGCTATACCCGCCGTGATAGGGATAAGGAAAGCGGTTATGTATTCCAGTCCAAGTGAACACTAAAATCCAATAAATCTAATAGATTCAGTAAACAAAAAATAGTTGATTATCCAACCATTTCATGATATATTATATTCGTTGACTATCCAACTAATTATATGGTGAATGATGATGACAGAGCGCAACATGATTAGCAGCATATCCATGATGTATCGGCAGGCGCACCGGTTTTATGACAAAAAGCTGGAAGAGTACAATATCAGCAGCGGGCAGCTGACTTTTCTTTTGTGTATCCATGAGCATGAGGGAATCAGCATGTACGGTGTGGCGCAGTTGGGACATTTTGACAAGGGGACCGTTACAAAGGGGATTCAGAAGCTGGAAGAGCAGGGATATATCCGGGTGGAAACGGATGAGGCAGATAAGCGTTCAAGGCGTTTATACACAACGGGGAAAGCGGTTTTGATCATAGAACGGCTCTATGGCATCCGTCAGGAATGGAATGAAATCCTGGTGGACGGCCTGACACCGGAGGAGTGTGCAAAGGCAGAGGAATTATTGGGGAGAATGGCAGAGAATGCCTGGAAGTACATGAATGAAAGGAATTAAACAAGAATGACTGAAAGTACAATCATACATAAAGAAAACCCACTGGGTACGGAGCCGGTCGGCAAATTATTGCTGGCCTTCTCTGTACCCTCAATCATTGCATGCCTGGTTAATTCGGTGTACAACATCGTGGATCAGATTTTTATCGGACAGGGGGTTGGATATCTGGGAAATGCCGCGACCACGGTTTCATTTCCAATGATGACCATCGTGATGGCGTTCGCGACCCTGGCCGGCTCCGGTGGCGGCGCTTATGCAGCTATCAAGCTGGGGGAAAAGGATGTTCGGGAGGCAGACCTGACGCTGAACAACCTGTTTTCCATGTCCCTCATCATCGGAATCCTGATTTCCGCTCTGGGACTTCTCTTTCTGGATCCCCTGCTCCGCATGTTTGGCGCCACGGAAACAGTTATGCCGTACGCGAGGGATTACACCTCCATCATCCTCATGGGAGTGCCGTTCAGTGTTTTGGGAATCACAATGTCCAATATGGCAAGGACGGATGGGAACCCCAGGCTTTCCATGTATGGTATCCTGATTGGCGCAACCCTCAACACAATCTTGGATCCGCTTTATATCTTTGTTTTCCATTGGGGGGTAAAAGGGGCGGCCATTGCCACAATAACCTCCCAGATCCTGTCTGCCGGTATTCTCTGCCATTATTTCTGGAGACGGGGCAATATGCGGTTTCAGTTTAAGCTTATGAAGCTGGTGCCCCGGGTCTGTGTGAAGTCCCTTACGCTTGGGGCGTCTTCCGGCATTGCCCAGCTGGTTGCCTGCGTGATGCAGGTTGTAATGAATAATTCCCTGGTTTATTATGGCAATCAGAGCGATGTGACCGGGGATGTGGCGCTGAGCGCCATGGGAATCGTGATGAAGATTGTAATGATACTTGGTTCTGTCTGTATTGGCATTGGAGTCGGTTCCCAGCCTATCCTTGGGTTTAACTACGGGGCTGGAAAATATAAGAGGATCCGTGACACCTATTTTAAGGCAATCATCTATGCCACTGTGTCCATTTCCGTTGGATGGCTGGTCTGTCAGACAATGCCTCATTTAATCCTGAGGCTGTTCGGAAGCGGCAATGCGCAATTTACACGGTTTGCTGTAAAATGTATGAGGATATATCTGGGCGGCCTTTTCTGCGCAGGTTTCCAGATTGTTTCCACCAACTATTTCCAGGCTACAGGACAGCCATTAAAGGCGTCCCTCCTTTCCATGCTGCGCCAGTTAATCATCCTTATTCCGCTTCTGCTGATTTTGCCCCTGTTTTTTGGCCTGGATGGGATTCTCTACGCCGGACCCGTGGCTGATATAGGTTCTGCTGTCATCGTGGCCTGCTTTATCATTCCATCCATGAAAAAGCTGAATCAAAAGATACGTGAAAGTCAGGGACATGAAAGCATTTGATTGGGAGGACTTTAAGTATGGAGAAGATGGTTAAAAGAGGATATGTACACAGCGACAAAAGGGAATTTACCGAAGATGGGGTCAGGAAACTGCGTGCCGCGGGGAGTAATCTGTACTATTTGCTGAACCGGGGATATCCCATCAAGAGCGCCTCCGTATTTGTGGGAAACCATTATCTGTTGTCTGAAAGGCAGCGGCTGGCCCTGGTGAGGGCTGTCTCACCGAAAGAGAATATCCGTTTAAGGATGGATAAGGAATTAAAGGGCGGTCTGGAAGGCTGCACGGTAAATATTGACGGCTTTAACATCATCATAACATTGGAAGTGGCGCTCTCAGGCTCCCCGCTGTTAAAATGCATGGATGGCACCATAAGGGATCTGGCTGGACTTAGGGGAACCTACCGCTTAATTGATAAAACGGACATGGCAATTACACGGATTGGAAAGGTTCTGGAGTCCAACCAGATCCGCAAAGCTGTATTTTATCTGGATTCCCCGGTTTCTAATTCCGGCAGGCTGAAAGAACGGATTGTGGAGCTGCTGGGCGGCTTTGATTTTGAGGTCCAGGCAGTTACCATACACAACGTGGATTCCGTGTTAAAACAGCAGGATCATGTCATTACCAGCGACGCCATCATATTGGATGACTGCATAAGCTGGTTTAACCTGACCAGGGAAGCAATTGAGCAGGAATTTGGAGATTATCCGTATATTGATATGGGAATCAGCCGGATTACGGAATAAGCGGGGGTGAGGGTATCGTCATCTCTGATTCCGGCTGTTCCATCCATCTGCCGGACTTAATCATTCCATCCATCTGCTGGACTCAATCATTCCATCCATCTGCCAAACTCAACTATTACAATCAGCTGCTGGATTCAACCGCTGCAATCAACTGCCGGATTCATCTGCCACTTTTCTCCATACGCCCCCCTTGGGAAGACTACAATTCCCCAGGGGGTTTCATTTACGCAGAATCAAGACCATATCATGTAAACATTTCTTTACCCTTCAGCGAGGTAATCCATGTTTCAATTGACTGCGCCAATGCATATTGCTGCTGTAAAACAGCCATACCTGTTTCCGGTATATCCGGCGCTGTTTCTTTTTCTCGGATGTTTTCTTCCAAATAGGCCTTTAAGGTTTTCACATTATCCTCAATATTGTCCAGACAGGATTTCTGTCCTTCTGGCGGAAGACCGGACAGGTTCACAATCACGGCATTGAAATCCAGAAAAAAGTGAATGGGCTGGGAAGCAATCTCATGCATAAGGCATTCGAATTTTTCTTCCCCGGTGTCTGTCAGTGAGTAGACTGCCTTCTCTGGCATTTTTCCCTCTTTTACAGGACTGCTTTTAATGTAACCTTTTTCTTCCAACTGAATTACCTTTTTGTATATGGAAGGTGTACTGATTTTTACCCACTTGGAAATGTTGCGGTACTCGACTAATTTCTGGATGTCATAGGCGCTTAACGGCTTCTTTTTCAACATGCCCAATACAACTAAATCTATGGATGCCATGATTCCCTCCTGTTTTTGTGATTGACAAATAGTATAAATTATAGTAGTATAATCGACAACGACAAAATACTATAATTTATACTACTATATTTTGCACTGTGTGTCAAGTGAAAGGAGAGTTAAACATGAATGGACGTAATACAAAAATGGAACTGCTGGGAAGTGCGCCAATACCAAAAGCGCTTGCCGCACTGGGCCTTCCAACCATGATCGGTATGCTGATTAACGCACTCTATAATCTGGTGGACACCTATTTTGTAGGAGGCCTGGGTACCAACCAGATGGGAGCGGTCACAGTGGCCTTTCCTCTTGGGCAGATTGTGGTGGGACTTGGCCTGTTGTTTGGTAATGGCGCTGCCGCCTGTCTTTCAAGGCTGCTTGGACGGGGGGACAGGGATACTGCCAACAAAGTGGCCAGCACCGCTGTGTACAGCAGCATTTTCATTGGGGCGATTGTTATCTGTGGTTCCATGATTTTCCTGAAACCAATCCTGAAGCAGATTGGGGCAATGGAGGAAATCATGCCCTACGCAGTGACATATTCCAGCATTTATATCACATGTTCAATTTTTAATGTATTTAACGTTACCATGAATAACATCGTGTCAAGCGAGGGCGCGGCCAAAACAGCTATGTGTGCATTGATGGCAGGCGCTTTGCTGAATGTGGGATTGGATCCTGTATTTATTTATGGGCTGGACCTTGGGGTTGCCGGAGCAGCCATTGCTACAGCCATATCACAGATGGTTTCTACTTTCGTCTATCTGTGCTATATTTTCCGAAAGAAGAGTGTATTCAGTTTTAGTGTGAAGGAGTGTGACTTTTCCAAAGAAATCATGTCTGAGATTTTAAAGATAGGGATTCCCACACTGGTTTTTCAGCTGTTGACCAGTCTTTCAATCAGTATGATGAACGGCGCGGCCAGGGATTACGGAAGTTCCGCCCTTGCAGCCATGGGGCCTCTTACAAAAATCATGTCCATGGGCAGTCTGGTTGTATTTGGGTTTTTAAAAGGCTTCCAGCCCATTGCCGGGTTCAGTTATGGGGCAAAAAGGTTTGACCGTCTGAATGAAGCAATCAGGACGTCCATCCTCTGGTCTACCGCGTTCTGTGTGATATTCGGTTCCGTGGCCGCCCTATTTTCCACCAGCATCATGTCCCTGTTTACAAAAGACGATATGGAAATGGTCCGTGTGGGGTCCATTGCATTGAGGGCAAACGGTCTTTCTTTCATGCTTTTCGGCTTCTATACGGTCTATTCCTTCCTGTTCCTTGTGATGGGAAAAGCCAGGGAAGGCTGTATCCTTGGTGCATGCAGGCAGGGAATCTGCTTCGTGCCTGTCATCCTGGTGCTTCCCATGTTCTGGGGGCTTGGCGGGATTCTGTACGCCCAGCCCATTGCCGATGTTCTGTCTGGGATTATTACCGCGTGCATGGCGGTTCATTTACATAAAGAACTGGCGGCAGCCAAAACGCGGTTTCCCTCACCGGCGGTTTAGGACGTGTTTGAAAATTCATTCCCGCCATCTGTACGCCCCACTTCGCGGTATATTTGGTCCCAATTCGGTCAACGTAGCCCGCTACGCCTCCCTCATCGGGACCAAATCTCCCACAAAGTGGAACGCACAGCTGACGGAAAGCAATTTTCAAACACGCCCTAGAATTAATCCGTCATGATCCGGCCTCCCGGGCGTCTGTCAGTCATATTTCTGATGGACGCCCAGAAGGACCGTGTCCATGGCATCACATAACCCCTTCCTTGTTTCCTCAGGATTATTAAATGCAGAACGCAGCTGCAGGGTGGTATAGCCGTGTAACATGCCGGTGAGAAGATTTAATATTTCATCCACCTCTGGCGCCTTCAGATTTATGGAACGGATAAGGGTGGCCAGAAGAGTGGTGTAATCTCCGTAAATTATCGCAGTTTCATCATTTCCATGCCACGTGGCCCACTGAATGGTTTCATAAACCCCAGGGTGCTCTATCATGAAGTTAAGATATTCAATGCCCACGGACTTGATGGCCATGTCGCCGGATTTACCGATGGCGGCCCGGCACATCCTTTCATTCATGGTTCTCATTCCATTGTGGGCTACTTCCCGCAGCAGGTCTTCTAAACCGGCTATGTGGTTATAGAGTGACGGTGTGCGGATATTCAGTGCTTCAGCAACGGTTTTTAAGGAAATGCTGCCAAGCCCTTCTCTGTCGGCTATATCTGAAGCGGTTTGCACTACGGCTGCTTTTGTAACGCGCATGAGGAGTCCTCCCTTATTTAAAATGATTCTCTTTAGTAGTTTAACTAATAATATTAGCAGCGTCAATGGATATTAACCATGTCAATGAATCCGTTTGGATTCATTCGATTGTCAGGCTGTACGGATAGTGGAATCAAATTTTCAGACACGGCCTATCCTACATATTGACATCTGGCATATTTTCTTATAAAATACTAATTATATTAGTTTTTAAACTACAATAATTAGTATCACTACTACCATAAGAAACCAACCAGGAGGACAAAATGAAAACCCAAAGAATCCATATTATGCAGACCCCTGCAATCATCTGGGGCGCCCCATCAGAGAAAGTATACCTGTACATACACGGTCAAGGCGGATATAAGGAGGAAGCCGAAGCCTTTGCAGGCATAGCATGCCGCCATTCATGCCAGGTCCTGAGCATTGACCTGCCCGGACACGGCGAAAGGAAAACGGAAGCCGGTTCGTTTGTCCCGTGGCATGTGGTGCCGGAGCTGCTATCCGTCATGAAGTACATCCGCTTACATTGGCCCCATGTCTCCCTGTGCGCCAACAGTATCGGGGCGTGGTTCAGCCTGCTGGGCCTTGAAAGCAGGTGGCTGGAGGAATGCCTGATGGTATCCCCCGTACCTGACATGGAACGCCTGATTTTAAATATGATGGCGCAGGCCGATGTGTCAGAGGAGCGGTTAAAGCGTGAACAGGTAATCAGGACTTCCTTTGGCCAGACATTGTCATGGGAGTATCTGACGTATACCAGGACACATCCCGTTACCAGATGGGAAGTACCCACATATATATTGTATGGCAGCGCTGATAACCTGATAGAACGCAGTGCTGTGGACAGGTTTACCCGGCAATTTAACTGCAGCCTGACTGTTCTGGAGCATGGCGGACATTGGTTCCATACGGAAGAACAATTGGATTTTCTATATCATTGGATGGAGACCTGCCTACAGAACGGTTGACATGGAAAAGCCGCAAACCCGGAATCGGATTTACGGCTTTCTCTTTACCCGGAACAGGGGCGTGTTTGAAAAAGATGCCATGGCCTACTGCTTTTTGTACAGCTTCTCACGATAGGTCTGCACCGGCGTCGCGCCCTGGGGAATGGTATAAAAATAATTTAGCGCCGCCATCCTGCAGTGCTCGATATGGATCTTCATCTTCTCCGTGGCAGCGTCCACATTGTCCTCCAGCAGCAGTTTTAAAATCTCCAGGTTCTCTCCGGCGTCAATATGTACCGTGGCATGGTTCTGATGGACGAAATAAACAATCCGGCTGCTGATATCGTAAACACGGTGCATGACATCCACCATGTAACGGTTGCCGCAATGTTCTATGATGAACAGATGCATGGCGGTATCCAGCTGGATGCGGTCCATGGTTGTCTCATCAGGCTCCCCGTGTTCAAATCTCTGGCAGAAATACTGGATTTCCTCCTTGGGAAGCTGTGAGGCAGCCAGACGGAGGATGGCTGGCTCAAATTCCAGGCGTATCTGGTAAATCTGCAGCACGTCGCTTAAAAGGATATCAGTGACATAGATTCCCTTTTTAGGAATGACCTTGACAAAGCCCTCATTTTCCAGACGGCTGACCGCCTCCCGCACCGGGGTGCGGCTGAGCTTCAGGCCCGCGGTGAGATGCGCTTCATTTAAAATGCTTCCAGGTGCATAGGTACAATTTATCAGGCGTTCTTTTATTATGTTATAAGCGTAATTTTTCAAATCGTTCCCCACAGTCGTAATTGTATCTGTCATAACGTCATACCCCCAGCTCGGTCAAGGACCGGTAATATTCTAATTATATAGGGATGGATATGAAAATACAATCATTAATCAATGAATCAGCACATTCCCAGGTATCTCCACAGCGGCACGCTTGCAATCAAGCCTAATACATGGATGACCATATAGGCATAGGACATGGAGACCACGTTCTTATGGGTCACAAGTCCATCCACAACAGCTTCGGCCTGCAGGTAATATGGATTGTGGAAGGACAGGTTCCAGACCAGCATTGCCAGATAATCCGCAAACAGGGTGATGAAGGGATGGATTCCCAAAGGCGCCCCGATAGGCAGGAAAATGGCCGCAATGATGGCAAGCGTGGCAAGTCCGGTACACTCCAGGTACCGCAGCAGGTATGTAGTCACGCACAAGAGGATGATGAACACATATACATTGGGCACGAACCGGATGATGACCGGGGCAGCCACACTTGCCAGCCAGTGATTAACCCCCACCACACCAAGGAGGGCGGAGATGGACAGCAGGGAGGCAACCAGGGTAATCAGTCCGCCCCATGGCACCAGGTCCTGAAAATCCTTCATGGTAAAGATACCTTTGAGGAACATGGCGCAGAAGGCAAGGGCTGCCACTGTATATGGTTTCAGACCGGTATAGGAGCCGGTAATCCAGAGCAGTATGGACAGGATAAGGATAATGGACGCGGCCTTCTCATCGCTGCTCATGGGCTTTAATTCCGCTATCTTGCGGTTAATCAGTTCCTTGGATATGTTCAGTTTTTCCTTTGGCCTGTAATATACCAGGATGAACAGGAAGGTAAGGGCCAGGTTTACGGCAAACCACACGGAACAGCACATGAACCAGCCGAACCAGCTAAAGGAATATCCTTCCCCCATCATGCCGATTAATACAAAGGTCATGGCGCTTCCGGTGAGGAATGCCATGGTATGGATGGCGGCCGGGACAAAAAAGGCGCAGAACAGCCCGGCAGCTGCCTTGCTGCCTTTTTCAATGTTGTTGGCCTTGGCCACGGAAGCGGCAAACGGGCCTAACACCGCGCATTTTGAATAGGAGTTGGGCACAATGGGCGACAGGATGGTGGAGGTGGCCATGATTGCAACCACCATACCGGTATAAGTAGCCGGGAAAAACTTGATGATGTTAAATGCAATCCGGTCAATCAGCCCTGTCTTTGCAATACCCGTGGCAAAGATCATCATCAGGATAACGGTCCACATGGTATCCCCGCTCCAGGCAGAGAACGCCTCCGGGAAGGTGCACACGTGGAAGGTAACAAATGCAACACAGGCAAACAGCGCAACAAGAGGAGCCGGATAAAGCTGAAGGATTAACAGAAGGACAGCTGCCATGAAGATGCCGAGATAGCGCATGCTTTCAACGGTCAGTTCCCCTGGGGGCCGGCTCAGACCGATGGCCAGCCCAATCAATATACATAGGATGCTCAGAACATATTTCTTAATATTTGCAGATTTCATGAAAAACCTCTCCCTGATATTTTATATTCGTAGGACGCGCAAACGTAAAAACTCCATGCACCTATAGTAGTACCTGCTTTGGAATAAGTCAATAGGGTTTTGTGCAATAAGCTTATAAAACACGTATATATCACGTATATTTTAGTTATATTTTAAGGCTATATGTAAAATATTTTGGTTTTATTTTCGATTTATTAGATAATGTGCATAAAAAATAAGATAAAAATTAGCAAAAACTATTAAAAATTACTTGCATTCCAAAAAACAGTGTGATACAATCAGTCTCGCAAACGTAAAGCGAGGCTCTGAATTAAAAAAGAAAATGGAGAAAGGGGTATGGACATACACAACATTGTACTGCTGGGGGAAGCAGGAAGCGGAAAAACAGAAATAGCCGCCAACATAGCAATCCGCCTGGCAGAAAAGGATGAAAAGCCAGTGTATCTGATTGACATGGACCAGACAAAGTGTCTGTTCCGGGCCAGGGATTTTTCATCTTTATTAGAGAAAAGGCAGGTACATATGGCAGAAAACCCGGAGCTGTGGGATTCGCCCCTGATGCCTTTGGGGGTCAGCGCCCTGTTAATGGATGAAGGAATCCGGTGCATATTTGATGCAGGCGGGAACGCGGCAGGCGCAGCCATGATGGGACAATTTGCCGGACAGCTGGCGGGGATGGCTACCGGTTATTACTATGTAATCAATCCCTGCCGTGCATTTTCAGGCACAAGGGAGGAGATTAAGGAAAGCCTGGATGCGATTATGGTATCAGCCCGTGTCCCGGCAGGACGGCTGGAAGTAATCGCCAACCCTTATATGGGCGGATACACAACAGCGGAGCTGATTGACGGATATTGCAGGAAGCTGGAACAGGAACTTGTGAAGCTGGATTTAAAAATCACGTGTCTGGCTGTTTCCAAATCATTTTCCAAAGAAGTCAGGAAACTGACAAGGCTTCCGCTGCTGGAACTGGATACCTTTGTAGACAAACTGTATGTATGAAGCATGGATTAAGTAAAAGAACATGATTCAAACATGATAACATCATTAAAAGGAGAGGAAGTGTGATTATGGCTAAACTGGAAATCAGCAAAGAAAGCTGCAAAAGCTGTGGGATATGTGTAAACGTATGCCCCAAACAGGTCCTGGAAATAGGGGAAGGAATCAATAAAAAGGGATACCGCCATGTGGTGGACGCCCACCCGGAAGCCTGCATTGCCTGCTGCATGTGCGCCCAGGTATGTCCGGATTGTGTCATTGAAGTATTTAAGTAAGAAAATGAAGGATTTAATAATGTAAAATGCACAGGAAAGGAAGAACAGTGATGGAAAGAAAATTTATGAAGGGCAATGAAGCCATTGCAGAGGCAGCCGTCAGGGCTGGCTGCCGGTTTTATGCCGGTTACCCCATTACACCCCAGAGCGAGGTACCGGAGTATCTGTCCCGGGCGCTGCCAAAGGCAGGCGGGATATTTGTCCAGGGCGAAAGCGAGGTTGCATCCATTAACATGGTTTACGGGGCAGGGGCAGGAGGCACCCTTGCCATGACATCCACCTCAGGTCCGGGAATCAGCCTTATGGCGGAAGGGATTTCCTCCCTGGCAGCTGCCCGGGTGCCATCGGTGATAGTGGATATCATGAGGGCCGGCCCCGGTACCGGTGTCATGAAGCCGGCCCAGTCCGACTATTTCCAGATTAACCGGGCTTCGGGCCATGGGGGGTATCAGACCATCAACTATGCCCCGGCAACCATCCAGGAAGCAGTGGACCTTGTGACCAAAGCATTCCAGGTAACCCAGAAGTACCGCATGCCTGTTTTCGTATTTGCAGACAGCCTTGTGGGCGGATTGATGGAGGCAGTGACCCTGCCCGAACCGCAGGAACCGCCAAAGACACCTGAGTGGGCGGTAATCGGCAAGGGATACCACGGCGGAAAGCCCAATATTGTGCTCAATGCCTCCTTTGTGGAAGAACAGCAGATGAAGAAGGCCCAGGAGTGGGCTGGGATTTACGAGGGATGGAAAAAGGATGAGGTCATGGTGGAAGAATACATGACAGAGGATGCGGATTTCGTGCTGACAGCATATGGCTCCTGCGGCCGCATCTGCCACACCTGTGTGGATGAACTGCGGGAAGCCGGTTATAAGGCGGGACTGGTACGCCCCATCACCACCAACCCGTTCCCGGCAGAGGCATACAGGAAGCTGATAGGAAAAGTACGGTTCATTCTGGATGTGGAGATGGCAATCCCGGCGCTGATGGCAGAAGATGTCCGGCTGGCCGTGGGGGACCACCTGCCAATCCACACCTGTCTGACTACAGGCGGTGTGATCGTGGATTCAGATGAAGTGGTCAGATGTGCAATCAGACTTGCGAAAGGAGAGTGAAACAATGGAAAAAGTATACAGCAGGCCAGAAAGCCTTGATATTTCAAATAATAAATTTTGCCCGGGCTGCATGCACAGCACCTTTATTAAAATCTGCATGCAGGTAATTGATGAACTGGGGATTGCGGACCGGGCGGTGGTAATCCAGCCCATTGGGTGCGCCAACAACAGCTCCCCCTGTATTGCCATTGACCAGGGCTGCGCCCTCCATGGCCGCGCCCCGGCCTATGCAACAGGATTAAAACGCTGCCACCCGGATTCAATCGTGTTTACATACCAGGGGGACGGGGACCTCAGCTCCATTGGCTTTGCAGAGGTAATGCACGCCGCGAACCGCGGTGAGAACATATGTGTTTTCTATATTAACAACTGTAACTACGGCATGACCGGAGGCCAGATGTCCCCAACCACACTCATTGGCCAGAAGACCACCACCTGTGTGGAGGGCAGGAACCCGGATCTGACCGGATATCCCATGCACATGGCGGAACTGGTGGCAACCCTGAAAGGGGTGGTGTATTCCGGGCGGTTTGCCCTTGATACCCCAGCCCATATCAAAAAGGCCAAGGACGCCCTTAAAAAGGCGTTTGAGAACCAGATTGACAACAAGGGATTTTCCTTTGTGGAAATGCTCAGCAACTGCCCGACCAACTGGGGCCTGTCACCGATTGAGAGCGTGAAAATGCTTCAGGAGCAGGTAATGAAGGAATTTCCCCTGGGTATCTACAAAGACAACGAGGAGGTGGAGAAATGATTAACCGTTTAATGATTGCCGGCTTTGGCGGGCAGGGTGTCATGATGATTGGAAAGTTAATCGGCCAGTGTGCCATGGAACAGGACCTGAATGCCACATTTTTCCCGTCCTACGGCGCTGAACAGAGGGGAGGCACTGCCAACTGTACGGTCATCCAGTCTGACCGGATGATAGGCTCCCCCACCTCCAGCAGGCTGGATGTACTGTGCGCCCTGAACCAGCCGTCCATGGTGGACTTCCTGCCCAGGCTGCGTCCCGGCGGGACCCTGCTGGTCAACAGTTCCATTGTGGATGTTTCCTCTGTGGAGAGGGACGACATCCAGATTGTGCAGGTGGATATCGACAACATGGCCTACGATTTGGGGAACCGGAAGGTGGCCAATGTTATCATGTTCGGGGCCTATATGGCCCTGGTCAACACCATACCCCTTGACAAGGCAGAGGAAATCGCCATGCACAAGCTGGGCAGGAAGCCGGAACTGATTGAATTAAACCGCAGGGCCTTCAAAGCCGGGGCTGATGTGGTGCGCAGATTAAAAGAGGCAGGTGAGTTCCGATGAACCGGTATCTGGAAGAATATAAGGCCAGACAATGCACGGTGGATGATGCCCTGGCAGCAATCCGGGACGGTGATTTCGTGGCCACCAGCGGCGGTGTGAATGCGCCTTTGTTATTTTACAAAAATCTCCATAAAGTTGCCCCAAGGCTGAAACAGGGAATCGATTTCTTTTACGGCACGACCTATAAAAAGGGCGACTTTGAGTTCCTGGAAAGCCAGGCGTGCAAGGGGAAAATCAGGACGCTGTCAGGCTTCGTGCTCTGCAAGGATGAGCGCGGGTACATCCAGGAAGGCCGGGTGGACTATGTACCCACCCATTACCACAGCCAGGGCATGAAAATGATTCAGGCCAGGGGCGGTCTGGATGTATATGTGGCGGCTGTCTGCCCCATGGATGAGCGGACCGGGTACTTCCGGACTTCCCTTTCCAATGTCAATGAAACGGATTTCCGCAATTCGGCAAAAAAGATATTCCTGGAAGTGGTCCCAAGCCTTCCGGTCATTTACGGCAATAATGAGATACATATCAGCGAGGCCGACGGAATTTACGAATACGACCATCCGCTTGAAACCATGGATCCGCTTCCCTTCGGGGAAGTGGAGAAACAGATTGGCAGTTATGTGGCCGGACTGGTGGAGGACGGATCCACCATCCAGCTTGGCATCGGTGCAATCCCGGATGCGGTGGCCCATGCGTTCATGGACAAAAAGGACCTGGGCGTGCACACGGAAATGATAACCAACAGCATACTGGAGCTGGTGGAGGCCGGGGTGGTGACCGGGCAGAGGAAAAGCATAAACAGGGGAATCATCATAGGCGCATTCAGCCGCGGTTCCCAGAAACTCTATGACTTCATGGACCGCAACCCCTGTGTGGCCATGAATCCCTGCAGCTATGTCAACAATCCCCATGTGATTGCCCAAAATTACAAAATGGTGTCCGTGAACACGGCCATGGGAATAGACCTGCTGGGCCAGGTGTCCTCAGAAAGCATCGGATACATGCAGTACAGCGGGAGCGGCGGCCAGGTTGACACGGTAACCGGCGCAATCCACGCCACGGGAGGCAAGTCCATCATTGCCCTGGCATCCACTGCTAAAAACGGCACGCTGTCAAAAATCTGTATATCCCATGCGCCCGGCACGGCAGTCACGCTGTCCAGGAACGATGTGGACTATGTGGCGACAGAGTACGGAATCGTGCGCCTGAGCGGTAGGACCGTTAAGGAGCGGGCAAAACTCCTTATCAGCATCGCCCATCCCAGGTTCCGCGATGAATTGACGGCGCAGGCCGGTAAGGCGGGGCTGCTTTTATAGGGGATACGGATGAATCATCGTATAATCTATAGGGTAGCCATCCTATAGTCAGTCATTCTCCTGCAACTGACAATGGAAAATCCTTCTGATTGTTGTTATAATATAAACAGACATTATGGTTTATGGACGGAATGTGTCTGGCAGACAATCCTATCCCGCAGCAGAGGGCATATCCTATCCTTCAGGGGGGAGGATATACATCCCTGCGGCGGACCGGGATTTCCGTCATGGAAACAGGAGGAGCTATATGGGCGGATGTATGAAAAGGCAAGTGGGAAAACATTACGGCAGGAATAAGCCATTCATCCTGCTGGTGCTGGCAATCTGTGCAGCATTAGCATCAGGCGGCTGCGCTGCGCCGGCCGGGACAGGAGAAAAGACAACATCTTTGTCAGACAATGGGGCCGGGAACCAGAAGGGGGAAGAGGACCAGGCGGAACAAGGCGTGGCGGATCCTGTCCAAAAGCCCTCCTATGTCTATTACATAAAAGATGCGGATCTCATGAGGGCGGATGTAAACGGCCCCATGGAGTCCGGAAAGAACCCATCCCTTGTCATGGCGGGAATAGGGAAAAACGTCAATCTCAAGGATTACTATGATGTAAGCCTGTCTGAAGACGGCAGCTTCCTCGCCTTTCAGTTTGAGACAGATGGGGGCCTGTTCCTTGATGATGCGGTACTGGTTGCTGTCAACAATGAGGACGGCACCTCCCAAATCATCCATGAGGGCTACGCCAACACCGCCATGTGCGGCAATAAACTGCTGTTTCAGGTTGAGCATGAAGCAGGAAATGAAGCGGGAAATGAAGCAGGGGGACTGGCTGATGTGCAGTATGACCTGTATTCCTATACGCCGGAGCAGGGGAAGAAGCTGGAGGCATCCGGCTTGTATAACTTCTTTCCTTCCAAGGACGGCTCCGCTGTCTGCATTACAAAAATGGATGAGGAGTGGGTTCAAGACCTGTACCTGGCTGAGGACGGCAGGGAAGTCCTCCTGGCAGATGAAATGAATTTTGCAGGCGCCAATGAGGATTACAGTGTCATCTATGCACAGCGTACGGTTGAGGAGGAGGATGGGTTTTACTATGAACTCCTTAAGCTGGGAAAAGACGGCGCCAAAGAGCCGGTCCTCACAAAAGAGGACCAGGCAGGGGCTTATTATCTGGATCCGGATTCCGGCAATCTATATACCTTTGTCTATGGAAAGGAAGGGCGGAACACCCTGTCCTATTCCTCGGAAGGGGAGAAGAAGCTGCTGTCGGACCAGGTATCCATGGTGTGGGAATACATAAGCGAACCTGAATGGCTGGATGGGAAGTCCATGGTTATCTATCAGTCCGGTCCGGCCGGAAAGGAGACGCTGTATGAGGCTGTGGACGGGAATGTCTGCGCATTCACGGTTCCCGGCATGCCGGAAGACTGGCTGGACGGATATTTTAAGAAAATCACAGGCATGGAAAATGGCATCTATCTGACCGTATCAAAACTGAATGATGCATATCAGGCAGAGGAAAGCTGGATATACAGATATAAGCTGTCCTCCGGTCAGCTGAGCCAGACGCTTGAATGCGTGGCACATGGAACCGACCTATATCTGGTTGATGAAAGGGATGGAAAAGCCTTTTACACAGACAGCATTTCCGGGAACCAGATTCTATATTGCGAAGGAAACAGGATCCTTGATAAGGTCAATCCCGAAACGCTGCGCCAGCTGGATGGCAGCGCCGGGGAGTATTTTGTATTCCAGGAAAAGGATGGGGCAGTGCCTGACCTTATGAGGATTACCACGGCCGGTTCATCCAAGGTATTCCGTGAAAATGTTGTCCAGTGCGAACCATATGCAGGAGGAATGCTTCTGCTTTCTGACTGCCGGGACAGTTATCCGTATCTGGGTACGCTTTCATTCTATAATACTGACGGGACACAGGTGATTGACGAAGACGTGACTGTATTTTTCCAGCACGACCGGAACCGGTTTGTGGATGTGGTGCCCTGGGACTGGAACTGGAGCGGACAGGATGAAAATGGAGCGCTTGGGGAGTATGCCAACAGTGACTTCGACCCGGGACGGGATTATCTGGACAGGGCATATATTGACGGTTCTGTATTTTATGATACGGAGTACGGATTCCATATAGACCTGAAGGAAAATGAGAATCAGGGATACTATCATGAGATACACGGTTTTGGAGATGCGGTGTCGCTGGCATGCTTTGATGAAGAAGGCAATGAACGATACAGTATCTATATGACGGATGGTTACACTGCCCTTAAGGAATACGACAATGCCGCCGCCTTTGGACAGTGGATGAAGGATGTATACGATTCCACCATGAAAGAATACGGCTATGATATAGGGGAAGATGACTTCACGGTGGAAAAGGCAGAGGACATCCTGCTGGATGGCAGAAAGGCAATTAAGCTTGTAACCCATACGGACAACGGCCTGATGACAGCCGGCTCCACATTCATCCGGTACTTTATTCCGGATGAGGAGAATGACCGTATGATAGAACTGTCCAGACAGTTTCTGGCGGATCTGGAGGACGAGGAGGATCTGGAGGCATATCAGATGTTTGTGGAGTCTTTGAAGTGGGATGATTGAAAGGATTTAGCTTGAGCAGCGTAAATGCTAAGATGTTACATAATGACTGATAAAAACAGAGGCTGTGCCGGCAATTATATCCGGTACAGCTTTTTTGTACCCCCATCCATTCTGCTATATGAATCACATTTACGCTATAGGAAAAACAATTCAACATCACACATGTATTGATAAATATGATAAAAAAACACAAAATCATTCAAAGTAGTTGTTGACAATTTCTAAAAAAGGTGTTATTTTAAGGATAGACAACGTGAACGTTCACGATAATTATATGCAAAAAATTCTTATATATTGTAGAAAATATGATAAATATCGTTGATATATAAGTTCAAAGTACGAAATCGTTCACGTTAATAAAAAAGAAATGAGGGATTGGTATTATGACGACCATAAAAGATATTGCAAAGATGGCCAACACTTCCATAGGAACTGTGGACCGGGCACTTAACAATAAACCAGGGGTCAGTGCTAAAACGCGGGAAAGGATTATGGCAATTGCAGAATCGCTGGACTATAAACCTAACAGGCTTGGCAAGGCCTTAGTGCTACGGAATAGGAATATGCAGCTTGGATTTATTGTAGAACCCATATCAAACCCCTTTTTTGAAGAACTGAAAAAAGGTGTGGAGCAGATGCGGGATGCGCTGAATGAATATGGAATTACAACCCACATATTTTGCATGAATACACATGAAGAAAAGGAGATGGTGGAACTATTAGACAGGTTGGAAGATATGGGTGTCTCAGGAATTGCCCTTAATGCAATCAATTCACCAGTTGTAATTGATAAGCTTGAGAATATGAAAAAAGCTGGAATCAGAATAGTGACTTGCAGCACGGACATCAGTAATGAGAAGCGGGACTGCTTTGTAGGTTTCTGCCATGAAAAGAGTGCAAGGGTGGCAGCGGAATTGTTGGCTAAGTTTAATGGTGGACAGGGGGAATTTCTGGTAACAATAGGTTACCGGTATATCATGGCACACATGCAAAGGCTGAATGGATTCGAATACAAAATTAAAGAAGCTTATCCCCAGATAAGCTTGGCGGGGGTATTGGAGGTGGAAGAGAATGATGAGATAGCTTTTAGGGAAACCCTTAAGGCATTGGAAACCAATGACCGGATCAACGGCATTTTCATAGCAGGATACGGGATTAAGGGTGTCGCTAAAGCAGTGGAAGTTAAGAACCGGAGCAAGGAAATCAAAATCATCTGTTATGACAATTCTGCATTTGTTACTGATTATGTAAAAAAGGGGGTTATTGATGCGGTTATCTGCCAGGATCCGGAAAAACAGGGATATATGGCACTAAAGATATTAAGCGACCTTATCATTGGGGATAAGGAGGTGAAAGCAGATACCTATATGACGAGTATTGATATAAGGCTATGTGAAAACATCGACAGGGATTTTCAAGAATGGGAAATTTGAGGAGGTTGTTATGAAGACAGAGGGAAAGAAGAGCAAGGGGAAGCGGTTCACTGAGATTGGGGTATTAGGGGCGCTGGTGTTGCTGTGCGTGGTCATCAGCGTTGCTAACCCGGCATTTTATTCAGCCAGTAATCTTATCAATCTGGCAAGGCAGACATCCTATGTGGTAATCATTGCCATATTCATGACAATGGTAATTATCGTTGGCGGCATGGATTTGTCCGTTGGTTCGGTTATAGGTGTCAGCGGGATTGCGGTTGCCATGTTTCTCAAGATGGGGCTTCCAATCCCCATAGCAGTAGTGGCATCCATGGTGGTGGCATCACTGGTGGGATTGTTTAATGGAACGCTCATTGTTCTTGTGAGGATGCCTGCATTCATCGTCACACTGGGGACTATGTACATAGCAAGGGGAATCTGCAATGGATTGACAAAGGGTGTACCGGTATATCCATTGCCGGAGAACTTTTCCGTCATAGGCAATGGAACCTTGTTTGGCGTGCCGGGGTCTGTTTTTTTTGTAATCATGGTTGCTTTCATACTGGACTTCATATTGAAAAACACCACATTTGGAAGGTCCGTATATGCAATTGGGGGAAATGAAGAGACGGCCAGGCTGTCAGGTATTAATGTGACTAGGATTAAAATCATGATTTATCTGCTCAGCAGCCTGGCCGCTGCTGCTGCGGGGGTTATCATGACATCCAGGATTGAGTCGGGACAGACTTCACTGGGACAGGGATGGGAGATGACGGTTATCGCATCCGCAATCATAGGCGGGACAAGTATGCTTGGCGGTTCAGGAACCGTACTGGGAACTGTATTGGGGGCAGCATTGATGTCGGTGATTTCTAATGGGATGATTATCATGAACGTATCTGTATACTGGCAGAACATCGCTATCGGAGCCATTATTGTATTATCTGTAGCCATTGACCTTATTAGCAAGAGACGCGCTGGCCTGGATGTGAAGTGATAAAGATATCAGGGGAAAGGAGGCTGTAGTAAGGGCATCTTGTTATGGGAACTATAAACAAACAATGAAAATAAACAACAGAAATTGGGAGGGTAAACATGTTCAAGAAGAGTTTGGGTTTATTACTATGTGTAGCAATGGTATCTGCATCACTGGCAGGGTGCGGCAATTCAGCTTCAAAGGCTGATAAGGGTGCGGCCCCCGGAACAACGGCAGCAGAAGCCAAAACAGAAAAGTCTGAAACAGCAGAGAAAACGGCGCCGGATAAGAACATAAAGATTATGTTTGACTGTCCGAAGGTAAATGACCCTGTGTGGCTGATTGCAAAAGCAGGTTTTGAGGCGGCCGGTAAGGACCTTGGATTTGAAGCCGTATGGACCGGAGCGGATGACCATTCAGTAGAGAAAACAGTGGAAGCCATTGAGAATACAATCGCAGCAGCGCCGGATGGGATTGTATGCTGTCCGTTTTCGCCAACTGCATTTTCCAATGTGCTTATGAAGGCCCAGGGCAGCGGGATAGTAGTAACTACTGTATGTGTAGATTCCGAGAGCGAGGATCAAAGAACCGCATTTGTGGGAATGGATCCTTATGCCTGTGGGCGTTCCCAGATGGAAGCAATTGTAGAAAAACTAGGCAGGGACAAAAAAGTGGTAATGGGCGTGCTTATGAGTAACATTGATGCGGCAAATCAGATTTCACAGCTTGAAGGCGCCGAAGCCTATATGAAGGAAATTGGAATCGAGTATGAGATTGTTGACAAACAGGCTGACAATGCAGACCCTGTACAGTCCCTGGATAAAGTGACCACCATGATTAAGGCAAATCCTGATATCAATGCTATTTTCAGCGGAGAGAGTGGTGGAACCCCTGGAGTCGGTAAAGCACTAGAGGAATTGGGGGTCATGGATCAGGTGGTTGCTGTGTGCATGGATGACACAGATATGAATCTGGATGCGGTGCGAAAAGGTCAGGTCTATGCAGTGGCAGCCCAGGATTTCTTCGAAATGGGTTATCTGGGAGCAGAACTTTGCTACAAAGCTATTCTAGGTGAGGAAGTTCCATCTTCCGTAGATTCTGGCGTAACCATTGTAACAGCTGAGAATGTGGAGACATATGAACATGATTCTGATTATCCGGAAGTGGATGCGGCCAGATAGGAGGCAGAATGAGGTGGAATCAGAAAAAGGTATAGGCCGTTGATTCATCATCATGTTTGGGGAAACAGTGCAGAATGAAGCAGGCTTATACCAGCTTTTATTATACCGAACCGAGTGTGAAAAGTCAAATTTCGCAATACAGATTGTAGGAGACTGGTCCATGAATAAATATGTTTTAGAGATGAAAGATATCACAAAAGAATTTCCAGGAGTAAAGGCGCTTAATCATGTCAATATCCAGGTCAAAGAAGGGGAGATTCACGCCTTGGTAGGTGAAAATGGTGCAGGTAAGTCCACACTCATGAAAGTGTTGAGCGGGGCGTATCCATGTAGTTCCTACACTGGGCAGATATTTATAGAGGGGGAGGAAAAGAAATTTTATATACCCTCTGATTCCTCCGGATGTGGGGTCGAGATGATTTATCAGGAGATTAGCTGTATGCTGGATATGAATATTGCAGAAAACATATTCATTGGCAGTTATTATAAAAAGCCAAATGGCACCGTGGACTGGAATCGGATTTACTCTGAATCGGAAGCAGCCTTAGCTAAGGTAGGGCTTGATGTTTCGTCCAGGGAAACCATGCGCAATTTAAGTGCAAGTGAACAGCAGCTGGTCCTGATTGCGAAGGCCATCAGAAAAAAGCCTAAGGTGCTGGTCTTAGACGAACCCACGTCCACGTTGACCCTGAAAGAAACCGATAATCTCCTAAAGATTCTACTGGAATTGAAAAAGGATAAAATCTCCTGCATTTACATATCCCACCGTCTGAATGAAGTGTTTGACATTGCAGATAAGATTACCGTTCTTAAGGATGGGGAAACTCAGGGCGGCTTTGACCGCCCGGAGTTTAATTCAAAGGCTGTTGTGGAAAAGATGATAGGACGCAAGATTGAAAACATGTATCCAAAGGAAAACGTGCCAATTGGGAAGGAAATCATGCGCGTGGAAGATGTAGTGGTCCAGCACCCCTATAACAAGCAGAAAAATATTGTAAACGGTGTCAGCTTTGCAGTACGGGAGGGAGAAATCCTTGGGCTTTCAGGCCTTGTGGGAGCTGGAAGAAGTGAACTGGTCAACGCTATTTTTGGGTCATATAAAGGAAAATACAGCAAAGTTATCTATATGGATGGAAAACAAGTGAAAATTGATTCCCCCCGCATAGCCATGCAATATGGAATCGGGCTTGTAACTGAAGACAGGAAAAAGGATGGTATCATAGCCATTGCTTCCATTAGGGATAATATTTCAATTGCCAGCTTAAAGAACGTGTCAAGGAAAGGTCTTATCGATAGGGTGAAAGAAAGAAAACATGCCCAAGGCATGAAGGAGACCCTGAATATAAAAGCAGAATCAATTGATACAAAAGTGTTGAATCTAAGCGGTGGAAATCAGCAGAAGGTGGTTCTTGCAAAATGTCTGAGTACTAATCCAAGAATCCTTATATTGGATGAACCCACTAGAGGAATTGATGTGGGAGCCAAGGTGGAAATCTATAAGACCATTTCCGGCCTGGCGGCAAAAGGCATCGGAATCATCATGATTTCTTCTGAACTCACTGAATTGATAGAGATGTGCGACCGTTTTCTTGTGATGACTAAGGGTACGATTACAGCGGAGTTTGATAGGACCAATGTCAGTGAAAATGCAATCATGATGGCCGCAACTGGTGCAGAGGGATAAATATGATACAAGTAAATAAAATGAATGGAAAGACATGGGATTACCTAATAAGTAACGGGTTTATTTCCACGGTTAGAAGCAGGGATGAACTATACAGCCTGCCAGAGAACAGAGCGCAGGTGGATATTGTACATGAATGCAATGCTTATGGTGGAAATAAGCTGATTAATGTTGGGATGAATCTTTCCTGGCCATCCATGTTCCACCATCATCCGGCCCATGAACAGGTATTTCTGATGTCCGGTATGAAAACCAAACCTTTATATATCGCCTTTGCCCTTAATGGGCTGGAAGGATTTATGAGAAGGAAGAATCAGGAGTGTCTGGGTGAGGAAGACTTCATCATAGTTGAGATGCTTTATAACAATCCGGAATGGAGCAGCTTTGCAATTAATCCAGGAGTACTTCACGGTGAATTCACCTGTTTGGGAGAAGGAACCAATCCGGTCCTGATAGTAACGGAACCTTCTGATATGGCCACGAATATGGTGGATATCTCGGAGGTAAAGGATTTATTTGTGGATGCAGTGAATGGAAAACAGGAGGCAGTATGAGACTGAAGGATAAAGTAGCAATTGTCACAGGCGCAAGCAGGGGAATTGGTGCCAAGACGGCATCCATGTTTGCGTCTGAGGGCGCCAAGGTGGTGCTGGCGGCCAGGAGTATGGAGGAAATGGAAACACTACAGCACTCAATCCGTGAACAGGGAGGTGAGAGCATATGTGTGTGTACGGATGTGTGCAGCAAGGACAGTATGAAAAACATGGTAAAGACCGCATATGATACTTATGGAGCCATTGATATATTGGTTAATAATGCGGGGTATCCCATGTTTGGATATGCTGTGGATGATGAGGATGAGGAAGCTGAAAAGCGGTATGAGGCCATAATGGAAACAAATGTAAGAGGATACTGGTTCGGAGCCAGATTTACGGTGCCTTATATGAAAATGGGAAATAAGGGCAGCATCATCAATATTTCGTCTGTCCGGGGGCATCTGGGCCTGTCTAATGAGACAGCATACTGTGCGGCCAAAGGAGCGGTTAAGATGATGACAAAGGCCTTGGCTGTAGAACTGGCGCCTTATAATATCCGGGTCAATTGTATATCACCAGGCGCTATCCAGGTGAAGGTAGGACACTGGGTATTATCCAGATATGGGCAGGAGGTCTATGATGAATATGTAGAGAAGTTCCGGGACATACATCTTTTGGGAATGGAGTGTAACCAGCCCCTGCATATGCTGGGGGAGCCAAAAGACATTGGATATACAGCGATATACCTTGCATCAGATGAGTCCAGGTTTGTAACAGGAAGCGATATTGTTGTGGATGGTGGATTGACATCCCTGCTTCCGGAACCAGGTGCCTTGGATATGGAGACTTTGATGGAATTACATAAAAAACAGGAACCGATGAACCAATGGTTCCAGTCCCTTGGGTGACAGGAACCAGGTTGGTTGGACAATAAGGAGAAACAGCATGCTGATTGAATCTATGGAGACAATTCTGACCTGCCCTGGCCGGAATTATCTAATTGTTAAGATAACAACCGAAGATGGTATCGTTGGGTATGGGGACGCCACACTCAATGGCCGGGAACTGTCAGTGAAAGCAGTCCTGGACCATCATTTGTCCAAATACCTGACAGGGATGGATGCAGAGCGGATTACGGATATATGGGAACTTGTTTACAGGGGAACCTACTGGAGGGGAGGTCCTGTGTTCATGACCGCATTGGCCGGCATAGACATGGCTTTATGGGATATCAAAGGCAAACGTTATCAGGCCCCGGTGTATCAGCTTCTGGGCGGCCGCTGCAGGGACAGGCTGAGGGCCTACTTCCATGTACATGGACATACAAAAGAGGAACTGGCCGAACGTATCAGGCAGCGTATGGATGACGGCTGCACCTGCTTCAGATACAGCTTTGATACTAGGGACCGGCGGGAGGAAGGACTTTCTTTTAACCAACCACATCAGGATATCAGCCTCGGAAAACGGATTGAAGTCACAGAGGGAAATGTTGGCAGGCCGGAAATATGGGATACGGAAGTATACTACCACGATCTGGTTGACGTGACAGCCTATCTCAGGGATACATTTGGTCCTGATATTGGTCTGATTCATGACAGCCATGAGCGTTTTACTCCTATACAGGCAGCGGCAGCAGCGAAACAACTGGAATCCTACGGACTGTACTTCCTGGAAGATCCCATTGAACCAGTGAATGTCCAAGGCTTGGAAATCATACGTCAGCATAGTGTGATGCCCATTGCCATGGGTGAGTTGTACAACAGTATGAAAGATTGCCTGATTCCTATTGAGAAGAACCTGATTGATTATCTAAGACTTGATATCAGTCACTATGGGGGAATTACACCGTCCATGAAGACGGCGGCAGCGGCAGATAACCATGGAGTGAAAATAGCATTCCATGGACCAAGTGATATATCACCGTTGGCTCATGCTGCCCTGGTTCATGTAGATTTTGCAATACCAAATTTTGGGATACAGGAATGGGTAGACCATAACGAAGAGTTGGACCAGGTGTTCCGTACAAATATACAGTATGAAAATGGATACATCACTATCAAAGACAATCCTGGATTAGGCGTGGAGGTGGATGAATGTGCGGCAAAGGAATATGTTTACAGCCCTAAGTTCCTTCCAACTATAAGGGATAGGGAAGGTGCAGTCCATAACTGGTAGCAGTTAACAGGCATAAAGGAGTGATGGGAAATGGATTTTAAAATAACATGGCTAGGGCAGGCGGGATATATTATGGATTTTATAGATTGCAGACTTTGTGTGGATCCATATTTGTCAGATGAAGTTGAGAAGATTGAGGGAATGAAACGTATGGTGCCAATTCCTGTAATGCCAGAAGAACTGGATGTGGATTATATCCTGTTCACCCATAATCATCTGGATCATTTTGATGAAATGTCCATTCGGCGTCTGGCAGGCCATCCTATTACATTCATTGGCCCTGAATCCTGTATGGAAAAGCTGAAAGACTGTAATATCCGCACGGGAATACGGCTGGAGCGTTATAATCAGGTGGTAATTGGCAACCGGATTGCCGTACGGGCTACATATGCGTGTCATACCAGGGACAGTATAGGTCTTCTGATCCAAGACAAGGAAAAATGTATGGGGGGGATGTATATGACTGGGGACACAGAATACTCAGAAGTACTGACAGAAGTAAAAAAATATGAACCGGATACAATGATAACATGTATCAATGGTAAACTAGGAAATATGGATTGTGAATCAGCTGCCAGGCTGGCCGGAGAAATAGGCGTAAAAATGGCTGTTCCATGCCACTATGGAATGTTTGAGGATAATACGGAGAATCCAGAGAGATTCAGGACGGCCCTGGAGGGTACAGGGATTTTATATAAGGAACTGAGGTTTATGGAAACTGTAGTTATGTCATTGTAGCTTGTTTAAAAAATTAATATGATTATATGGTTCATAGTACCATCCAAGCGCACCGGTAAGTGGATATCCCACATGACCGGTGCGCTTTTTATGTGGAATCAGGGGGAGATATAAATTTCCTGCACTGGGTTTCTGAAATCAATGGAATATGCTATACTAAACCTATTACGCATTATCATACACATTATTATAGAAGGAACAGACACAGCAATTAATATAGAAGAAACGGACGGAACAATCAATATGGAATTTTACATGGCCCCCATGGAGGGGCTTACGGGATATATCTATAGAAATGCATACCACACATGCTTTACCCCCATGGACTTATATTACACCCCCTTCATCTCCCCCAAAGCCAGGGGATGTTTAAGTTCCAGGGAGATAAACGACATCCTGCCGGAACACAATAAGGGTCTTCATGTGGTGCCGCAGATACTGACCAACCAGGCGGAGGATTTCCTTACCGTGGCCAGGATACTGAAAGACTATGGCTATCAGGAAGTCAACCTGAATCTGGGCTGTCCGTCAGGTACCGTGGTGTCCAAACACAAAGGCGCTGGTTTCCTGGCTTTAACCTGCGGTTTAAATTCATTTCTAAGTACGGTTACGGAACAGCTTGAGGCGCTGGGGATGGAGCTTTCGGTAAAGACAAGGCTGGGCATGGTGACACCGGATGAATTTTATGAACTGCTGGATATTTACAATCAGTATCATCTGAAGCGGCTGATCATACATCCCAGAATCCGCACGGATTACTACAGGAATACCCCCAATTGGGAAATGTTCCGGCATGGACTGGAGAACAGCGCAAACCATGTCTGTTACAATGGGGATATATTCACGGTGGAAGATTTTAAAAGGCTGTCCCGGTCATATCCGGAACTGGATGAGGTGATGCTGGGCCGCGGAATCATAGCCAATCCCGGACTGGTGGGTGGGATAAGGACAGGACGGCCCGTGGATAAGAAACAGCTCCGGGAATTCCATCAGCTCCTGTACGAGGGATACCGCGGGATTATGTCCGGAGACCGGAATGTTTTATTCAAGATGAAGGAAATCTGGGCTTCCATGATCCAGATATTCGCTGACTCTGAAAAGCATGGAAAGAAAATAAAAAAAGCCCAGCATCTCACCGAGTATGAAGCCGCGGTAAGCAGCATTTTCTCAGAACTGGACATCGCAGAAGGAGCAGGGTTCAAATTGTATTAAAATGGAAAGTGTGCTATACTTTTAGGAAACCGGACCAAACCCTGGCACGCCTGCAAAGCTAGCCGTAGGGACCACTACGCCGCCGCTTTGCAGACACGCTTCTGCTGCGGATATCAGGCACTGACTTCACCGGTATTTACGCAAGGCTGCTCTAGTCAGGATAATCCGCCTTTATAATGGTACCGCAGGCTATTTTACTCCCCGAATTGCCGGAAGGCTGACTGCGGAAATCATCGGCCTGGCTGTGGATGATGACAGACCTGCCGATAATTTCATCAATGCCAAAACGTTTGTCATAAAAGGCCGACCAGGCATACCCTTCATTGCCTAACACGGGAAGCAGGTCGCCTGCATGATTGGGGTGCGCGGCATTCGTTGGGTTATAATGTTCACCGGTGTTGGCGAAATTATCTGAACAGTCGCCGTTCTGATGGATGTGCATGGCATAGAAATTCGAAGAGCCGGCTACATTCTTATTGGGAAGATTAAAAATCTCGGCTTCCACCAGCACGCCCTGGTAGGGAGTCTGATAGAATTTAACAAGGCCGCTTATTGCGGGGGCGGATGCCCCGCCTCTTACCCAGGCAACAGCGGCAGGTGCCCTGAAACGCAGTAAATCTGCAAAGACGTCAGCGGGAGTGACAGACTGGTTATCCATGATGGTCTCCTGAAAAGGTTTATTCCCTATAGGATATGCTGACAAAAAAAGAATGTGACCAAACATGCACTGCCATTGCATGTCCAGGCCACATCCGTCATATAAAATGGAGGGGGCCGGCAGAAGGGGTGCTGCCGGCCATAGGTATGAAAAAGTGTCTTCCTGTATAGTAAAAGGTCTATCACCTTACAAGTAATACTATACAGGGAAAATGTGACTAAAATTTGAGCATACGCTAAAGAATCACTAAAGAAACTTAAGTAAACATAAACAATTTATAAAAGGCAGGAGTGATATCTATATGAAGGGACGTTTTTGGAAAATATTAGCGGTTTCAGCAGCTCTTAGCATCTGTTTATCCACCGCCGCCTATGCAGGCACCTGGATATCAGAAAGCGGACAGTGGAAATACAGGAATGATGACGGTTCCTTTGCAAAAGGATGGTTTCAGGATCTGGACAGCAAATGGTATTATTTTGATGCCAATGGACACATGCTGTCAGATACCGTCACGCCGGACGGATACCAGCTGGGTGCAGATGGGGCGTGGGTGGATATTGACCCCTATGCCTCATATGATGCCGATTATCCGTTAAAGGATTATGTGGACAAAGCCGGACTGCAGTACGTAGATGCGGTCATGGGCTACAACAAGAAAGGTGAGCCTATCATGGAACGCCGTCTGAGGCAGGATGGGATATACAGCCTTTACAATTACTTCGGTCTGTCAGACGACCTGTGCAAGGCGCTGTACGGCAAGGATACGGACCAGATTGGTACCGGGGAAAATGCCGTTGACGGGGACAGCCTTCTGGTCCTTGCCCAGACAGCCCTGTACCAGGAAGCAGTGGGAAGCGACACCTATAAACAGCAGCGCAATGCCCTGGCAATCGTGATACGGGATTATCTGGGCAGCTTCCAATGGCGCACGGTCAGCGAACTGGAGCGCGCCAGGAACGCTGCTTTCTATATTGCCTCCAACTGTACGTATGATAAAACCCTGTATGACCGGTTCGTTGCCGGTGAAAATACAAGCGGCGATCCGTCATTTACAGCCTATGGCTGTCTTGTGAACCACAAGGCGGTATGCGAAGGCATGTCGGTGGCGTATCAGCTTTTAGCCAGGGCAACCGGACTGAACAGTTTCTGCGCCCCGGATGATAATGACAAGGACCATATGTTTGTCTATGTACAGGCGGACGGGAACTGGTACAAGGTGGACCTGGCAGTGACCGGCCTTATGCCCCAGGCATTGGTAAAACGTTGCTTTACCAATACAGCCAATCAGGAAGTGGAACGGATCATGAAAACGTATTTCGATGAGGAAAATCCTCACAGGGAATATATGAACCTTGACAGCCTGGCGCCAGGGGCTGTGTATGAGCTTAAAAGCAGCAACCAGATGCGGGGATATCAATAGTATATCCATTATAGTGTATCAGAAAGGCAGTGATTTAGGATGTTTGATAATCTGACAAAAAGTGATATTGAAAAAATGCAGGAAGAGATAGAATACCGCAAGCTGGTGGTCCGGAAGGAAGCGCTGGAGGCGGTCAAGGAGGCCAGGGCCCATGGGGACCTAAGCGAGAACTTTGAGTACAAGGCTGCAAAGCAGGACAAGAACCGCAATGAAAGCCGTATCCGTTATCTGGAGAAGATGATAAAGACAGCCAGGATTATTTCCGATGAGTCCAAGGACAACGAAGTGGGGCTGGGAGACACGGTTGAAATATATATACCGGATGACGATGAGACAGAACGGTATAAGCTGGTGACAACCGTGCGGGGAAACTCCCTTCAGGGCCTGATCAGCATTGACTCGCCCCTGGGAAAGGCAATCCGCAGGCACAAGGTGGGGGACAGGGTACATGTGAAGGTGGATGACCGCTTTGGCTATGACGTGGAAATACGTTCCATTGATAAAAGCACGGGCGGGGAGGACGATAAACTGCGCAGCTTTTAACTGCGCAGTTTTATGATAAGAGTTAAGGTAATCTTAAGGAGAGACAATCATGGCTGCTGTAAACATGACAGAGGGAAATATAACAAATCATCTGGTCCGCTATTCGGTTCCGCTTATCCTGGGCAATCTGTTCCAGCTCACGTACAATGCAGTGGACTCCATCATAGCGGGCCGTTTCATAGGGAAGCAGGCCCTGGCAGCGGAAGGCACTGCCAGCCCGGTCATGAACATTGTCATCCTGGGCATTTCCGGCATCTGTATGGGAGCTTCCGTGCTGATGAGCGAATTCTATGGGGCAGGGCAGCATGATAAGCTGAAACGGGAAATGTCCACTACGGTCATATTCGGCTGTTATTTCTCGGTCATTGTTGCGATTCTTGGAGTGTTTTTCTCACGTCCACTTCTTGCCGTCCTGAATGTGCCGGATGAAATCCTTGGAATGGCCTCCACCTATCTGTCCATCATATTTTTAGGCGCGCCCTTTACTTACTTTTATAACGCTGTGTCGGCCGCGTTGAAAAGTGTGGGGGATTCCAAGACACCCCTTAAATTCCTCGCATTTTCTTCCATATTAAATGCGGTCCTGGATTTGATATTCATCGGCGGCCTGGGGTTTGGGATTGTGTGCTCTGCCGTCACCACCGTGATTGCGGAAGCAGCTTCTGCAATCCTGTGCATCATCTATGTATATAGGAAGATACCCATGCTGCAGCTCCGCAAGGGGGAATTCACCATGGACCGTCTGCTTCTCAAACAGACGTTGCGATACGGAAGCGTGACCGCTTTGCAGCAGTCCTGCCAGCCCATTGGAAAGCTGTTGATCCAGGGGGCCATTAATCCGCTGGGAGTGGATTTGATTGCCGCGTTTAACGCGGTAAACAGGATAGATGATTACGCATTCACTCCGGAGCAGAGTATTTCCCATGGAATAACAACTTTTGTGGCCCAGAACAGGGGAGCCGGGAAAACAGAACGTATCAGGAAAGGGTTTTCTCATGGGCTGCGGCTGGAATTCCTTTATTGGGTGTGTATCGGACTTATAATCACATTGTTCAAAAAGCCGTTGATGGGACTATTCGTCACTGCTGGCAATGAAGGGATTGTGAAGCTGGGCAGCAGTTATCTGGCTTTGATGGCGGTCTTTTACATATTCCCGGCATTTACTAATGGTATCCAGGGATTTTTCCGCGGAATGGGGAATATGAGCATAACGCTTCTGGGGACATTTGTCCAGACCGGCCTGCGGGTGGTGTTTGTATATCTTCTGGCGCCTGCTATTGGGATGCAGGGTGTGGCATATGCCTGCGCCATTGGATGGAGCGTAATGCTTTTGGTAGAGATTCCCTATTATTTCTGGTTCATGAGGGGGAAATAGGGGTAATTAGAGGAAAATTGGGAAGATTTGTAGAAAAAAGGCACGGAATAATGTACAATGGTGTTATATGCAATATAACGCTATTGTGCAGGGGGATACAAGATGGATACAGAGCAGGATGCCTATGTACCGGGGATGGAGCATGAAGGCATAACCGTATTTATGATGGGAACAGTCATGGTGGAGTACAACAGGAAGCCCATGCCGCTTATGGGGAATCCGCAGGGGAAGATGCTCCAGCTGTTCCTGATTCTTTTATACGCAGGGGATAAGGGCGTACTCAGGGAAGAACTATTAGACATGCTCTACGGCAATGGGGAGAATACGAATCCGTCCGGCAGCCTGAGGGCGGCGGTGTTCCGGCTGAGGAAGACCCTGGAGGGCTGTGGATTGCCGGAGCATGAATACATACGCACTGACAGCGGCATATACCGGTGGGACAGCGGAGGCGTACCTGTCTATATTGATGCAAAGGACTTTGAGTCAACAGCCCGCAAAGCGCTGAAACAAAAGGATGAATTCCTTTTAAAGAGGGCCTGCGGGTTATACCAGGGGGAATTCATGGCCCAGCTGGCAGGAGAGAAGTGGGTATCTGTCATCGGGGTCCGGTGCCAGGAACTGTATTTTGACTGTCTCAGGATGGCATATTATATCATGAAGGAGAACCGGGAATACACAGACCTGCTGGAGTTGTCCTCGGCCGCCTGTGAGCTTTATCCCTACGAAGAATGCCAGATCATGAAGATTGACTGTCTGATTGCCATGAAACGCTTCAAGGATGCAATGCAGGTATATGACCAGGCGGTGACCCAGTACTTTGAGGAACAGGGACTGCCTCCGTCTGAGAAGATGCTGGAACGGTTCAGGACCATGAGCGGCCAGATACGCTATACCTCTGATACGCTTAAGGACATAAGGGACAGCCTGCATGAGCGGGACCGGGTGAACGGCCCATACTATTGCTCCTATCCCGCGTTCATAGACTGCTACCGGCTCTTGGTCCGCATGTCGGAGAGGATTGATTTCACCAATGTGCTTCTGTGCTGCACCCTGCTGGACTCCAAAGGAAAGCCGCTGGATGCAGGAGGGGAACTCTTAAAGGCAGCATCCTCCAAGCTCCATGAAGCCATCGGCAAATCAATCAGGAAAGGGGATGTGTTCACCTGCTACAATCCCAGCCAGTACCTGGTGATGCTCAACGGCACCTCCCAGGAATACTGTCTCAGGATATACGAACGTATTGACAGGAACCTCCATCTGTGGGACGGAGGGAGAAGGGTGAAGCTGAACTATCAGGTAATGCCTGAAAGCCTGCTGTAACAGAAACTGAATATCAATAAGATACCTTAGGGCTGGCGCCATAACGCCCTTCCAGGTATTGCTTGCCATAGGCCTCATCGTTTCGCGGGATGAGGCCGTTTTCTTTTTTATACCATGAAAGGGGATAGAGCTGTGCATCCTCTCCCGTGGGGCGGGAGCAGAGCCATATCTCATCCCGTCTAAGAACGGCGGGCATCAGGATTGCAGTATTATGACTGGTAAATATAAGCTGCGAACCGTGAGGATTTTTCTCACAATTAGTATAAAGGCTGGTTATGTACCGGAGCAGATGGGGATGCAGTAAGGAATCCAGGTCATCCGCCACAACCAGATGTCCTTCCTTCAGGCTGAGGAGTATATCTGGCAGTATGGACAGAAGCTTTCTGGTGCCCTTTGATTCTTCGCTGCAGGGTAATTCATAACTGGCGGAAGCTGCCGGGGTATGGGTGATTAAAAGTTCCCTTCCATCTATTCCATCTCTCAGGATGGTCCTGTAACCGGTAATATCTAAATCCATGGCCTGCAGAGCAGAGCAGATTGCAGCCTGCATGTCCGGCTCATTGGGCAGCTGCGGGTACACCGGGCTGTCAGGAGACAGGAAATGGATGTCCCTGAACCAGGAAAATGCAGCCTGCACTGATTCACAGGCCATGGATCCGCAATCCAGGGAATGGAACAGAAGCGCAAGGAGAGGACGGTCCGGAGGAAGCTGTTCAATCTGAACCGCTGGCACGGTTTTCCCCAGATGAAAATCGGATTCCTTCCTATTAAAAAGAATACCTGCATCATCCTTGCCAAGGCGTCCATAGAAAAGGTTCTCTTCCTGGATGACTCCCCTCAGAAGATGAAGCTGATAGCGGAACAGGAATCCCTTATGACGGAACAGCACATCAAACTCAGTGGGAATGTGGGCACAATCCGGATCCATGCGGTATGAAAGATGCTGGGGTACGGATGGTATGGATGATGCGGATGCCGGGGCGGTAATAAGAGCGGACAGATACGAGAGTCCATAGAGGACCGTGGACTTCCCCCCGCTGTTTGGGCCATAGACGGAGATGACAGGAAGGAACTGTTCGCCATCCAGCGGATCCTTAATCAGGGATGCCTTATGCTCATTAATCGGACCGGGAATACAATCCAACAGGGTTTCCTCTTTGAATATCTTAAAATTCTTCAATGTAAGCTGAACCAGCATGGTATACCTCACTTTCTGAGAGAAAAAAACTCATAACAATCATTGGTAACATTGTACCATAGGAAGAGGGGGAAATGCAATAATGAACGAGAAAAAATCTCACGACAACAATTGCAGATATTATTTGACAATTTAAATCTGATGTACGTCCAAAAATGCAAAACCGGTTATAAAGTAAAATCTAAAATGGGGAAGAGGATTGAAATAGTAACAAAAAAGCTGTATGAAATAACGCCCCTTGTAACGCCGGGTTTGCTATGATTATTACAGAGGTTAGGAATGGGCAGAAATAATTTAAGAAAAATTTTAACTTTTCTTAATTTGTAACCCGTTTGTAACTGTCATTTGATATACTTGTTCCAGATAGTTGTAAATTATCCTAAGTTTGGAAAAGAAATATCATGAGAGGAGAATATGTATGGAAGGAAGAAAAAGGTCTAGGGCGCTGTCGCGGACAGTGTACAGCGTTCAGAAAAGACTTCTGGCGTTCGTGCTTGCAGCAGCCATGATCCTAACCAATGTGGGTGCGGATTTGAATACGGCCCTTGCAGCAACTTCGTCAGAATCCGTCACCTTCTCGATGAGCGGATCACAGCTTGTCAAAGCCATTGATGAAGCAATCGCCAATGGTAATGAAGTGACGGCAGAGGATCTCGATTTCACCAATGGAAAGATTGCTGAATTTGAGAAACTCTTCTTCGGGGAGGGGAAAATCTATGAGGCATTCCCTGATCCGGATGGCGGAAGTATGGACGCAGAACTAAGGGTGTTCGTACGGCTGCCGGAAGATGCTGATGACATGTATATGGTAACCGGCGATGAAGAGATTATCTTCTTATATGTGAATAACGGAGAAGATAGCATCAGCTGCACCACTGAAATCACAAGGATGGATGACGGTGTGGAAAAGGTCAAGAAGACCAAACGTGTTACTGTAAAGAGTTATGAGGCTGCTTATGGCGATGAGGAAGTGAATCTCATCTCCAAGCCAGTGGAAACACCTGCACCGTTACCTGAAGATACAAACAGGCCTGGCGCAGATGAAACAACGGCACCAGCAGAGACTGAGAGCCAGGTTGAGACCACGGCTCCATCTGTAGATGGGACCACGGCAGCACCGGACGATGCAACAGACGAAACCACAACAGCTCCGGATGAAACCACAGCTGCTGATGAGACGCAGGCAACCTTACCGGATGAGACAACAGCTGCTCCGGAGGAAAGCCAGACAGAAGAACCGGCGACAACGGAAGCTGCTGAGGAAAAAACTCAGGAAGCAACCGAGCCGGAGAAGACCGAAGCTCCTGAAACCGAAGCACCCGAAGCAGAAGCTCCTGAAGCCGAGGTAGGCGAACCTGTAGCATCCATCATCCGTCACAACGCACCATTGGTTGCTGACAATGAGAATGGGGACGCAGCCGGGACTAAGGAAGAAGCGGAAGCCAAGGAAGAAACAGAAGCTCCTGAACCTGAGAAAGAGGAAGCGCCAAAGGAGACTGAGGCTCCCACGAAGGAAGAGGCAACAACGGCTGAAGAGACTGATGCAACAGAGGCTCCGACCAAGGAGGAGTCAACAGAAGCAACAGATTCAACAGACCCGACAAAGCCGGCTCAGGATGCAACTGACGAAACCACTACTGCAGCTGATGGGGAAACCACCGTACCTGGTACGGATGAGACAACGGCAGCACCGGTGGAGAGCGGAAGCAGTTCTGCGGATGAAAGCGAAACTAAGGCGCCGGCACAGACGGTTCCGGATGTGGCTTCACCGTCAGAGGCTAAGCCGACCGAGGCACCTGCAAAAGATGATAATGTTTCTGCGGCAGGAACAAGTGATTTGGTTGGAATCGGTTATTGTTCCACTGCTAAGGTTTATGTGACTACCATCAACCAGCTGAAGGCTTTGGATGACTTTGAGGGATATAAGATTTCTTATGCCATCTACCCGGAAGCCAGCGCCCGCATCGTTGAAGGACCAAGAGGCGTTGAGGAAGGCCAGGCGTTAAGCTTTGGTGTTAAGAATCAGATTGGGTATGCGGTTGAGAGTGTGACTGCGAATGGAGAAATCCTCTCAGTTGATTCCATCACGGATAATGATGATGGTTCACAGACTGTCTGGTATTCTGTTCCTGAGATTTATGAGGAGCAGGAGGTTGAAGTCTATATGACGGAGACTGGGGAGCATCCGGAGTTTAGTGCAGAACTTCCGATGGAAGACGGAACTATAATTAGTCTGTATGCACCAGAAGGAGTATTGCCAGCAAATACAAAAGCAGTTGCAAGTGTTGTAACTGGTATTGAAGATGTAGTTAAGGAAAGTGTTGAAGCACAGGCGGCGGCTGAAGGGGAAACAAAGGAAGTAATTACTTCTTTGTCCTACAATATCGATTTGCTAGATGTGAGTGGTAATAAACTAGACGATGAAATTTGGAGTGGCGCTGTGCAGGTGACCTTTACAGGTGCTCCTATTGAGAAGAACAGTAAGGAAGCTGATTCAGTTGAGGTGCTATATGTTGCTACTACGAAAGAGGATGAACCTCAGGCGGATGTCAGCTCACATGACGTGATTTCAGTAGAAGCAGTGGCTGATGCGGTTGATGTATCCGGTGAACAAAGTATTAGTGAAATTGCATTTGAGGCTGAACATTTTTCTGTATATACAGTAACCTTTACAAATTCTTCCGGAAATAGTGAGAATATCATAAACTTTGTTCCTTTTAATGAGGCAACAGGCCGTGAGATATATCCTGATGGTTTAGATAAGAACAACTCTTATAAGTTGTCCTTTGGTATCGGTTGGGAGTCTACTTCAAAAAGTGTATCTGATATTTCTAAGGATATGGCGAAAGCTTTGGGAATAAATCAGACAGGATACAAGTTTGAAAAGGCTGTTTTAAGTACGAATGCTAATATAGAAGTTACACATATTGGATATACCAGAGAATATAAAAAAGGGTGGAAATACAATTTTGTGTACAGTTCTAATGGTGGTAGTACATGGAATGATTTAAAATCAGGAACCACTGTTAAGATGTTGTTCTCTGAGGAGAAATTAACGGTGACTTTTAATGCGAATAACGGGAGTGGTGAGGCTCCGGCCGCATTGAAAGTGAGTCCGGATTCTTCAATTGTTTTACCCGGGCAGGGGAGTTTGATGAAGAATCAATATCGATTCTTAGGATGGTCATTATCGAGTGATTCCAGCAAAATTGAATCTGGTGTGGATGGCGTTAATAAATTAGCACCGGAAGTTATAAAGCCAGGAGAATATTTTGGTGTTGGTAAAGATAATGTTACTCTTTATGCTGTGTGGGCACAGGATTCAGGAAGTAAATATTCAAAATTTAAGATTGCGGTATTTACAGATGGAACTGTGTATGCTGAACCATCAATACATTCTGGTGAACATATTACGGTATATGATTCATCCCCGGATTCTGTGAACATACTTAAATATATTAGATATGCACATACTACAACAGGAATTGATGATGTAAGCAACAATTTAACAAACAATTTTTATCAATTAGTAGAGCAACAGAATAACAAGTACCGTTGGTGGGATTCTGAAACTCAGTATATTGAATGGTATGTTATTAAAGATCAAAGAGGAACTGGGACGGATAATACATGGCATATAGATGGTGCATTGCGTAATTATGAAAGTGTATACTTGACGTATGATAGAAATGGTGCCCAAGGCAAGGAACCCGATAGCCAGCAGGAAATAGTAGGTGGTAGCGTTTTTGTTCAAGGTCAAAATACAATGTATCGTTCAGGCTATGAGTTTGTTGGTTGGAATACCGAGAGGGATGGTAGTGGTATTTCTTATTCCCCAGGTAATCGTATAAAACTTACTAGCAATATGATATTATACGCTCAATGGAACCCTAAAAACAGTGTTGAAATTAAATATGCTGTGGTTGGTATCATAGGAAGTGGAACGGTTGGACCACAAAATGAATGGCTAAATCCAGACATTGGCGTATCTAATGGTTCTACAGCAAAGGCGAATTACGGATACAGATTTGTAGGATGGTATAGTGATAAGAGCTGTGAGGAAAAGTATAAATTATCCTCCGATTTGCTTTATAAACCTATACGTCCTGAAAATGGATGGAAAAATGGAACGACATTCTATGCCAAATTTGAAAAGGATCTCAGCCAGTGGGTGACTATAACTTTTGATAAAGGATTACATGGAGAACTTGAAGGAGTATTAACTCAAGAAGTTCTAAAGGGAACCGATTTCAGTGAGATTAGAGTGCCAACTATCAAGGCGGCTTTCGGATACCAGGTGGCGGAACAGCCATGGAGCCCGGAGCTGCCGGGTGGGACAACGGCCATAACCAGTAATGCGACCTATACGGCACAGTATGAGGAGAATGCGGAAGACTGGGCAACGGTGACCTTCTTGGCAGGGGAACATGGAAGCCTGGAGGGAAGCGTGAGCCAGAAGGTGCTGAAGGGCACGGAGTTCAGTGCCATCGAGGTACCGGCCATCAAGGCGGCCTTCGGATACAAGGTGGCGGAACAGCCATGGAGCCCGGAGCTGCCGGGTGGAACAACGGCCATAACCAGTAATGCGACCTATACGGCACAGTATGGGGAGAATGCGGAGGACTGGGCAACGGTGACCTTCTTGGCAG
>SKEY01000067.1_pt1 | contig 165228 bp, 139 predicted proteins | sample 4843871 | NCBI WGS metagenome assembly SKEY01 (sample SAMN11008797, study PRJNA524170) | human gut metagenome | biome: Human fecal sample; material: Feces; isolation source: fecal sample from pouch patient p36 | host: Homo sapiens | place: Israel: Tel-Aviv | collected 2016-12-04
TGTCTTTTTGCCGTACCATAAATAGCAAGAAATCCTTCTGATTACAACTGGATTGCGACTACAGGAACGTGACTAATGCTTTATTTCCGTGAAAGTTTCCTACTTTATCACTAACTAAATGACATTGGGTTCTGAATAGTTACACAAATTGAAATATTGACGGTTACAGAATTGTGCAGCTATCATAATGCAGCACAATTCGTCCCATTTATTCTAAGTGTAACATTTGAAGTAAAGTAGTGCAAATTATTTTTAAAACATCTTTTCAAATGATAAAATATATGCTAACATAAAATGTAGTTTTCAAAACTACATAAAATAGTAAAGATTAATATAAGAGGTATATAGATATGAGCTATAAAATAGTTGTAGATAGTTGCTGTGAATTACCGGAAGAATTAAAACATGATCCCAGATACGAGATTGTTCCGTTGACGCTGATCGTGGGAGATTCCTATGAGCGATTGGATGATGATGGATTTGATCAGAAGGAATTCCTACGGGCAGTAGCAGAGTGCCCTGTCAGCCCCAGGTCAGCATGTCCTTCACCGGAGAAATATATGGAAGCATACCGCACAGATGCAGACCATGTGTATGTAGTGACACTTTCCTCCAAGCTCAGTGGAAGCTATAACAGCGCAGTATTAGGTAAGAACCTTTATCATGAGACATATGGTGAGAAGCAGATTTATGTAGTAGATTCCCGTTCTGCCTCCTGCGGTGAGACACAGATTGCCATGCAGATTGCCAGATGGGAAGACGAAGGCATGGGATACGAAGAGATTACAGAGAAGATAGAGAAGTTCACAGACGGGATGCATACCTATTTTGTATTGGATAATCTGGATACACTGCGTAAGAATGGCAGACTTTCAGGTGTCAAGGCACTGGTTGCCTCTACATTAAGCATTAAGCCTGTTATGGCAGGAGACCAGGGAAGTATCGTACAGCTGGGACAGTCGGTAGGTATCAAGAAAGCACTGGCTAAAATGGTGGATTATGTAGTCAGGGATGTGGTTGATGCGGAGAAGAAATGCCTGATGATCACACATTGCAATAATCCGGAAAGAGCCAATAGTGTGAAAGAACAGATTCTGTCAAAGGTGAAGTTTAAAGACGTACTGATCATGGACACAGCAGGAATCAGCAGCATGTACGCGAATGATGGTGGTGTGATCGTAACCGCATAGAATAGACATAAAAAAGGGAAACGTCAGGGTGGCGTTTCCCTTAAATTTTTGCCCATGTGGTTACTTTGCATGAACCTGAATAGTTAATCCATGTCGTTGACTTCTTCACGTAAAAATTTTAATTCTGAATAGCGAAATGGTGAATAGTGAAATTCACGATAATCCTGCATCATAACTGTAATGGGAGTCAGCATGGAGATAAATCGCATGTTGACAATTACTTTTTTATTGATACGACAGAATTCTTTATAAGGCTCTGTCAGCAGCTGAACCTGTCCGGCATCTTCTGTCACGGCTACGAAAGTACCATCTTTCATATAGAGGGCATTTCCGTCTTCTCTGGGTGTATAATACATAATATCCCGCACCGGAATATAATGTTCGTATCCATCAGTAAGATGCACGGATATCGTTTCAATATGCCCCTGTACATGGGCATCACCCAAAGCCAGAAGCTCTGGCAGAGGACCAGGAAGATATGGCTTCTTCTGATGGATGACATTTGGTGGAAGGTCAGGCAGCTGCGTATAGTCTATTTTGGATGAATACAGTACGATAGGTGCTGTAAACCCCATTTCTGTAATGGTAGCAACGATTTCTGCTGTCAAAGCAGGACTTTCGGACATGTCCATAAATATCATGTCGTACATGAGCGGGTGGAACAGAAAATGTTCCCTGTCGCCATAGGAATCCACATACAACAGATTAGGGGTTCCCATACGCTTATCGGATTCTCTTGAAAGCAGACGTTCCAGATGCTTTCGATCCGCAATATTATCATCGCAGATAGCGATATGCATGGTGTCAATCCCTCCTTAAAAAAATTCGAAATGAAACGGTGAATAGTAAAGAGCTGCAACTGCGGCAATCTGCACAAGAAGAATAAAAGGCATCCCGTATACGAAATACCAGTGCCTTGTCTTGTGATGGAAGAAATACATACCAATTATGGAACCGAGGCTTCCGCCAATCAGTGCAACAATAAAAAGCGTAGACTCTGGAATTCTCCAGAGCCTTTTTACCGCACGCCTTTTATCAATGCCCATGACTGCGAAACCGATCAGATTCATAATAACCAGATAGCCTGTAATGATACTGATTACAATCATAGTGTTATTCCTTATTTATTATTGTTCTTAACTTCCTGCATCTTCATAGCACGAACCTTCAGAGACAGACCAAATAGGTTAATGAAGCCTTCTGCATCATGATGGTCATACAGATCACCTGTTGTGAAGGAAGCAAGGCTTTCATTGTAGAGAGAGTAAGGACTTGTCTCACCGGCTTTGATGATATTGCCCTTGTAGAGCTTGAACTTAACTTCACCGGTTACATATTCCTGTGTCTTTTCCATGAATGCCTGCAGGGCTTCACGCTTCGGTGTGAACCATTTGCCTTCGTATACAACATTTGCAAATTCGTTGCTTAATTCTTTCTTCAGGCTGTATGTATCACGGTCAAGAACCAGTTCTTCCAGCTGCTGATGAGCTTCCATCAGGATAGTTCCGCCAGGTGTCTCATATACACCACGGGACTTCATGCCTACAACACGGTTCTCTACGATATCTACGATACCAACACCATGCTTGCCGCCTAGTCTGTTTAACTCTCTGATGATGTCAGATACTTTCATTTTCTGACCGTTTACAGAAGTAGGAACACCTTTTTCAAAAGTCATGGTTACATACTCGCCCTTCTCAGGAGCTTTCTCAGGAGTTGTACCAAGAACAAGAAGATGATCATAGTTAGGCTCGTTGGAAGGATCTTCCAGCTCAAGACCTTCATGGCTGATGTGCCAGATGTTACGGTCACGGCTGTAAGAAGAATCTGTAGAGAAAGGAAGGTGGATGCCATGAGCCTTGCAGTATTCGATCTCAGATTCACGGGAATCCATTTTCCACTTGTCATTTCTCCAGGGAGCGATGATCTTGATATCAGGAGCCAGAGCTTTGATACCCAGCTCGAAACGGATCTGGTCATTACCCTTACCTGTAGCACCATGACAGATTGCTACAGCGCCTTCTTTTCTGGCAATCTCTACTAATTTCTTGGCAATCAGAGGTCTTGCCATGGAAGTACCTAATAAATATTTATTCTCATATACAGCGTGAGCCTGTACACATGGAACGATATAATCGTCGCAGAATTCATCTACCACATTCTCAATGTAGAGCTTCTCAGCACCGCATGCCTTGGCTCTTGCATCCAGACCATCCAGCTCTTCGCCCTGACCACAGTCAACGCAGACGCAGACTACATCATAATCGTAGTTCTCCTTTAACCAGGGAATAATAGCTGTGGTATCCAGTCCGCCGGAATAAGCTAATACAACTTTTTCTTTCATAATGATATCTCCTTTGTTCGTGATATGTTTTCACATTGATGTCTATGCCTGTATGCATATTGTTCATGGAAATAATATACAACATATAATGAAATAAATCAAGTGAAATATTATGCATAAACTATTGACAAATTCTATAAAAAGTGTAAAATAATCAAATGCAACTGCATAATATACATAATAAAATGTATAAAAATACAAACAATACAAAAAAATCATGAAAAAAATTGTACGAATAAATATTCACTAAAATATGGTAAAAATGTTGTATTTCATCAGGGATTCAGTTAAGATAAAAGATAGGCTCGAAATGCCTTTTAATATGTAGAAAGATTGGTGTAATGAAATGGTACGGTTGATGACGATTGAGGATTATGAAGAGGTACATGCTCTGTGGATGAAGATCAAAGGCTTTGCAATCAGAAGTATTGATGATTCCAGAGAAGGTGTGGAGCGTTTCCTTCGCCGTAATCCTACTACCAGCGTAGTAGCAGTGGAAGATGGCAGGATTGTAGGTGCGATTCTGTGTGGACATGATGGCAGACAGGGATGCCTCTATCATGTATGTGTAGACCCTGCTTACCGAAGACGCGGTATTGGCAAGACAATGGTTGTCTTCTGTATGGAAGCGTTGAGAAAAGAACAGATCAATAAGGTCTATCTCATTGCCTTTACACAGAATGATGAAGGCAACGCCTTCTGGCATCATGTGGGATGGGTAGAACGTGAAGACAGAAATTATTATGATTTTATATTAAATAAGGAAAACATTATTGCATTTAACCAGTAATCAGAACAAAGGAGGTCATGCAGATGAAAGTTATTGATGGCGGTGTTACCGCAGCAAAAGGATTTGAGGCAGCAGGTGCAGAGGCTGCAATTAAGTATCAGAACAGAAAAGATATGGCAATGGTATACAGTAAGGTGCCTTGCAAGGCAGCAGGTACTTTTACTACGAATGTGGTAAAGGCTGCTCCTGTATTATGGGATAGAGATATTGTGGCAAACAGTGAATATGCACAGGCAGTTGTAGTAAATGCAGGAATTGCCAATGCGTGTACAGGCAAGCAGGGACTGGACTACTGCCGCAGGGAAGCAGAAGTGACAGGCAGGCTTCTTGGGATTCCCGCAGAAGCAGTACTGGTTGGTTCCACAGGTGTCATCGGCATGCAGCTTCCCATGGATCGTATTGAGGCAGGTATTGCCAAGCTCGTAGAAGCCAAGTCAGATACACTGGAGGCAGGACATACAGCAGCATGCTCCATTATGACAACAGATACGATTTCCAAGGAGATCGCAGTGTCTTTTGAACTGGATGGCAAAGAAATTACGGTAGGTGGTATGAGCAAGGGCTCCGGTATGATTCATCCCAATATGTGTACCATGCTTGCATATATCACCACAGATATGGCAATCTCCAAAGAACTCCTTCAGGAAGCGCTCAGTACAAGTGTAGTAGATACCTTTAACATGATTACGGTAGATGGCGATACTTCCACCAATGATACCTGCCTTGTTATGGCGAATGGCATGGCTGGCAATACAGAAGTTACCCAGAAGGGTGAAGCATATGACAAGTTCTTTGAAGCACTGAACTATGTATGTACCTATCTGGCTAAGAAGATGGCTGGCGACGGAGAAGGCGCTACGAAGCTTTTTGAAGCAAAGGTTGTGAATGCCAGGTCCAAGGAAGATGCAAGGACTCTTTCAAGAGCAATTGTCGGCTCCAACTTATCCAAAGCTGCTATTTATGGCTGTGATGCGAACTTTGGACGTTTTCTGTGTGCAATGGGTTATTCAGGAGCACAGTTCGATCAGAATGATGTTGAACTTTTCTTTGAAAGTGAAAATGGCAGATTACAGGTATTTGACCACGGTACACCAATTGTATTTGATGAAGAAAAGGCATTACAGATCATGAAAGCTGATGCAGTAACAGTATACGTTGACATGCATGAGGGAGAAGCAGAGGCGACAGCCTGGGGCTGTGACCTGACTTATGATTATGTCAAGATTAACGCAGATTACCGCTCTTAAATTCGTAATTATTCAGATATTGGAAAGGTATGGGTAATATAATGGAAAAGAACATGGAAGAGATTTTATCAAAAGCAGAAGTCCTGATAGAGGCACTGCCTTACATCCAGCGTTTTAATAGAAAGATCATTGTTGTAAAGTACGGCGGAAGCGCCATGAGCAGTGAAGAATTGCAGAAGAATGTCATTAAGGATGTGACACTTCTGAAATTAGTAGGTTTCAAGCCGATTATCGTGCATGGTGGCGGTAAGGAGATCAGCCGCTGGGTAGGCAAGGTAGGCAAGGAAGCCAAGTTCGTCAATGGTCTTCGTGTTACAGATGCAGAGACCATGGAAATCGCAGAAATGGTCTTGAATAAAGTAAATAAAGGGCTTGTATCCATGGTACAGGAGCTGGGGGTCAAGGCTGTAGGTATCAGTGGTAAGGACGGCGGTTTATTAAAGGTAGATAAGAAGTACTCCAACGGAGAAGATATCGGTTTTGTAGGTGATATCAAGGACGTAGACCCCAAGATTCTCTATGATCTGCTGGAGAGAGATTTCCTGCCTATCGTAGCGCCTATCGGTATGGATGATAATTTCCAGACCTACAATATCAATGCAGATGATGCAGCATGCGCCATTGCAAAAGCCGTAGGAGCTGAAAAGCTGGCATTCCTGACAGATATTGAAGGGCTGTATAAGGACATCAATGATAAGTCTTCCTTCATTTCCAGACTGTCTGCTTCTGAGGCGGATCAGCTGATCAGTGATGGATTTATCGGTGGCGGTATGCTTCCAAAGCTTGCAAACTGCACTTCAGCAATCAAGAATGGTGTTAATCGTGTACATATCCTGGATGGCCGTATTCCTCATTGCCTTTTACTGGAGATCTTTACCCAGAAAGGTATCGGAACAGCTATCGTTAAGGATGATGAAGTGGATAAGATTCTGTAGGAAGGAGAACAGCTGCCATGAATATGAAAGAATATATCGACGAGGCGGAGAAAGATCTGCTTCATACTTATAACCGTTATCAGATTGTATGGGATAAGGGGGATGGTGTGCATCTCTATGACCTGGATGGCAGAGAATATCTGGATTTCGTATCCGGTATTGCTGTTTTTGCACTGGGCTATAACAACAAAGCATATAATGATGCTCTGAAAGCACAGATTGATAAGGTCATTCATACATCTAACTATTATTACAATGTACCTGCGATCGAAGCTGCAAGAAAGATCAAGAAGATATCAGGTATGGACAGAGTATTCTTTACCAACAGTGGTACAGAAGCAATCGAAGGAGCGATTAAGGCTGCAAGAAAATATGCATACCTCAAGGATGGCACAACAGATCATGAGATCATTGCCATGAATCATTCCTTCCACGGCAGAACTATGGGAGCCCTTGCGGTTACAGGCAATCCTCATTACAGAGAGGCTTTTGAGCCACTGATCGGCAATATCAAGTTCGCAGAGTTGAACGATTTTGACAGTGTAATGGCACAGGTAACAGATAAGACCTGCGCGATCATATTCGAGACTGTTCAGGGAGAAGGCGGCATTTACCCTGCTACAGAAGAATTTATGTCCAAGGTAAAGGCACTTTGTGAAGAAAAAGACATTCTCCTGATTCTGGATGAGATTCAGTGCGGTATGGGAAGAACCGGCTATATGTATGCATGGCAGCGTTATGGTATCAAGCCGGATATCATGACAAGTGCCAAGGCTTTGGGCTGTGGTGTTCCTGTGGGCGCCTTTATGATGACAGAGAAGGTGGCACAGAACTCTCTTACAAGTGGAGATCACGGAAGTACTTATGGTGGCAACCCGCTTGCCTGTGCAGCCGTATCCAAGGTAATTGACCTTTTTGAAGAAGAGAATATTCTGGATAATGTAAAAGAAGTCGGTGAATATCTGGCTGGTAAATTGGATGAACTTGTGTTAAAATATGATTTCGTGAAAGAACACAGAGGTCTTGGTCTGTTGCAGGGACTGGAATGTGATAAGCCGGTAGCAGGAATTATCAACAAGGCATTAGACAAAGGACTTCTCTTAATTAATGCAGGCACACATGTAATCCGATTTATCCCGGCACTTACAGTTTCCAAAGAAAATGTAGATGAAATGATAACAATTCTGGATGCATGTCTGGCTGAAGCTGAATAAAAGCCCCTGCTAAGTGGGCAATAGCGACATGGAGAATGCACATGAATTTAAGAAAAAGATGGATTTCAGTACTGGCAGTGATTCTGGTACTGGTTGCAATGATTGCAGGTATTACATTATTGACACCGGTTTCTGACGGGATGAATCTTCTGGATTGGCATAAGGAGACCATTCACCTGTGGTATACGGATGATTCCCTTACGGATTATCTCAATAACAAGGCATTGGATTTCTATAATGCCACAGATGTCAGAGTGGAGACGAAGCTTGTATCAGGACTGGAATATCTAGAAGCAATCAATCAGGCGAGCCTTTCAGATGAAGAGACGCCCCCGGATGTGTATATTCTCAGTAATGATTCGCTGGAAAAGGCATATTTGGCTGGTCTTGCCACACCAATTAACAATACAAAGATACTGGAAGACAGTACTTTGTTTAGCCAGGTAGCCAGAAATGCAGTGAGCTATCATGGTAACTATGTAGGTTATCCGTTGTATTTTGAAACAAGTGCACTTTTATATAATAAGACCTATCTGAACCAGATTGCGGCAGAGGCTGGACTTGAGAATGCAGATTCCCTGATTCCTTCCTCCATAGCGGATATACTGACCATAGCAGACCAGTATTCCACACCGGAGAATGTAGAGTATTTCTTCAGATGGGATGTATCAGATATCTTTTATAATTATTTCTTTATCGGTAACTATATTTCTGTTGGTGGAGATGCAGGAGACGATAAGAGTCATATTGATATTTATAATACGCAGTCTATCGCCAGCCTAAAGGTATATCAGGAGATGAACCAGTTCTTCTCCATTGATACCAAGGAATCCAGCTATGATTCCGTTATCCAGGAATTTCTGGAGGGTAAGACGATATACACAATTGCTACAAGTGATTGCCTGAAACGTCTGGAAGAGGCTTCCGAAAAAGGGGAATTCGATTATGAATATGGAATTGCCAAGCTTCCGGATATCAATCAGGATATGATTACCAAAGGCATGTCTGTTACCAATGCATTGGTTATCAATGGGTATTCCGGGCAGAAGGACATTGCCAATCAGTTCGTGGAATTCCTGTCTGAACAGGGCAGTGAGGATCTGTATGAAATGACAGGCAAGCTCCCCGCCAGACTACAGACTTCTTATGAAGATGACAGACAGCTGGCATTTGTGCAGAATTATATTGATTCAGTGCCTATCCCCAAGCTGACGGAGACCAGTAATTTCTGGGTAGAATTGGAGATCTGCTTTGCCAAGGTATGGGATGGAGCTGATGCCAATACAGAACTGAAGAGTCTTTCAGAGCAGATTAAGACCCAGGCAGCCGGAGAAACCTATACAGAAGAAGTATTAGAAGATCCTCAGGTAGAACTTCTGCCGGATACCGGTTATGAAGAAAGCAGCGAATAAAAAATGATATTTTATCCAATCATATGAGTAAACGAAAAAGGAGAAGTTACTGATATGATTGGATTTTTTATTGCGATGCTTTCCGGTGCATTGATGAGTGTACAGGGAGTCTTTAATACCAAACTGACGGAGAGTACAAGTCTGTGGGTTGCCAACGCATTTGTACAGTTCACGGCTTTTTTACTATGCATTGCCGCATGGCTCGTTACAGACAGAAGCTCCATGCGTTCCCTGTTCAATGTAGAACCGAAATATTTTCTGCTGGGAGGAGTTATGGGGGCATTCATAACCCTGACAGTCATTAAGAGCATGGATTCATTAGGCCCTGCCAAGGCAGTTATGCTGATTGTAATTGCCCAGCTCATCGTTGCTTACCTGATTGAGCTGTTTGGGTTGTTTGGGGTAGAGAAGCAGCCCTTTGTCTGGAGAAAGGCAATCGGAGCGCTTGTGGCAATCGCAGGCTTTGTTGTATTCAAATGGGATTGATCAACAGCGTGAAATGTAAAAAATAGTACTTGTATTAGGCTGGTAATTATCATAGAATAAATTATATATGCATAGAGGGGCCTTTATCATGGAGAAAGAGGTTAAGAGCATGATAAAGCTATCATATACGGAATTAAGTATAAAATTGAAAAAAAGAGCTGCAGCAATTGCAGCAATAATGTGCGTGGTAACGACTGCAAGTGGATGCGGGAGCTACAATGCAGAGCTTACCTGGGAGATAGAAGAATCCACGGTCAGTGAAGAAGCAGACATTGATTCCACAAAGACGCCTGAAGAAGCAGACATGATCTGTGTATATGTAGGCGGAGCAGTCAGCGACAGTGGCGTGTATCTGCTGCCGCAGGGCAGCAGGCTTTATGAGGCAATCGAAGCGGCCGGGGGAATGACGGAAGGTGCAGACCCCTATTATCTGAATCAGGCGAAGGTTCTTGAGGATGCAGAGCAGATCATTGTACTGACAACACAGGAAGTACAGGAGAGGAAGGAACAGATACGCCAGCAGGCAGAAGAAGCAGGACTGGTCAATATCAATACCGCAGATGTGTCACAGCTGATGCAGCTGAATGGAATCGGGCAGTCCAGGGCAGAGGCAATCGTTGCTTATCGCGAGCAGTGTGGACGATTTACACAGATAGAAGACATACAGCAGGTAACAGGTATTAAAGCCGGCCTGTATGAGAAAATCAAGGATAAAATAACAGTCGGTTAGATTCCGAAGAGGGAGCAGGGACATGGGTAAGAAAGTCTTGGTAGTGGATGATGAGAAGTTAATCGTAAAGGGGGTCCGTTTCAGCCTGGAACAGGATGATATGGAAGTGGATTGTGCCTATGATGGAGAAGAGGCACTGGATAAAATAAAAAATAACAAGTATGATTTAATCCTGCTTGATATCATGCTTCCCAAATTAACCGGATTGGAAGTATGTCAGCAGGTAAGAGAGTTCTCGGATGTGCCTATTGTCATGCTGACAGCAAAAGGCGATGATATGGATAAGATTCTGGGTCTGGAATACGGTGCAGATGACTATATTACGAAGCCTTTTAATATTCTGGAGGTAAAGGCACGTATCAAGGCAATCATGCGCAGAACCTCCGGTAAGTCAGAACATACGAAGAAAGAACAGCAGCAGGTGGTAGAGACAGGCGATCTGAAGCTTGATTGTGAGGGTAAGAGACTCTATATCTGCGGTAAGGAGATCAATCTGACTACGAAGGAATTTGACGTTCTGGAGCTTCTTGTACTGAACCCCAATAAGGTGTACAGCAGAGAGAATCTGTTGAAGCTCGTATGGGGAGCAGATTATCCGGGGGATGTACGTACAGTGGATGTGCATATCAGAAGATTGCGTGAGAAGATTGAAGCCAATCCAAGTGAACCAAAGTATGTACATACGAAGTGGGGCATCGGCTATTACTACAAAAATTAAAGTAACTATTCTGAATAGTTACGAGAATTCATAGGGCTCGAAGAAAGGCATGGATATACAAGTGTCGAAGATTTGGAACAAAATCAGAGAAAATAAAGTATTCAGGAGTCTGCGATTCAGAATCTTTCTAATCATTCTTATTGCGGGCAGCATTCCAGGAATTATCATGTATCTGGGAATACGGGAACGATATATGGCAAATGCCGTCAATACCAGAGTGAATGAAGTACAGACGCAGGTTAAGATCATTGCGGATCATCTGCTGACTTATAATTACCTGTTGGACAGTAGTAATGAAGTAGTGAATGCAGAGCTGGCGCAGTTGTCTAATCTATATGACGGACGCGTGCTAATTGTAGATGGTAATTTCAAGATCATAAAAGATACTTACGGAATCAGTGAAGGGAAGCTGCTGATCAGTGAAGATATTATCCGCTGCTTCAAAGGAGAAGGCAGTTCTTCTCATATGGCGGGCAATAACTACATTGAGATCGTAGTCCCTATTGAAGAGAAGCAATCCGGTACAAGTCCGGTAAAAAGTAATGTATTAAGTAATAATACATCTAAAATAACGGGTATTATGATTACGAGTGTGTCAACAGATTCAATTGTTACCAGCTATGAGTATCTTCAGAGCCGGGCATATATTATAGAGATTCTGGTAGTGGTATTGATGTTTGGCATTGCCTTTTTCCTGAGCAGATATGTACTGAAACCATTTGAAAAGATAACAGAATCTATCAATGAGGTAAAGAACGGATTTACGGATGAAGAGATCCATGTAACAGAATATATCGAGACAGAGCATATTGGTGACGCTTTTAATCAGATGCTTGGAAGAATGAAGGTACTGGATGATTCCAGACAGGAATTCGTTTCCAATGTGTCCCATGAGCTAAAGACTCCTCTGGCATCCATGAAGGTGCTGGCGGATTCCCTGCTTGCACAGGAGGATGTACCCGCAGAGCTGTATCGTGAATTTATGACGGATATTGCGGATGAGATAGATCGTGAAAATAAGATCATTACGGATCTTCTGGCACTGGTGAAGATGACCAGGACTTCAGCAGATATGAATGTAGAGCCTATGGATATCAATGCTTTACTGGAATTGTTGCTGAAGCGGCTGGGACCTATTGCAGCTAGGGCGAATGTGAAGCTTGTATTTGAGAGCAGACGCAAGGTCAATGCAGAGGTGGATGAGGTGAAGCTTACCCTGGCATTATCCAATCTTGTGGAAAATGCAATCAAATACAACGTAGATGGTGGATGGGTGAAGGTTATTCTGGATGCAGATCATCAATACTTTACCGTAGAGGTGTCAGATTCAGGAATTGGCATTCCGCAGGAATCCATAGAGCATATTTATGAGCGCTTTTACAGGGTAGATAAATCACATTCCCGTGAAATAGGAGGAACCGGACTTGGACTTGCTATTACCAGGAGTGCCATTCTCATGCATAGAGGTTCTGTTAATGTAACAAGTGAGGAAGGTGTAGGGACTACTTTTACAGTGAAGCTTCCATTATCCTACATTGCTCCCGTATAAAACAGGAAAGGCACAGAGCGTATGAATACAAGAAAGAATATGATATGGCTGCTTATCATTGCGGTATGTATCATATGTTTGGGTGGGTGTGCGAAGAAAGAGCAGGAAGGCACTCCGGTAGAGATATCTTACCTGAACAAGAGTGAGACTAAGATTGTAACAGAACAGCATTATCTGGAAGGAACCACAACCAAGGAAATGATAGTTGAGGTTCTGACTTTATTGTGCTCGGTTCCTGAGAATAAAGAGTTAAAGGCGACTCTGTCCGGTGGAATTAATATCATCAATTATTCACTGGATGGAGGGCAGGTTACAGTCTCCTTAGGAGAAAAATACAAAGAATTGTCCAAAACGACAGAAGTTTTGACCAGAGCAGCGGTGGTGCGCAGTCTCACACAGATACCGGATGTTGGGTATGTGATGATTACAATAGCCGGAGAGCCGCTTATGGATATGGCGGGTAACCCGCTTGGAATCATGACAGCAGATATGTTCGTTGATAACGAGGGCGAGCAGATGAATTCCTATGAAAAGGTAACGATTCGCCTGTATTTTGCTAATGAGACCGGAGATGGGCTGATTCCAATTAACAGGGAGCTGGTGCATAACATTGATGTGTCCAATATTTCCATGGAGAAGCTTGTTGTGGAACAGCTGATTGCAGGACCTGCCAATGATGAATCCTATCCGACAATTAATCCGGACACGAAGCTTCTTGGTGTGACGGTAAAAGATGGAATATGTTATGTCAACCTGGACAGTACATTCCTTACGCCTGTAAATCAGGTAACCAGTGACGTCACGATATATTCGATCACAAATTCACTGGTAGAATTAAGTAATATCAATAAAGTGCAGATATCCATAGATGGTAAGAAGAATGTAAAGTTCCGTGATAAATATAATCTGACCACAATCTTTGAAAGAAATCTGCAATTATTACAATGATACCACGTAGTGCGGAACAAACCGTTGGTATCATAATTATATAGAAAAGGAAGAATAAATGAGAAGACCACTATGCTTAGTATGTATGGCATTTGTGGCCGCTGTTTTTATCATGCTTCACATACAGCCGATGCAGGGGCATGCCTTATCTGAGGAACAGGAAGGACAGGTTGTGACCAGACAGGGCATTGTTACGGCAAAGGAATATAAAGATGGTAATCTGATTCTATATCTTGAGGACAAGGACAAAGAGGGATTTCTGTGTTACATGTCAGATGTAACAGAACCGAAGCTTGGCAGTGTGATAACAGTCCAGGGGAAAGCAATGAATTTCAGACAGGGCAGAAATCCAGGCGGCTTTGACCAGAGAGAATACTATAGAGTGCAGAGGGTATATTATCAGATGAAAAATGGGAGACTCCTGACACAAAGCGGGCAATACAGCTTCTATCGGGAGTCTCTTTATCGTCTGCGCAGACAATTGGAGAGAATATTGGAACAGTGCATGGAGGAACAGGATGCAGCTGTTATGAAAGCAGTTCTACTGGGGAATAAGCAGGAGCTGGATACCGAAAAGAAGCAGCTCTATCAGAAAAGCGGGATTGCACATGTGCTGGCTATATCAGGGGTACATATTACGATTCTTGGCATGGGATTGTATGAAGCCTTGCGAAGATTGCGGATACCGGGCTGGCTGTGTTCAGTCGTTGCAATCATTCTGATGCTGTTGTATGGAGATATGGTTGGAATGAGTACTTCTGCGTATCGTGCCATCTTCATGTTTGCATTGAAGATGGGGGCGCAGCTTCTGCATAGAACTTATGACATGCTGACAGCTTTGGCACTTGCGGCAGCAGGCGTATTGCTGGAACAGCCATTATACCTGTATCATGCAGGATTTCTACTGTCTTTTGGGGCAATTCTTGGAATCGGCTGTATGCTGGATGTGATAAAAACAGACATGACACAGATGTCATTTAAAGGAATGGGAGATAAAGCATGGATATATAAGAGATTAACAAAGATACGTGAGGGGTTAGCAGGTGGATTCGCTGTTTTTACAGTACATTTTCCTATCATGCTGTGGTTTTATTATGAGTTCCCAATCTATTCATTTCTGCTGAATCTGTTGATTATTCCTGCAATGGGAATAGTCATGATTTTGGGGCTGGTTTGTATAGGCTTCGGTGCTTTCTCCTGGGGATTCATGCGTGGAATCTCCTATCTGGCGGCGCAGGGCTGCCATTTGATATTGCAGGGGTTTGATCTGCTGTGTGAAGGATCGTTGAAGTTACCCGGCTCGACTTGGATCGTAGGAAGACCAACCGTGTGGAGAATTGTGTTTTTTTATATTATTATGATATTGCTGTATGTGATTCACCAGTATCTGAAGAAAGAGAGAACACAGGTCATGCCATACTGGTTAAAAATGACCTGGATTCTTGCAGCGGTTATAATGCTGACGCATAGAACCTATGGGAAGCTGGAAATAACCGTGATGGATGTAGGACAGGGGGATGGCATCTGGATTGAGACGGATAAGGGAGAACATTATCTGATTGACGGTGGTTCCACTTCGGAGAGTAAGCTTGCCCGGTACACCCTGGTCCCATTTCTGAAATATACGGGTACAGATAGATTAGATGCTGTGTTTCTGACGCATCTGGATGAAGATCATATATCCGGTGTGAGGGAGCTGTTGGAGAATCCGCAGGGAATCCAGATAGAGCAGGTCGTCATTGCACAGGCTGCAAAGAAGGATGAGAAATATGAAGCACTAAGAGAATTGTGTAAAGAGCAGAAAGTCCCCCTGCGTCATGTAAAAAGTGGCGACTATATGGAAGCGGGAAAAATGAGATTACAGATCCTGCATCCCGAGGCAGAATATCAGGCACAGGACCGTAATGGATATTCGCTGGTGATGAAGCTGGAATATGGTGAGTTCCATGCGTTGTTTACCGGGGATGTGACAGAAGATGGAGAGATGGCAGTGGCTAGGACATTACCATCAGACTGGAAATGTCATTACTATAAGGTGGCGCATCATGGTTCACGATACTCTAATTCTGAGCTTTTGCTGAATCAGCTGCAACCTGATATAGCAGTGATCTCCTGTGGAGAGAATAACAGTTATGGACATCCTCATACGGAAGTATTGGAACGATTGCGGCAGGTTGGAACAACAGTATATAGAACAGATGAAAGCGGGGCAGTTATGCTGACTGTTTCTGGTAGCCAGTTAAAGATGAAAAAACACATAATGGCACTTTCAAAATGAAAATCTGAGATATATGGCAAAAGATGAGTAACTATGATAAGATAATATTGCTGGCAAAAACAGTGAAACTTTAACAGGAGGCATGGTGGGGCGATGAAGAGAGTCATACAGGATATCAAAGAGGGAACATTCAGCCATGTATACCTGTTATATGGAGAAGAAGCTTATCTGCGTAAGCAGTATCGTGATAAACTGAAATGTGCGTTGGTGTCACCGGATGATACGATGAACTGTAGCATCTATGCAGGAAAAGACATCAATGTGAATGAAGTTGTAGACATGGCAGGGACTATGCCCTTTTTTGCAGAGCGCAGAGTGATCGTAATTGAAAACAGCGGCTGGATGAAGACGGGAAATGAGAAAATGGTTGATTTTCTCAAACATATTCCTGAAACTACCTATATGATATTTGTTGAAGAAGAGATAGATAAGCGAAGCAAGCTCTTTAAGGCAGTGTCGTCTAATGGCTATGCGGCAGTCTGTGATGTACAGGATGAGAATACCTTGAAGAAGTGGATCATGGGATTGCTTAAGAAAGAAAATAAGCTGATTACCCCGGATGCACTGAATCTTCTGTTGGACAGAACTGGTACAGATATGGAGAATATCCGCCATGAAGTTGAGAAATTAATATGTTATAAGTATGAAGAAGAAGGCATTACGGCAAAGGATGTGGAAGAACTGTGCACTGTAAGAGTGCAGAATAAGATATTTGATATGGTGGAAGCAGTGGCAGATAAGAAACAGAAACAGGCACTGGATTTGTATTATGACTTATTAGCATTAAAAGAAGCTCCACTCAAGATACTTGCGCTAATAGCCAGACAGTTCAACATTCTGTTGCAGGTAAGGGAAATGAAAGCGAAAGGGTATGACGATAATACCATAGCCCAGAAGACTGGATTGAATGCCTATTTCCTGAAAAAGAAATATATTCCACAGGCTATGCGTTTTAAACAGGAACAGCTGATGGAAGCCGTCAGTGAATGTGTACAGGCGGATGAAGATGTAAAAACCGGTAGAATGAGTGATCTTATGAGTGTAGAATTAATTATAGTAGGACTTAGCAATTAACAGGAGGAAGAGAAAGATGATACCAAAAGACCCGGTAATGTTATTAAGCTTTGTGAATCTGAAGCTGCGTGACTTCTATAGCAGCCTGGATGCACTGTGTGAGGATCTGGATGCAGACGAGAAAGAGATTACAGAGAAGCTTGCATCTATTGATTATCATTATGATGCAGAGAGAAATCAGTTCGTATAAAAAACATAAACAGGTGATAAAAAACCATGGTCATTCAACTGTCTGAATGACCATGGTTTTTATGTTAGCTTAAATTAATTCTGATTCAGGAAATCATACTGGGACATGAATAATTTATAATATTCTCCATGTTTTGCAAGGAGTTCTTCGTGAGTACCCTTTTCAAGGATATTTCCCTTGTCTACATACATAATGCAGTTGGCATTTTTAATCGTAGATAATCTGTGGGCAATGATAAAGGAAGTACGTCCTTCCAGTAATTTATTCAAGCCCTTCTGTAATAAAATCTCAGTTTCTGTATCAATACTGGAAGTGGCTTCATCCAGTATCAGGATAGCCGGGTTCTCCAACAGGGCTCTTGCGAAGCTGATAAGCTGTCTCTGACCGGCAGAGAGGCGGCTGCCTCGTTCATTGACCTGCGTCTGATAACCGTCTTCCATATCCATAATGAAATCATGTGCACATACTGTCTTGGCAGCGGCAATGACTTCTTCATCAGTAGCATTCAGATTACCATAACGGATGTTATCCATGATCGTGCCGGAGAAAATGAAGCTGTCCTGCATCATAATACCCATCTGCTTACGCAGGGATGAGAGAGTTACCTTGGAGATATCCGTACCATCAATGGTAATTGTACCGGAGTCAACATTGTAGAATCGGCTGATCAGATTTACAATTGTGGATTTACCGGCGCCTGTAGGTCCTACAATAGCATAGGTATCACCGGGCTTGGCAGTAAAGTTCACATTGTTCAGAATCTGTACACCGTCTTCATAGCTGAAGCATACATTCTGGAAGCTCACTTCCCCCTTGATTGGAGGCATTGGAACTGCATCAGGGGCATCCTTGACATTGACCGGTTCATCAATTGTCTCAAAGATTCTCTCCAGATAAGCAATGGCAGTCAGCAGGGAATTATAGAAAGAAGCCAGTGTATTAATAGGTTCCCAGAATCTGGAGATATAGGAGGAGAAGGCAATCAGTACACCTACTGTAACTCCATATAATTCTCCTGATATCCAGCTGATACCGACTACATATATAATAGCAGTTGTTACTGTAGAGATGGAATCTATACAAGGCCACATCAGGAAGTTGTATTTGACTGCACGCATCCAGGCATCACGATAATTGCCGCTTAACCTGTTGAAGATAGAAGTATTCTCATTTTCACGGACAAAGGATTGGGTGACACGGATACCATTGATACTTTCTGCAATATATGCTGTCAGGTTGGACTGCTTATTACTCTGTATCTGCCAGGCACTGCGCTGTTTCTTCTTCACAGCAATAATGACTGCGGCAAGAACGGGAAGACCACACAGACAGATCAAGGTCAGTCTTACATGAAGTGTCAGCATAAAAATCAGAATAAAAATCAGGTTGCACATATCTGTAATCGTATTGATGATACCATTTGACAACAGATCACTCAGACTGTTTACATAATTTACCACTCTGACCTGGATTTTGCCATGAGGTCTTTCATCGTAGTATGAGAAAGGCAGCTCCTGCAAATGGCAGAAGATATCACTTCTGAGCTGGTGGACAATCTCCTGTCCAATGCGGCTGGTAATTCGTATCTTCCAGCGGATGCAGATGCAGGAATACAGAATAATAACAACTGTTATGATAGTAATCTGTACAATGGCATGAATGTTTCCGGCTGGTATGTATTCATCCATGATTTTCATGATGAAAGTAGGAAAGAGCATAGTCAGTGCTGAAGAGGAAAGCATCAGGAATAAGGCAAGTGCCAGTTGCCCTTTATAAGGGCGCACATAGGTAAAAAGCCTTTTTAACTGATTGATGTCAAATTTATCTTCCATCACTTCGTCAATGTCATATTTATTTCGTGCCATGATATTCCTCCTTTCCTGATTCCTGCTTGGTATATTGTTCGTATTCTCCATACTGATGGCGGAATACAGTTGCATAGTAGCCATTCTTTGCCAGTAATTCGTCATGTGTTCCCTGTTCTACGATATGGCCGTTATTCAGGACAAGGATAACATCAGAATCCTTGATAGAAGAGATTCTGTATGCGACTACGAAAATCGTACATTGATGGTCAATAGAGCTTAACTGCTTCTGGATGTAGCTCTCAGTCTCCATATCGACAGCGGATGTGGTATCATCCAGAATCAGAATAGACGGTTCCTTTAACAGTGCTCTTGCCAGAGAAATCCTCTGTTTCTGCCCACCGGAAAGTCCCACACCTCTTTCTCCTACAATAGTATCATAGCCATCCGGCATTGCCTGAATGAACGCATCTGCATCGGCCATAATGGCAGCCTTCTGTACTTCTTCAAAAGGACAGTCAGGGCGGCTGTAGGCTATATTACCCTCTACGGTGTCTGAGAAAAGGAATACATCCTGCATTGCCATACCGATATTGGCTCTGAGGTTGTAGAGATCCAGGTCTTTTACATTGATGCCATCCACCAGAACTTCACCATCTGTAACATCATAGAAACGGCAAAGCAGATTCATGATCGTGGATTTGCCAGAGCCGGTAGAACCAAGAATACCTACAGTCTGACCACTCTTAATATGGAAGCTTACATTTTGGATGATATCCTCATCATCTGCACTGTAGGAGACATTTCGAAATTCTACATCTCCGTTGAGACGCTTCTTCCCAATGCCGCTGACCGGACGTTTTACATCAGGTTCTTCGCTGTATGTAGCATATATCTTCTCGACAGAAGTGGTAAAACGTTGAATGTCATTGATACGCCAGCCTATCTGACGCAGAGGATTCATCAGCATCCACAGATAACCATTGATCGTAACATAATTACCCAGGGTCATGCTGCCACGGATAACCATGATACTTCCCACCAGCATAAGGATAACGGTAAGCATATTGGACAGAAATTCAAAAAGAGGCACATATTTTGTCCAGATTTCAGCTGCGGCAAGCTCTGCATCGCGGTAAGCATCATTTTCCTTATTAAATTTCTGAATCTCGTAATCTTCCTTGGAGAAAGCCTTCACCACTCGGTTACCACTGACATTTTCCTGAACAAAGGTATTCAGGGAGGAGAACTGTTCACGAATATGCTGGAATCGTGGACGTCCTTCCTTTGTCTGACTGAATGTTACGGCTGCGGCAAAAGGCAGGATGATGCACATGCACAGAGCCAGCTGCCAGCTTACCGTGAAGATCATGATCAGAGCGAAGAAAAACAGAAATACATTTTCATAGACCTGATAAATAACAAATGCTACGAAATGTCGGATTGCATCCATATCACCTGTCTGCCGGCTCAGGAGATCACCGGTACGCTTCTTATTATAGAATGCGAAATCTTCCTGAAGAAGCTTGCGGTATACGGTATCACGCATGGAATAAAGAACATCCTGCGAACAGGTCTCGAAGATGACCTGTGACCAGTAACGGAGTACACCACGAATGATCGTAATCAGGATCAGCAATGCAATCAGCCAGGGCAGAAGATCATATTGCCCGGCAGTGATAACGTCATCTACAATGGCACCGGATACGATAGGCTTTACGATAGCCAGTATGGAGATGATCGTGACCAGGACAAGACCGAAGAACATCTTACGGTTATGTTTCCTGAGAAAAGAATAGAACCACTCAAATGCAGTCATAAAAGTAACCCCTTACCTTTCTTGAATTGTTTGCAAACGTATATCTATTATAGTAAAAAAAATGACAATTAGGAAGTCAAAAAGTCGTACATTTTAAGACATTTATTGTCTTTTTCTATTCGGATAAAAATAAAAAGGAGTATTGCATTCAGAACGTATGTATGGTATAGTGTAACAAACAAATATTCGGAACACAAGTTCTAATTTAAAATTAGAAATAAAAAGAGGAAGAAATGCAGAAAAATTATAAATATGATGTCTCAGTAGAAATGTTTACTCCCAGTAGTCAGACCATAATGGATAAACTGAAGATATTAAGTGATGCAGCTAAATATGATGTATCTTGTAGTAGCTCAGGAGTGAGTCGTAAGGGCAATGGCAGGGATATGGGAAACTGCATATCTGCAGGAATCTGCCACAGCTTTGCAGCAGATGGAAGATGTATCTCACTATTGAAGATTCTACTGTCCAATGAATGTATCTATGACTGCAAGTACTGTCTTAACCGCCGCAGTAATGATGTACCCAGAGCCACATTCACGCCGGACGAGGTCTGTGAACTGACGATGAATTTCTACCGCCGTAATTATATAGAAGGTTTATTTCTGAGTTCCGGCATTATAGGTACTCCCAATCAGACGATGGAAATGATATGGCAGGTGGTTTATAAGCTTCGCAATGTTTATCATTTTCGTGGATATATTCATGTAAAAGGCATACCAGGAGCGGATCCTGTTCTGATACAGAAGACAGGGTATCTTACAGACAGAATGAGCGTGAACCTGGAATTACCTACAGCAGACGGTCTTAAAAAGCTTGCACCAAACAAACATCGCAAGAACATTCTGACACCGATGCGCCAGATCCAACAGGGAATCCGGCAGGGGAGAAATGAAGTGGCAATATACCGTCATGCGCCTGATTTTGTACCCGCAGGGCAGTCTACGCAGATGATCGTGGGAGCCACACCGGAGAGCGATTATCAGATCATGGCAGTAGCGCAGGGACTGTATGATAATTTTGAGCTAAAGAGGGTGTTCTATTCTGCTTATGTCAGTATCAATGAAGATAAGGAGTTGCCGGCACTTCATACGGGAACGCCACTTCTTCGGGAACACAGGTTATATCAGGCAGACTGGTTGATGCGGTTCTACCAGTTCAGAGCAGAAGAACTGTTGAATGAGAAAAGACCTAATTTCAACATTCTGCTGGACCCCAAGTGTGACTGGGCATTACAGCATCTGGAACAGTTCCCGGTGGAGATCAACAGGGCTGATTATCATACCCTTCTTCGAGTGCCGGGTATTGGTGTCAACAGTGCCAGAAGGATATGCGGTGCAAGAAAGACCGCCAGACTTGGCTTCGAGGATCTCAAGAAGATGGGTGTTGTATTAAAGAGAGCGCTGTATTTTATTACCTGTAGTGGCAAAATGATGTATCCTACCAAACTGGAGGAAGATTATATTACCAGAAATCTTCTTTCCATACATGAGAAGCTGCCTTTTGATCAGAGTGGGATAACCTATAAGCAGTTATCGCTGCTGGATGATAGTACGGAGAATGTCAGAATGCTGCAACAAGGTGATAACAGGGATAAGGCAGTATGAACAAAATCAGTTTTGCAAATAGTATGCAGGTTATGGAAAGGTATGGTTATCAGAAATAATGGAAGAATATGAATATGCACTGATCTGCGAAGACAGTATAGACGGGATATTGAGTGGAATCTATGAGGCATATCAGATTAAGAAAGAAGAACAGATAGACAGCCACGACAGAATCCATCTTCTGACAGAGGAACCGTATATACAGAGATTGTCCTGTTACTATCAGCATATTGAGACTGACAGAGGCAAGGCAGAGAAAGTCATCAGGACATTGAAAAAAGAATTCGGGGAAAGTGGCTTTTATGATTTGTGTCTGGCAATGGTTTCAAAAGGGGAAGAGAAAGCAGATGCTGTATATCATACGGTCGTTTTGGGGCTTCGGACTCATGATAGGAGAATTCTGGAACGGCTTCATGTAGAGGCTGTGAGCAGGACATTTTCCTATTATAGGCGGACATCCAGAGAATTGAACCATTGGAGAGAATTTCTAAGATTTGAAGAACTGGAGAATGGGATTTTGTATGCAAGAATCGCACCAAAAAGCGATATTCTTACATTTTTGATTCCACATTTTGCCGACCGTCTGCCTGCGGACAATTTTATCATCTATGATGAGAACAGAGGTATATTTGGGCTGCATCCACAATTTCATGACTGGTATCTTGTCACTCATCAGAATTTTGATACGAGTATGCTGCATTTCTCGCAGAATGAGACAATTTACAGGGAGTTGTTTACGTGTTTCTGTCAGAGTGTTGCCATACAGGAGAGAAAGAATCCGGCGCTACAGATGAACATGCTTCCTAAGTGGTTTCGACCATATATGGTGGAGTTTAGGTGATAAGAAATTAAAATGTATGATGAAAATTACAAATTTAAGTTAAAAATATAAAATTACGACAGTTTTTAACCGGATTTAATGGATAATTTGACAAGAAATATTCCAGATTGTACTTAAATAGGAACATGGAAACGACATAATTCACGAAAGTTTCCAATATGTATTTACATCATGTCAGTTTCGTGTATAATAAGCACGTGAATAAGAAATAATGATCCCATGCATTGACATGTGGATGTTTACCGCATAAGGTAAAGAAACGGTTGTGTGCTCTATCGTCTGTGGATGATAGATGCCAGAAAGGTATAGGTATAAGGACATGAAAGAACGTAAAATTAAAATGACACCGGAAGAAGTAAAGGACTTTGTGAACAAGGCATCTCAGTGTGATTTTGATATTGATATTTTCTATAATCACTTTATTATTGATGCGAAATCCATTTTAGGCGTTATGGGTCTGGATTTTAATTCTACGCTTACAGTAAAGTACGCTGGTGATAACCATGAATTTGAAAGTTATGTAAACACACTTTGCGTAGCATAAGTATTTCTGTTGTATGAGCATATTTGACTCCCTGTTACTGTTATAGTACTATAAGCAGTGACGGGGAGTTTTTGCATAATGAGGAAGACCTGGAGAGTACATAAGAATAAAAAGGAGGAGCCGTATGGAGATCAGAGTATCAGTAAGACAGCTTGTAGAATTTATTCTCAGAGAGGGTAATATTGATAACAGAAGAACTGGCGGCTCCGATACAGCCATGCAGGAGGGCGGACGCATACACAGGATGATCCAGCGCAGAATGGGCAGTGATTATCATGCAGAAGTCATGCTTCGCCACGTCTGGAAGACACAGGAGTATGATGTGGTGATTGAAGGCAGGGCAGATGGAATCATAGATACGCTCTGGAATCAGCGGGCAGAAGCACAGGATTCAGAGGTATTAATCGAGGAAAGTGCCGGATTGCCCACGGATATGAACAGTGTCATGGATGAGGTCGTGATAGATGAGATCAAGGGTACATACAGAGATTTGAAGAGAATCAACAAGCCTGTAGGAGTTCATCTTGCACAGGCAAAATGCTATGCCTATATCTATGCAAGCCAGAATGGGATATCTACAATAGGTGTTCGTATGACTTATTGTAATATGGAGACAGAAGAGATTAAATATTTCCATGAATCCTATACTTTTGACGAATTATCCGAATGGTTCACACAGTTACTGCTTGAATACAAGAAATGGACAGATTTTCAGTTTGCATGGAACAGGAAGAGAACAGAGTCTATCAAACAGATGTCTTTTCCATTTTCTTATAGAGAAGGACAGAAAGAACTGGTAACTTATGTATACCAGACTATTTATCATAGACGTAAGCTATTTCTGGAAGCACCTACGGGAGTAGGTAAGACGATATCTACGGTATTCCCATCGGTAAAAGCCATAGGAGAGGGCATGGCTGAGAAGATATTTTACCTGACAGCCAAAACGATCACAAGAACCGTGGCACAGGACTGCTTCAAACTGCTGGCAGAGCATGGTCTTGCAATGAAAGTACTGGTCATTACGGCAAAAGACAAAATATGTCCCATGGAAGAAACAGAGTGTAACCCGGATTACTGCCCTTATGCCAAAGGGCATTTTGACAGAATCAATGATGCAATGTATGAACTGCTTCAGTCAGAGAATATGTTTTCAAGAGATATTATTCTGGAATGCGCAGGAAAGCATCAGGTATGCCCCTTTGAAATGAGTCTTGATATGAGCATGTATGCGGATGCCATCATATGTGACTATAACTACGTATTTGACCCGAATGTGTATCTCAAACGTTTTTTTGCAGAAGGACTTGGAAGCAAAGATTATATATTCCTGATTGATGAGGCGCACAATCTGCTGGAGAGAGGCAGAGAGATGTACAGTGCAGCCCTTTTCAAGGAAGATTTTCTCAAAATGAAGAAATTAGTCAAGAAGGAAAGTCCCAAGTTGGAGAGGCAGCTGGAGAAATGCAATAAGGAGCTTCTGGCTATGAAGCGGGAATGTGTGAATTACAGAAGGGAAGACATGATTGCGCCTTTTGTTATGGCATTGACCAGAGCCTATGCCACCATGGATGAATTTCTGGAGGAACATGACAGTATGCCGGAGCGCAGTGAGCTTCTGGATTTTTATTTTGATATTGCTCATTTCCTGAATATGTATGAGATTATGGACGATAATTATGTGGTGTACAGTCAGCAGATGCAGGAGGGGGAGTTTATGCTCAAGCTCTTCTGCGTGAATCCTGCGAACAATCTCAAGAACTGTATGTACAGAGGACGCAGCACGATTCTGTTCTCCGCAACATTTCTGCCCATACAATATTATAAGAAGCTTCTGGGTGGGGAAGAGCAGGATTATGAAGTCTATGCACAGTCCACCTTTCAGGAAGAAAAGAAGAAGCTGCTTCTGGCAAATGATGTGACCAGTAAATATGTGAGACGAAGTGATGAAGAATATCAGAGAATCGCCAGATATATTTATGAAGTGGTACAGCAGCGATATGGCAATTATATGGTGTTTTTTCCTTCCCATGCATTTCTGGAAGAAGTATATGACTGCTTTATGGAATACTATTACAATGAGGAATGTATGGAATGTATTCTTCAGGAAGAATATATGAGCGAATCAATGAGAGAGGATTTCCTGAAACGATTCACAGGCAATGAAGGATGTGACCTGAATACGGAGATAGCCTTTGAGATAGAAGAGGAAGAAGATAAGATTCTGATAGGCTTCTGTGTTATGGGTGGAATCTTTTCAGAAGGAATCGACCTGAAAAACGACAGCCTTATCGGGGCGTTGATTGTCGGAACCGGATTGCCACAGGTATGCTGTGAAAGAGAACTGCTGAAAGAATATTTTGACGAACTGGGAGACAATGGTTTTGATTATGCATACCGTTATCCTGGCATGAATAAGGTTTTGCAGTCCGCGGGGCGGGTGATTCGTACCGCAGAGGATGTGGGAGTTGTTGTTCTTCTGGATGAGCGTTTTATGACATATCAGTATAGAAGGATGTTTCCAAGAGAATGGAGCCAGTATGAAATCGTTAATGTGGATGAAGTCTCAAAAAGAGTGGAAAAGTTCTGGAATGACTGGTTATAAATGTGTAAAAATAGAATATGACTGATATTGATAAAACGTAAAAAAACAGTAAAACAATAAAAAAACGCACGTTATTCCTGGCTTCACAATTTAAAATGTGCATTTTCGATTAAATAACAAGGGTGTGGATAACTTTGTGGAAATTGTGGTTTTCTCAACCTTTTAAGGGTGTTTGTCATAACAAACAGCATATAAATGTGGAAAAAAGGAATCATTTACGATAAAAATATGGTATGAAAAAGGAAAAAAAATTTATGGCATTCCATAAAATAAATTAACAGAAAACTTTAAAAAACGACAGAAAATGATATACTTATAGTGTACACGTTACTGAGAATGAAGAAAGGCGGGAGTAAGAGATGTGGGCATATGAAAGTGTATTTTATCAGATATATCCTTTAGGATTCTGTGGAGCACCATTTGAAAATGATGGAGTACTGACACACAGGATTCTGAAAGTAGTGGACTGGATTCCACATATGAAGAAGCTGGGTGTGAATGCAGTATATTTCTCACCGGTATTTGAATCCGATACACATGGATATAACACCAGGGACTACAGAATGGTGGATAAGAGACTGGGAACCAATGAGGATTTGAAAGAGGTCATTGCCAGATTACATGAAAACGGCATCAGAGTGATACTGGACGGTGTATTCAACCATGTAGGACGAGGATTCTGGGCTTTTCAGGATGTATTAAAGAATAGAGAGAATTCACAGTATCGCAACTGGTTCATGTTGAATTTCCAGGGGGATTCCCCGTATCATGATGGATTATGGTATGAAGGATGGGAAGGCAATTATGATCTGGTAAAGCTGAATCTGGGAAATGAAGAAGCAGTGGTTCATATTCTGGAGAGTGTGGCACAGTGGATTGATGAATTTGATATTGATGGTCTGAGACTGGATGTGGCATATTGCCTTTCACCGGAGTTCTGCAGGCGGCTGCGCAGCTTCTGTGACAGCAGGAAACAGGATTTCTTCCTGGTAGGCGAGATGCTGCATGGTGATTATAAGAGACTTGTAGGCGATGATATGCTGCATTCAGCTACCAATTATGAATGCTATAAGGGCTTGTACAGCAGCTTTAATTCCATGAACCTGTTTGAAATCGTGCATTCTCTGCTCAGACAGTTCGGACCGGAGAACTGGACACTGTACAGGGGCAAGCACCTGTTGTCCTTTGTAGATAACCATGATGTGACCAGAGTAGCGAGCATATTGACCAATGAGAAGCATCTGCCACTGATCTATGCAATGTGCTTTGGCATGCCGGGCATTCCATGTGTATACTATGGCAGCGAATGGGGTGCAAAGGCTCAGAAATCAGAAGGAGATCCGGCGCTGAGAGCCTGCTTTGAGGCACCTGTATGGAATGACCTGTCAGAGTGGATATCGAAGCTCGCTGCGGCGAAGAAGTCAAGCAATGCCCTGCAATATGGCGATTTCCGTTCCGTTGTACTGACCAACAGACAGTGTATCTTTGAACGGAAGACAGATCAGGAGAGAGTGCTTGTTGCCATCAACGCAGATGAGAACGAATATACAGCGCACTTTGATGCCGGCTGTGGCACAGCCATAGACCTGATTACAGGCGAACCGCATGATTTTGGAGGGGGAAGTAAGCTTCCACCATATTCTGCATACTTCTGGAAGTGCGAACATTAAACGGGTTGTAACTATTCAGAGCCATGCAAAAAGCTTCCTGTGAATGCTTATATGCATTCAACAGGAAGCTTTTTATATGGTGAGTAACTACATTATCCCATTACAACTTCTACATTTACATCAGTCTTGCCGGCTTCATAAGGAATGATATGTCCTTCTACAGCCTTGCCATCTACAGTCATAGATGCGACACCCTTTTGTACATTCTCAGGATTCTTTACGGTGATATGATAGTTCACATCACGGTATTTTCTGGTGAGCTTGAAATCACCGAAGCCTTCCGGGATACAAGGATTGATGCCCAGACCATGATGAGTAGGATATACACCAAGAATATACTGGGAGATATTTACAAATGTCCATGCCGCAGTACCTGTCAGCCAGCTGTTCTTAGCCTCACCATGATATTTCGCATCACGACCGGCTACCATCTGGGAATATACATATGGCTCTGTTCTGTGAATCTCACTGATATCTTCTACATAAGCAGGACAGGTCTTCTGATATACTTCAAAGGCTCTGTTACCACGTCCGATGACAGTCTCAGCGATAGAGATCCATGGATTGTTGTGGCAGAAGATACCTGCATTTTCCTTATATCCGGGTGGATAGGAGGAGATTTCACCAAGTTCGAGGTGATATCTTGTATAAGCAGGCTGCAGGATCATAACACCATATTGGGTATCCAGTCTTTCTTTTACAGAATCCAGAGCCTTCTGTGCAAGACCTTCCTTTACACCAATTCCAGCCAGAACGCAGAAGCCCTGTGGCTCAATGTAGATCTGACCTTCTTCACATTCCTTAGAACCTACCTTGTGGCTGTAAGCATCATAAGCTCTTACGAACCATTCACCATCCCAGCCATCTTTCATGACAGCTTCGTTCATAAGCATTACTTCTTTACGTGCTCTTGCAGCTTCTGCTGTATCACCCAGAAGCTCTGCCAGTTGTGCATATTCTTCACCGTATTTTACGAACATTCCACCGATGAAAACGGATTCTGCAACAGGTCCTTCACTTGGACCAAAGGTCTGGAAGGATTCACCCGGATGCTCAGAGAAGCAGTTCAGGTTCAGACAGTCATTCCAGTCTGCACGACCGATCAGTGGCAGATTGTGAGGTCCCTTGTGGTTTACTGTATAATCAAAGGAACGTTTTAAGTGATCCATCAGAGGAGTTGCAACACTCATATCATTATCAAAAGGCACCATTTCCTTTAAGATGGACAGATCGCCGGTCTCACGTACATAAGCGCTTGTACCTGCAATCAGCCATAACGGATCATCATTGAATCCGCTTCCGATATCGGAGTTGCCCTTCTTGGTAAGTGGCTGATACTGATGATAAGCACTGCCATCCTGGAACTGTGTAGAAGCGATATCAATGATACGTTCTCTTGCACGGTCTGGAATCAGATGCACGAAGCCCAGTAAATCCTGACAGGAATCACGGAAGCCCATACCACGGCCGATACCGGATTCATAGTAGGAAGCAGAACGGCTCATGTTGAAGGTTACCATACACTGATACTGGTTCCAGATATTGACCATACGGTTGACCTTGTCATTGGAGGATTCTACTACGTATTTGGATAAGAGGTTCTCCCAGTATGTATTTAATTCTGCAAAAGCCTTCTCTACATCTGCATCTGTCTGATAACGTGCCATCATGGCATTTGCCGGTTTTTTGTTAATGACATTAGGTGCTTCAAATTTCTCATCCTCAGGATTCTCTACATATCCTAATAAGAAGACATAGGATTTCTCTTCACCTGGAGCAAGTGTGATATCAAGCTGCTGGGAAGCGATAGGAGCCCATCCACTTGCTACGGAGTTGGTACATTTACCGGCAATAACAGCCTGTGGTTTATCAGCACCATTGTAAGTACCGATGAAGCTTTCACGGATTGTATCAAAACCTGCAATAGGAGCATTTACTGTATAAATAGCGTAGTGATTACGACGCTCTCTGTATTCTGTCTTATGGTAAATGGTAGAACCGATGACCTCTACTTCGCCTGTACTTAAATTACGCTGGAAGTTGCGGGAATCATCATCTGCGTTCCACAGACACCATTCTACATAGGAGAATACGGAGATCTTCTTCTCCTGGGCAGAGGTGTTCTTGATCTTTAACTGTGAGATCTCACAGTTATCATTCATAGGAACAAAGCTTAGGATATTAGCCTGAATCCCATTCTTGGAACCGGCAAAACGGCTGTATCCGATGCCGTGTCTGCATTCGTAGGAATCAAGCTCGGTCTTGGTTGGCTGCCAGCCGGGATTCCATATGGTATCGCCGTCTTTTATATAGAAGTATTTGCCATTGGTATCATAAGGAACATCATTATAACGATAACGTGTCAGACGAAGCAGCTTCGCATCCTTATAGAAAGTATATCCACCACAGGTATTGGATATCAGGGAAAAGAATTCATTACATCCCAGATAGTTGATCCATGGCAGCGGAGTTTTGGGAGTCGTGATGACGTATTCACGGTTGGCGTCATCGAAATAACCAAATTTCATATTGTATTCTCCTTTACTATTGAGTGAAATAATATAGTACATTGTTAAGAAAACGTTTAAGTAGTTCTTTATGCCTGCATTATACAGTATATAAATTCTAAAAACAAGGAAAAAATCAAATAAAATGCGAAAATTGCAGGAAAACACGAAAATTCGAAAAGAAGTGAACATAAAGCGTATTCGTATTCGGTGCTAAGCGAAAAAACGTATAGAAACAGACTAAATATGAAGAGAAAATAACAACTTTTACTATTGCAGTATATACAAGTATGTCAATATTTATATAAAATTTTAAAAACCTATTGCAAAATTGTACAACATGATGTATAGTAAAATACGTAAACGATTAAGTAATAAATTAAGGGGAAACAAAAGGGGAATTCTTCCTAAGTCGTAAACATCTCTGGAAAGAAAGGAGCATAGCCTTATGGTATCCATGAAGGACATCGCTGCAACCTGTGGGGTGTCGGTTGCTACAGTTAGTAAAGCATTGAACAATCATAGCGACATCAGTGATGAGACAAAGGCTGTGATCAAACAAAAGGCAAGGGAGATGGGATATCATCCAAATTTCTCGGCAAGAGCCTTGAAGACAAATAAGAGTTATAACATAGGAGTCCTGTATAAAGATGATGCCGGAAGCGGACTGACTCATGATTACTTTGCATGGGTACTGGAGAATTTCAAAGTAACTGCTGAGAATAACGGCTACGATATTACTTTCCTGAATAATTCAAGAGTGAAAAAAGACAGGATGTCTTATTTAGAACACAGCATATATCGCGGAATGGATGGCGTGATGATAGCCATTGCGGATTATAAGAACCCTGAAGTGATTGAATTGTTACAGGGTGAATTGCCGGTAGTCACGATCGACTATGTATATAATGGGAGAATCTCCATTATGTCAGATAATGTGGAAGGAATGCAGGCATTACTGCAATATGCATATGACAAAGGGCATCGCAGGATTGCATATATCCATGGAGAGGAATCCACAGTTACGGTGAACAGGGTATCAACCTTTTATCAATTTATGGAGAAGAAGGGCATAGAAGTACCGGAGGAATATGTAAGAGAAGCAAAATACAGAGATTCCTATACGGCAGGTATTCTTACAAATCATCTGATTGATCTGCCTGAACCGCCCACCTGTATTTTTTATCCGGATGATTTCTCTGCAATTGGAGGAATGAATGTGGTAAAGAACAGAGGTCTGAAGATTCCACAGGATATTTCACTGATAGGTTATGATGGCATCCAGATTGCTTCCCAGATTGATCCGCCCCTGACCACATATCGTCAGAACACAGTAGATATAGGAAAGCTCGCAGCAGAGAAGCTGATCAGTCTTATCGAGAGACCGAAATCTACGATAATCGGACAGTATACAGTGAATGGGTGTCTGGTAGAAGGCAATACAGTCTTGGACAGACAGCTGAAATAATAATAAAAGGAGACGATGATTATGAAAGACTTCTTAGAAAACACATGGAAACACAGGGCACATGTAGTGCTGGCACTTCCGGCATTCCTGATATTGCTTTTTATCATGTATGTGCCTATGGCTGGTCTTGTGATGGCATTTAAGTCTTTTGACTACACAAAAGGAATCTGGGCAAGCCCATGGAACGGACTGGATAACTTCAAATATCTGCTGGCTTCCAAAACAACCTTTATTACAATGACGCGAAACACATTAATGTACTACGTAATCTTTACAGCAATCGGTACTTTCCTCAATGTAGTTCTGGCAATTGCAATTGACCAGTTCGTATTTAAAAAAGTAGCAAAGACCATGCAGACGATCATGATCATCCCGGTATTTATCTCTTACGCAGCAGTACAGTTCATTGTATATGCATTCATCAGTACAGATACCGGTATCCTCAACAATACATTAGGTTTAACTACAAGATTTTACTCCACTCCGTCCTTATGGCCGGCAATCCTGACAATCGTTAAGATCTGGAACAGCGTAGGTTACGGTTCGGTTCTTTACATGTCAGTCTTGGCAGGTATCGACACAGCATTGTATGAAGCAGCTGAGATTGATGGTGCAAACAGATGGCAGATGATCAGACACATTACATTACCTGCACTGGTGCCTATGATTACAGTTATGTTACTTCTTTCAGTTGGTAGCATCATGAGATCTGATACAGGTCTTTTCTACCAGGTAACAAGAAACAGCGGTATTCTTTATCCTACAACACAGGTTATCGATTCTTATGTATTAAATGCAATTTTCAAGAATTCCAACTTCGGATTCACCGCCGCAACCAGCTTCTTCCAGTCTATTGTAGGCTTGCTGCTGATGCTGTTTGCTAATGGAATGGTCCGGAAGATTGCACCGGAAAATGCATTATTCTAAAGGAGGAGACGTCATGAGTAGAAAAGGAAATAAGGCTGACTTGGCTCCGTCCAGGAGAGAAAGAAAAGGAATTGGCCAGTATATTTTAGGTTTCTTCCTTCTATTATATACATTGTTCTGTGGATTACCTATTGTACTGGTATTCATCGCAGCTTTCACAGATGAAGTTGCCATTAACCAGAACGGTTTCAGCTTCTTCCCTGAGAAATGGTCAATGTCAGGATTTAATGCAGTGCTCAGATATGGTAAACAGTTACTTACATCCTATGGTGTTACTATTTTCGTAACAGTTGTAGGTACATTCCTTGGATTGATGGTTATGGCAATGTTCGCATATGCAATCAGCCGTAAAGGATTTAAACTTGGTAAATTCTTATCCGTATACTTACTGATTCCCATGTTGTTCAATGGTGGTCAGCTTTCCGGATACATAATCTTTACAAGCTACTACCATTTAAAAGACAGCTTGCTGTTACTGATTTTGCCATTGTGTGTAAGCACAATGAATGTAATCATCCTGAGAACCTTCATCGTAAACAGTATTCCAGCTGAACTGATGGAAGCAGCCAAGATTGATGGCGCAGGTGAGTATAGAACATTCTTCCAGATTACATTGCCTTTGATGAAACCGTCAATGGCAGCTGTTGGATTCATGATGGCAACAGCTTACTGGAATGACTGGCAGAACGCATTGCTTTACATTACATCAGACAACAAGAAACCGTTACAGCTTCTGCTTGTTAATATTCAGAAGAGTATCGAGTTCCTGCTGAACAACTCTAACGTACCTGCTTCGGCAAGGGCAGCTATGGGTGGTAATATTCCACAGTATTCCGCAACAATGGCTACTGTAGTAGTCGTTATCGCACCGATCATGGTAGTATATCCTTTTTTCCAAAAGTATTTTGTAAAGGGTCTTACCGTTGGTTCTGTAAAAGGTTAACTTATTTCGATATTCAAGGTGTCTGTAATGGTAACAGCACTTTAGTGAATATATACACATTAAAAGGGAGGTTATTTTCTATGAAGAGAAAATCTATTAACAAACTACTGTCAACAGTAATGGTAGCTGCAATGTCTGCAGGACTTTTAGCAGGATGCGGTGCGAGCGCAGGCACTGACACAGCTGCAACAACACCTGCAACAGACAATGCTGCAGCAACAGAGAGTAGCTCTACAGGGGATAGCACTGCTGCAGCTGATTCAGGTGATAAGGTTACAATCAACGTAACCAGAGCAACATTCAACCTTGCAAATCCTGACACAGAACAGGTTAAGAAGGTTCAGGATGCAGTAAATGAGTATATCGGTGATAAGATCAATGTTCAGGTTAATCTGACAGATATTGGTTCCGGTGAATATACAGACAAGGCTAACCTTGCACTGGCTAACAATGAAATCAACTTACTGTGGACAGCTTCATGGGAAAGTGTAATCGGTACAAATGATCTGGTTCCCCAGAAAGCAGTATATGATCTGACAGACCTGATTCAGGGTACAGACGTATATAACTCCATGGATGAAGGACAGTGGGAAGCTACCAAGTATGATGGCAAGATTTACTTCATCCCTGTATATAAGGACAACGTAGAAGGCTATGATATCATGGCTCGTAAGGAACTGGCTGACAAGTACGGATGGGATTTATCTTCAGTTAAGACTCTGAAGGATCTCGAACCAATGCTTGAAGATGCTAAGAGCGAAGGACTTAAGTATCCTTGGTTAACACAGAAGACAGCTATGTTCTACAGATTCTACATCAATGATTTTGATTTCTTCACAGCTGATGCAACAGCTAACTGGGTAGCAGTTGATAAGAACACAAACGAAGTAGTAGATACAATCCAGACAGACCAGTACAAGGAATTCTGTACATTAATGGCTGAGTGGGCAGAAAAAGGCTACATTTCAGAAGATGATGTAACTAAGACAACAACAGATACAACAACGCAGACACAGGATTGGGCATTCTCATGGTGGACAGATATCCCTGTAAATGCAGAAGCTAACTCCCGTTATGGTCAGGATGTTGTAATGACACCTATCACAGACAGATGGGCACATTCCACATCAGCTCTTGGTTCTGTATGGTGTGTAACAGCTAACAGTACAGAAGAGCAGGCTAAGGCTTGTGTTGATTTCATGGGTCTTCTTTACACAGACAGCAAGTTAGCTGATATGTGGACATTCGGTATCGAAGGCGAAGACTACAGCTATGACGAGAATGGCCAGGTTGTTCAGAATTCTGATAAGTACAACCACTCCATGTGGGAATCTGCATCAGCTACAATCGTAACACCAGTTGCAGGCGAGCCTGAAAATAAGGCAGATCTGTACGAAGACTTCAACGGCGGTGCTAAGACATCTCCAGCAGCAGGTTTCCGTTTCGACAAGAGCCCTGTAGAAGCTCAGTTCGCAGCTTGCCAGAATGTATTTGAAACTTATGGTTTCCCTCTTGAGAACGGTGGTTTCGCAGCAGCAGACGTAGAGTCTACACTGGAAGCTTACCAGGCAGCGCTTGATGAAGCTGGTTACCAGGATGTATTAGCTGAGTTCCAGTCACAGTATGACGCTTGGAAGGCTCAATAAGCTATACAGATAATAATCGGATAAGGTTATAGGAAATGAATGCGGTTGGAGCAATCCGGCCGCATTTCTTATGTTTTTCTAAATTATTGCCCACTTCAATTTACGACTCCGTTAAAACATGATACGATACAGTCATGGTAAACGCAAGCAGGCACGTCTTATAGCTTTTTGTGCCTTTTATAAAGGAATGGAGTTTGAATATGAGACAGGAAGAATTTTTGAACAGCTTCCGTGAAGCACTGATTGGCAAAGTGCCGGATAATGTCATACAGGATAATTTGAATTATTACAGAAATTATATTAGCAGCCAGATCAACAGCGGCAGACGGGAAGAAGACGTATTGGGCAGCCTTGGCGATCCAAGACTTCTGGCGAAGACAATTGAAGAGAGCAATAAATTTGCTATGGGAGAAGAACGGCAAAGCTATTATCAGGACAATAATACAGGTGCGTACAGGAATCAGAATGATGATCAGGAACAGAAGACAGGTTATCATAAGACGGTTAATCTGCCCGGGTGGCTGTTGAGCATCATTGGGCTTGCACTGATGATGCTTGTGATTGTAGTGGCTTTCTCGTTGATTTCATTTTTTGCGCCTGCGATTCTTGCGCTGTCGTTGGTATTGCTTGTTATTCATCTTATCAGATCCTGGCAAAGGCGATATTGAAACAATGGATAAGAAGTTATGTAGACAGACGGATTATGCAAAATGAGAAAAGAACCGTATATAAGCGGTTCTTTTCGTATCTAAAATTTGAAAAAGGTTACAATAATTGACTTTGAAAGTCAAACAATTTCAAAAAAAGAAAATAGAAAAGCGACTGCGTAAGCAGTCGCTTTTCGTTAAGGGGAGTATAAATAATTAATATATAAGGGTTGTAAAGAGGATTGAAGGAGTATCTCTTTACTGATATTAGTATATCAATTATGACCTAAAAGGTCAATTGTTTTTGAAAAACAAAATTTACCAAATACTGATTGGCAGTTTTAGACAGTGTTACAAAAGTTAACCAAATATGTAAATAAATTGCACGGTATATTTTTGTGCAAATATGCAAATGCTATTCACGTAACATGAAGACATGTTAGAACATACCAAAAAACAAAAAGTATGTTCGAGAAAAAAGGGATTATGGTAAAGCAGAATCCCAAATATTTGGAGGTATCTTATGTCTAACAATTATAAGGACGAGCAGAATCAGAACAACCAGTGCAATAACAGCACAAAGAACAACTCCCAGAATTCAACCAATTCTCAGAATTCCAAGAATTATCAGGATTCCAAGAACTCCCAGAATTCTCAGAACTCCAGAAATGAATACGAAGACAGCAACAACCAGCAGAACTGCCGTAACAATTCCAATAACAGCAGCAAATTCTAACTGGTACGGGGCGGCTTTTGAAGCCGCCCTTTTTGCTGTGAATGGATATTTTTTAATTGACGCATTTTGCATATGAATGTAATATAAGGTTATGAGAAAATATGAGTTGATAGCTCCCTGCCATTTTGGGCTGGAAGCCGTATTAAAAAAAGAAATTATTGATCTGGGTTATGATGTACTGCTCGTAGAAGACGGACGTGTAACCTTCCTGGGCGATGAAGAGGCGGTGTGCCGTGCAAATATCGGTCTGAGGACAGCTGAGAGAATCCTTGTGAAAGTAGGAACCTTTCATGCAGAGACCTTTGACGAATTATTTGAAAATACAAAGGCACTTCCCTGGGAGGAATACATACCGGCAGACGGCAGATTCTGGGTAGCCAAGGCAGCCAGTGTTAAGAGCAGGCTGTTCTCCCCATCAGATATTCAGTCAATTATGAAAAAGGCAATGGTAGAGCGCCTGAAGAATATCTACCATATTAACTGGTTTAAGGAAGATGGAGCCAATTATCCTGTCAGAGTATTCCTGCTGAAGGACGAAGTGACTGTAGGACTGGATACGACAGGAGATTCCCTGCATAAGCGTGGTTATCGTAAATTTACAGCCAAGGCTCCTATTGCAGAGAACCTGGCAGCAGCCATGATCATGCTGACTCCCTGGAGAGAGGACAGAATACTGGTAGATCCCTTCTGTGGAAGCGGTACGATTCCTATAGAAGCTGCTATGATGGCTGCCAATATGGCGCCTGGCATGAAGCGTGGATTCACAGCCCTGAAATGGGAGCAGGTAGTGCCCAGGGTATACTGGGATGATGCTTATGATGAAGCACGTTCCATGGTGGATATGTCCGTAGAGACACATATCTATGGATATGATATTGATGAAGAAATGGTTCGTATTGCAGGTCAGAACGCGCATCTTGCAGGTGTAGAGAAGCTTGTGCATTTTGAACAGCGACCGGTAGCGAAGCTTGCAAGTGAAGATAAATACGGATTCCTGATCACGAATCCTCCTTATGGTGAACGTCTGGAAGAAAAAGCCAATATTCCACCACTTTACCGTAAGCTTGGAGAACGCTTCAAGGCTCTGGATACCTGGTCATTGTATCTGATTACTTCTTATGAAGATGCACAGAAGGACATCGGAAGAAAAGCCGATAAGAACAGAAAGATCTATAACGGTATGATGAAGACATATTATTATCAGTTCCAGGGACCTAAGCCACCCAGAAAGGCATAAGCTATGGTCAGTCATTTGGGACAGGATAAGTTATACAGACATGCGGTAATATGGACAATTATATTTGCAGTCGTAAGCTGTGCTGTTATGGTCATTTTTAAAATGAATGAAGCCTATTTTGATTCCTATAGTGTAGTGCTGCTTCAAGAGGACAATGCCCCACAGGAACAGACAAGCGTTGCCAGATATAATATGAAGGTGGAATTAGAAGATAAGGCACAATCAGAATTGATACTTCCGCTGACACAGAAACTGAGCGCTGACCATGTAACTGTGAGGGAAGACTTTGTAGAGGAGAAAATGGTAGTAACCATGAAGGGCGCTGCCTCTTGTCTGGAGTCGGGCTCTCTGGTGACGATAGATTCCAATATTCTGGATGCTGTTGGTGTATACAGGCAACAGGAAGACATTGTCCTGGAGATGTACTGTAAGGATGCATATGGCTATGAACTGAGCCTGGAAGAGAATCAGCTGGTGGTATCTTTTGTGCCGCTTAGAAGCCAGTATCAGATCGTATCTGTAATTTATGTTCCGTTAAAAGACAGAGAGAGACTTGTCAATCAGGACATGCAGGAACTGGACAAAATAGCCGGAGCGTATGGAATGAAGGTCTATAAGACCTGGCAGATGCAGACAGAGTACTCACAGCAGCAGGTCGTTGATTTTGCAAATCAGATACATGCAGATATGCTGCTTGGCATTGGCGTGGAGGAAGGTGCCGGGCAGGACAGAATCGAGACATTGTGCAATGCAGGATATTTTATCCCGGATTTTGGAGGGGTTGACCTTGCAGCTGTTATGACAGACAGTATGAACCGTGTATACAGCGCTTTGGAAATTCAGGTGATGGATGCAGGAGAGGAATATACGTTGATACATGATGCATCCGTTCCGGCGGCAATGACCTTCTATTATACGAAGCAGGCGGCAACAGGCAGACCTGAGACAGAATATGATATGAACAGAAAGCTTATCAACGCACTGACAGATATGTATAAGCAGGTCTTGTCAACGTATTTTACTTCAGAATAATAGGTGGCAGTTTGTACATATTAGAAATGAGGATGAAAATGAAGGCAGATAGAATTATTTTTGCGACAGGTAATGAAGGGAAGATGAAAGAGATCAGGATGATCCTTGCAGATATGAAGCTTCCAATCCAATCCATGAAAGAAGCAGATATTCATATAGATATAGAAGAAAACGGACAGTCTTTTGAAGAAAATGCACTGATCAAGGCAAGAGCAGTTGCGACAGCAGCGCAGCAAAAAGGCATTCAGGCTGTAGTTCTTGCAGATGACTCAGGGCTTGAGATTGATTATCTGAATAAAGAGCCGGGAATTTATTCTGCAAGATATATGGGAGAAGACACATCCTATCATATTAAGAATGCGAACCTGATCGAAAGACTTGATGGTGTGGAAGATGAGAAGAGGACTGCGCGCTTTGTCTGTGTGATAGCGGCAGTATGCCCGGATGGAAGCGAGCATGTCACCAGAGGTACGATAGAGGGCAGAATCGGATATGAGGAGAAAGGCGAGAACGGATTCGGATATGATCCGATCTTCTATGTGCCTGAGTATCATTGCTATTCTGCAGAGCTTGCACCGGAGGAAAAGAATAAAATCAGTCATCGTGGCAAAGCATTGGAAGAAATGAAGACTGTACTGATGAAAGAGATGTAAAAAGGGACATAGTGTGACCGCCAAAGTTTGCAGGTTACAGAAAGGCATGGTCATTAATATGAAAATATTGATCGTGAGCGATACACATCATAGAAATGAGAATTATTTAAAAGTATTGCAGAAGGTCGGCAAGGTAGATATGGTGATCCACCTTGGCGATGTAGAAGGCAGTGAATATACGATTCAGGAGGCAGCAGGCTGCCCCGTTGAGATGGTTTGCGGCAATAATGATTTTTTTTCTGAACTTCCTTCAGAAAAGACTTTACAAATAGGTAAGTATCGTGTTATGATAACACACGGTCATCGATATTACATAGGAATGGGTAATGAAATGCTGAAACAGGAAGCCATTGCACATGGCGCCGATATCGTGATGTATGGACATACCCACAGGCCGGTAATAGAGATAGACAGTGACATCATAGCAATCAATCCGGGAAGTCTTTCTTTTCCGAGACAGGAGAATCGCAAACCTTCCTATATAATAATGGAGATTGACGATGCTGGTGATGCTCATTTCACTCTCAATTATCTCGATTAAAACTTTTTGAAAAATAAAATAAAAAAAGTGTTGACAATTGAGATGAACTAATATATAATAACTTTTGTCGCTGTGAGAGACAAGGAAATGTAAGCAAGACAAAGTTCTTGATTTTACATAGACCGGGGTGTGGCTCAGCTTGGCTAGAGCGCCTGCTTTGGGAGCAGGAGGTCGCAGGTTCGAATCCTGTCACCCCGATTCAAAATCAAACAGCAACCGTACATGCGGGTGTAGTTCAATGGTAGAACACCAGCCTTCCAAGCTGGATACGTGGGTTCGATTCCCATCACCCGCTCTGCAAATGAAACGATCCAACTCATTTGCACATACCTAGTGTATGAAATGTGTTCGTAGCTCAGCTGGATAGAGCAACGGCCTTCTAAGCCGTGGGTCGGGGGTTCGAATCCCTTCGAGCACGTTGAGATTGAGTTTTGCCTTATCTCACATGGTGGGTATAGCGCAGTTGGTTAGCGCGTCAGATTGTGGCTCTGAAGGCCCAGGGTTCGAATCCCTGTACCCACCCTATTGGGCTATCGCCAAGCGGTAAGGCACAGGATTTTGATTCCTGCACTCGCTGGTTCGAATCCAGCTAGCCCAGTTAGATTTTCTACAACGAGCGCAGTTAACAAATATAATAAAGATATGGGATATTAGCTCAGTCGGTAGAGCACTTGACTTTTAATCAAGTTGTCCCGGGTTCGAATCCCGGATGTCTCACTAAGGTAAAGACATCAGAAACGCTGTAAAATCAACGGTTCTGATGTCTTTTGTTTATCTGATGACATCTTCTTTTTCTTCCATTACATGATTATAAACATCAATGACAACTTTCTCTGTATCGCCCATGAGTTTGGCAATCATCTTGATTGAAATGGCTGGAATCTTGTAGCACAGATTTGAATAATAGTTATGCCGGAATATATGTGCTGTAAGATCATTAATGACTGGGAACCGGGACCTGCCTGAGTCCTCTGTCAGACTTTGTTTTATTTTCAATCAGAGGGTCATTTACAACAAAATGTATATAAATTATTGCTATAGAATATTCTTATTGGTACAGCGTTTGCAGGGAATCCCAATCGTTTTATCAACTTCTTTGTAATCAATACTTATAGCATTTTTCATTCCGCTACAATATGAATTAGTATTCACTCTAAGATACTTCATGGCAATAAAAAAGCAGATAGCGGGAATCGAACCCGTCTCTCCAGCTTGGGAAGCTAGCGTTCTACCGATGAACTATATCTGCATGTTTACATAAAAATATGAAGTTAATTCTATTATAATCTCTGGTTATAGAAATGCAAGTCATTTCATATAGAAAAGTGCAATAAAAAGTGTTGCACTTTTTTGTGCGTTATGCTATCATGTATCACAGTGACGCACAAATGTCTTTGAGCGAGAAACAAGAAATGAGAGGTACGAAAGTTTTATGGAGGGGACGAACGTATATTATGTCGTTAAGAAAGGAGCATTGCCGGAAGTACTGCTTAAGGTAGTCGAGGCAAACCGTCTGATTGATACACAGAAGGCTGCATCTGTACAGGAAGCAGTGGATATGGTCGGAATCAGCAGAAGCTCTTATTATAAATATAAAGATGATATTTTCCCATTCCATGATTCAGCACAAGGAACGACGCTGACGTTATCCTGTCAGATGAATGATGAACCTGGGCTGCTGTCAGATGTACTGAAGGTAGTAGCGGAATTCAAGGCAAATATATTGACGATTCACCAGTCCATTCCCATTAACGGGATAGCATCCTTGTCTCTGAGTATTCAGATTCTGGCGGCAACGGGAGATGTATCAGAGATGATACAGGAGATGGAGAAGAAGAACGGCGTACATAGTGTGAAGGTTCTGGCGAGAGAGTGATAAATAGGGATAAGCCCTGAATATAAACAGTAGAGGAGATATGGAATGATTAAAGCAGCGATATTTGGTTACGGTACAGTTGGAAGCGGTGTATATGAGGTACTTACAAGAAACAGCGCTATGATACAGGGAAAGCTTGGAGACAGAATTGAAGTAAAGTATGTTCTGGACCTGAGAGAATTTCCAGGCAATCCGGTACAGGATGTGCTGGTGCATGATGTGAATACGATTCTGGATGATGAAGAAGTATCTATTATCTGCGAGACGATGGGTGGAGAGAAGCCGGCATATGATTTCACCAGACGCGCATTAGAGCTTGGCAAGAGCGTATGTACTTCCAACAAAGAGCTGGTAGAGAAGCATGGGGCAGAGCTTTTAAAGATTGCGCAGGAGCATCATTGCAGTTATCTTTTTGAAGCAAGCGTAGGCGGCGGTATTCCTATTATCAGACCATTATGCACCTCTCTGGCACAAGAGCATATAGAATCCATTACAGGTATTCTCAATGGTACAACGAACTATATCCTGTCCAAGATGGAGAATGAGGGAGCAGATTTTGAAACAGTGCTTAAAAGAGCACAGGAGAAGGGCTACGCTGAACGTAATCCGGAAGCTGATGTATGTGGATATGATGCAGGCCGTAAGATTGCGATTCTGACATCACTGGCATATGGTAAGAATGTGGATTTCGCAGACCTGTATGTAGAGGGAATCACACAGATTACCAGGACGGATTTTGCATATGCAAAGAAGCTTGGTACTACAATTAAGTTATTTGCCAAGAGCCAGTGCATAGATGGAAAATATTATGCAATGGTAGCTCCTTTTATGGTAACTGCTGACAATCCATTATATGCAGTACAGAATGTATTCAATGCAATTCTGGTACACGGTAATATGGTAGGTGACACAATGTATTATGGAAAAGGCGCCGGTAAGCTTGCAACAGCAAGTGCAGTCGTAGCAGATGTCATTGATTGTGCAAAACATCTGGGCAAACATGTACAGGTCATCTGGGAGGAAGACAAGCTGGAGATTTCACCGATGGATGATTTCACAAGACGTTTCTTTGTAAGAGTAAAAGGAACAGACAGAGCGCAGATCACAGAGAATTTCGGTAAAGTAGAATTCATAGATTCTGTAGCAGAAGAGGAAACAGGTTTTATCACTTCTGAAATGACAGAGAAAGCATATGAGGAATGTGCAAAGAAAGCGGGCAACGTAATCAACCGCATCCGTTTTGAGAATTAAGGGCTGTATGAAAAATAAGGAAAGGTAAGGTAATTGGAAAATGAAGAAAGTAGTTAAATTCGGTGGAAGCTCACTGGCAAGCGCAGAGCAGTTCAGAAAAGTAGGTGAGATCATTCATGCAGATGAGAACAGAAAGTATGTTGTTCCATCCGCACCGGGTAAACGCTATGATGGAGATACAAAGGTAACAGATATGCTTTATGGATGCTATGATCTGGCTGAGAAGGATCATGATTTCATGAAGGAAATGACACAGATCGAGAAGCGCTATCAGGAGATCATTGATGGTCTGAATCTGGATCTGGATCTTACTAAGGAATTTGACACAATTATTGATAATTTCAAGAAAAAGGCAGGAACTAACTATGCAGCCAGCCGTGGAGAGTATCTCAACGGTATTATCATGGCAAATTATCTGGGCTATGAATTCGTTGATCCAGCAGAAGCAATCCGTTTCAATGAAGCTGGTGTCTTTGATGCAGAGCTGACACAGAAATTATTGTCCAAGAGACTTGAGAATGTAGAGAGAGCTGTTATTCCAGGTTTCTACGGCGCTATGGCTGACGGCGTAGTAAAGACTTTTTCCAGAGGTGGTTCTGATATCACAGGTTCTATCGTAGCCAAGGCTGTACAGGCTGATGTATATGAGAACTGGACAGATGTATCCGGCTTTAAGATCGCAGATCCCCGTATCATCAAGAATCCGGAAGGAATTGATATCATTACATACAGTGAATTACGTGAACTGTCTTACATGGGTGCAACCGTACTTCATGAAGATGCTATTTTCCCAGTTAGAAAAGAAGGCATCCCTATCAATATCAAGAATACCAACGCACCGGAAGATGAGGGTACATGGATCGTAGGTAACACCTGCCAGAAATCCAAGTATGTCATTACAGGTATTGCAGGTAAGAAGGGCTTTGCTTCTATTAATATAGAAAAAGACATGATGAACTCTGAGATCGGTTTTGGACGTAAGGTACTTCAGGTATTTGAAGAGTACGGTATCTCTTTTGAGCATATGCCATCCGGTATTGATACATTAAGTGTAATGGTACATCAGTCCGAATTTGAAGCAAAAGAGCAGAATGTCCTATCCGGTATCAGCAAAGCTGTTAATCCGGATCATATTGATATTCAGTCTGATCTGGCACTGATTGCAGTTGTTGGACGTGGCATGAAAGCAACCAGAGGTACAGCAGGCCGCATCTTTGCTGCACTGGCACACGCCAATGTAAATGTCAGAATGATTGATCAGGGTTCCAGTGAGTTGAACATCATTATCGGCGTATCCAATGAAGATTTCGAAGCTGCAATCAAGGCAATTTATGCTATTTTTGTAGAAATACGTCTGTAATAGAGTGTAACTATTCAGAGCCATGCAAATTGAGTCGGAATATGCTTATTTATAAGCATATTTGACACAATTTATATGGCGATGTAACCACAATAAGCAGATAACAAGTAAACTTGTTATCCAGAAAAGCTGTGAAACAGCGATTTTGCGCATGTGGTTCTGAATAGTTACAATAGAGTGGATGTACATATAAAAAAGAATTGACTTTTATATAATTTTTACTTATAATGAATAAGCGTCTTCCGGTAAGGAAGACCATGCGGATATGGCGGAATTGGCAGACGCGCCAGATTTAGGTTCTGGTGGGAGACCGTGCAGGTTCAAGTCCTGTTATCCGCAGGAGTATGTAAGGGTTTTTTATCTTGGTATAAGGTAAGAAGCCCTTTTTTGATAGTATATGACTAGTAGAAAAGAAGAAAATTCAGTCAATATATTGAATTGCCTTTACAAATATCCTAAAATATAAGTAACAGTTGTAACGAAATTTAGGCATTTGCGAACGAATGTCTAATTCTTTTTGCAAAGGTACGTGTTATACTGTGATACAGACTAAAGAAAAATGGGTGGCGAAGCAACCACATCATAGAATAGTAGAAAGAGGAGTTGTATTGTGGAGAACATAATTCAGATTTTCAAAGATGATGTGCGGGGACTTGGCAAGAATATTCTTGCATTGGTAATTGCATTAGGGTTATGCGTGATTCCGTCCCTGTATGCGTGGTTCAATATTTATTCCAACTGGGATCCTTATGCGAATACAGGTAACGTATCCATAGCAGTGGCATCCAGCGATGCAGGCTATACGAAGGATGATGGAACCTATGTGAATATGGGTGATGCAGTCATAGAACAGCTGGAGGAGAATGATAAGCTGGGCTGGACTTTCCCAGCAACACCTCAGGATGCAATTGATGGCGTGTACAGTGGCGAGTACTATGCGGCTTTGATCATGGAAGAAGATTTCAGCCAGAGTATGTATGACTGTCTTGCCAACGGCATGGAGCACCCTAAGATTTTATATTATGAGAATGAGAAAAAGAATGCAATTGCAGTAAAGATCACGGATTCTGGAACATCTTCACTGCAACAGAGCATTAATCAGGAATTTACAGAAGTAGTGGTAACGACATTGGCTGAGAATCTGGATACGATTGCAGGCGATGATGACGGAAGCCTGTATAATCAGCTGCTGACACAGCTTAATTCTGTAAATGATAATCTGTTAAGCTATAATGCGTTATTGTCATCTTTCATAGAATGTAACACCTCTTTGTCAGATACAGTACTGGATATGAAGACGGTAGTCTCTAAGCTGACCTCGACTATGAACAGCATTAACAGCACAGCCAATACTGCAAAAAGTGAGGCGAAAGCAGCTGCTGATAAATTACAGTCCGGTGTAAATACAGCATCTAATGTAGCGAATACAGCAATTGGTGTGAAGTTGAATAAAATGGCAGTGGCAGTGACAGCGGCGAACAATGCTGTCAATGTTGCACAGCAGCAGCTGGCGAAGAACGAGAATCCCACACTGATTGCAGACAGCCTCAATTCAACAGCTTCCAATATGAGCACGATATCTTCTACTGCACTGGATATAGCAAATGATCTGGAGCAGTATAAGGGAAATGGCGTAGACGATCAGATTGTCAACCTACAGGATCGTCTCAAGAATATGTCTACCAGAGCATCAGCAGCCAAAGAAGCAGCATCCAAGGCTGCCAATACTTCCAAGAAGGTAGAATTGACAGCAGGTGCGATTGCAGATGCCAATCGTCAGATCATCAGTGCCGGAATTGATCAGGCAGTAGCGCAGATTCCTTCTCTGAATCAGGAGATCTATGGAGATCTGAGCTCCAAGGTACAGCAGGCAGCGGGAAGCGTGAACAGTTCTATTGACCGTACCATTAATGCCCTGCCTTCAGAACAGAGCGTAGATGTCAGTGGCATGGGAGATGTGCTGGATGGTATCAGTGCATCACTGTTAGCAGGAAATGACGCTTTGGCAGGAACACAGACAATACTTAGCAATGCAACAAATAAGCTCACCAATATCATTACACAGCTGGAGAGTGTCAGTGATGGTGAACAGTATCAGAAGCTTATGGAGATCATGGAGAATGATCCATCCCTTTACGGAGAATTCCTTTCCCAGCCGGTAACGGTAACAACACAGCCAGTCTATGAGACAACCAACTATGGCTCCGCAGTAACACCATTCTATACAACACTTGCCCTGTGGGTAGGTGCGATTATCCTGGTATCCCTGATGAAGGTAAAAGTAGTACCTAAGGGGTCTTATCAGAATGCAAAGGATTATGAGCTTTTCTTTGGAAGATATATTCTGTTCTTCTTATTAGGACAGTTGCAGTCTCTGATCTGCGTATATGGAGATCTGAATCTGCTCGGCGTACAGTGCCATGAACCGGGCAAGCTGTATCTCATCGGTGCAGTGACCAGTTTTACTTTTACCCTGATGATTTATACGCTGACCATTTCCTTTGGTGATATTGGTAAGGCGTTTGCCGTTGTTATCATGGTTATTCAGATTGCAGGTTCCAGTGGTACATACCCGATAGAGCTTCTGCCTGATATATTCCAGGCAATTTATCGTTACTTCCCATTCCCATATGCGATCAATGCCATGCGTGAAACAATCAGCGGCATGTATGAGAATGATTACAGCATATATATGGGTCAGCTGCTGATCTTTGCAGTGGCTTCACTGGTAGTAGGGTTAGTTATCCGTAAGCCTTTTATGAAAGTCAACCATTTCATTGAGGAACGTATGGAAGATACACAATTGATGTAAAGGAAATGGCGGTGATAGAATATGCAGGATACAAAAGAACAATCATTTGAAAAAATCATGGAGTATGAGAAGAAAATCCATGAGAAGAATCAACAGAGAATCAAAATTGGAATCAGACTGGTTATCATTATTCCCCTGATATTCCTGACTGTTATGTTCAAGCTCGACAGCTCCAAGGTCGTATTTCTTGTACTCTGGATCGTGTCATTGTTTGCCATTTCCCTATATCTGATTGTTGTGGAGTATATGGATTATCAGATGCAGGAGAAGTTAAAAGAACTGGGAATTAAGGACGAGGATGCAGATATCAAGAGACTGATAGACGATAATCTTGTGGTGGAGAAGGTCATTGAAAGCACCGGACTTCTTGAGGATAAGCAGGTGCAGGATGTAGAAGAGGCGATTGTGAGAAAGCCCAAGATACATGAAGTAGTAGAAGAGGCAATAGTACATGAAGAGCCGGTAGTGGAGCAGACTCATACTGATGAGCTCACACAGGCAGAGGAAGAACTGGTAGAGAGCATCCGAAAGTATGTAGCGACTCTGGGCAGACAGGCAGCAGCGACTCCTGTGCTTGATGATGTGCAGCGCAAAGATGCGCAGGATTATGCAGCAATGCGCAAGGCAAGAGCAGCATCAAGGCGTCCAAAATCCCAGGATGAAGTGAGAGACTAAGAGGAGAAGCAGAAATGAAGAATATATGTCAGATTTTTATTACGGATTTTAAACGGATCAAGACCAATGTAGTAGCTGTCGTTATTATGCTTGGCCTGATTATACTGCCCTCCTTGTATGCGTGGTTCAATATCCTGTCGAACTGGGACCCATATGGAGAGGCGTCCACATCCAAGATCAAGGTTGCTGTGGCATCCGATGATGAAGGTGTAGATATAGAAGGTACATATTTTAACATGGGTGATAAGGTGATCTCTGCGCTGGAAGCCAATACGACTATCGGCTGGGTGTTTACAGATACGACACAGGAAGCCATTGATGGTGTATACAGTGGAGACTATTACGCAGCTCTGATTATGCCGGATGATTTTACTTCTGATCTGGTAAGCTTCCTGTCAGATGATGTGCAGCACCCGGAGATTATTTACTATGAGAATGAGAAGAAGAATGCCATTGCACCTAAGATCACGGCAAAAGCCAAGACTGCGGTGCAGCAGCAGGTTAATGCGACTTTTGTCAGTACTTTGGCGGAAGTGTTGACCACAGCAGCAGATACACTGATGGATACGTCAGGCTTACAGGCAATGGGAGTAACGAATGCGGATTCTCTGGTAGACGTACTGATTGACAAACTCAACAGTGCAATTACAGAGCTGAATACCTATGAGGCATTGGTGGATTCTTTCCTGGTTGTGACAGATTCTGTCACAGCAACTGCTGAAACAGCGCAGAATTCCACGACAGCAGATGATGCGATCAGCTCAGGACAAAGTGCCATTTCCCAGGCGCAGGGTGCGTTGAATACAGGACTGGCCTCTTATCTGAGTATATCCAAGTCTCTGGCAGCAAGTCTTAGCAGTGTCAGAAGCTTGCTGAACAGTGTATCAGAGAGCTATATACAGATGCAGGATGATATGGCAGCATTCAATGACAGTCTGGTCGTAATGGGTGTGAATCTGCATCAGACCAGAGATCTGATCACAGATATGAAGGATAATCTGCAGGAATCTGTGAATACTTTAACAGACTTAAAAGAAGGCGACAGCTATCAGATGTTAATGGAGCTGTTGAGCACAGATCCTGATGCAATCGGTGGCTTTATGGCTTCTCCTGTTGAGATAGAGACTGAGCATGTATATCAGATCGAGAATTATGGTTCTGCCATGTCGCCCTTCTATTCAGTGCTTGCTCTTTGGGTAGGCGCACTGATTCTGGTAGCAATCGTACATGTGAAGGTGCATCCGATTGAAGGAATGACAGATGTGAAGCCAGTGGAGACTTATGTGGGAAGATATGTGCTTTTCTTCCTGATTGGACAGTTACAGACTTTACTTACTGCGCTGGGTGATCTCTATTATGTAGGAATCCAGTGTCTGTATCCGTTCAAGTTCTGGCTGGCAGCAGCTACGGCAAGCTTCGTATTTACCCTGTTCATTTACTCTCTGACAGTTGCCTTTGGTAATGTCGGTGAGGCACTGGCAATTGTTGTTATGGTTATTCAGGTAGCAGGTGCAGGCGGTACATTCCCGATGGAAGTATTACCTCAGATTTATCAGGATCTTTACAAGTATCTGCCATTCCCATATGCAATGAATGCACTCCGTGAGACAGTCGGTGGATTATACGAGAATTATTATTGGGATTGCATCAGACACTTATTGCTCTACATTCCTGTTTCTGTTATCATAGGATTAGTATGCGGTAAACCGTTTGAGAAACTGAATCACAAGATTGAAGAGAATAAGGAAGATTCAGGGGTTATGCTGTAATCCATGATGGGGAGGACACGAAATTGGCAAAACTGTATTTTTATTATGGAGCAATGAACAGCTCTAAGACAGCCAATGCACTGATGACACATTTTAATTATGAAGAAGTAGGACAGAAGGCTTTGCTGTGCAAGACAGAAGCAGATACGAGGGATGGAGCACGCAAGATACGCTCCAGAATCGGACTGGAAATGGAATGTATTCTGTTAAAAGAGCTGGAACTGATGACGGAGGAACAGATTCGTGCATATGACTGCATTATCGTAGATGAAGTACAGTTTGCAACCAAAGAACAGATAGATTTTCTGTCAGACATTGTGGATTTTATGGAGGTTCCTGTAGTCTGTTATGGACTCAGGGCGGATTTCCAGAATAATCTGTTTGAAGGAAGCCAGAGACTGATAGCCATAGCTGATACGATCAGCGAGGTTAAAACAGTCTGCTGGTGTGGTAAGAAGGCTACCTGCAATGCCAGATATAATAAGCAGGGCATTGTAAGAGATGGAGAACAGGTATTTCTTGGGGCAAATGACAGCTATGTGGCATTATGCCGTAAGCATTTCAAACTTGGTATGTTAGGACCTAACATAGAGATTGACGTGGAAGAATAGGGTGTATACATTACCTATTCAAAGACACGGCTGCTCATATTGGAGTTATGGTAGGCTGGGTCATTTGTGACATCCTGATCGAACCATTCAGGAGCCAGGAATGCATTGGCAGTGTCGATATCGGGAAATTCCACTTCTGCCATGATAAGTGGGGCAAAAGGCGGTGCAAAGATATCCAGTTCAATGACAAGCTTCATGTCAGTCAGAGGAACATAATCCTCTGTAAATTGCGGTGTCTCAATGGGAATCACATAGCGCTTTTTGGAAATGATGTTTCCATCGGCTTTTGCCAAAAGATGCTGATAAGAGGTCTCATCCAGAGGAAGATTGTACTCTTCTCTTGCCATAAGCCCTTTACCCTTATAAGTCATGTAGTAGTGGTCATCCTCTTTGCGGACTCTGATTACAGGATTGGTATTAAGATAAGCCTGTTCAATGACATGGCAGGGATAGGATTCCAGGTCAGCAGGGAGTTCTTTCAAAGTAAATTTACGTTCTATTTCCATGGGTGTACGTCCTTTCCGAATTTTATAAGTGTAGTAACAGTATAGCACGTTTATAAATGATATAAAAGATGCACCGTCAGCGTATATTTCTGTATTTGAAAAAATGTAGTAAATGGTGTATAAATATATCAGGTACGATAATATAAGGAAAGGGATGTGTAATGTGAAGAAAGCAGCGGTTTTTTTTGGAACGGGATATGAGGAAATAGAAGCTCTTACAGTGGTGGATCTTTTAAGGAGAACCGACATTGAAGTTACCTGTGTAGCCATAGATGGACAAAAGCAGGTCATGGGAGCACATCATATTAACGTAGATATGGATGCAGCGATAGAGGGGCTGGACTTTGACAGCTTTGATATTCTGGTGTGCCCGGGCGGAATGCCGGGAACGAAGAATCTGGAAGCGTGTAAGGCACTGACAGATCAGCTCAAGCGCTTTTATGAAAGCGGCAGGCTGATTGGTGCCATCTGTGCAGCACCACAGATCTTTGGACATCTGGGATTTTTGAAGAATAGGAAAGCATGTATCTATCCGGGAATGGAAGCAGAACTGATTGGAGCAGAAGTGACCTATGATCCGGTTGTGCAGTCAGACAATGTAATTACCAGCCGTGGCATGGGTACAGCGATTGCCTTTGGATTACAGATTATTGCCAATCTGCTCGATCAGAAGAGTGCAGATGAGCTGGCAGCCAAAATTGTATACAGATAATTACCATATAGCATCTTATGGACAGATATTGTGTCAAATTCTGACAATATTTCCATAAGGTGCTATAATTTATTAAAATCCTTATAATGACAGAACCTGTGTTATTGTCATAGAAGTAAGCGGAATTGAGGTAGGGCTTATCATTAACAGTATTGCACAGAATATCCCTGACAACCTGGTGGGGGATGAACTGAGACTTACGCAGATTCTGAATACTATGATGCCCTGCTGGACCAAAGAGCCTACAAAGACAGAATACCAAAGGAAGAAGCACTGGAATGGATGGCAGATGGTGCAGGAAAATGCTTTGATCCTGACATCATACAGGTATTTTTAAAGATTCATCGTAATTTTATTTATGATGCAGATGCAGTCAAAAAATACCACTTATAAAAAAATCATGTCCGTAAATACTAGGATTAAGATAAGTGATACACAAGCACTTATCTTTGAAGATAGATAGCAGAAAACGAATAGTATTTATGGAGGTAACAGATATGTCATCACAGAGTAGATCAAACAGAGTAGAAGTTCCTGAAGCAAAAGCAGCTATGGATAAGTTCAAAACTGAGGTCGCTTCAGAATTGGGCGTAAACTTAAAGGAAGGCTATAACGGAGATTTAACATCCCGTGAGGCAGGTTCCATTGGTGGCGAAATGGTCAGAAGAATGGTCAAGAGCTACGAGGAATCCATTAAATAAGTAAAAAGACACAAAAGGGCGGTTGTCAGTTATGACAACCGCTCTTTTATAATTGCATGATCTAACAGAAATTCTTTCCAGACACTGTAATACTGCGCTTTGATATGCACTTGATCCCAGGTATAATCTGAAATCAGAGCACCATCCTTGCACAAAGTGCTGTCATTGATATCTATATAGAAGATATCCTTCTGGTTTGCCAGTGTAGCAATCAGCCTGTTACGTTCCTGAATATTTTCATTGGTAATGTTTTGTTCCTGATCGGATTTTTCTTTGGTTACAAAAAGATTGCCTTCTATGAAGATCAATGCGTCAGGCTGTAGCTGACGGATATCCATAATAACGTCACGATAGCGCTTGAAGAAGGATTGTGCTGTGCCGGTTCCACATTCATTGATACCGACCATAAAGTATATTTTGCCAAACTGATGGGTGCTCAGAACATCTTTAATAGATGTTTTTTTATTTTTATAGGTAATCTTTGGTTTGTCAAAATCATACACGGTCAGAGAAGTCTTGCACAGGAATGTGGCATTCTTGATGCCCGCATATTCACTGATACCCACGGTTCTGGAATCTCCGATGAATACTGCATCAGAGAAGTAATCTTCCGTAGCAGTGGTAAAGGTAAGCGGCTGTGCTGTCTGTGCGGCTGCCTGCTGGACTTTTTCCTGATTATATCTGTTGATTGCTTCATTGATATCCTGACCACGTTTCTGCAAAATGGCTTCGTAGTAGTCGTGGGATACGTGAGGCACAGTGACAGATGTACTTGCTTCCACGTCAGAAGTGCCTGCACTATCAGCCATCCACATCTCCATCTGTCTGCCAAGGTCAGTAAGGAGTCCATCGTGGATTCCCTGCATGGCAGTGACTAGAGTAGGACGACCGGGTGTAATAGGTTCTTCATTATGATAATGAGTCTGATTCCAGTATAAGCCAAGCAACGTAAAGAGAAGGCTGGAGATCAGAATCGAGAAAGTCAGCAGATAAGGGCTGTCATGTTTCATGTCTGTACCTCCTAAAATCTAAAATACAGGAAGGGATTGTTCATGCCGATAGCAAGGTAATATACAGAATACCAGAATATAATAAGGGCAATGACAATACCTCCAAGCTTGTTTTTGAATCGATGATACAGTTTCTCAGGTCCTGCTGTACAGAACAGGATGCAGCATATCAGCAGGACACCATAATCTGTCAAATATTTCACAAAGTCATACGAATTTAAAGTATGCCCCATACCAAAGAAGGGGAACATGCGTGCCAGATACATGGCAAGCTGATTGAAATCCGAGATGGCAAATATAGTCCAGCTTACAAGAATATACAGTATCATATAAATATGGGAAAAAATATGCGCTGCAATGGATTTGTGGTTCAGAACCGGCAGCAGCAGATTTTTCTCCAGAATCTCAAGTAAAAAGATGAACACACCCCATAAAATGAAATTCCATGCTGCTCCATGCCAGAATCCGGTCAAAAGCCATACGATTCCCAGATTAACTATAGTACGGATGCGTCCCTTGCGGTTGCCTCCCAGGGGGATATAGACATATTCACGAAACCAGGCGCCAAGGGTAATGTGCCAGCGTCTCCAGAAATCGGTAACGCTTCTGGACAGATAAGGGTGATGGAAGTTCTCAGGTATTGTGAAACCAAGCATTTTACCAAGTCCGATAGCCATAAGAGAGTAGCCACAGAAATCAAAGTACAGCTGCATGGAGTAGGCAAGGGAGCCAAGCCACGCCAGCGGAGTAGAGATACTTTCAAAACCAATGGTACACACTTCGTTCCAGAGAGTACCGACACGGTTTGCCAGTAATACCTTGAAACCAAGACCGAGGATGAAGGTCTTTAATCCATCGTCCAGATTATGAATCGTAATCGTGCGTTCATGCAGTTCCCTGCGAATATCAGAATAGACCACGATCGGACCTGCAATCAGCTGGGGAAACATGCATAAGTACGCACCCAGGGAGATAACAGAATGGTCAGCCTTCACTTTGCCGCGATAGACATCTATGATATAGGATACAATCTGGAAAGTATAGAAACTGATGCCAAGAGGCAGTGTCAGTTCCAACAGCTTCAACTGCGTACCGCTGTGACATAATTTCAGTACACCATTGATATTTTCCAGAAAGAAATTCGTATATTTAAAGAAAAACAGTAATCCGAAGTTATAGAGAAGACCTGTTATGAGCCATAGCCTTTTGCCGGATAGGCGCTCTAATCTGTCTATGAAAAGTCCGATACCGAGATTGACCAGAACGGAGCAGATGATAAGACACAGATAGAGTGGTTCGCCGATTCCATAAAACACCAGACTGCCTGTAAAAAGCAGCCCATTACGATATTTAGCAGGTGAACAATAATATAGAACTAGAAAAATCGGTAAAAACGCAAAAAGAAAAGTCAGACTGCTGAATACCATGGAATTCTCCCCCACACTTGATGTAATGCTTTACAAAAAATCAACAGATTATGTAATCTGTTTGATATCTATTATAGCAGAAATAAAGTGAAAATTCTACACAATTTTCGCAATATTTAAAACAATGATTACAACAATATATGAGATAATATATTGCATTAGAAGAGGTATCCGTGTAATATCAGAAATAGAAAATCTAAAAGGGTAAGGTAGGATATGAAGATAAATAAAAGCAGATGGATGATAGCAATACTGCTGGCGGCGTGTGTACTGTCAGTCAGTGGATGTAAAGATAAGAAAGAGCAGGCAGATGCAACTAAAATCGTTCTGACGACAGGCTTTGGACAGGATGAGGTCTTTCGGATTGACAGGCTATCCTGCACTCTCCCGGAGATCATGGTGTATCTGACCAATATGAAGAACCAGTATGAATCCGTATATGGCGACAGAATATGGGAAGCTTCCTATGAAGGGGAGACACTGGAAGATAATATAAAAGAGACAGTGCTGGCAAGAGTGGCGAAGATCAAGGCAATGAATCTTCTGGCACAGCAGAAAGAAATTGCGCTGGATGGAGAAGAACTGGATAAGACGGCACGGGCAGCAGCACAGTATTATGAATCGTTGTCTTCAGGAGAGGTAGAAGTACTTGGAGTCGATCAGGAGCTGATACAGCAGATGTATGAAGAATATGCCCTAGCTGGCAAGGTCTATGAATACCTGATTGCCGACATCAACCCGGAGATCAGTGATGATGAGGCAAGGACTATCACTGTGCAGGATATTCTGATCAAGACCTATTCCCTCAATGAGAATGGAGAGAGAGTTCCCTACAGTACACAGGCGAAGCAGGAGGCTTACCAGAAGGCGCAGGAGGCGTGCAGCCGTGCCAGGGCAGGAGAGGATTTCTCATCACTGATAGCAGAATATAATGAAGATGAGAATTCCACGTATTCTTTTGGAAAAGGCACCTATGATGATACTTTTGAAGAGGCTGCATTTAATTTGGGAACAGATGAGATCAGCAATGTAGTAGAAACAGTCTATGGATATCATATTATCAAATGCATCAGTACCTTTGACCGGGATGAGACAGACCGTAATAAAGTGAAGATCGTGGAACAGCGGCGTAAGGAAGTATTCGAAGAGCAGTATTCAGCTTTCGTGGAAGGCCTTACCAGAAATATGAATACGAAATTATGGGCACAGGTTGGATTCCCAGAGGATGAAGAAGTCACTACGAACACTTTTTTTGAAGTATATAAGAGTTATTTCTAAAGAAATTATAAACCATTTATTAATTATTAGCACTCAACATGTTTGAGTGCTGATTTTATCTTGACTTTTAATTTTAGAGGGATTACACTATATCATAATTAAGAAAAACTTTTGGAAAGGGACGTGATTTTACATGGCTGAGAAGCATGGCAGTTTATCAATCAACAGTGACAATATTTTTCCGATTATTAAGAAGTGGTTATATTCAGACCACGATATATTCTACAGAGAATTAATATCCAATGGATGTGATGCCATTACCAAGTTAAAGAAACTGGAAATGATGGGTGAATATACTTCCCCTGAAAATGCAAAAAATGACATCCGTGTCATTATTGACCCTGAGAAGAAGACTCTGAAATTCATTGATACAGGTCTTGGCATGACCGCAGAGGAAGTAGAAGAATACATCAACCAGATTGCTTTCTCCGGCGCAACAGATTTTATCGAGAAATATAAGGACAAGGCAAATGACGATCAGATCATCGGTCATTTCGGTTTAGGTTTCTATTCTGCATTTATGGTAGCTGACGCAGTACACATCGATACACTTTCCTATAAAGAAGGTGCAGCACCTGTACACTGGGAATGTGATGGCGGTACAGAGTTCGATATGAAGGAAGGAGACAGAACAGTAGTAGGTACTGAGATCACTCTGTTCCTGAACGAAGACTGTCTGGAATTCTGTAACGAATACAAGGCAAGAGAAGTTATCCAGAAGTATTGCTCTTTCATGCCATATCCTATTTATCTGGAGAAGGCTAATGCGCCTGAGGAATTTGAGACAATCAATCCTGAAGACAAGAAGGATGACGATGTTGTTGTAGAGACAGTAGAAGAAGATAAGCCTGGTAAGGAAGAAGGCTCTACTGAGAAAGTAACCAAGCTCAAGATCAAGAAGAGACCGGTTGCCTTAAATGATACACATCCTCTTTGGACCAAGCATCCGAATGAATGCACCAAGGAAGAGTATGTTGACTTCTATCGTAAGGTATTTAAAGACTATAAGGAGCCTCTGTTCTGGATTCATCTGAATATGGATTATCCTTTCAATATGAAAGGTATTCTGTACTTCCCTAAGATCAACATGGAATATGAATCTATCGAAGGTACGATTAAGTTATACAACAACCAGGTATTTATCGCAGATAACATCAAGGAAGTCATTCCTGAATTCCTGTTACTGTTAAAGGGTGTTATTGACTGTCCGGACCTGCCACTGAATGTATCCAGAAGTGCACTGCAGAATGATGGCTTTGTAAATAAGATCCGTGAGTACATTACCAAGAAGGTAGCTGACAAGCTCTCCGGTATGTGCAAGACAGATAAAGAGAATTATGAGAAATACTGGGATGATATCAGCCCATTCATCAAATTCGGCTGCTTAAAGGATGATAAGTTCTGTGAGAAGATGACAGACTATATCCTGTTCAAGAACCTGGATGGCGAGTACATGACTCTGCCTGAGTGCCTTGAAGTAAAGAAGGTAGATCCGGATGAGGAAGAGAATAAGGATCAGGATCAGGCTACAGATGCCGAGACCGGTGAGAAGGTAGAGGCAGAAGTTGTTGATGAGAATAAGGATGACGAGCAGGTAGATATTCCTACTGAGGACAGCGAGACCAAGGAGAAGATTATTTACTATGTAACAGACCTGGTACAGCAGAGCCAGTATGTGAATATGTTTAAAAAAGCCAAGATGGATGCAGTCGTTCTTCCTGACAGAATCGACCAGCCATTTGTATCACAGCTGGAAGCTAAGAATCAGGGTATTAAGTTCGCAAGAATTGATGCTGACCTGACAGAGACCTTCAAGACCAAGAATTCCAAGAAAGTAGAAGAAGAACTGGCTAAGAAGAGCGAAGAAATCTCCGCACTGTTCAAGAAGGCAATCAAGAAAGACAATATTACTGTTAAGGTTGAGAAGCTGAAGAATAAGGATATCTCATCCATGATCACTGTATCTGAGGAAGCCCGCAGAATGCAGGATATGATGAAGATGTATGCAATGAACGGCATGGATATGGGCATGAACAAGGAAGGCGAGACGCTGATACTGAATGCCAATAACAAGCTGGTAGAATATGTTCTGGAGCATCAGGACGGTGAGAATGTCGGACTGATTTGTGAACAGCTCTACGATCTGGCACTGTTACAGCAGGCTCCTTTACAGCCGGATGCCATGACGAAGTTCATTGCCAGAAGCAATAAGATTATGATGTTGCTTGCGCAGTAAGTAATTGTATGGAAAATTTTGTATTTATAATGGAATTGATCGGAACGGTGGCTTTTGCAGTGTCAGGAGCCATAACCGGCATGGAAAAGAAGATGGATATATTCGGGGTAGCCATATTAGGGCTGACCACGGCAGTAGGTGGTGGAATTATCCGTGATATGTTAATCGGAAATACACCACCACAGACTTTCCAGGACCCGGTCTATGCAGTGATATCTATTGTAACGGCAATTATCGTATTCTATCTGGCAGGAAGAAGAAAGAACAGCATGAGTCCTCATTTGTGGGATATACTGCTTCTTGTCATGGATACACTGGGATTAGGGATTTTTACAGTAGTAGGAATTAGTACCGCGCATCAGGCTGTACCTGAGAGCGGTCAGTTCCTGCTGATTTTTGTAGGTGTGATTACCGGTGTAGGCGGTGGTGTGGTAAGGGATATGATGGCTGGAAATATGCCATATATTTTCGTAAAACATATTTATGCCTGTGCATCCCTGGCAGGAGCAGTCATATGTGCCTGTGGCTGGGAATATATGGGAATGAAGAATGCCATGATAACAGGTATGATTATTGTAGTAGTGATTCGTTTCCTGGCGGCATATTACAGATGGAATCTGCCAAAGGCTTCTATCGGAGAATAAGAGAATAGAAGAATAAGAAATCCCCTTACTACAGCTGATATATAACAGGTTGTAGTAAGGGGGTTATTATGCTTCTTTTTTGTGTTTGATCACGTAGAACTGTGTAAAACGATCCCGGTCAATCAACCAGGCTTTATCGTCTTTCTTGTTTGTTGCCTGACACAGTGTTGTGTAGATGCCAAGGGCTGGGTTCCACAGGTAGTCCTTTTCTTCATAGATCCCTGTCAGAAGCTTCCTGTCCACCAGACCCGTAAATCCCAATTCTTTCACCGGTTCCAGTCCTAACTGGAAAGCCAGTCTCGGGTTATAGGTGGAAATCACTACACCCTCTTCAAAAATGTTACGTATCATAACATTTTCAAAACAATCTTTTACAATTCCTACCATACGTATCTCGCTGGCTCTTGTCAGCAGTGGATCGCGCATATCTGTCTGTAACAGATATCTGCCATCATCAGTCGGAAAAGTAAAGTTCTCATCCGCAATTGTGGAATACAGAATAAATCTGCCATATCCCAGGTAAACAGCTTCGTAGTCTTTGCCTGCATAAGTAGCGTACAGACCGCAGCGGTATTCTCCGGTGGTCGTACCTTCGTATTCAAAGCTCTCCCTCATATAGTGGTCTCCCTTATGTAAAATCAATATAGGTTGTGTTTTTAGCATGACTGCTATGCATTTAATAGTAGTATAAGAGAGCCAAAATAACAAGTGGAAAATGTTAAGAATATGTTACGCAACACGCAATTGTATCAGCTGATTTAACAATTGCATAAATTGTACATAGGGTTCTGAAACGATCTTAAATTAATCAGATTGCTTGATAGGGAATTCGGTGTTAAAATAACAGATAGTAAATCAAAGTAGAGGAGAGCAGAAATCATGCCAATGACAGTAGAAGAGATTTTGGCAAGAGCCAAAGAAGCAGGAGCCTCTGATGTACATATTACAGTAGGTATTCCTCCTAAGATGAGAGTGAACGGAGATTTGCTCACAATGGAAGGAGACAGACTGATGCCTGCTGATACGCTGGAGATCGCAGCTCAGGTAATGAACGAGAAGCAACAGCAGAGATTTGAAGAAAATGGAGAATGCGATATGTCTTTTGCCATAGCAGGGCAGGGACGATACCGTGTTAATATATATAAGCAGCGTGGTTCCATAGCCATGGCATTCAGACTGGTGGATACGAAAGTTCCATCCGCAGAATCATTGGGAGTGCCGCAGTCTGTCATAGATCTGTATCAGAAGAAGAGAGGACTGGTGCTGGTCACAGGTCCTACGGGAAGTGGCAAGTCTACAACGCTGGCTTCCCTGATTGACAAGATCAATAACAACAGAGAAGCACATGTGATTACACTGGAGGACCCGATTGAGTACCTGCACAGCCATAACAGGTCTATTGTCAACCAAAGAGAGATCGGTCTGGATTCTCTGAGCTATGCACATGCACTCAGGGCAGCCTTGCGTGAAGATCCGGATGTCATTCTTGTAGGAGAAATGCGTGATTTTGAAACGATCAGCGTTGCGATTACGGCAGCAGAGACCGGACATCTTGTACTGTCTACGCTTCATACAATTGGAGCAGCCAGCACGGTAGACCGTGTCATTGATGTTTTTCCACCTCATCAACAGCAGCAGATCAGAGTACAGCTTGCCAATGTACTGGAAGCGGTAATTTCCCAGCAGCTTATTCCTACAGCAGACGGGCACGGCCGTGTGGCAGCATTTGAAGTATTACATACCAATCCGGCTGTCCGTAACCTGATACGTGAAGGTAAGACACATCAGCTTACCAGTGTGATGCAGACCAACCGTAAGGCTGGCATGATCACCATGGATGATGCTCTGTTGCAGTTGTATGCACAGCACAGCATCAGCAAGGATCAGGTATTGCAGTTTGCACAGGATCAGGAAAGCATGAAAATGAAACTGATGTAGTGCAAGTATGCATATCATTGTGAAATTAAGGAGAACATCTACAATAGGGAGGAAGGCATGAACCCTTCAGTAAGTATAATTGTTCCTGTTTATAATGCGCAGAAGACAATAGCACGCTGCATTGAGAGCATTATCAATCAGGAATTTCAGGATTTTGAATTGCTGCTGGTCAATGACGGCAGTAAGGATGACTCTGGTCAGATCTGTGATTCCTACGCAGCACAGGATAAGCGTATCAGAGTCATTCATAAGGACAATTCGGGAGTATCTGACAGCAGAAACATGGCACTGGATCTGGCAAAAGGAAAATATATCCAGTTCCTTGACAGTGATGACTGGATTACAACAGATGCTACGAATCTTTTCTTCAGGGCAGCAGAAGACCATCATTGTGATATGGTCATTTCTGATTTCTACAGAGTAGTAGGGCAGAGAGTATCCCACAAGGGAGATATTGATGATGATGCAGTCATGACAAGAGAAGATTATGCTGCGCATATGATGGAGAATCCGGCGGACTTCTATTATGGTGTGCTGTGGAACAAGTTCTTTCGCAGAGAGATCATAGAGCAGTATCATCTTCGTATGGACAGCAGCATCAGCTGGTGTGAGGACTTTATGTTCAATCTGGAATATATCCGTCACGCATCCAGCTTTTATGCGCTGGGGGTTCCCATTTACTATTATGTAAAGACCAAGGGTTCCCTTGCCAGTCAGGGACTGAGTCTGACCAAGACCATTAATATGAAGAAGATGGTCTTTGCCTATTATCATAATTTCTATAAGTCTATTCTGACAGAGGAAGATTATGAGAAGAACCGGTTACAGGTATACAAATTTCTATTGGATGCTGCCAGTGATGGAATGGCATCTCTGGTTCTGCCGGGCACAAAGAAGCTTGGAGATGAAAGAACCAGTGCGTGCAGCATTGATGTGGAAGGCGATGGTATTCTTATGGATGAATATCGTGACAGGAAGCTGCTTGACAGATATCTTGAGCCGATTGCGTTAAAGAACGACTTGCAGTTACAGGATATCAGACTGGTCATGTATCTGAGCCAGCCACACAGAATCAGCAGCCGTAAGGAACTGATGGACTATACCAATATGACCAAGAATACATTGTCTGCATCCCTGCAGCGCCTGATATCCAAAGGAATTGTGAAGATAGAGGAGCTTAAAGTTCCCATACAGACGGAGATACAGGCAGCACAGCAGGATAGTGCAAAGAAGACATCCAGACGTGGAAAAACAGTAAGAAAACTTGAGATTACCCTGCTTCCGGCGGCAGATTCCATACTGAGGAGTCTGTCAGTGGCGGAGAATGATTATGAACAGGCAAGATATGCAGACCTTACAGATGAAGAGATTGTGCAGTACGCTTATCTGAACAGTAAGATCAAGCAGAGTATCCAGAAGATTTTATAACTTAGGAAGAAAGAATAAAGGTGTTTAAAATGGAAGAAATTACAAGAGGTTATTTTACAGGGGAGCGTGCCCTTTTTCACGCAAAAGATATGAAGATCAGTGAGTCCGTATTTGCAGATGGAGAGTCACCACTGAAAGAAAGCTCAGATATTGACCTGGTACAGTGTCTGTTCAGATGGAAATATCCGCTGTGGTACAGTAAGAATATTACGATAAAAGACAGTACACTCTTTGATATGGCAAGAGCAGGCATCTGGTATACAGACAATATCAGTATGGAGAATACGATTGTAGAAGCTCCTAAGAATTTCAGAAGATGCAATGGGGTGAAGCTTAACAAGGTATCCTTCCCGTATGCATCAGAGACTTTATGGAACTGTCAGAATGTCACAATGGAGCAGGTCATGGCAAGAGGCGATTATTTCGCCATGAACTGTAGTGATATGGTTATCTGCGACTTTGAACTGGATGGTAATTACAGCTTCGATGGTGTGAAAAATGTGGAAGTGCACAATGCAAGAATGTTGTCCAAGGATGCATTTTGGAACAGTGAAAATGTAACAGTATATGATTCCTTTATTTCAGGAGAATACCTGGGATGGAATGCAAAGAACCTGACATTGATCAACTGTACGATTGAAAGTCTGCAGGGTATGTGCTACATTGATAATCTGGTGATGAAGAATTGTAAGCTTATCAATACGACGCTGGCTTTTGAATATGCTTCTGTAGATGCACAGATCACAGGCTCTATTGACAGTGTATTTAATCCGGCATCAGGTACCATTCAGGCTGACCATATAGATGAACTGATCATGGAGAAGGACAGAGTAGATCCTGCAAAGACTGTTATTACATGCACTAACGGGATTGGCAGGGAGACGCATAAGTTCGTAACAGGAGGAAATATACATGAAGTATGATTTTGACCGTGTTGTAGACAGAAGAGGCACTTATTCTATCAAATGGGAGGTAGAGCCTAGTGAACTGCCCATGTGGGTGGCTGATATGGACTTCCAGACTGCACCTCAGATTATGGACGCCATGAGAAAGAGGCTGGAACACGGAGTATATGGCTATACATATATTCCTAAGGAATGGAACGACGCATATATTAACTGGTGGAGAGACAGACACCACATACAGATAGAGAATGACTGGATTATGTTCTGTGCAGGTGTTATCCCTGCAATCTCCAGCACGGTACGTAAGCTGACTACACCGGGAGAAAATGTGCTGGTCATGACACCTGTATACAATACGTTCTATAATTCTATTCTGAATAACGGACGTAATGTACTGGAATGTCCACTTGTATATGAAAATCATAAATATCATATTGATTATGCAGATCTGGAGAAGAAGCTTGCCAATCCGCAGACTTCTCTCATGATTCTGTGCAATCCTCACAATCCGGTAGGTAAGATCTGGGATAAAGAGACTCTGGCGCATATCGGAGAACTGTGCGCAAAGCATCATGTGCTTGTACTCTCAGATGAGATTCACTGTGACCTGACAATGCCGGGCTTTGAATATACGCCTTTTGCATCTGTGAATGAGACTTGCCGTGACAATTCCATCACCTGTATTGCACCGACCAAGACTTTCAATATGGCGGGAATCCAGACAGCAGCTATCGTAGTGCCCAATCCATATCTGCGTCATAAGGTATGGAGAGCCATCAACACAGATGAAGTAGCAGAGCCTAATGTATTTGCCGTAACTGCGGCAATCGCAGCTTTTACCCAGGGTGGGGAATGGCTGGATCAGCTTAGAGAATATATCAATCAGGGCAAGACAATTGTAAAAGAATACTTTGCAAAAGAACTGCCACAGATTCAGGTAGTATCAGAGGATGCAACGTATCTGTTATGGCTGGACTGCTCTGCAGTTACCTCTGATTCGCAGGAGTTCGCTGATTCCATCCGAAAGAATACCGGGCTTTTCCTGACAGGGGGATATCAGTACAGAGGAAATGGCGACAGCTTCGTAAGACTGAATATTGCATGTGCACATTCTGTCATTGAGGATGGTATTCGCCGATTCAAGAAGGGTGTGGAGATCTATCAGGGCAAAGCGCCGGCAGTGATTCATGCAAGCAGTGTATACAATACACCGGCGGAACCGGAGAAGAAAGAAAGCACATCCGTATATGAAGAAGAGAAGCAGGAAGAATTTCAGCTTGATGCAGGACTTCTGGCTTTTCTGGAAGCAGATTCCTATGAGAAAAAGCTGGAGATCCTGAACAATCTTCATGCTGCGATTACAGATTCCATGATTGATACCATGGCGGTCAGCCTGGATATCGAAGTAAAAGACGGTGACATTGAACAGCGTTATCAGGAGGTGCTGAACTGTCTGCTGACTATGGAACGTTTTGAGTGTAATCGACTGAGATAGAAAGACAGAAAGGTAATAAATATGGACTCATTTGAGCTGGAACAGATTGTAGAACCGTTACTTACGTGGTTCAGTTCCCATGCGAGAATACTGCCGTGGAGAGAAGAACCGACAGCATATCGTGTGTGGGTATCGGAGATCATGCTCCAACAGACCAGGGTAGAGGCGGTTAAACCCTATTATGAGAGGTTTATGAATGTGCTGCCCACAGTAGAGGCACTGGCAGCAGCGCCGGAAGAAACGCTCCTGAAGCTATGGGAGGGGCTTGGATATTATAATCGTGTCCGCAATATGGGGAAGGCAGCGGGACAGATCATGGAACAGTATCATGGTGTGATTCCTGATGATTACGAGCAGCTGTGTTCCCTGGCGGGAATCGGCAGCTATACTGCGGGAGCTGTGGCATCCATTGCCTATGGCAAGCCTGTACCGGCAGTAGACGGCAATGTATTAAGAGTCATATCCAGAGTCCGCATGGATGATCGTGATATCATGCAGGCGAAGGTACGTAAGAGTGTGGAACAGGATCTTACCGCAATTATGCCAAAGGGGCGATGCGGTGCTTTTAATCAGGCACTGATGGAGCTTGGCGCTATGGTCTGTATTCCAAATGGAGAGCCAAAGTGCAGTGAGTGTCCGTGGAATGACTTTTGCAGGGCATATCAGAACCGTTGTATGACGGAGTATCCAAAGAAGTCACCCAAGAAGGCACGCACCATTGAGTACAAGACAATTCTGGTATTGCAGGATGCACAGAAAGCAGCCTTGCAGAAGCGCCCTGACAAGGGACTGCTTGCAGGTATGTATGAGTTCCCATGGATAGAAGGAACACAGAATGAAGATTCTGTGCTGAAATACCTAGGGACTCTGGGACTGCATGCCCTGCGAATACAGAGACTGGAAGACAGTAAGCATATATTTACACATAAAGAATGGCATATGACAGGTTACGCTGTGAGAGTGGATGAACTGGAGCGTACCAGTCAGGACAATGGTCTGATCTTTGTAGACAGGGAAGAGGCAGAGGCTCGTTATGCCATTCCATCTGCGTATGCGGCATATACTAAATATTTGCAGATCAGACAGGGCACTGAGAAGGTGAAAGGAGACCTGACATGAAATTATTATCAATAGCAATCCCCTGCTACAATTCAGCAGCATATATGAGACGTTGTATAGATTCGCTTCTGCCAGGGGGCGAAGATGTAGAGATCATGATCGTGAATGATGGTTCTACAGACAATACGAAGGATATTGCAGAGGAATACAGAGAACGGTTCCCAAGCATGGTCAAAGTCATCAACAAAGAAAATGGCGGTCATGGCTCTGCCGTAAATGCGGGAATCCAGAATGCAGCAGGACTTTTCTACAAGGTCGTGGACAGTGATGACTGGGTAAATCAGAGCGCCTATATGCAGATACTGAGCGTACTCAGGGAAATCATCAGAGATGGTAAATCCCTGGATATGCTGATCAGCAATTTTGTATATGAGAAAGAGGGAGAAGAGCGCAAGAAGGTGATGAAATATCACCATGCACTGCCCAAGGATCAGATATTTACCTGGAAAGATGTGAAGCATTTCAGAGTGGGACAGTATATTCTGATGCATTCTGTTATCTATCGTACCAATCTGCTCAGAGAATGTGGATTACAACTGCCTGAGCATACCTTCTATGTGGATAACATCTTTGTATTCAATCCACTGCCATATGTGAAGACCATGTATTATCTGGATGTGAATTTCTATCGTTATTATATAGGAAGAGCAGACCAGTCTGTAAATGAGAAGGTCATGATAGGACGTATCGACCAGCAGATTAAGGTAAACAAGCTGATGGTAGATTACTATGTAGAGGAGATGCCCCGGATTCATGCCAATGTGAAGGTAAAGAGATATATGCGCAACTACCTTGATATTATTACTACAATCTCTTCCGTATTGCTGATTCGGTCTGAGCTGGAAGAGAATCTGGAGAAGAAGAAGGAACTCTGGGCATATATTAAAGACAAAGATAAATGGCTCTGGGCAAGACTTCGTTATGGTCTTCTTGGCAATGCCATGAATCTTCCGGGCAAAGGCGGAAGGAAGATATCTGTAGATGGATACAAAATCTGCCAGCGTATTTTCCATTTTAATTAAAAAGACTTGTCAAAGTACGTATTTCTTATTATAATCTAGTTTAAAGTTTAATACTGTATTGCTATGAAGTGATGACTTGCAGAACGCACAAAACGGACACTATCTGCAATATGGTATATTGAACCAGAAGATAAGAGTGGAGGAATTGGCATGTATTCATTGGATGAAGTGAAAAAGGTAGACCCGGAAATTGCGGATGCGATCGTTGCAGAACAGGAAAGACAGAATAGTCATATTGAATTGATTGCTTCTGAGAACTGGGTAAGCAAGGCTGTTATGGCAGCAATGGGAAGCCCTTTGACAAATAAATATGCAGAAGGATATCCCGGAAAGAGATATTATGGCGGCTGTGAGTGTGTAGATGTTGTAGAGAACCTTGCTATTGAGCGTGCAAAAGAGCTCTTTGGCTGTGATTACGCAAATGTACAGCCTCATTCCGGTGCACAGGCTAATCTGGCAGTGCAGTTTGCAGTGTTGAATCCCGGTGATACCATTATGGGCATGAATCTGGATCACGGCGGACATCTGACACATGGTTCACCAGTGAATATATCCGGTAAATATTTTAAGGTAGTACCTTATGGTGTAGATGATAATGGTTTCCTGGATTACGACAGAATGAGAGAACTGGCTCTGGAATGTAAGCCTAAGATGATCATTGCAGGCGCCAGCGCTTATGCAAGAACCATTGATTTTAAGAAATTCAGAGAAGTAGCGGATGAAGTAGGTGCTGTATTGATGGTAGACATGGCGCATATTGCAGGTCTGGTAGCCGCAGGTCTTCATCCAAGCCCAATCCCTTATGCAGATGTTGTTACCACAACAACGCATAAGACACTGAGAGGACCAAGAGGCGGCATGATCCTTGCAAATAAGGAAGCTGCTGAGAAGTATAACTTCAATAAAGCAATTTTCCCCGGTATTCAGGGTGGTCCGTTGATGCATGTGATCGCTGGTAAGGCAGTATGCTTCAAGGAAGCTCTTTCTGATGACTTCAAGGTATATCAGCAGCAGATCATCAATAATGCACAGGCTCTGTGCAAGGGCTTGATTGACAGAGGCATCAAGATCGTATCAGGCGGTACAGATAATCATCTGATGCTTGTGGATCTGACTACTTATGATCTGACAGGTAAGGCTGTAGAGAAGATGCTTGATGAAGCACATATTACCTGCAATAAGAATACCATTCCTAATGATCCCAAGTCTCCATTCGTTACATCCGGTGTCAGACTGGGAACTCCGGCAGTTACAAGCCGTGGCATGAAGGAAGATGATATGGATCTGATCGCAGAAGCTATCGCGACTGTGATCAAGGAGCAGGAAGCAGGTATTCCGGCAGCAAGAGCAATCGTACAGAAATTAACAGATAAGTATCCTTTGATCTAATCTGTATTATACCTGACAGGAAAAGGGAGGCGTAACAGCCTCCTTTTTTGGCGCTGGAAAATAATGATAAGGTAATCGGCACAAAAATACATGAAATATACACAATTTTATGCCATAATATGTTATACTGAAAATAATGAGCTATATAAATAGTACCAAAGTATGATTGAATAGTAATGCATAGGTGAAATAAAGGAATAGTATGGATAAAAAAGAATTAACAAGTCGTGAGAAAAGAAGAAGAAGACGTATCAGAAGCCAGGTGGCAGCATATCTGACTCTGGTTGTAGTAGTGGGCGCTCTGACAGCAGGCGCGGTAATCGGGATAAAAGCGCTGATTCAGCATATGAATCAGTATAATGATAAAGTAACAGAGGCTTTGCAGGAGGCAGAGACGAATGTGGAGCATGAGACAGCTGTAATTGAATCCAGTACAGCAGAAGATGCTACACAGGAGGCAGAGCCTGAGGATAATCCGCTGGACGAGCTGGTAGATGCACTTTTACAGGATATGACACTGGAAGAGAAGGTTGCCGGTATGTTCATGGTCACTCCTGAGTCTATTACCGGTGTCGGTAAGGCAGTTCAGGCAGGCGAAGGTACGAAGAATGCATTGACAGAGAATCCGGTGGGAGGATTGCTCTATTCCTCTGCAAATTATCAGTCGGATAATCAGTTCCTGGAGATGATGACCAATACCAGAAGCTACTCAAAATATCCTCTTTTTCTGGCGGTACGCGCAGAATGTGGAGACAATATCGGTTTTGGTATAGAATCAACAGCGAAAGCATCTGAGCTGACAGATACAGACAGTGTAAGAGAGGCTTATGGTGCGATTGCAACCAAACTTGCAGCCTTTGGAATCAACATGGATCTGGCACCAGTGGCAGATATCGTATCCGAACAGGGCAACAGCAGCTTACAGGGAAGAACCTTTGGCAGTGATGGAGCGACAGCAGCACCATTGGTAAATGCAGCCGTGCAGTCCTTACAGGAGCGTGAAGTCAGCGCAGTACTGCTGACTTTTCCAGGAGAAGGTGCTGTAACAGATGGTAAAGTGTCCAAATCACTGGAAGAGATGAAGAACAGTGATTTCCTGACCTTCCAGTCTGCAATTCAGAATGGAGCAGACTGTATTATGGTGTCTAACGTATCTGCACCGGAGATAACAGGGGATGACACACCTTGTTCCTTATCAGGGACAATGATTACAGATGTGCTCAGAGGAACACTTGGATATAATGGAATCGTTATGACAGATATGTTAGGAGACAGCGCAATTACTGCCAGGTATTCAGATGGCGATGCGGCAGTGGCTGCTATTGTGGCAGGTGCGGATATTCTGTTGTGTCCTGCAGATTTCAGTAAGGCATATCAGGGTGTGCTGGATGCAGTGTCAGCCGGAACGATTACAGAAGAGAGGATTCAGGAATCTCTCTACAGAATCTATCGTGTAAAATACAAAAATACTCTGAACAATGTTCAGTGATATTAAATATTTTTAAATGGGGGACTTAACATGATTGAGAAATTATTTAAGCTCAAGGAAAACAACACCACTGTAAAGACAGAGGTAATTGGCGGTATTACGACATTCATGACAATGGCGTATATTCTGGCGGTAAATCCTAATCTGCTCTCCGCAGCGGGAATGGATGCGACAGCAGTTCTGATCGCTACCTGTCTGGCATCTTTTGTTGGTACTCTTGCAATGGCACTGATGGCGAATTATCCATTCGCACTGGCACCTGGTATGGGACTGAATGCATATTTTGCATATACAGTATGTGGTGCCATGGGATATGACTGGAGAGTAGCGCTGATGGCAGTATTTGCAGAAGGTATTGTCTTTATTGCACTTTCACTGACCAATGTACGTGAGGCGATTTTTAATGCGATTCCCAGTACATTGAAGAAAGGTGTCAGCGCAGGAATCGGTATCTTTATTGCTTTCGTAGGTTTGCAGGGAGCACATATTATTGTGAACAGTGATTCCACACTTCTGACGTATGTAAATTTCAGAGGTAACTTCCATACATTGGGAATCTGTGCACTTCTGGCATTGATCGGCTTGATGATCACGGCAATTCTGTATGTGAAGAACGTAAAGGGCTCTATCCTTCTTGGCATTCTGATTACCTGGATTCTTGGCATGATCTGTCAGGCAACCAATATCTATACAGTAGATGTAGAGAATGGATTCTATTCCTTATATCCTACTTTCGCCCTTACAGATTTTACTGCAATTGGCAAGACCTTTGGACAGTGCTTTAAGGTAGATTTCAAAGGTGTAAGCATTGCGAACTTCGTTGTCGTTTTGTTATCTTTTCTCTTTGTAGATATTTTTGATACCATTGGTACTCTGGTAGGTGTATCCACCAAGGCTGACATGCTGGATAAAGATGAGAAGCTTCCTCACATCAAGCAGGCACTTCTTGCAGATGCGATCGCTACGACAGCAGGTGCAGTATTCGGTACTTCTACAACAACCACTTTCGTAGAAAGTTCAGCAGGTGTTGGTGCCGGTGCAAGAACAGGTCTGGCTTCTGTAGTAACAGGTCTGTTATTCCTGGTTGCCATTCTCTTTGCTCCTATTTTCACAGCAATCCCGGGATTTGCTACAGCTCCTGCACTGATCTTTGTAGGATTCCTGATGGTATCTTCTGTAGTAAAGATTGATTTTGACGATCTTGCAGAAGCAATTCCCGCATATCTGTGCATGATCGCTATGCCTTTGGCATACAGCATTTCAGAAGGTATTGCGATTGGTGTTATCTCTTATGTGATCATCCACGTATGCTGTGGCAAGGCTAAGAAAGTAACACCTCTGATGTACATTCTTGCAGTATTATTTGTATGTAAATATATTTTCCTGTAGATTTTATAAGAAGAATCAGTGGGCACATTGTCTGTAAGGCAATGTGCCTTTTTTGGTATAGACTTTTGCTTTTCCCTGTGGTACTCTTGTATCAGAGAGAGTGTGTGTAATTGAGGTGAAGTACGTGATTTTAAGAAAATATATGTCTACCAGGGTAATCAAACCCAGTATGATTCTGGAACAGACAATTGCAGACAGAGCAGACAGAGTACTGATAGCCAGAGGAACACAGCTGGACGAGTATCTGATCGAATCCATGAGAAAGATGGGGATTACCGGGGTATATATCCGCACCGGTGTAATTGAGGACAAGGATTCCGAAGAACAGCCGGTCATTACTGCCCAGGTTCAACAGAAAATCGACCAGAGACAGGTAAAAGACAGGGCAAAGGTACATTTGTCAGAGAGTGTAAAGAAGCGTGTAGCAGAAGGCATCCAATACCTATATCAGGATACGGAGTCTTCTAACTTCATGGATGTGACCAGGAGTATAACCAATGATCTGGTGAAGGCAATTGATGATAATGATGCGATTGCAGTGGATATCAGCGCCCTCAAGGTCAGCGATGAATATACATTCAAGCATAGTGTGGATGTAGCGACCATGGCAATGATCGTATCCAGACAGTATGGCTTCAATGACGAACAGGTTCAGCAGATTGGCGTATCAGGACTGCTCCATGATATTGGTAAGTCCAGAATTCCTACAGAAGTATTGAATAAGGCACAGAAGCTCACCGATGAAGAGTTTGCACTGATCAAGAAGCATTCCTTACTGGGATATGAGATATTGAAAGACAAGCCTGAACTCTCCAATGCTGTGAAAATGGGTGTATTGCAGCATCATGAGAAGATCAACGGCAGTGGTTATCCCATGGGAGTTACAGAAGAACAGATACATATTTTTGCCAAGATCATTGCAGTTACAGATATCTATGATGCGCTGGTTACGGAGAGACCTTATAAGAAGGCATTCACTCCAAGAAATGCAGTAGAAATGATCATGGCGATGACTGGAGAGCTGGATTTACAGGTTATGCAGAGCTTCCTGGAGAGTGTGATCCTTTATCCGGTAGGGACCAACGTTGACCTGAGCAATGGGGAAAAGGCAAGAGTTGTTGCCAATAATCCCAAATTCGTATTACGTCCAACTGTAGTAGGATTGAATAGTGGAAGGGTATATGAATTGTCAACAGACTTAAATTGTGCAAATATTATTATATTATAGTAATAAAACAAAAAAGCAGCCTGGAAAGTAAATTTCCGGGCTGCTTTTGTAGTAAATGGAATAAAGTTTATGATCTGCCGCCTTGATAGGAGAATTCGGTGAATAGCGCTTCTCCCTTGGAAGCATAAAGACCTATATAGTTGCCGGTGAAGCATCCGCCGACTTCTGTTGTCAGATACTGTGCCTCTCCTTCTCCTATGAACACGGGGGCATCCACAGCACTTGGAAAAGCAGCAGATGCAGGCATGGGGTTCTCATCCGGCTTCACATCCAGATAAGAGAAGGTATAGTGGTTCTTATCTCCTGTAAGGATGAACTGCACTGTATTGCAATGAAAAGGAATGCGGGCTTCCACTGCCTGCAAGGAACCGATACGGCGTCTGAGGATCAGGAAGTATTCACCATTGCCTACCGTGGACAGTGCCGCTTCATAATGATGTCTGTTATTCATATAGATCGTAATACCTGCTTCGGAACCGGCGTTTACACTTTCCAGAGTCAGAGTAGCAGTAGCTGTAAAGTGAAAATGCTCCTGTCTGCGGACCAGAATTGCCTTTGGCTTATCATCTGACAGAGTCGTATCATAGGCACAAAGAGAAAGTCCCTGTTTGGTAGGTTTAACGAACTTACTTACTGGTGTATAAATTGTATTCCAGGATGGATGCAGTTTATTGGAACAGAAAGTATCTGTCATATTGCTGCCGGGGATATAAAAGTCTGATTTGCGGGTTTTCTTGCCGGGGGCTGTTTCGACCTCAAAGGTTTCGGTAACAGTGCCGTTATCTCCCATAACGGGCCAGCCATTCTCCCATTTTACCGGAGCAAGCATTGTCTCACGACCGAGATTGTGACGGAACGGATATCCCAGAGGACGAATACCTAGGCATACAGCCCACCAGCTGCCCTGACTGTCCTCTACCAGATCAGCATGTCCGATCGCCTTGATATTAAGACAGGTGCTTCTGTTGGAGAGAACCGGATTATGAGGGCATGCTTCATAGGAACCATATACATTCTTACTGCGAGCAATCGTTACCATATGGCAATATTCTGTACCACCTTCTGCAATCATTAAGTAGTACATATCATGAATACGGTATAAATGTGGACCCTCAGGATTATTGCAGCCTGAGCCATTCCATATGTAATGTTTTTCTCCACATTTTACATTCTGTATGGATACAGGAAGCTCATTGCGCTTGGGGGTGTCATTTCTTACTACATCAAAGGTAATTTCTGCTATATAGATACCGGTGTCAGTACCTGTATAGTAGATTCTGCCATCCTCATCAAAGAAAAGCGAAGGGTCAATTCCTGCAAAGGGAAGCTTGACGGGATTGGACCATCTGCCGTAGGGGTCTGTGGTATATACGAAGAAATTACCTCCGCTTCTGCCACCGACATTTGTAACAATACAGTAGAATATTCCTTCGTGGTATCGAATTGTAGGAGCATAGATACCCAGACAATTGGGTGCACCACTTACCAGTTTGAGCTGATTTTTTCTGTCAAGAACATGTCCGATCTGCTCCCAGTGTGTCAAATCTGTGCTATGGTATATTGGAATTCCCGGAAAATATTCAAAACTGCTGTTTACAAGATAGAAGTCATTCCCAACTCTGCATACGCTGGGATCCGGATGAAATCCGGTTATGATAGGATTATGGTATTTCATGGAATCGTCTCCTTTGTTTTGAATTAAATCTATCTACAGCATAACAAAAAATGGAAAGTAAGTGTAGTGTTATTTTATAAAAAAAGTGGCTTATTTTGGGAAAAATGAGAATACAAGCTTTTTGCAGATAAAACAGGCATTGGTACACTCTAAAATTATGCAATTTTTAATGAATACATTGCAAAAATGAAGTATGACATTAAAATGTCATACAATATACTTTAAAAATAGAAAAAATGTGGTACAATATAGGATATAATTACTTTTATTATATGACATAAGAGGAAAATGCATGAAAAAATTAGAAAACCTGTTTCAACGAAAAAATTTGTTGTTTACATTGGGGATTATCGTTCTGATTGCTGCAGCAACATTGGTTGCGGTATTTAGGATTAATATAGCAGAAGAGCAGAATTGTTATACTACTTTATTTCAGACAGGAGATCAGCTTAATCAGGACATTGCAAGACTGATTAATTATGATAAGGAACAATTGGAGAGTCTGGCAGGAATATTTGCAGGGTATGATAATCTCAATGATGAGATTGTTATGAATATTGTCAGCAATTACAGACAGTGTGGTATGGTGTCAGGGCTGGAGATACTTCTGCCGGATAATACGCTGATATTACAGGATGGGACTATAATCAGTGTTGAGGACAGCATGGATTTTGCCAAAGAAGCCAAAAAAGGTGCTTACCTGACAGAAGTGAGTACAGATCTCCTGGATTCTGATAAGCGCGTTCTTCTCAGTGTGGTTCCTATTGTAAAAGATGGAGAAGTAACAGGAATCCTGCGTGGCGTGATAGATTTGGACGAGCTTCAGAGTGTATGGAATATAAATCTTTACGGAGTGAGGGCAGATATCTATATTGTAGAGAGAAGCAGTGGAGATTATATTGTTGATACTTCCGGGAATAAACTGGGAAATGTAAAATTTATTGATAATAAGAGTATCATTAAGAGAAGCAGTATGGATGAGCTCGCAAGACAGCTCATGCGGGGCAAAAAAGGGTATGCTGTATTTGATATGCCAGATAGCTCCGAGAATCTGTATTTCTGCTATATGCCATGTAAGGTCAATAACTGGGAGCTGGCTATTTCTGTACCGGAGAGTGCAGTGCTTGGAAATGTTGGAGAGGTCAGAACACTTCTTTTCCTGCTGGTTGGCTTTGAATGTCTGTGCTTTATCGTATATCTGATGTGGATGTTCCATGATACAAGAGTACGTAATTATGAGAAACAGAGAAGAATTGAGCTGATGAGCTTTACAGGAAGAGTACAGGAACTGTTATTTGAAGCACATCAGAATCAGAAAAACATTGAACTTGCACTGGAATTGATCGGTCAGATGACAGATTCACAATATGTATTCTTTAAGATACTGGGAGAGAATGGAATGGAGGAAGTGTACCAGTGGATAAAAGATGATCCGGGACAGCCGATGCTGAGAGTTCCCAAGGAACGGGTACATTTCTTTATGCATTATTTCTATTTTAAAGATGGAAGCGGCAGTATATTCATGCCCAATATTGAGGAATTAAAGGTAGTAGCTCCACCAAGCTATGAATTACTGGTAGATAAAGGGGTAACAAGCCTTATGGCAGTACCGGTTAATGATGTATCCGGCAGACTTGTTGGTGTACTTGGAACCTGTAACATGGGACCTGATTGCAAGGATACGCACATTCTGGAGGCAGTAAAGTTAAGTTTCTCCATGCTGTATCATAATATCCGTTCCTATAATATTATCCGTGAAATGGGTACAGTAGATCTCCTGACCGGACTTCTCAACAGAAACTGTTATCAGAAGAACTTACTGAATTATCCTACTATGCAGTTTGAATCTCTGGCTTGTGTATACTGTGATGTGAATGGATTGCATGAGCTGAACAATTCACAGGGACATGAAGCCGGTGATGAAATGCTTCGTGAAGTTGCCCTGACAATTAGAAACTACTTCGGAGATACACACAGCTACCGTATAGGTGGTGATGAATTCGTGGCATTTGTACTGGATGCAGACATGGAGAATGTAGCGAAACAGTCAGAAGCCATTGCAAAGAAGCTGCAGGCAAGTGACTATTATGTCTCTATCGGTATCAGCATCGGCAGACCAAGGAATCTGGATCAGATGGAAGAGCTGGTGAAAAAGGCAGAGACAGAGATGTATGAGGCAAAACGCATATTCTACGAAAATGGCGGTAGAGAGCGTAGAAGAAGATAGATAAAACTGTACATATAAAAATAAACAAAACTGACACTTTATTAAGTGTCAGTTTTTGCGTATTATAATAGCAATTAGTATACTAAGCAAGGTAAACAGATAGGAATAGAGGACAATGTGCGTGGCACAAAGTTTACAGGTTAGTGAAAGGTATGGTTATAAATATGGCAAATAATAGATATGAACTGAATAAAGAACTGGCACAGATGTTAAAGGGTGGAGTTATTATGGATGTAACCACTCCCGAACAGGCAAGGATTGCGCAGGAAGCAGGTGCATGTGCAGTCATGGCACTGGAGAGAATCCCGGCAGATATCAGAGCAGCAGGTGGCGTATCCAGAATGAGTGACCCCAAGATGATCAAGGGTATTCAGGAAGCGGTATCTATCCCTGTTATGGCAAAGTGCCGTATCGGACATTTCGCAGAAGCACAGATTCTGGAAGCCATTGAGATTGACTATATTGATGAGAGTGAAGTACTGTCTCCGGCAGATGATGTATATCATATTGACAAGACCAAATTCAAGGTTCCATTCGTATGTGGCGCGAAGGACCTGGGTGAGGCACTTAGAAGAATCAATGAAGGTGCATCCATGATCCGTACGAAGGGCGAGCCGGGAACAGGTGATGTTGTGCAGGCAGTACGCCACATGAGAAAGATGAATCAGGAGATTGCAAGACTGACATCCATGCGTGAGGATGAGCTGTTCCAGGCTGCTAAGGAGTTGCAGGTTCCTTATGATCTTGTAGCATATGTACATGAGCATGGCAAGCTTCCTGTTGTAAATTTCGCAGCAGGCGGCGTAGCAACACCGGCAGATGCAGCATTGATGATGCAGTTGGGTGCAGAAGGTGTCTTTGTAGGCTCCGGTATCTTCAAGTCAGGAGATCCAAAGAAGCGCGCAGCAGCCATTGTACAGGCAGTAACCAATTATCAGGATGCGAAGCTTCTGGCAGAGCTTTCCGAGGATCTGGGAGAAGCCATGGTTGGAATCAACGAGCAGGAGATTCAGTTATTGATGGCGAATAGAGGGATTTAGTATGAAAATTGGAGTTTTAGCAGTTCAGGGTGCTTTTATTGAACACGAGAAAATGATAGAAGCACTGGGGCATGAAGCCTTTGAAATCAGACAGAAGCGTGACCTGGAGCAGGAGTTTGACGGTCTGATTCTCCCAGGTGGTGAAAGCACCGTCATGGGTAAGCTGCTTCGTGAGCTTGACCTTTTTGATACACTGCAAAAGAAAATACAGGATGGCATGCCTGTACTTGGCACCTGTGCCGGACTGATTCTGCTGGCAAAGAAGCTCTCAGGTGATGATACAGTGCACTTTGGCACGTTACCCGTCACTGTAAAACGCAATGCTTACGGCAGACAGCTTGGCAGCTTCCAGACAGTGGCAGAAGTCGCGCACGTTGGTGAGATTCCCCTGACCTTTATCCGCGCTCCCTATATTGAGAGTGCAGGTGATGGAGTAGAGATATTAGCCAGAGTAGATGGTAATATTGTAGCAGTACAGTACGGCAGGCAGCTTGGAATTTCCTTCCATCCTGAAGTAACAGACTCTACGGCGGTGCATGAATATTTTTTGTCCTTGTGCAAGGCATGTCAGGCAGCAGCTTAGTAAAATAAAATAGTATGTAAAGAATCCTGAAATTTGTTTTTTCTATACAATTCCAGGATTTTTTGCATTATAAATTGAAAATACTGTCGAAATATACTATGATTGTTCTTGAGAAAATTTATCAACAAGATATATGAGGAGGACACAGCATGACGCTGAAAGAGTTACCAATCGGCAGTATGGCGACTGTGGTTACTGTAGGTGGAGAAGGCGCATTACGCCAGCATTTTCTGGATATGGGACTGATACCGGGAGTAGATGTAACCATGGTAAAGTATGCACCTATGGGAGACCCGGTGGAATTACAGATACATGGATACGAACTGACGCTTCGTCTGGCAGATGCAGAGAAGATAGAGATAGAGAATACAAGACAACCAGATAATATAGATGCGACCAATCATAAGAAAGACATGAAGAAGGATGTACAGCATCCGGGATTGGGTGAGGGCGGTAAATATCATGTCAAAGCAGATGAGCACCCCCTGCCAGAGGGAGAAGTACTGACTTTTGCCCTGGCAGGTAATCAGAACTGTGGTAAGACGACACTGTTCAACCAGTTGACCGGTTCTAATCAGCATGTAGGAAATTTCCCTGGTGTAACGGTAGACCGTAAGGATGGAGCCATCAAAGGGCATAGTGACACACTGGTTACAGATTTACCGGGTATTTATTCCATGTCACCCTATTCCAGCGAAGAGATCGTGACCAGACAGTTCGTGCTGGAAGAACATCCAAAGGGAATCATCAATATTGTAGATGCTACCAATATTGAGAGGAATCTGTACCTTACCATGCAGCTTCTGGAGCTGGATGTGCCTATGGTTCTGGCTCTTAACATGATGGATGAGGTGCGTCAGAATGGCGGCTCCATCCGTGTGAATGAGCTGGAGGAGCTGCTTGGAATCCCTGTTGTACCCATCTCAGCTGCAAAGAATGAAGGTATCAGTGAATTGGTAGACCATGCATTACATGTGGCAAAATATCAGGAAAGACCGGGAAGACAGGACTTCTGTGAAGCGGACGACCATGGTGGTGCAGTACATAGATGCCTGCATGGTATCATGCACCTGATTGAAGACCATGCCAAAGAAAATGACATACCTGTCAGGTTTGCAGCGGCGAAGTTGGCAGAAGGTGATATGCTGATTCTGGACAGGCTGCATCTGGATCAGAATGAGAAAGAGACTCTGGAGCATATTATACAGCAGATGGAAAAGGAGAGAGGTCTTGACCGCGCGGCAGCCATTGCAGATATGCGATTTGCTTTTATCAGCAAGGTATGCAGGCAGACAGTCATTAAACCCCATGAGAGCAGGGAACATGCAAGAAGTGCACGAATTGATAAGGTACTGACGGGTAAATATACAGCGATACCTGTATTCATTGCCATTATGGCAGCGGTATTCTGGCTGACCTTTAACGTGATTGGTGCGGCACTTTCCAATCTGCTGGATATGGGAATTGGCTGGCTTACCAATCTGGTGCAGCAAGGCATGATGGCGGCAGGCGTGAACGAAGTCCTGCAATCGCTGATCATAGATGGTATTTTTAATGGTGTGGGAAGTGTACTCAGCTTCCTGCCGATTATTGTGACACTGTTCTTCTTCCTGTCCATGCTGGAGGACAGCGGATATATGGCAAGAGTGGCATTTGTTATGGATAAGCTGTTACGTAAGATCGGTCTGTCAGGACGAAGCATTGTGCCTATGCTGGTAGGATTTGGCTGTACAGTACCCGGCGTTATGGCAAGCAGGACGCTGCCTTCGGAGCGTGACCGCAAGATGACGATTCTGCTCACTCCTTACATGAGCTGTTCTGCGAAACTGCCGATATATCTGTTTTTCACAGCAGCATTCTTCCCGGAACATGGAGCACTCGTTATGATTGCACTATATTTTGGCGGTATCGCTGTAGGTATTCTGTCTGCTATTGTAATGCGTAAATTGAAATTCAAGGGCGAAGCAGTGCCATTTGTCATGGAGCTGCCTAATTATCGTATGCCTGGAGCGAAGAATGTAGGACAGCTTCTGTGGGAAAAGGCAAAAGACTTCCTGCAAAGGGCATTTACGGTCATTTTCCTTGCAACTATTATTATCTGGTTCTTACAGACCTTTGATACCAGACTGAATGTGGTAACAGATTCCAGGGATAGTATTCTTGCAGTAGTTGCCGGCTGGATTGCACCGGTCTTTAAGCCGCTTGGTTTTGGCGACTGGAGAGTATCTACCGCACTGATTACCGGCTTTATGGCTAAGGAAAGCGTGGTAGCAACGTTAAATGTACTTTTTGGAAGTACGGATATTTTACTGGCGGCGATCACACCGCTGGCAGCAGCAAGTCTTCTGGCTTTCTGCCTTTTGTATACACCATGTGTAGCAGCCATTGCGTCCGTAAAACGTGAGCTTGGCTGGAAATGGGCAGTGTTTGTAGTATTTGCGCAGTGCGCGATTGCCTGGGTCGCAGCATTTGCCGTCAGATGTATTGGAATGTTATTTGTATAAAGTCTTTTAAACCGGACATAATATCATCGTGTAATTCATCTAAAAAGAAAAGAGGATGCTACAATGATATTAAGTGAAAAAGAAATGGCAGCAATCAAAGATCTTCAGACACAGGAGAAGACCTGCGTAGAGAAGTATGCGCGTTACAGTAAGGAAGCAAAAGACCCTGTACTTGCAAATCTCTTTGAACAGATTCATCGTGAGGAACAAAAGCACTATGATTCTCTTGGACAGGTGTTGAATGGAACTGTGCCCCCATGTGACTGTAATGATAGTGACGGCAAGCAGTACAGTCCTAAGGCCACCTATGATATGAAGGAGTCTGAGGATAAGAAGAATGACTGCTTCCTCGCAACAGACTGTATCGGTACAGAGAAGCTGGTCTCTTCTGAATACAATATGGACGTGTTCGTCTGCGGTGAACCATCAGTCCGTAAATTACTTGCTGATATCCAGATTGAAGAACAGAATCATGCAGAAATGCTCTATAAATATAAGACAGTAAACAGTATGTCATAGGAAAAACGGAGAGAGGCAGGCAGCTTCTCTCCGATTTTACCTATATACTCCATAGGAATTATAAAATATTACATAAAGACTTGCATGTATGTGCAGGAAAACGTATAATATAAGTAATTAATCAGAGCCATGCAAACATATTTGCAATAATTTATATGGCGAAGTACCCACAATAAGCAGATAACAACTAAACTTGTTATCCAAGTAGGGCATCGAAGATGCGGTTTTGCGAAGGGGTTCTGAATAATTACAAGTATACACAACACACAATAAAGAATCTGGAAAGGTATGGTGCTAGTATGAACTATAGATTATCAGAGTCAGAAGAACAGATTATGAGTTTCTTATGGGAGAATAATGGTCCTGTTAAGACAGGTATGATTATGGATTATTTTTGGAAGACAGTAGGTAAGGACTGGAAGCGTCAGACCCTGAACACATTACTGATCCGTCTGGAAGATAAGGGCGTAATCATCAGAAGAAGAGGAATCGTAGAAGCTAAGTATACGAAGGAAGAATTACTGCATATTGAATGTCAGGACTTTGTGAATACAAAGTGTGATGGAAGTCTTGTCAAGTTCGTAGAAAGATATTTTGCAGGAGAGACTGTATCAAAGCAGGAGGCTGAGGAAATAGTCAGCCTGATTCAACAGTTAAAAGGCTAATATAAGGGCGTATGTGACCATAACAGAATGCTGATGATAGTGGGAGTATATTCCACTATTGTTGGCGTTCTTTTCGTTTGCAAGGCTTTTCATTTGGAGAAAATGTGTGTATAATTCAGTTAGATATAACTAATTCTGAAAAAGGAAAGGCATGGTAATAGAAATGTTTGGTAAAATAGGAAGAAATGATCCTTGCTGGTGTGGCAGTGGCAGGAAGTATAAGGTGTGTCATGAGGCATTTGATGAGAAAATCAATCAATATGCGAGAATGGGACATATTGTACCCAAGCACAATATCATTAAGACACCACAGCAGATAGAAAAGATCAAGGAGAGCTGTAAGATCAACATTGCAATACTGGATTATCTGGAGAAGAATATCCATGAGGGCATGAATACAGCAGAGATCGATCAGATTGTATATGATATGACGACCCAGATGGGAGGAATCCCCGCACCTTTGGATTATGAAGGATATCCTTACAGTGTATGCACCTCTGTAAACAATCAGGTGTGTCACGGGTTCCCTTCAGAGGACGTGATTCTACAGTCGGGGGATATTATCAATGTAGACTGCTCTACGATACTGGATGGATATTTCTCGGATTCTTCCAGAATGTTCTGTATTGGGGATGTGAGTCCTGAGAAAAAGAAGCTGGTACAGGTAACGAAGGAATGCGTGGAGCTTGGGCTGAAAGAAGTAAAGCCTTGGGGATTCCTTGGTGATATGGGGCAGGCAGTACACGATCATGCTTTTGCCAATGGCTATACTGTAGTACGTGAGATTGGCGGTCATGGTGTTGGACTGGAATTCCATGAGGACCCATGGGTTGGATATAATACGAAGCGTGGACAGGATATTCTTCTGGTTCCGGGTATGATCTTTACCATTGAGCCTATGGTCAATATGGGCAAACCGGATATTTATATTGATGATGACAATGATTGGGAAGTTTACACAGAGGATGGTCTTCCTTCTGCACAGTGGGAGATTATGGTTCTCGTAACAGAGGATGGCAATGAAGTCCTTTGCTGGTAAATAAAGAGAGAGACTATGAAGAAAAGCTTCGATGCAACGCAGCTAAAAATAATAGCGATCATTTCTATGGTGATAGATCATATTGTATTATGAAGGCTGTTTCATAAAGGAGACAAAGCGGAACTTCTTATCCAGTAAATTACCCATGAGGGAGACTGCCTTGCCCATTGTGAAGGCTGCAAGTACAGTTCCGATACCGAGCCCTTTGATATGACCTAACAGGAAGCCGGTCATGCAGGCTGTAACGAGCAGGCAGATTACGTCAAAGGTAATCTTGATTCTGGAGTAGGGAATCTTTGTAATATCTGCCAGCTCTCTGGGGAAGAGATCCGTAGGAACAATTGGCATTTTGCAGCGGTTGGATAATGCAATGCCAAGACTCAGGAGTACATAACTGATGATGAAATAAAGGATTCTACAGCCAAGGGATGTGGGTAATATATTGATCCACATCTCATGCAGATCCAGAAATTCTCCAAAGAAGAATCCAACAACAAAGCTGAACAGATACTGTGGGATGAATTTCTTACGTAGTATCATGAGTGTCAGTACCAGAGCACCCTGAAACAGGTAAGTCCATGTGCCAAGAGACAAAGCCGGGAATACCTCAGAGAAAGCATAGGGAACACTGGATATGGCAGAGATTCCCGCATTGGAATACAGCATAAGCACAACGCCGAAGCTGTTTATGAGCACTGCAAATACCAGAGCCAGTTCTCCACGACAGGTTAAAGTTTTATCATTCATTGTATTTTCGCCTTTCTATTTTAACGTTTTGTTTTAACGTTCTATTTTCATTCAACATTTAGTGTAATCACCCATATTTTAAATAGCAAATAAATAATTTTTATGAGATAATAGATTCTATCTATAGAAATAAAAGAAAGGGATTTGCATGAATCTGTTTTATTTACGATATTTTGTGACACTGGCACATGTACAACATTATACGAAAGCGGCAGAGCAGCTCTGTATTACCCAGCCAAGCCTGAGTCATGCCATTATGCAGCTGGAAAAGGAATTAGGTGTGCAGCTTTTTGAAAAGACAGGGAGAAATACGACTTTAACACGATATGGAGAAGAATTCCTGATCTGTACAGAGCACACACTGGAGACATTGGATGCAGGTGTGGAGAATCTGCAAAGAAGCGCCAGAGGAGAGGGATTGATACGATTGGGATTCTTACGTCCTCTGGGAGTAGAATATGTGCCTAGGCTTGCGGCATCTTATCTGGCGGAACATTCTGATAAAAGGATAGATTTTACATTTCATACGGATGTGACAGGACCTTTGCTGGATGGGCTGGAGGCGCAGCGGTTTGACCTGTTATTCTGTTCCAGACCACCAGAGGATATGGGATTTCGGGCTGTGCCGGTGAGCTGTCAGGAACTGGTGCTGATTACACCAAGAAAGCATCCACTGGCATCTTTGAAGGAAGTAGACTTACAGCAGACTAGAGAATATCCATATGTTTTTTTCTCCAGAACTTCGGGAATCAGAGTAGACATAGACAGAATGTTTGATGAAATATCCATGGAGCCAAAGATTGCTTACGAGACAGAGGAAGATCAGGTAGTAGCGGGACTGGTGGCGCAGGGCTTTGGCATTGCCATCGTTCCCCATATGGATATGCTTCATAAGTTAGACATATCTATTATTCCAATCACTGCCCCTGCCTATGAGAGAAATTTCTATATGGTGTATGATGAGAGAACATATATGCCGCCTGTTGTCAGAGATTTTATGAAATATGTTTTGGAAAAGGAGAAGATGCATACAAGTAAGCAATTCATGCATAATTGTTAGCAAGATACAAAGAGCATAATGAAATCCGGATGGGTATAATACGTACAAATATATAATAGGAGGTTATCCTTATGTATGAGAAACGTAACCAGGCTTATACCATGCATCCGGATTTTTTTGACCCTTTGCATCAGTATGCCTCATTGGAGATGAATCCCAAAGACCCAGAATTTGTAAAGGTACAATACCATCACGAGGAACCAAGTGTTACTGTAAATGAGGACGGCAGTGTCACCTTTTATATGTATGCGCCCAAGGCTGCAACTGTAGCAGTAGGGGGAATGGGCGGATTCTTCAGTGCAGATAAAGTATATCTTACTCCTGATGGGAAGGGAGGATTCCGAACAACGATACAGGATTTTCCTTATGCTATGCATTATTACATGTGGTATGTGGATGATGTGCCCATATGCAACCCAAAGGCTGGCGTAAATTATGGCTGTTTTCATTCTATCAATACCTTTGATATGGCAGATGCCAATACGCATTTTTATGAGTTACAGGATGTGCCTCATGGACAGGTACATATCTGTAAATATATTTCAGCCGTAAATCAGCATATCAAGGAATGCTATGTGTATACACCACCCGGCTATGACAGGAGCAGAGACAGGAATTATCCGGTACTGTATCTACAGCATGGTGTGGGTGAGAATGAGACTGGCTGGGTATGGCAGGGGAGAATGCAGTTTATCATGGATAATCTGCTGTATGCAGGAAAATGCAGGGAAATGCTTGTTGTAATGTGCAGTGGGTATGCTTTTGAACCTGAGGAAGACCCTGTCTTTTTCCCGGGGGATTTTGATAAAGAGCTGACAGAATCGGTCATTCCATTTATAGAACAGGAATTTCGCTGTATTCATAATCGCTGGGGAAGAGCCGTAGCAGGACTTTCTCTTGGCTCTGCGCAGGCTACACTGAGTGCCGGGAAACATCCGGAGCTGTTCTCTGCACTTGGTGTATTCTCAGGTGTGGGACTGCGTCTGTTCAGGGAATACCCGATGGGGCAGTATATGCAGATATTTTTAAGCTGTGGAAGTTATGAGGAAGAACTGCATAAAGAGCAGGAGAGATGCCAGGCAATGCTGTTGGCAAAAGGAAACAGCTGTATCCAGAAGACTTATGAGGGCTTCCATGAATGGAAGGTCTGGAGAGAAAGCCTGCATGATTTCGTACAGCTGCTGTTTCAGAATGAAGAGCTGCTTCATGACAACATTATATATTCCAAGAAAATGACACATGTGTCAGATGTATTTTATGGGCAGACAATGGAAGAAAGCATGATGTTCTTTGACCCTGTTTATAAAATGGTACGATTTGATGTGGATGAGCGGGGAAATCCTGCGGGGCGATATATAGATATGCCCAGAGGTATTCACTTAGTGGGGGATGATTCAGCAGAATTTAATCTGTATGCGCCGGGAGCAGATAAGGTTGAAGTCGATGTTTTCGACTGTGGGAAGCTGCAGCTTCGCAGATCTGTACAGCATGAGGGATACTGGACTGGAATTCTTGACAATCTGGAGAAAGGTTTTCATTATGTGACATTTGATGTGAATGGAACCAGGGTTGTCAATCCCGATGCACCTGTCGGATATGGCTGTTTTCAGACAATCAATTATATAGAAGTACCAGAAAAGGATTTTGAATATCCTTTGCTCAGAGATATTCCACATGGACATGTCAGAATGGATTACTATACCTCTTCACAGACTGGCAGACAGAAATTATGTTATGTGTATACGCCGCCTGGATATGAGACAGGGGATAAGTCATATCCCGTACTGTATCTGCAGCATGGAGGCGGTGAGAATGAGATCGGCTGGCTCAGACAGGGCAAGATAGCCAATATGGCAGATGATCTGCTCACACAGGGGCTTATGGATGAAATGATCATTGTAATGAACACAGGTTATGCATTCAGGGAAGATGGAACCAGCCATGGTGCATTGAGTTCTTTTGAAAAGGAGCTTGTTATGGACTGTATTCCTTATATAGACACAGTGTATCGGACTATGGCAGATAGAGAACACCGTGCGATGGCGGGATTGTCCATGGGTGGTATGCAGACGCAGAGAACGGTATTTGAACATACAGATCTCTTTGCCTGGGCAGGTATCTTCAGTGGAGGACTTGTTATCAGGGATGAAGAGGTGGATTACCGTGATATTCTTCTGAATCCTGATAAGTTCCGAGAGACCTTCCATATGCTTTATGTTGCCTGCGGAGATCAGGACAACTTCTATGAAAAAACCAGAGAAAATGCACAACAGATTATGAACCAGGGAGTTGGGCTGACAACATTTTTCGATACAGGACGTCATGACTGGACATTCTGGAGACATTGCTGTGTGAACTTTTTGCAGCGTATCTTTCGCACGTAATGCGCAGTTCGTGAAAATACAGGATATTCAGAACAGGCAGACATAGCAGAAAGGTATGGTTATCAGCATGAAAATAAAGCAGAATATGATGAAATGGATGGGGGTATGTCTGACCATGACGATGCTTACCGGTTGTACAGGTCAGGCAGAACCGACAGCAGCTGCACAGGACGAAACAATGGAACAGGTCACGATAGCTGCAATTGGCGGGTCTGTCGCAGAAGGAGAAGAAGCTAAGGCATTTACAATCCAGAGCATTGGCTATAGTGATGGAGAGGAAACTGTCGCTGAGGCAGAATCTGACAGAGAAGATATGAGCCTGTCCGGCAAATATGCCGGGAATTTCCCGATTGGTGTGGCACTGCCAGCCCATGTGCTTGGCAGTATCAGCAGATATGATGATGTTATACAGAATAATTTTAACATCATGACTTGTGAGAATGAGACCAAACCGGATGCATTGCTGGACCAGCAGGCATCCCAAAGCGGTCTGCCCCGGACATATGAGAATCCATGCGTGCATTTTGATGCCTGCCAGCCTGCTGTGGAATATGCATTGAAGAATAACATGAAGCTGAGACTTCATACATTGGTATGGCATAGTCAGACGCCCAGATGGTTTTTTACCGAGGATTATACGAACGAGGGAGAATTGGTTGACAGAGAGGTCATGTTAAAGAGAATGGATGCCTATATTCGGTCAGTATTGGAATATTTTGATACACAGTATCCTGGCCTGATCTATGCAGTAGACGTTGTGAATGAGGCATTTGATGTGGAAAATGGGGATCAGAACGGGGTCAGGCAGAAGGACAACCTATGGTATGAGACTGTGGGAGATGACTATTATTATCATGCTTTTGCCAGTGCAAGAAAGTATGCGCCTTCTTATATGAAACTGTTTTATAATGATTATGGCTGTAGTGGTAAGGTTGATCTGATCCTAAAGCACCTTTCTCAGGCAAAAGAGGAAGGCTTGATTGATGGAATCGGTATGCAGTCGCATTTAAGCACGGAAGATGACATCCAACATAAATTTGTGTATGCAGCGAAAGCCTTCTGCGATGCTGGATATGAGCTGCAGATTACAGAACTGGACATTGGAATCAAGGGGGCAAAGACAGAAGATGCCTATAAGAAGCAGGCTAGAAAATATAGAAGTCTCTTTAAGAATATGCAGGAAATGGCAGAGGATGGTTATCCAGTCACGGCAGTTATTGTATGGGGGCTTAACGATCAGCTTTCCTGGAGAAGAGGTGAGGATGCACTGCTTTTTGATGGTGCCATGAATCCCAAAGCTGCATATTATGGTGCATTGCAGGATGATTCAGTCCCGGATATAGAATAAAAATCAGGCACGCTGTAAAGCGTGCCTAAAATTTATGAGAAGTATTGTGCAGCCTGTATTCAGAAGGGCTGCACTTTTTATATTGCTTGAAGATGCGGTTAAAGGTGGAGATACTGGAGAAACCAGACTGTGCAGCCACATCTGTAATGGAGATGTTGGGGTCACACAGTAATTTTTCAGCAACTTTCAGCCGGTACAGCGTCGTATATTCGCCGAGCGTAGTTCCAGTGTATTGCTTGAAAAGACGCAGGAAATGATATTTGCTGAAACCTACGGATTCAGCAAGCGTATCCAGATCAAGATCTTCCATGTAATGCTCTTCAATATGATGAAGAAGCTGATTGAACTTACGTACATATTCTTTCTGCTTGGTAGGTCGGACATTAGGGAAGATATCCTGCACATGAATGTGGTGATACCCCAGGTTCACAAAGAACTGGATCAGCAGAGAGTAGATCGTTAATTCTGCGTATTCATTGTTATGAAAATATACTGTCTGCATCTGCATCAAAAGAGAATACATGTCTTCATAAATAGAAGGGTATGTTGTCCTGGATATAAATATGGGTCTGACCAGAAGAGACTGAATACCGGAGAAACTCTTCATTCTGGAGAGAATGGAAATATCAAAAAGATAGATCAGCCTTGCTCCGGTGGGAGGGGCAGTCAGTTCATGCATCATACCCGGAGGAATGATCAGAATCTCACCTGGCATGATCCTGTAATGGATACCATTTACCTCGGCATAATAGTAATTATCAACGGAAAGGATGATTTCCAATACAGTATGCCAGTGTGCAGGATAACCTTTTGGAATATCATTGTACCATATCCGCAGGGAAGAATATTCAGAAAAAGTAATAATTTCTTCGTTTGAAAATTTGTCCACGATTTGTTCCTTTCTTTTCTATAATATGAAAATATGTAAATTCAGGTATAGTGCTAAATGATTACTGGGATTCTATCATTAATCATTCAAGAAGTAAATAATGCACAAACAAGAGAGCAAAATTCAAAGAACAATTAGCAATATTAGAGAGGATATTGACATTAAGTGGGAGAGAATCAAAGTTTTTTACTAATTATTGCTTAAAAATAGCAAGGAATAGATGAAAGAAGGCAATAATTGAGTGGTATAATGCATTCAAAATGTATAATATAGCAATTAACATAATCGAAATACGACAAAACGTATCATTACTATAAGAATTACCGAAGGTGTGGAGGAATCTATGAGAAATTCTGTTAAAAAGTGGGGAGTCGGAATTGCAGTATTTGCAGCAATTGTGACAACAGCCGTTCTGTTGCCACAGGATAAGGTCACTGATTTCCATGAGAAATATGAAGGAACAGATCTGACATCGGACATTAAGGGAATGGAGAGGGCAGGAACATACATCCGATATATCGCAGGACATGATTCCAGCGTCAGACCGCAGGAAAATGTAAACATTGAGCTGTTTGACTATACATCAGCTAAAGATGTTGAGAGGTATACTTCCTATGAAGGTGTAGATGAGGCATTGTATACAGGTGTTGATTCTACAGTTACCTGGCAGATTAATGTACCTCAGAGCGGTTATTATAATCTGTATACAGAATATCTGATTCCTGAGTCAAGAGGTGTAGTTGCAGAACGAATTGTTTATATCAATGGAGAGATTCCATTTGAGTCGGCACGTAACATTACCTTTTCCAGAATATGGACTGATGGTGGTGAGGTGAAAGTCGATAATCAGGGCAATGAGATAAGACCTACACAGAAAGAAGTATTTGCCTGGCAGAAGGCATACTTCAGGGATGACAGAGGATATGAAGCAGAACCGTATCTGTTTTATTTTGAAAAAGGAATAAATGAGCTGACTCTGGAAGCAGAGAATGAACCTATGATCCTCAAAAGCCTGGAACTGAAGAGTGTACAGGATATGGATGATTATCAGGCTTATCTGGAGAAACAGCCGGGTGTCAATATGACAGAGACAGGAACTTCCTATCAGCAGATCGTGCAGGGCGAAGACTCCACGCTGCGTTCAGAATCTTCACTGTATGCTAAGTATGACAGGTCATCACCAACCACACAGCCAAACAGTGTGACCAATACGGTATTGAATTATGTGGGCGGTGAGGCATGGAGAAGTGCAGGACAGTGGATTGAATGGAATTTTGAAGTCCCGGAAGACGGATATTACAATCTCATGATCAAAGCTCGCCAGAATTATGCAAGAGGAAGTATTTCAAGCAGAAGCGTGTACATAGATGGAGAGATTCCTTTTTCGGAAATGAAGGAGATTTCCTTTGAATACGAGAATGACTGGAACTGTATGACACTTACAGATGAAGAAGGAACGCCCTATCAATTCTATTTAAAAGAAGGAGCACACACATTAAGACTTGAAGCAACACTTGGAGGTGTGGGTTCCATTCTGGAAGAATTGGAAGATTCCATATACAGACTGAACCAGATTTACCGTAAATTGCTGATTTATACAGGTGTGCAGCCGGACAAATACCGAGATTATAATATTCAGCAGGTTTATCCGGAAGTAATAGAAGCTATGGATCTGGAATCCAAACGTTTGTATAAGATTGTAGATGAGATGGTGGCATACAGCGGACAGAAAGCGGACAATATCGCAACGGCACAGACTGTTGCACAGCAGCTGGAACGTTTTGTGAAGAATCCTAATAAGATCACATTGGAGTTTACGACTTTTAAGGATAACATTACAGCGCTTGGTACGGCATCTCTTAATATGAGTGCAACCAAACTGGATGTGGACTATTTTGTAGTCAGTGGCATCAATGCACCGATTAAGGTGGAAAAGGCAGGTGCAATGGCAAAAGCATGGCACGAAATGAAATCTTTCGCAGCATCCTTCGTTGTTGATTATGATGCAGTCGGAGACGTATACGAAGAAGGTGATGAGGGAGTCATTAAGGTATGGATTCTGACTGGACGAGATCAGGGTACAATTCTGAAATCCATGGTAGATGATACCTTCACTCCTGATACGGGAATTAAAGTCAACGTAGAAATTGTAGCGGCAGATGCCCTGTTAAATGCAGTTGTAGCCGGCAGAGGACCTAATGTAGTGCTTTCGGTTGGAGCAGATCAGCCTGTGAATTATGCGCTGCGTAATGCAGCAGAAGATCTTAGCCAGTTCTCAGACCTTCAGGATGTTCTGTCACATTATACGGCAAGCTCTTATGAGCAGTACAGGCTGGATGACCATATATATGGTATCCCGGAGACACAGAATTTCAATGTAATGTTCTATCGTAAGGATGTTCTGGAAGAGCTGGGACTGGAGATACCCAATACCTGGCAGGAGCTGATCGAGATGCTTCCTACCATTCAGGGAAATAACATGACGATTGCCATTCCAACAGCGGCAGGAAGCAGTGCTACTGCATCCGCTTCTACATCAGTAGCTTCCAATGCACCGGACTTGTCTATGTATTTCAGCCTTTTATACCAGTATGGCGGAGATATGTATAACGAGGCAGGAACCAGAACGGTTGTCAACAGTGAAGCAGGAGTGCAGGCTTTTGATGATTATGTAAGATATTTTAATGATTATGGAACACCTACTATTTATGATTTTGTCAGCAGATTCCGTTCGGGAGAAATGCCGATAGGTATAGCTTCTTATTCCATATATAACACATTAATGGTATCAGCACCTGAGATCAGAGGATTGTGGGATTTTACGCTGATTCCAGGCACAGAGACAACAGATGGAAATGGAAGGACTTATATTGACCGTTCGGATTTCATTACAGGAAGTGCTACCATGATGGTCAAAACAGAGGATGAGCAGCTTCGTAACAATTCATGGGAATTCATGAAATGGTGGGCAGATGCAGATACCCAGGTAAGATTTGGACGTGAGATTGAAGCCCTGCTTGGTTCTTCAGCCAGATATGCAACTGCCAATAAGGACGCTTTCGTCCAGTTGGCATGGAGCGCAGATGATATCGCAGTACTCAATGACCAGTGGGATCAGACAGTAGGCATCAGAGAGGTACCTGGTGGATACTATACAGGCCGTCATATTACCAACGCGATTCGTAAGGTCATTAATGAGAAAGACGATCCACGAGAGACCATTATTGATTACTCCATCAAGATAGATGAGGAAATCACAAAGAAGCGTATCGAATTCGGTCTCCCTGTAGATTAGGAAAGGTTTGGTTATTATCATGAAAGAATATCTGAAGAAGTATGTCATGCTTCGCAGGCATAATATGTCGGTGGCATGGAAAAAGGCAAAGCGTAGTAAGATGTGCTATGTATTTCTGGCGCCTTATGCGATCCTGTTTAGTTTATTTGTGATTTTGCCGGTAATATCATCAATTTTCTTTAGTTTTACCTATTACAACATTTTGGAAAAGCCGAGATTTATCGGCCTTTCCAATTATATCAGTCTGATTCTGGAGGATGATATATTCCTGATTGGTATTAAGAATACACTGCTGATTGCAGTGATCACCGGTCCTCTTGGATATATTATGTCATTCCTTTTTGCATGGCTGATCAATGAACTGCCCAGATGGGTCAGAAGTGTAGCAGTCGTTGTCTTCTATGCACCATCCATTGCAGGTAATTGTTATGTCATATTCTCCGTATTCTTCAGAGGTGATGCATATGGTTACGTCAATGCTTTCCTGATGAAGCTTGGAATTATTGATTCACCGATTCTGTGGTTCATCAATCCTAAGTATATGCTTCCAATCTGTATGCTGGTCATTCTGTGGATGAGCCTTGGCACAGGATTCCTTTCTTTTGTAGCCGGTCTGCAGGGTGTTGACAGAGCACAGTTCGAAGCCGGTTATATGGACGGTATCAGGAACAGATGGCAGGAGCTGTGGTACATTACTTTACCGAATATGAAACCTATGCTGATGTTCGGAGCGGTCATGTCCATTACACAGGCATTTGGTGTGTGTGATGTAACGATGGCTCTGTGTGGATATCCAAGTACAGATTATGCAGCCAGAACGGTGGTTACACACTTGTTTGACTATGGTTATTCAAGGTTTGAAATGGGATATGCATCAGCGATTGCCACAATACTATTCCTGATCATGATCCTGTGTAACAAAGCAATTCAAAGTCTGTTAAGAAGAGTGGGAACCTGATATGAGTAAAAATAAGAATAATATGGATAAAACAACAAGACAACACAAAAAACTGATCAAGAGAAGAAAACCGAACCGTTCGGTGTGGGGAGATATCCTTTTATATTTCTTTCTGCTGCTCGTGGCAATGGTTATGGTATTTCCTATTGTATATGCAGTCAGCAGTGCCTTAAAACCTTTGGATGAATTATTTATGTTCCCACCAAGGATATTTGCACAGAATCCTACACTGGATAACTTCTCGGATCTGTTCGTAACAATGGGCAAATCCTGGGTGACATTCTCACGATATCTGTTCAATACGGTATTTATTACAGGAGTTGGTACAGCAGGACATCTGATCATAGCTTCCATGGCGGCTTTCGTGCTTGCCAAGTATGATTTTCCGGGAGGAAAGACATTCTTCAGGCTGGTAACGGTAGCAATGATGTTCAGTGGATATGTTACAGCAATCCCAAATTATCTGATCATCAATGCACTGGGATGGGTTGATACTTACTGGGCAATCATCATTCCTGCCTTTGCATCTCCTATGGGACTTTTCCTGATGAAACAGTTCATGGAGGGATTACCTACCTCTCTTATTGAGGCAGCTAAGATTGACGGAGCAAGTGAATGGAAAGTATTTGCCGATATTGTAATGCCAAATGTAAAACCTGCATGGATGACACTGATCATCTTTTCTGTTCAGGCATTGTGGAATAACAAGGCAGCGACCTTTATTTATTCAGAAGAACGTAAGACTCTGGTTTATGCATTGCAGCAGATTCAGAGCGGTGGTATTGCCAGAACAGGACAGGGAGCAGCCGTACTGGTAGTAGTAATGATTGTTCCGATTGCGATATTTATATTCTCTGAAAGCCAGATTCTGGAGACCATGGCCAGTTCTGGTCTGAAGGATTAGGGATAGAGGTGTCATATGAAGAAAATAATGAAAAGAATGGCTGCCCTGGCATTGAGCGTGGTCACGCTGACAGGAAGCTGCATGGTAGTCCATGCGGAGACGGGATATACCTATGGGTATGATTATTGGGGAGATGTACAGTATTCTCCTGATGCATACAAGACAGTAGCTGTGTATACAGATGTGGAGCTGGGACTGGATAAGAAACTGAGTGCACCTCAGGGATTGTTCGTAACCGGCAATATGATATATCTGTGCGATACTGGCAATAACAGGATTTTGGAGCTGGAACGTAAAGATGAAGACACAATCGAACTGGTACGTGTGATTGATCACATGACAGGAGATGTGGCAAATAAGGAATTTCAGGGACCTTCGGATATTGCGGTATCACAGGATGGCTATCTCTATGTAGCGGACACCAATAATAATCGAATCGTCAAAATGGATCATGATGGACAGTTCGTACTGGAATTTACCAAGCCGGCAGATGCTACCTTTGACCAGTCGCTGAGCTTTCTGCCAACCAAGATTGCAGTAGATAGTGCAGGTAGAGTTTATTGTGTAGCGACCAATGCGAATAAAGGTCTTATCAAATATGAAAATGATGCTGCATTTTCAGGCTTTGTAGGAGCAACACCGGTAACATATAACTGGACTGATTATATATGGAAGAAGCTGGCAACGCAGGAACAGAGAGCTAAGATGGAATCCTTCGTACCAACAGAGTATGACAATGTATATATGGACTATGAAGGATTTATCTATGCATGTACGACTAATGTATCTGAGCATGATCTGGACAGTGGTGCAGCGGATCCTGTCAGAAGATTGAACCTGATGGGAAATGACATCCTTGTCAGAAATGGTGACTATTATATCATCGGTGATCTGTACTGGGGATCAGGTGGCGGTTATGAAGGACCTTCTCTGTTTACAGATGTAACAGCAATGGACAATGACGTATTCTTCTGTCTGGATAAGACAAGAGGAAGAATCTTCGGCTATGATGACCAGGGAAGAATGTTATATTGCTTTGGCGGAAACGGTAATATGGATGGATATTTCAAGCAGCCCGCCGCACTTGAACATATGGGGCATGATCTGCTGGTGCTTGATTCACTGGATAACAGTCTGACATTGTTCACACCAACGGAGTATGGCAATAAGATCTATGATGCCATTGAACAGTTCCAGAATGGTGATTATGAAGAATCAGGTACAAGCTGGCAGCAGGTCATGGATATGAATGGTAACTATGATCTGGCGTATATCGGGATCGGACGTTCCCTGCTTCGCCAGAAACAGTATCACGAAGCTATCAAGTATTTTAAATTGAAACTGGATGATGATAACTACTCCAAGGCATTCAAGCAGTACAGGAAAGAGTGGGTAGAGGATCATATAGTGATCATATTTACTCTTGTTGTCCTGGTACTGTGTGTACCGCTGGCAGCAGGTAAAATCAAAGCCATCAAAGAGGAGATAGACCGTGCAGATATCTTCCGGGATGAGAAGGAATAGGAGGCAGGAATGAAAAATTATATTCAGAGTTTGAAATTCGCATTGTACTGCATTACCCATCCTTTTGATGGATTCTGGGATCTGACACATGAGAAGAGAGGTTCCATTGCTGCAGCAAATACCATACTGATTCTGACATTGATCGTCAGAATTATGAAGTTACAGTATACGAGTTTTATTTTTAACAAGGTATACTGGCCAAAAGTCAATATATTCCTGTATCTGGCAAGCATTCTGTTTCCACTGGCATTATGGTGCGTGGGTAACTGGGGATTAACGACTCTTTTTGATGGAAAAGGCAGATTATCACAGGTTTATATGGCAACCTGCTATGGTATGACACCCTACCCATTGATTCAGTTTCCTTTGATACTGTTCAGCAATGTGGTAACTGTGGATGAAGCTGAGTTCTATTCTGTAGTAAGTGTGATTTCCATTATCTGGGCAGCCCTGCTGATTCTGGCTGCCATGTCCCAGATTCATGAGTATAAAATGAGCAAAACGCTGCTTTTTACAGTAGCTACGGGTTTTGCAATGTTGGTCATGGTATTTATCCTTCTGCTGTTCTTCAGCATGATCAGTCAGGGAATTGCATATTTCATTTCAATCGGCAAGGAAATACTGTTTAGAATGTAGCGAGGGAGAAGATATCATGAAGACAAAAATAAAAAGTTTAATAGGTCCTTTTATTCTTTTCCTCATAATCATGGCAGGGATACTGGTAACTGCCTTGTATCAGGATGAACCGGAACCGGTAGAAGTTATTAAGGTCAATGGTTATGAGGGTCCTGAAGAGGACATCGTATTAGAGAATGACAAGCTGATCATGAGAATGGATTCGACCAGCACGCAGTTCTCTGTGGAAGTGAAGGAGAATGGAGCAGTCTGGTATTCCAATCCGCAGGATGCCGATGATGATGAACTGGCATTGAAACTGGATAAAGAGAAACTGAAATCCACACTACTGCTGACCTACAGTACCAAAAACGGTGTAGATACGCTTTTTAATAACTATGCATACAGCATGGAAAAAGGAATCTATGATATAGAAAAAGGTGATGACTATATCAAAGTCTTTTATTCCATAGGAGATACGGATAAAGAATTTGTGATTCCTACGGTGATTGAGAAGGATCGTATGGATGCTTTCCTCAAGAATATGGATAAGGACGCTTCCACGCGAACACTGGAGTACTATAAGAAGTACGATATCAACAAGCTTGGAAAGAAAGACAATAAAGAGGAGCTTCTTGCATCTTATCCACTGCTGGAGACAACGCCTATCTATGTCCTGCGTGATACCACAAAGGATAATATCAAAGGTAAGCTGGAAGAATACTTTGCAGCAGCCGGATATACCTATGAAGAATATACAGCAGATAAAGAACTCGCTGGAAGCCTGGGAACTTCCGAAAAGCCGGTATTCAACGTCAATGTGATATACAGGCTGGATGGAGATAAGCTGGTAGTAGAAGTTCCGTTAAAGGAAATCGAATATAAGGAGAATTATCCTATCTACTACCTGAATGTTCTTCCCTACTTTGGAGCCGGAAGTACAGAAGATGAAGGATATATGCTCGTACCCGAAGGCGGTGGTGCATTGATCAATTTCAATAATGGCAAGACCGCACAGAACAGCTATTACGCAAATATGTATGGCTGGGATCATGCGCAGAACAGAGAAGCAGTTGTGCATGAGACAGAGACATATTTCAATGCATTTGGAATTGCAAGAAATGGTTCTTCTTTCCTCTGTGTAATGGAAGAAGGAGCGCCTTATGCGGCAGTTACGGCAGATATCAGCGGTAAGAGCTCCAGCTATAACAGTGTCAGCGCCCAGTATACACTGGCTCACAGAGACCAGTATGAAATGGGAGACAGATATGAAGGCAAGATGTATGTCTATCAGGAATCCCTTCCGGATGAAACACTGGTACAGAGCTACAGCTTCTTAAATTCTGATAATTATGCGGACATGGCAGGTGTTTACCGTAATTATCTGGAGAATATCTCAGGAGATTATCTTACACCGAGTGAAGATACACAGACACCTACAGTCATAGAGCTTGTTGGTGCTGTAGATAAGATCAAACAAGTAGCAGGAATCCCGATGTCCAGACCTCTTGAACTGACCAGTTTCCAGGAAGCACAGCAGATCATAGAAGAGCTCAGACAGGATGGTATCACCAATATGTCAGTTAAGCTTACAGGCTGGATGAATGGTGGCGTACAACAGAAGATTCTCAAAAAAGCAAAACCAGTAACGGCGCTTGGAGGTAAGAAGAATCTGAAGAAGCTGGCTGAATATGCATCAGATAATCAGATTGACCTGTATCTGGATGGTATTACAGATTATGCATATGACAGTGATATATTTGATGGATTCTGGGTATTTACAGATTCAGCACGATTTGTCAGCAAGGATAAGGCAGAGATTTATCCATACTCTACCGTTACATATGCCAAGAGAGAGAAGCAGAAGCCGCATTATCTGCTGAAAGCATCGCTGGCATCCCAAATGGCTGATAATCTGGTGAAGGCAGCCGGTCAGTATGAGGCTAACGTATCTTTCCAGGAGATTGGCATAGAGCTGAATTCTGATTATTACAAGAAGAATCCGGTCAGCAGACAGCAGGTGCTGCAGACACAGGAAGCCAAGCTGAAAGCAATCAGGGACAGTGGTGTCAAGGTAATGATCAATATGGGTAATAATTATGCAGTGCCTTATAGCAATATTGTGACTAATATGGATCTCAACGGGTCTGATTATTCGATTCTGGATGGTACAGCCCCAGTATATCAGATGGCAATCCATGGATATGTAAATTATACTGGACAGCCATTGAATATGACGCAGAATTACGAAGAAGAACTTCTACAGTCAGCAGAGTATGGTGCAGGTCTTGCATTTACCTTTATGGATGAAAGCGAATTTACCCTGCAGAATACTTTGTATACCAAGTATTTTGGAATTGAGTATGATGCATGGCATGACAAAATGCTGGAGATTTATGACAGGTACAATAAGGAATTAGGTCATACTTTTAACCAGAGGATCACGAATCATACAATGATAACAGATAAAGTGACCTGCACAGAATATGAAGATGGAACCAGGGTATATGTAAATTACAGTTATGATGATGTAAAGATACCTGAAGGTGACGTGGTTCCCATGAGAGATTATTTTGTGAAGAAATAGGGAAGAAAGGATTTTGATTATGAAGAAACAAAGTAAAGTAGCGGGTCTTCAGAGAAGAAAAGCCATTTCGGGTTATCTGTTCATCGCACCATTTATCATTGGTTTTCTGGCATTTATGGTAAAACCGCTTTTTCAGTCTTTATATATGAGCTTCTGTACTGTAGAAGTAAGCCCGAATGGTATCCACAATGTATTCAAAGGACTTGCCAATTACATACAGGCGTTCACAATTGATACAGAATTTAACAGACTTCTTGTGGAAGAAATCTCCAGAATGTGTATAAACTCACTTGCAATCATGGTATTCAGCTTCTTTGTTGCACTGATATTGAACCAGAAATTCAAGGGTAGAGCACTGGTAAGAGCTATTTTCTTCCTTCCGGTTATTCTCTCATCCGGTGTAATCCTTGGGGTAGAGAGCAACAATGCACTGCTTGCCAGTGTGCAGAATATGGTGGAAGAGACCACCAGCACTACCAGTGTAACAGATGCAATCAAAAGTATTCTTCTGACATCCGGTATTGGTGCATCCGCATTTGAGAAGGTATTTGACATTGTAGATGGAATCTATGATGTCGCTATTGCATCCGGTATCCAGATCATTATCTTTTTGTCGGGTCTGCAGACGATTTCTACCAATATGTATGAGGCGGCGGCTATTGAGGGCTGTACAGCCTGGGAAAGTCTCTGGAAGATTACTTTTCCGATGATCAGTTCCCTGTTTCTGGTAAACTGGATCTATACAATCGTAGATTTCTGTATGAGATCAGATAATCAGGTCATGGAGAAGATCAGTGACCAGATGATACAGTATATTAATTATGGTTTTGCATCAGCTATGTCCTGGATCTATTTCCTGATTGTCATTGTCATTATTGGTGTCAGTTCATTCATTATCTCGAAGGGGGTATATTACTATGACTAAACATAAAGCAGATAAGACCCCACAGATGGGATTCTGGGAGAGAAACCGTAAGTCTGGTGGATATCTGTTACAGAAAAAGACAAAGGAAATTGCAGTACGGATCATCAGGGCTATTCTGTTGTTTGGAATGTGTTTCCTGATTTTACAGCCAATCCTGACCAAGATATCAGTCAGCTTCATGGAGGAACAGGATTTGTATAATGCAATGGTCATCAATATTCCTGAACATTTCACAACGGCAAATTATAAATTGTGTGCCAAGTTCATGGACTATGCAAAATCTTTACTAAACACTTCGATAGTATCATTATCTATCGCAGTGCTGCAGATTACAGTATGCACGCTGGTAGGATATGGATTTGCCAGATTTGAATTCCCATTAAAGAAGTTCTGGTTTGCCTGTGTCATTATGGTTATTATCATTCCACCACAGACAATCTCCACTTCCCTGCATCTGCATTTCAGATATTTCGATATCTTCGGACTGAGTAAGCTGATAAGAGGCGAGACAATTAACCTGAGAGGTTCTATCCTGCCTTATTATCTGATGAGTGCAGGCTGTATGGGACTAAAGAATGGCTTGTATATCTTTATGATAAGACAGTTCTTTCGTAATATTCCCAAGGAACTGGAAGAAGCAGCTTATGTAGATGGATGTGGCACGCTTCGTACTTTTGTCAGCATTATGCTGCCGGATGCCAAACCAATCCTGACATCCTGCTTCCTGTTCTCTTTTGTATGGCAGTGGACAGATGGTTTTTATTCCAAGATGTTCCTTGGTAATATCAAATTGTTGTCTACACAGTTGGCAGTAATTGCAGATAGAATGGATGCCTGGATGGTAAATACAATGAAAGTTCCTGGTGGTGCATCTGTAGGCTACACCAACTGTATCGTATCCACCGGTACATTGATGGTCATTATTCCACTGCTGATTCTGTATCTGTTCGCACAGAAGGGATTTGTAGAGAGCTTGAGCAGTTCCGGTATTAAGATGTAAGTACATAGGAATGAGTAAATACTGCGCTGTAAATCAGCACAGGTTTATATATAAGAAGGAGGATTTCAAGATGAAGAGAAAAATGTTTAACAAGGTCATGGCAGCTTCATTGACTGCAGCTATGACAATGAGCCTTGCGGGCTGTGGGGGAAATGCAGCAACTACAGAGGCACCTGCTGACACAACAGTAGATCAGCAGACAACAACTGCTGAAACTGAGACAACAGAATCAGAAATTACAGTAGAACCAGAGGAAGAAGGACCTGTTGCCTTGACGGATGCTGATGGCAACGTGTATGATTTAGGTGGTATGGAGATTATCATTCGTGACTGGTGGAGCTCCGGAGAAGAAGAAGAGCCTAAGAATGCCTATGAAGAAGCACGTCAGGAATACAGAGACTGGGTACAGGATACCTATAATTTCAAGATCAAGCAGGTCGCAATCAGTGACTGGGGTTCTACTCCTGAAGATTTCCTGAATTACGCAACTACAGGTGGTGACGAGAATTATGTATGGATTCTGCGTCAGGGTGCAGAATTTGTATCTGCCATGAACAGTGGATTGATGTATGATCTGGCTACTCTGGATTGCCTTGACTTTTCACAGGATAAGTGGAAAGGTGGCGTACATAAGCTTTGTTCCAAGGGTGATTCTATCTATGGATGCAGCCCCGAGATCCCTGAACCACGTGGAGGTCTGTATTTCAATAAGAGACTGTTAGAGGAAGCAGGCATTAATCCTGATGACATATACAAGTGGCAGGAAAGCGGAGAATGGACCTGGGATAAGTTCGAAGAACTCTGCCAGACGATTACAGCCGATACAGACAATGATGGTGTAACAGACCGCTGGGCACTGGTAACAGATGACAGTGAGACCAAGAACGAAGCGGTATGGTCCAATGATGCAGAATATATCGGCATGGAAAATGGCAAGTATGTCAATAAGCTGGAATCAGACGAGACTCTGCAGGCACTTAACTGGGCGCTGGATATGATGGCTAAGTATAAGTATATGCCTGAAGGGGCTGAGTGGGACTACTGGAAGACAGCATTCCCTAACGGTGATGGTGCATTCCTTGTAGGTCAGGCATATCTGGCAGCTAACGAATTTAAAGATATGGAAGATGACTTTGGTTTTGTATGCTTCCCTAAGGGACCTAATGCCAAGGATTACAGAAACTGTTATACAGATAACATTTATGCAATTCCTGCATGCTATGATGCTGATAAGGCATGGAAGATTGCTTTTGCATTGAATGCATATACCAATCGGGTTCCGGGTTATGAAGATTATAATGACAGACTTTCCGGATACTATGATTCCTTCAGAGACACAGAATCTGTAGATCTTACAATTGCAAGAATGTGTGAGAATGGATTTACTACATATCATGATATGATTCCTGGCTTATCATTAGGTGAGCAGTTCTTATGGGGATGCACCATTGATAATCCTCCTGCACAGGCAGCAGAAGCAGTCAGAAATGAATGGGCTTCCTACCTGGAAGAAGCAAATAAGTAAATAAAAGTTATATAAGAAGGGTGATGTTTCCGGCATCATCCTTCTTGTGTACATTTTCCGGAGGAGGAAAAAGATGAAGCGCAGAATCATAGCAGTGATTACAGGCATAATAACAATGGCAGCAGTATGTGGATGTGGAGCACAGCAGACAGTGACAGACAGAGTGGTACAATCAGATATGGTAGAAGAAACAGAGGTACAGAGTGAGACCGTAACACAGACAATAAATGAAACAGAAAGTGAAACAGAACAGACCTTGGAAACGATAACAACAGCAGAGCAGGAGAATGCAGTCATTGACCGCAGCGAGACTTTTGCATTGCTTAATGATATGAAAGCAGGGTGGAATCTTGGAAATACACTGGATGCGCATGCCAGCGCAGATCTGACGAGTGAAACGAGCTGGGGGAATCCAAAGACAACACCGGAGATGATACAGGCGATTGCGCAGGAGGGCTTCCACACACTGCGTATTCCGGTGACCTGGAGTAAGCATGTGTCAGCAGGACCGGAATATAAGATAGATGCAGCATGGATGGACAGAGTAGAAGAAGTAGTAAAGTATGCACTGGATTGTGACATGTATGTCATTTTAGATACGCACCATGAGCCGGATTATTGGTTGAAACCTCAGTCTGATGGTCTGGATGAGGTACAGAATGAACTGTGTGCCATCTGGCAGCAGATTGCTGAGAGATTTGCAGATTATGATGAACATCTGCTCTTTGAGGGAATGAATGAGCCGAGAATCAAGGGCTCTGCGCAGGAATGGTCCGGTGGTGATGCAGATGGAAGGGCGGCAGTGAACACTCTGAATCAGGCATTTGTAGACACTGTGAGAGCTGTTGGCGGTAAGAATGAGACGAGAACATTAATCATATGTCCATATGGCAATTCGGTCACATATAATACGATGGTGGAACTGGAGATTCCACAGGATGAGCATATTGCAGTGGCAGTACATCTGTATACCCCATATTATTTTACATATGAGCCGGAAGGCGGCAGCATCAATGTATGGAATGGCACTTTGAAGAAAGACATCATATCCAATATGCAGTTGGTGGATAAAGAACTGATACAGAAGGGCGTACCTGTCATAATTACGGAATTCGGTGCTGTCCATAAGGTTTTTCAGGATGCAGACGGCAACACGGTATCCAATCAGGAGGAAGTGCTGAAATGGCTGGCTGATTATATGGAAACAGCGAATAAATACGGCATCCCCTGTGTATGGTGGGACAATGGAATTTATAATACTTCCGGTGAACAGTTTGGTTTATTTGACAGGAAAAATCTTACCTGGTTCGATCAGGATATTGCGGATGCCTTTGTAAAATATGCACAGCAGACAGAATAGTTCTGAAAGGATGAATGGGAATATGGCGGATAAAAGATATATTGGCATTTGCCGGGGTTTTGTTATTTCAGGTTATTGAATCAGGTATTGATGAATCTGATGAAAGATTATCCGGATTGCTTTGAAGAGAAATATTGTATCGGCTCTGTCTATGGCACTTTTCCCGGCGCTGTCTGGAATGGAGGACGTGCAGTATTTGGTATTACAGGGATAAAAGACATCAGGGCTATCCTGAAATTATATAATGACAGAGGAGTTCCTGTCCGGTTCACATGGACAAACTCCCTGTTGGAAGAGAAGCACATATATGATACCTACTGCAATCTGATCATGAAGGAAGCCGATAACGGGATGAATCAGGTGCTGGTGAACCGGCCCGTGCTGGAGGAATATATCCGCAGGCAGTATCCAGGCTTTAAGCTTATTTCTTCTACGACCAAGAGAATCACAGGTCTGGATGGGTTGCTGGAAGAATTAAATAAAGATTATTTTCTTGTGGTATTGGATTATGATCTGAATCACAATGAAGAAGTATTGTCTGCCATTGGGAAACAAGCGGATAAAGTAGAGATTCTGGTCAATGAAATCTGTTATCAGGGATGCCCGAAGAGGAGCGAGCATTACAGACAGCAGTCACAGATGCAGCTGGGGTACGATATAGATGCAGCATTTCCGTGTCCTAATAAGACAAGAGAAAGAAAATTTGAAGAATGTAAGGAACGCCCTTCTTTTATATCCAGGGAGCAGATAAGGGAGTATGCGGACAGGGGTTTTGTAAATTTCAAAATTGTGGGACGTGGAATGCCCATGGATTTTGTGAAAGAATCTTATCTGTATTATCTGGTAAAAGATGATTCCAGGGCATTTATCAGAAATAAAATGGAATCTACACTGAATCAGTTTGCACAGGCTATGAGAAAGAGAAAGGCATGATGGGTATGGAAGTCAGATTTCACTTACCGGGATTACGGTATAATTATCCCTTGAATATGTTTTTTACAGGATTGCAGTCACTGCATCCTGAGTATTTCAGGGAAGGAGTAAAGATTGCTTCTTTCTTTGGAGAATTTCCGACTTCTCTATGGGGAGGAGGGCGCTTCTGCAATGATGACCAGTGTGATGCACGGTTTATTACAGAAGTCGTAAAGAATATCAATAAGCAGGGAATCCCGGTGAGATATACGTATACAAATCCTTTATTGACCAGGGAGGATCTGTCAGATGCTTATTGTAATTTCTGTATGAAAGCAGCAGATAACGGAATGAATGAAGTGTTGGTCGTATCTGACATTCTCGAAGAGTATATCAGAAAGAACTATCCGGGTTATAAGATCAATAGTTCTACCTGTAAGGAATTGAAAGAGCTGGATGCCATCAATGAGGAACTGGATAAAGATTATCAGCTGGTGGTACTGGATTACAATATGAACAATCAGTTCGAACTGCTGGAGAAGATTAAACGGAAAGATAAGTGCGAGATACTGGTAAATGCCTGTTGTATTCCCAATTGTCCAAGAAGGGCAGAACATTACCGTACCATAGCCAAGCAGCAGAGGATTGCCTTACAGAACCGCAGGAATCCAACAGATAAGAAAATCCCCATTCCAGGCTGGCATTGCGAGTATGGGGATCATAATTCCATTCATACGATTCGTAATTATGTGACATACGTGTCACCTGAAGCTATCTGGGAGAAATATGTACCCATGGGCTTTACGAACTTCAAGATAGAAGGCAGAACTGCAAATCTGTTTCAATTGGTGGATACCTATTGCCACTATATGATCAGACCGGAATATGAAGGGGAAGCCAGATTGTTGTTGCTGGCTAATCTGGAGAAGAGCCATATCATTTCCGTGAACAGACCAAGACCCGCTAAGTGGGAGGGTTAAAGGGCATGGCTGCTTTTTGCACGATATTCGGTTGGCGAGCAGCCCTTGAGCTGCTTGAACAGCCGGTTAAAAGTCGATATGCTGGAGAAACCGGACTGAAGGGCAATCTCTGTAATCAGACAGTCATGATTGGTAAGAAGATCTTCCGCATGACTGATTCTTCGGTAATTCAGATAATCACAGAAGGTAAAACCGGTATATTGCTTGAATAATCTGGAAAAATGAAATTTACTGAAGCCACAGGCAGCAGAAATTTTTTCCAGACTCAGGTCTTCAGAATAGTGCATATCTATGTATTTTACAACATTCAGAAATTTATTCACGTATTCCTGCTTTTTCCCTGCAAAGGAAGATTCGCTGATATCAAGCTGTTGGATATGATGTCGGCCTAAAGTGGCAAATAATCTTAACAGACTGGAATAGATAAGAAAATCACAATATTCCTGGTTGATGAAATAATCGTTCTTCATATTTGTAAAGTGAAGGTATACTTCATCATACAGTTCAGGTGAATTATTTCTGGTAATATAAACGGGATGGTTCAGCAGAGACATGATACTGTGATATCCATTCAGTCTGGACAGAAAAGAAATATCAAAAAGATAGACAAAACGGGCACCGTTTTCCGGGGCCTGGATAGAATGCAGGGATCTTGGTGGAATCATAAGAATCTCATCAGGATTCACATGATACAGTTCCTTATTGATCGTCACATCATAATAATTTTCAACGGGCACAATAATTTCCAGCGTATTATGCCAGTGCATGTCATAGCTTTCGGAAATATCGTTATACCATATTCTCAGGGCAGAGTTATTACGATACTTGATGGTTTCCAGAAAATCGGACATTTCCCGTTCCCCATTATAATCAAGATTGACTTTATACATTTCACTTTTATCAATATCTTCAGGAATGGTATGCATTCTTGAATCCCCCCAATCATAAAAAATACACATTTATTGTAAAACGATTCTAGCATACGCATTACAAATTGTAAAGAGCACGATTTGGGTAGTGAATCGCAGCATGAAGAAACAGGCATTAAATCCGTATTTACCATCCTGGAAATATATTCCCGATGGAGAACCACACGTATTTGGAGACAGGGTATATATATGGTTCCGGTCAGTGTGGAGAATCTGCACAGTAACCGCGGCAGCCGTAACTTCTGGTGTGATTTTTTTTCACGAATATAATCACTGACGGATATACCCAGTTCTTTTTTGAAAAGACGAGAAAAAGTGTCAAAGGCTAATGGTAAAGGGCATGTCGGTTTTGACATGCCTTTTATTTGCATAAAAATGATGTAACTATTCAGAACCCCATTCGCAAAATCGCTGTTTCACAGCTTTTCTTTTGCTCATGTGGTTACTTCGCCATATAAATTGAGTCAAATATGCTTGTAAACAAGCATATTCTGCCTTAATTTGCATGGCTCTGAATAGTTACAAAATGATAACAAAAAAAACTGCTGTGGTCAGCAGCAGTTTTTTAAGGATATGTTATGAAAAAAATTGAAGTAATCTTTGTAAAAATGAAGTCTTGGAAACTAAAGTTGTGACTGCACTGTTATCACAGTACATATAGCGTTCTTCACGCATCCAATTAGGCATTGCCTCTTCTCTGGGATTACCATAAGCTTCTAAAAATAAACTTGTCATAAAAAACGCCTCCTTAACTCTTATCTGAAAGATACCTTCTGAAGTGGTATCTCATCTCTCTTGTTACTATTATAATAACAGATTTCAGGATAATTCCAATGGTATAATACCCTAAAAATACATACGAAATATGTGCTCACAGTACGAAAATATGTTATAATATAGAAAATAAATCATGTATTTGGTATAAAAACTGTATTATAAAAACAAATGTATGCGCCACACGGACACTGTATATTAATTATACATTAATGCACAAAAGAGTTTAGTAAAACGTATATAAAAAACGGAGGCAGGTATGGGATTTACGATTGAAGATATGAATCTGATGGCAAAAGACAGATATCACATGGAATTTATAGCTGGAAAGAGAGGCTGGTCCAATTCTATCAGCTGGGTATTGATGATGGAAGATACGGCGATCATCCGTAACTTTGCAGGAAAGGAGCTTGCAGTGACCACCGGACTTGGTTTCGATACAGAAGAGAAGCTGTTAGGGCTTGCAAGGAAACTGGTCGTGTGTCATGCATCCGGGCTGATTATTAATACAGGGGAATATATTCATGAACTGCCACAGAGCCTGTGTGATTACTGTGATGAGAATGACCTGCCGCTGATGACGGTTCCATGGGAAGTTTATCTGTCAGAAATGATCAAGGATCTAAGTATTCGTATTTTCTTACAGGGTACTACGGACGAAGAGATCACCAGAGCCTTGATCCATGCAATTGAAGAACCAGACAATCAGGAGAATTATCGTAAAGTACTGCTTCCTTATCTGGATATAGATGGCGAATTTCAGGTGGTGCTTTTTACAACTGGTGGATTGGACGAAATGGATACCGTGGAACGCAAAAGGCTGGGTTATCGATTGCAGATCTATCTGGAGAACATCACCCACAATGGCAGTTTCTTCTATTATGATGCGAACTTTGTACTGATTATGAATGACGTATCCAGAAAAGACTTTGATGAGATCGTGGAGGGCATGATAAGCAGGACGAAGCGCAGAATGCCGGAGGTGCATATTTCTGTGGGCGCTGGAAGCAAGGTTGTGGATATTGCAAACTTACGGACTGCCTATCAGAGAGCCAAGGCAGCAGTAAATATGGCACAGCACATGAACCGTGATATGGTGCATTTTGATGAAATGGGAATTTATCGGCTGCTGTACTCTGTATCAGATAAGGCAATTCTGAAAGAAATGTCCGAGGATCTGCTGCAGCCCCTGCTTACATATGATGCGAAGCACAACAGCAACTATGTGGAAGTGCTGGAGAAATATCTGGAATACAACGGCAGTATCCAGGCAGTAGCAGAAGCCATGTATACACACCGCAACACCATTATTTACCGTGTCACCAACATTAAAAAACTGCTTGGCACAGAACTTGACACTACAGAAGAGAGATTTCAATATCAGATGGCGTATTATATCAGAAATATGTAACAGTATATCGGCACTTGTTTCAGAAGCTCCGATGGGGCAAAATGAAAAGTGGAATCAGAGATTTGAGAGGTCATATTTATATTGAAAACTATAGTCCGGAAATTGCAGTAGGAAGAGCAGTGAAAGTGGCATATATAGCAGTTTGTCTATTCGCAGATGAACCATTTGAACGAGTTGAGGATTATACAAAATATATGAATGATAAATTTACACAGCCGGAACTGACATCAGTTAAATATTTGAGAAAAGTAGATCCGGAAGCATATGCTTATATGATTAAGGGTTACTGTACACAGGTAGTATGCCGCGAAGTGTTTTCATGCAGATTATGCATGAAAATCACGAGTTTGCATGCGCCAAAATCAATGCAATTGATTTTGTGTGCATAAATTGTTGCTGGAACGAGGTACGAGTGAACAGTAACGATTAAGGTAGATAGAATCATGGAAAGTATTTGCAATGTGGAAAAATAGATGAACTTAATGATATAATGAGCGTTAGTGAGGAGGAACATGCTTGCATGCTCATCCCGAACGGCGAATGACGATCATGAACGAAGTTCATGATATAATGAAGTAAAAATACTTGCTTGCAAGTGTGATTTTACGAAAGGGGAAACGCAATATGAAGATAACACAGTGCAAAGTAAACCACATGGAGAATCCGATAGGATATCAGTACAGGCATCTTACCTTCTCATGGATTGCAGATTGCCGGGGCAGTCTGGAGAGTAGGATTGTGATATCCAGTGCAGGACAGGTGGTAAAAGACACCGGTTGGGCGAAGCTTGACATGGCTGCTACAACGTTAGATGTGGAATTAAAGCCCAGAACCCGTTATGAATGGACGGTAGCAGTTCGTAATGAGAAGGGGGAAAGCATCACCAGTGATGTGAATTATTTTGAGACTGGTAAAATGCAGGAGCCATGGACTGCGCAGTGGATCACAACGACAGGAGCAAATGACAGACACCCGATATTCTATCATACACTTCCCGATGGCGCAGATAAGAAAGTGACCAAAGCCAGACTCTATATCTGCGGGCTGGGATTGTACGAAGCATATCTGGATGGCGTTAAGATAGGAGCTGACTGGTTGACACCGGGATTTAATGCGTATCATCTCTGGGTGCAGACGCAGACCTATGATGTGACAGAGATGATGCAGTCTCGTCCTAAGGAGCTTTCTATTCTGGCAGGAGATGGCTGGTACAAGAGTAGAATACCTTTTGAAGGTTCTTCTGTAGGATTTTATGGAAATGATTATCGTGTACTGGCAGAACTACATATTGAATATGCAGATGGCAGTAAAGAAGTACTTTCAACAGATGAGTCATGGCAGGTCAGACGAAGCAATATCACCTTTTCAGGAATCTATGATGGAGAATGGCAGGATGAAACCTTACCGCAGGGAGAAGTGGAAGCAGTTGCAATAGCTACACCACTGAAAGGACAGCTGATAGACAGACTCAGTGTTCCGGTGAGAACACATGAAGAATTTCACCCTGCCCTTGTTTCAAATGATGCAGGTGAGACGATACTGGATATCGGGCAGAATCTGGCAGGAATCTTCACTCTCAGAGTACATATCCCCAAAGGACAAAGAGTGCACATTCAAGCTGGCGAAGTGCTGCAGGACGGACATTTCTACCGTGATAATCTGCGTACTGCCAAGGCAGAATTCTACTATACATCAGATGGTAAAGTGCACATTGTAAGACCACATTTCACCTTTTATGGCTTCCGATATCTGAAAATAGAAGGAATCGAGAATTTCGATCCGAAAGATATCACAGTCCATGCCCTTTATTCTGATACGCCGATGAACAGTCAGTTGATGACAGGACATGCCAAGCTCAATCAGTTCCTCTCTAATGTAAGCTGGGGAATGAAGAGTAACTTTGTGGATTTGCCTACAGATTGTCCACAGCGTGATGAACGTATGGGATGGACAGGCGATTCCCAGGTATTCTCCGAGACAGCGTGCTTTTTGGCGCAGCCCTATGCCTTTTACCGCAAATACTTATATGACATGGAGCAGGAACAGAAGAATGCAGACGGTTGTGCGCCGGATTTCGTGCCGGCAGTGACATGCTCTGGTAAAGGCACAACAGCCTGGGGAGACGCCACGACCATTATGCCCTGGCATATGTACCTCTATACTGGAGATATTACGATTCTACAGGAACATTTCGAGAGTATGTGCGGCTGGGTGGATTACATTACGAAAGTAGATGGCACAGACCATGGCTGGAGACGACAGTTCCACTATGGAGACTGGCTGGCACTGGATTGTCCATATGAAGGGGATTCACAGGTCAGAGGCGGCACAGATGAGGGATTCATAGCAGATACCTATTACCGCAAGAGTGCCCTGATTACTGCACGTACAGCCAGATTACTTGGAAAAGAAGATATCGCCGTCAAATATGAAACACTGGCTGATAAAATTTTAACAGATATTGTAGCAGAGTACTATTCACCAAATGGCAGATGCTGTATCAATACACAGACTGCGGCACTTCTTACCCTGCATGAAGGGCTGAACCGTCAGGACAGAGCCTTGCAGCAGCTTCTTACTTTGCTACAGAATGCAGATGATAAGCTAAAGACAGGCTTTGTTGGAACACCCCTTCTGTGCGAAGAGCTGGCTGACCACGGACAGGAGAAGCTTGCAGATAAATTATTGCTGAATGAAGAATACCCTGGCTGGCTTCATGAAGTGAATCTGGGAGCGACTACAGTATGGGAACGCTGGAATTCTCTGGATGAGAGTGGACATATCTCCAGCACAGGCATGAACAGTCTCAATCACTATGCGTATGGAGCAGTAGCTGCTTATATATGGAAGAGACTGGTTGGGCTGAACCCTGTAGAAGATGCACCGGGCTTCCATAAAGTACAGATTATACCCCACGTAAATTACAGTATTGGCAGCATCCAGGCAGTATATCCCTCACCAGTAGGAGAATACCGTATTGCATGGGAGACACCGGACTTAAATCATGTGCATTTTATGGTGAGTGTACCACCACAGGGAGAAGCATATGTGGTATTGCCAAAAGACAAACAGAACCGTACTTTCACTTTGCAGGGTGAAACACTGGATATTACCTATGAAACAGATGGTGCGATTGGTGTACATCGAAGCCTCATGGATAATCTACAGGTGCTGATTCGTAACCCACAGTGCAGAGCAATCCTTCAGGAAGAAGTGCCAGACCTCGACTGGATGCTTGGTTTTGCCCGGGAGAATCCATTACAGGAGACACTAAGGAACAGAAATTATACAGAAGAGAAGATAAGGCAGATAGGGAAGAGAATCAGTGAAGTAGTGGAGTAAGGGTACTTGTATGAAATAAGCTAATAATGTAAACAACAAACAATATTTTTGCTATATATAAATAAAATACGCAAAAATGCGAATAATATTGTTGCAAAATAAGGACAGAAAACATATGATAATATTGTGACTCAATTATGAATGAGAGAGGAGCAAGCATATGTTAGTTCAATTTACAGTGGAAAACTTTTTATCTATTAGAGATAAGGTATACCTAAGCCTTGAACCATCAAAAGATAGCGAGCATCCTGAGAATCTTATTACAAAAGGAGACTACAAAGCAGTTAATTCAGTTGCAATTTATGGAGCAAATGCCTCTGGGAAAAGTAGTCTCTTTAAGGCAATTACAGTTGCATTAATAATGATAAGAAATTCAAATAATGTGCAGATTACTGATAAATTGCCTATGACACCGTTTAAGTTTGATTTTGAATCGAGAAATAAGCCTACACCGTTTGAATTTACCTTTATTGCAAAAGATGGTAGGAAATACATTTATGGATTTAGTGCAACAACTGAAAAAATCGTTGAAGAATATTTATATTGCTATAATACATCGAAGCCAACATTACTATTTGACTTAAATGAGAATGAAAAACCTAAATTCAATAGAGCATATAAGGTTAAACTTGAGGCAGCCTATCAGATGAATACTGCTAATAAGTTGTTCCTGGCAACAGCAACAACATGGAATGTAGAATGTACAAAGAGTCCGTTTGAATGGTTAGCAGAATCCATTGATACTTTTACAGATGTAATGGAATTGGGAGGAGTTGCTTTTGAAAAGTATCGAATAGATGAAAACAGAAAATATATTGAGTTCACGAAGAACTTATTAAAGCAGGCGGACATTAATATTAGTAGTATAGAAGTAGATGCAAAAGAAGTTGTGGGTGGACCGGCACTTCCATTTCAAATTGTTGTTCAGGGTAAAATAATACCACCGAATGAAGGTAAACATTATGATGTTGAAATTACAACAGGATATACGGTTGTAGATGAGAATGGAGAGAAAACAGAATTTTCACTTACACTTCAAGAGGAATCCATTGGAACACAGTTATTGTTCTTTTATGGTCCTTTATTGAAGGATGCCTTTGAAAAGGGAAAGACAATTGTTCTTGATGAAATAGATAAAAGCATGCATCCAAGTCTTGTAAAATTTATAATGAATCTTTTTAGAGATCCCGATGTAAATAAGAATGGAGCACAGTTAATTGTGACAACACACGAAACAGGAATCCTTTCTTTAGAAATGTTTAGACGAGATCAAATCTATTTTACAGAGAAAGATTCTAAAAGTGGTGTAACAGATTTGTATTCTCTTGATGAATTTTCTGTTCGAAAGACAGAAAATATTGAGAAGGGCTATTTGATGGGAAGATATGGCGCAATCCCATTCCTCCAGGCAGGGGAGGTGCTTTGATTGGCAGACAGAAATTTTCAAAAGAAAAAGAGAAATGATGTCAGACGTAAGAGAAGAAATATTTCCTTTCTTTTCAGGAGCAACATGGAAAGTATTCAATCCAATTTGTAAATACCGGTTTCGATACTGATCCAAGGGGAATGCTTAAATCAATGGAATCTGCGTGGAAAAGATATGAGTTGTCTGCAAAGAATGGGGATAAGGCATATATTGTATTGGATATGGATTGTAATCCTCGGAAAGTGAAATTAGTAAAGGAATTAGAAGTATTGTAGAAGGATTAAAAGTGTATGAAGGGTTTACTTCTAAAGCTTTTATGGATAAAATGGTGATAGCAGCAATGGATGACAGACCAAACGTATAATATATAAGGAGAAGACATGCGCATGAATATTCCTGTAGGAATTTCTGACTTTGAACAGATTCGCAGCAAAGGATATTATTATATAGATAAAAGCGGGATGATAGCTGAGATTTTGAAGAGTGAATCAACAGCCGTTACATTGATTACCCGTCCACGGCGTTTTGGCAAGACTCTTGGCATGAGCATGCTGTCCAGCTTCTTTGATATTCGGACAGACAGCAGAGAATTGTTTCAGGGACTTGAGATCAGTAAAGACACAGAGCTTTGCAGGCATTGGCAGAACCAATATCCTACCATATTTTTATCATTTAAAGATGTAGATGGACTGACGTTTGAAAGTGCATATGAAATGTTGTCGGCTACGATCACTGATTTATATAAGAAACATCTGTATCTGCTTGACAGCGCCCAGATCAATGCGTATGACAAGGAAATTATGCATCAGATCATAGAGGGCAGAGCCTCTGTTACAGAGATAAAGAAGAGTCTGGCTCTTTTTGATCACAGCGATGAGACAGCATTATGACAGACAGGTTATTTTTTTGCTGGATGAATATGATGTTCCTGTTGCCAAAGCCAGCAGTCATGGATATTATGCACAGATGATGGAAGTAATCAAAGCATTGATGAGTACGACACTCAAAGATAATGCGTCCCTTCAATTTGCTGTACTGACGGGATGTCTGAAGATTGCGAAAGAGAGCATTTTTACAGGAACCAATAATTTTGTTTCAGATACAATAACCTCTTCTCATTTAAATGAATATTTTGGATTTACACAGAAGGATGTAGACAGCCTTTTAGAAGTAATGCAGGCTGCAGAGCAGGCAGAGAATGTCAGAAAATGGTACGACGGATATCACTTTGGGGAATTTGATGTGTATTGTCCATGGGATGTCATGAATTACTTGCGTGATCTTCAGAGAGACGATAAAGCCAAGCCGGCAAGCTATTGGAAGAATACAAGTGATAATGCAATTATTCGTTCTTTTATTGATTATGCGGGCAGTAGTATTACACGTAAGCTTGAGATTCTCATGTCTGGTGGCTATATCACCCAGAAAATAGAGGAGAATCTTACTTATGATTATTTACATGCTCCTGAGGATAATCTGTGGAGTATATTATATCTGACAGGTTATTTGACACAGGTGCGAGAACAGGATATTGGAGAGAAGATACCAGAAGGGCTGGCTGCGTTAGCTATTCCCAATGCGGAGATTCAGGAGATATTTGAAACTACGGTTCAGACATGGTTTTCTGATAGTGCCAGAAGTTGGAACAGACATGCTCTCTTTACTGCGGTATGGGATGGAGACAGTGAGGCTATGACCAGGGAGATGAACACACTCCTTCGCATGACGATCAGTTATCATGATTACAGGGAAGACTTTTATCATGCTTTTCTGGCTGGTATTTTCGCAGGAGCAGGATACATGGTAGAGTCCAACAGGGAACATGGAGAAGGACGTAGTGATGTTGTTGTCATAGATCCACACAATGGACGTGTAGCAGTATTTGAAGCCAAATATTCCAGAACACTGGAGAGATTAGAGCCGGATTGCACAGGGGCACTTGCCCAGATTGATGACAGAATGTACGCGAAAGAATTCGAGGATAATTACGATCAGGTTCTGTGCTATGGTATTTCATTTTTCAGGAAAAGATGTTATGTTAAGAAAAAATAAGACATTTTTATCCAAACCTCTTGCATTGTCTTTTATAAGGTGTTACAATGCAATTATGATTTATAGTGCTTGATGATAAAGAGTGGGCTTGCGAGTCCACTCTTTTATTCTGACATGCAACAACAGGAAAAGGACAGGTGAAGCAATGGCGAAGAAAGATGCCTATGAAGCACGGGCAGAAGAACTGCTGACGCCTATCGCTGCGGCGAATGGCTGTGAAGTGTACGATGTGGAATATGTAAAGGAAGGAAGCGACTGGTACCTGAGAGCTTACATTGATAAGCCGGAGGGAGTCAGTATCATCGACTGCGAGAATGTCAGCCGTGCTTTCTCAGATAAGCTGGATGAAGAAGACTTCATTTCAGATGCTTATATTCTGGAGGTGAGCAGCCCCGGACTTGGCAGGGCATTGAAGAAGGACCGCCATCTGGAGAAGAGCCTAGGAGAAGAAGTAGAGGTCAGAACCTATAAGCCTATTGATAAGCAGAAAGAGTTTACAGGTATCCTGAAAAGCTATGATAAGGACACCATTACAATACAGACAGAAGAAAAAGATTTAGTCTTTGCAAAATCTGACATAGCAATTATCAGATTAACGCTGGATTTTTAGCTTTAGGAGGGTAAAGGAAAAATGAATAAAGAATTATTAGAAGCACTGAATATTTTGGAAAAGGAGAAAGAGATCAGTAAAGAGACTCTTTTTGAGGCAATTGAGAACTCTCTTATGACAGCCTGCAAGAACCATTTCGGTAAAGCAGATAATATCACAGTACAGATCGACAGAAATACCTGTGATTATTTAGTATATGCTACTAAGGAAATCGTAGCAACACCTGATGATGTAGAAGATGATTTGTTACAGATCTGCCTGGACGATGCCAAGAAGCTGAATAAGAAGGCAGAAGTAGGTCTGAAGATCAACGTAAAGATTGAGTCCAAGGAATTTGGACGTATTGCAACACAGAATGCGAAGAATGTTATCTTACAGAAGATCCGCGAGGAAGAGAGAAGCGTTATTTACAATCAGTTCTTTGAGAAGGAAAAGGACGTTATGACCGGTATCGTACAGCGTTACTCCGGTAAGAACATCAGCATTGACCTTGGTAAGGCAGATGCACTCCTGACAGAAGCTGAGCAGGTAAAAGGCGAAGTATTCCGCCCAACAGAACATATCAAGGTATACATTCTGGAAGTAAAGAATACACCGAAAGGACCTAGAATCACAGTCAGCAGAACACATCCTGAACTGGTTAAGAGACTGTTCGAAGCAGAAGTAACAGAGATTCAGGACGGTACAGTAGAGATCATGAGCATTGCCCGTGAGGCAGGAAGCAGAACCAAGATGGCAGTCAGAACCAATAATCCTAACGTAGATGCAGTTGGTGCATGTGTAGGTAAGAACGGTGAAAGAGTCAACGCTATCGTAGAAGAGCTTCGTGGAGAGAAGATTGATATCGTGAACTGGGATGAGAACCCTGGCAACTTCATTCAGAATGCCCTTTCTCCTGCCAAGATCGTAGCAGTATTTGCAGATCCTGATGAGAAGACAGCCAAGGTAGTTGTTCCTGATTACCAGCTTTCACTTGCGATTGGTAAGGAAGGTCAGAATGCCCGTCTTGCAGCAAGACTGACAGGATATAAGATTGATATTAAGTCTGAAACACAGGCTAAGGATGCAGAAGGCTTCCGCTACGAAGACTATATGTATGATGAAGACGGCGACGTATACTACGAAGAGGACGAATACGAAGACGGCGAAGCTGCAGAGGCAGAGGAGACAGCAGAAGCTGTTGATACTGAGGCAGCAGACGAAACAGCAGAAGAGGTTACAGAGGAAAGCAATGAGTAAGAAGATTCCTTTAAGACAGTGTGTAGGCTGTGGAGAAATGAAGAACAAGAAAGAAATGTTGAGAGTCTTAAAGACTGAGGATGAGGGCATTGTGCTGGATACCACAGGCAAGAAGAACGGCAGAGGCGCTTACGTGTGCCGTAATGCCGAATGTCTGCAAAAGGCAAAGAAGACCAAAGGATTAGACAGATCTTTCAAAATGACGATTCCCGAAGAGGTTTATGATAGCCTGACAAAGGAGATAGAGGCGCTTGAAGCAAGATAGAATATATTCCATGCTTGGCCTGGCGATGAAGGCAGGCAAGGTGGTAAGTGGAGAATTTGCAGTCGATAAGAGCATCAAGGATGGCAGTGCCTGGCTGGTGATTATAGCATCGGATGCATCGGATAACACTACAAAAAAGTTTTCCAACTCGTGTGAGTTCTATGAAGTACAGCAGTATATCTACGGTACGAAAGAGGAGCTTGGACGTGCAATTGGTAGAGATATGAGATCGTCTCTTGCCATTACAGATGAGGGCTTCGCTAAGTCATTAGGTAAATATCTGGAACCAGTTTGCAATGAGAATGGAGATAGAAATGGCAAAAATGAAAGTTTATGAATTAGCGCAGGAGATGGGCTTACAGAGTAAGGATATCCTGACAGCATTAAAAAATAAAGGGATAGAGGTAAAGAGCCATATGAGCGTATTAGAAGACGGACAGGTAGAAGATTTAAAGAACTCCTTAAAGGCACCTGCTAAGTCTGAGGAGACACCAAAGGCAGCTGAAGCTGACAAGAAGGAACAGCCGGCAGATGCAAAAGCACCGGTAAAGAAAAAGAAAAGTATTATTTTTGTAAGCAACCCACATAATTCCAAGATGCCGGGCGCACAGATTCCAAGAAAACCCGCACATCAGGAGAAGAAGGCAGCACCTGCGCCTGCACAGGCAGTGAAAGCAGCAGAGCCTGTAAAAGAAGCAGCAAAACCCGTAGAGGCACCAAAGGCTGCTGAGGCTCCGGTTAAGGCAGCAGAACCGGTGAACACAACAGTAAAGGCAGAGACAAAGCCTGAAATAGTAAAGCCGGTAGAAACTGCTCCAGCACCTGAGACACCAAAGGCAGCACCTGCACCACAGCCTAAGGCTGAGACAGCAGTGGAAGCACCTAAGGCTACAGAAGCACCTAAGGCAGCACCTGCTCAGGACAACAGAGCCGCACAGACATCTGCTCCAAGACAGCAGAGTGGTTCCCAGGATAGAAATTCAGACAGAAATCAGGATAGAAGACAGGGATATAATAACGGATCAAGACAGTATGATAACCAGAGACGTTCTGATAATAATAACTATCAGAGACGTGATGGTGGTCAGCAGCGCTCTTTTGACGGAAATGGCAACAGACGCGATGGCGGTCAGCAGCGTTCTTTTGATGGCAACAGACGTGATGGTGGTCAGCAGCGTTCCTTCGACGGTAACAGAAGAGACGGCGGTCAGCGTAACAATGACGGCAACAGAAGACCTTTTGATCCAAACAGACAGAATGCAAGACCAGGACAGGGCTTTGGCGGCAACAGAGGCGGCTTCAACAAGGATGATGACAGACGTGATAACAACAGAGGCGGCTTCGGCGGCAAGCAGGGTGGCAGACCAGGACAGAAGAGTAATAATTTTGTTCCGGACAGCCCGATTAAGGACGCAGAGAAGCATAGAGACGAAGAGAAGCGCCGTATCAGCCAGGAGAAGGATAAGAAGAACCGCAAGGATCTGATGTATGAAGAAGATGGCGATATGCAGAACATCAAGGGCAAGAATAAGCCTGGCAAGTTCATTAAGCCTGAGAAGAAGCCTGTAGAGCAGGTAGAAGAGCAGATCAAGGTAATCATTTTACCTGAGACTCTGACAATCAAGGAACTGGCTGATAAGATGAAGATCCAGCCATCCGCTATCGTTAAGAAGCTCTTCATGCAGGGGCAGATCGTAACTGTAAATCAGGAGATTTCCTATGAAACTGCTGAGAATATCGCAATTGATTATGATATCATCTGCGAGAAGGAAGTTAAGGTAGACGTTATCGAAGAGTTGTTGAAAGAGGATGAAGAAAAAGAAGAAGATATGGTTAAGAGACCTCCTGTTATCTGCGTAATGGGACACGTTGACCATGGTAAGACTTCTCTTCTGGATGCTATCCGTAAGACTAACGTAACAGATAAGGAAGCAGGCGGTATCACACAGCATATCGGTGCTTACACAGTAAATGTAAACGGTGAGAAGATCACATTCCTGGATACACCTGGACATGAAGCATTCACAGCTATGCGTATGCGTGGTGCAAATTCCACAGATATTGCAATCCTTGTAGTTGCAGCAGATGATGGCGTTATGCCACAGACTGTAGAAGCTATCAATCATGCCAAGGCAGCAGGCATCGAAATCATTGTTGCAGTAAACAAGATTGATAAGCCGGGCGCTAATGTAGAGCGTGTAAAGCAGGAATTGACAGAATATGGTCTGATCGCAGAAGACTGGGGTGGAAGCACAGTATTCGTACCTGTATCTGCTAAATCAGGCGAAGGTATTGATAACCTTCTGGAAATGATTCTTCTGACAGCAGAAGTTCTGGAGCTTAAGGCTAACCCTAACAGACGGGCAAGAGGTCTGGTTATCGAAGCTGAGCTGGATAAGGGACGTGGTCCTGTAGCTACAATTCTTGTACAGAAGGGTACACTTCATGTTGGTGATTTCGTATCTGCAGGAGCAGCCAGCGGTAAAGTACGTGCTATGATCGATGATAAGGGCAGAAGAGTAAAGGAAGCAGGTCCTTCTACTCCTGTAGAGATCCTTGGACTTGGCGATGTTCCAAACGCAGGTGAAATCTTCCTTGCACATGAGAATGATAAGGAAGCAAAATATTATGCAGAAACATTCGTAGCACAGAATAAAGAGAAGCTTCTTGAAGAAACTAAGAGCAAGATGTCTCTGGATGATCTGTTCTCACAGATTCAGGCTGGTAACCTCAAAGAGCTCAACCTGATCATCAAGGCTGACGTTCAGGGTAGTGTGGAAGCAGTTAAGCAGAGTCTTGTTAAGCTTTCCAACGAAGAAGTTGTAGTAAAATGCATCCATGGCGGTGTAGGTGCTATCAATGAATCCGATGTTATTCTGGCTTCTGCATCCAATGCGATCATTATCGGTTTCAATGTTCGTCCAGATGCACAGGCTAAGGCAACAGCAGAGCGTGAAGGTGTTGACGTAAGACTGTACAGAGTCATCTATCAGGCAATCGAAGATATTGAAGCTGCAATGAAGGGTATGTTAGACCCTGTATTTGAAGAGAAGGTAATCGGCCATGCAGAAGTAAGACAGATCTTCAAGGCATCTGCAGTAGGTAATATCGCAGGTTCTTATGTTCTTGATGGTGTATTCCAGAGAGGATGCAAGATCAGAATTACCAGAGAAGGCGAGCAGATCTACGAAGGTGAACTGGCATCATTAAAGAGATTTAAGGATGACGTGAAGGAAGTTAAGGCAGGATTTGAATGTGGTCTTGTATTTGACGGATTTGATGCTATGCAGGAGCTGGATATTGTAGAAGCATATATTATGGTAGAGGTTCCAAGATAGGAACTTCTGCCCTGAACTGAAGTAACTGCAGATATTGATTGCAGCTTACGGAAAGGTGTAATAAGTATGAGAAAGAACAGTGTTAAGAATACCCGTGTGAATGGGGAAGTTATGCGTGTCCTTGCTGAAGTGATAAGAAGCGAGATCAAGGATCCGAGAATTAACCCCATGACCTCAGTTGTAGCTGTAGAGGTAGCACCGGACTTGAAGACTTGTAAGGCATGGATTTCTGTTCTGGGTAATGAAGAATCTCAGAAGGATACACTTGCCGGTCTAAAGAGCGCAGAGGGCTATATCAGAAACCAGCTTGCAAGAAAGATTAATCTGAGAAATACACCTGAAATTCGTTTTATTATTGATCAGTCTATTGAATATGGTGTGAATATGTCCAGAATGATCGATGAAGTCAATCGTGCAGATGATGAGAAGCATGTGGATGATGACGCGGAGTAACCTTTAGATAATCAGTGCGGGGAAGTGTCATTTCCCCGCATTATTTAAGAGAGGAAGAGGATGTGTATATGTTCCAATTATTGAAGGAATGTGAAGGAGCAGCTAATATTGTAATATCCGGTCATATCAGACCCGATGGAGACTGTGTCGGTTCCTGTATGGCAACATATTTGTTTCTGAAAAAGACAATGCCGAAAGCTGATATCAGAATTTTTTTGGAACAACCGGCAGACATTTTTTCCTGTATTCAGGATTTTGACCTGATAGATACTACTTTTCAGATGGAAGCAGAGCCTGATGTATTTATCGCACTGGATTGCGAGAAGACCAGACTTGGGGAAGCTGAGGAGATTTTTGACAAAGCAAAGAAAACAATCAACATCGATCACCATATCAGCAATGAGCATGGTTGTGGCGATGTTAATTATATAGATCCCAAAGCAAGTTCAGCTTCTGAGCTTGTATATGATGTTCTGGATAAACAATATCTGGATGAGGAGATTGCCAAGGCAATCTATATCGGTATGATTCACGATACAGGTATTTTCCAGTATTCCAATACATCACCTAAGACATTACATACAGCAGCAGATTTGATCTCTTTCGGTTTTGATTTCCCGACTCTGATTGATAAGACCTTCTATGAGAAGACCTATGTACAGAATCAGATCCTGGGAAGAGCTTTACTGGAGAGTATTCTGTTCATGGATGGCAAATGTGTAGTCAGCTACATTGACCAGAAGACCATGAAATTCTATGATGTGACCAGCAAAGATCTTGAAGGTATCGTAAGCCAGCTTCGTATCATCAAGGGTGTGGAATGTGCAATCTTTATGTATGAGACGTCCACGCTGCAGTACAAGGTAAGTCTTCGTTCCTGTAGTTATGTGGATGTAAGCAAAGTAGCAGAGTATTTTGGCGGCGGTGGACACAAGCGTGCTGCGGGCTGTACAATAAATGGTACTTTCTATGATGTAGTAAATAATCTTTCAGAACAGATTGAGAAACAGATGTAAATCGGATAGATATATTATATTATAAGGAACAGGAACATTGATTAACGGAATTATTAATATATATAAGGAAGCGGGCTTCACCTCCCATGATGTGGTGGCGAAGCTCCGTGGAATTGTGAAACAGAAGAAAATAGGACATACCGGAACTCTCGACCCGGATGCGGTAGGAGTGTTGCCGGTATGTTTTGGTAATGCGACCAAATTATGCGATATGCTTACAGATAAGACCAAGGAGTACCGGGCACGTATGCTGTTAGGCAAGACTTCTGATACGCAGGATGCCAGCGGCACGATACTGACTGAAAAGGAAGTAACAGCCAGCAAGGAAGAGGTCAGAGAGGCGGTTATGAGCTTTGTAGGAACATACGACCAGATACCTCCTATGTATTCTGCACTCAAGGTAAATGGGAAGAAGCTGTATGAACTGGCAAGACAGGGTGTTGAGATTGAGCGAAAGCCCAGAACAGTAGAGATTCATCATATTCATATAGAAGAAATTGCTTTGCCGTATGTTACTTTTACAGTGGGGTGCTCCAAAGGAACCTACATCAGGACGTTATGTGCGGATATCGGAGACAAGCTTGGATGCGGCGCATTGATGGAATCTCTTGTAAGAACCAGGGTAGGTACTTTTCCTATAGAAGAGGCACTGAAATTGTCACAGGTAGAAGAACTGGTAAGAGAAGGACGCCTGGAAGAGCGAGTGATTGCGCCGGATGCAGTCTTTGAAGAATATGAAGCCATAACAGCACTGCCCGAAGCAGACAAGGCACTGTTAAATGGCAATAAATTATATTTTGGACAGGTAAGAGCAGTCAGAAAAAGATTCGCAGATGGAGAATGGGTCAGAGTGTATGCCAGCAATGGTACATTTACAGGAGTGTATGTATTTAGCGAAGAAGAACATGGTTTCAAACCATATAAAATGTTCCTGTAGACAAATCTGAGTGAGGATTAACATCATGAAAATTATTGAAAAGACAACAGAATTTGAGCTTACAGAGGATACAGCAGTTGCAATTGGCAAGTTCGACGGTTTTCATATGGGACATCAGAAGCTTTTGCATATGGTCACAGAACAGAAAGCGAAGGGACTTGCAGCAGCGGTATTTACATTTGTGCCTTCACCGGCTGCCTTTTTCGGCAAAGAAGCGCAGCAGGAGCTGACCACGATTCAGGAGAAAAGAAATATTTTTGAAGAAGCAGGTGTGGACTATCTGATAGAATATCCATTTTACCAGGAGATTGCAGATATGGAACCGGAGACATATATCCGTAAAGTACTGGTAGAACAGCTGCATGCAAAATGCATTGTTGCTGGCGAAGATGTGTCTTTTGGCAAGAAGGGAATGGGCAATTACAGACTGCTGGAACAGAAGTCTGCAGAGTATGGATATCAGGTCATTATTATAGATAAAGTGCAGTATCAGGGCAGGGAAATCAGCTCTACCTATGTCCGTGATGCAGTAAAACAGGGTGAAATGGAGCTTGTAACGAAGCTTCTGGGACAACCCTATCATGTGGGAGGAACGATTGTACATGGCAGACATCTTGGAACAGGACTTGGGATGCCTACAGTCAATATACTGCCGCCACCGGAGAAGCTTCTGCCGCCGAATGGCGTTTACTATTCTTACGTAATGATGAATGGCAGGATTTATCTTGGAATTACGAATATTGGAACGAAGCCTACAGTCAGCGGTGAAGCTGTAATGGGCGTAGAGACATTTATCTATGATTTTGACCAGGATGTATATGGACAGGATATACAGGTATATCTGCTGCATTATAAACGCCCGGAAATGCGCTTTCATGGCATAGAGGCATTGAAGAAGCAAATGGCGACAGATATTGCTGCCGGACGTGAATATCATGGACTGAGCATATAATCTACGGAAATATCTTCTATTTTGCAAATGTTGACATAAAAAAAGAGCAATGCTATAATCAGTCTGTAACAATTTGTAACATATTTGTAACAAGTTGAAGCAGACTGTTTTTGTGTCTGTGGTTTAGAGTTTGCAGGTTATTGAAAGGTATGGTTATAAAATGAAAAATAAAAGATATGCGCATCTGCTGGCGGTACTTGGAATCACAGTACTTGTAAATGCACAGACATTGACAGCATATGCAGCATGGAATACTTACGATCAGAGCATTGATAATCAGATAAAAACTGTTCAGGGAACCGAACAGGTACAGACAACTACTCAGAATAAAAAGGACGAGAATCCTTTCAGTGCAGGAGTAAGCGTTGTTTTTGATGAAACAATGAAAGATGATGACAAGGATGAGGATACACAGGAGAACGTGGCACTTAATGCAAGAAGCGTTACAGACACAGCGGCAGTATCTACACAGGAGACGCTGCACTGGGGCTATCAGAATCTTGGAATTGCACATGTGGACAACAACCTGAATATCAGACAGGAGCCATCGGAAAATGCAAAGTTAGTAGGAAAGCTGACCAAAGACGCTGCATGTGAAGTCCTGTCAACAGAGAATGGCTGGGCACATATCAAATCAGGAAAAGTAGAAGGATACTGCAATACAGAATATCTGTATACAGGAGATGCTGCAATAGAGAGAGGCAAAGAAGCGGCCTCCATGATTGCAGTAGTCAATACAGAAACATTAAAAGTCAGAGAAGAGCCGAATACGGATTCCACGGTTATTACACTGATTCCACAGGAAGAGGAGCTGGAAGTGGTAGATGTGATGGATAATGGCTGGATCAAATTCCTGTTGGATGATGAAGAAGCCTATGTATCAGGAGATTATGTGGATGTAGAGGAACGTCTGGAGAAAGCAGTCTCCATAACAGAGCTTCTCTATGGACAGGGTGTATCGGATGCCAAGGTATCATTGGTACAGTATGCGAAACAGTTCATCGGCAATCCTTATGTATGGGGCGGTACGAGCCTTACAAGCGGTGCAGACTGTTCCGGTTTTACCATGAGTGTCTTTAAAAAATATGGCATCAGCCTGCCTCACCATGCTGCATCCCAGGCGCAGATGGGGACGAAGGTAAGTCTTACCGATGCGCAGCCTGGAGATCTGGTATTCTATGCAAAAAATGGTAGGATAAACCATGTGGCAATCTATATTGGCAGTGGACAGGTTGTCCACGCATCCAGTCCTAAGACAGGAATCAAGATCTCAAGTGTGAATTACAGAACACCGGCTGGTGTCAGAAGATATCTGTAATGTGAGATTAGTACCGTTTTTTTGGAAAATTATGTTGCACGCTTATTCTTTGTGTGCTACAATAACAAAGTATGGTTGACGGCAGCGTTGACCGTGAGCCGGTACTCAGTGTCGGGATACTCCGACCCATGGCTTAGTACTTGGCGGTTACAGATATTATATTATAATAATGGAGGATTTAGACATGATTTCTAAGGAAAAGAAACAGGCAATCATCGCTCAGTATGCAAGAACACCTGGTGATACAGGATCACCTGAAGTACAGATCGCTGTATTAACAGAGAGAATCGCAGAGTTAACAGAGCATTTAAAGAACAATCAGAAGGATCATCATTCAAGACGTGGTCTTCTGAAGATGGTAGGTCAGAGACGTGGTTTACTTGACTACTTAAAGAAAACTGACATCGAAAGATATCGTGCTCTGATTGAAAAGCTTGGAATTAGAAAATAATTTAGGCAATAAGAAAGGGCGGAAGAGATTCCGCCCGTTTTTATTCCGGGGCACATGTCGCCCATACTACATCAGCATAAGATAAGATATGGTAAGATGTGGCAGGAAAATAGCTCGAGACCGCTGAAAAGCACATGAACGATCGTGTTCCTTTCAGTAGTTTCGGCTCCTTCTTCTGCCACACGAAAACAGAAACTGTCCATATGGACAACGAATTGGCAATGTGGGTGAAGCCCGCAAATAGTAAGAGAAAAGGAGAATGACATGAACGAAATGTACAATGGAACTTTCAGTGTGAACAAAGAAAAACAGTTCAAGACTTTCAGCATGGAATTAGGCGGACGTACACTTTCCGTAGATATCGGAAGGGTATCCGCACAGGCTAATGGTGCTGCATTTATGCATTATGGAGATACAACAGTATTATCTACAGCAACAGCATCTGACAAGCCAAGAGACGGGATTGATTTCTTCCCTCTCAGCGTAGAATATGAAGAGAAATTATATGCAGTAGGCAAGATTCCCGGCGGCTTTAACAAGAGAGAAGGTAAGGCAAGCGAGAACGCAATCCTTACCAGCCGTGTAATCGACAGACCTATGCGTCCTCTGTTCCCTAAGGATTACAGAAATGACGTTACATTGAACAATATGGTAATGAGCGTTGATCCTCAGTGCCGTCCTGAATTGGTTGCTATGCTGGGTTCCGCTATTGCAACAGCTATTTCAGACATTCCTTTTGATGGACCATGTGCTACAACACAGCTTGGTATGGTTGATGGTGAATTCATCGTAAACCCAAGTCAGGAGCAGTGGAAGAACGGTGACTTACAGCTTACAGTAGCGTCTACAAGCACTAAGGTTATCATGATTGAAGCTGGTGCAAACGAGATTCCTGAAGCTAAGATGATCGAAGCTATCTACAAGTGCCATGAGATCAACCAGACAATTATTGAATTTATCAATAAGATGGTTGCAGAAGTTGGCAAAGAGAAGCACGCTTATGAATCCTGTGCAATCCCTGAAGAAATGTTTGCGAAGATGAAAGAAATCGTAACTCCTGAAGAGATGGAAGTTGCTGTATTCACAGACGAGAAGCAGGTTCGTGAAGAGAATATCAGACAGATCACAGAGAAGTTTGAAGAAGCTTTCGCAGAGAACGAAGACTGGCTTGCAATTCTTGGTGAGGCTGTATATCAGTATCAGAAGAAGACAGTCCGTAAGATGATCTTAAAGGATCACAAGCGTCCTGATGGACGTCAGATCACACAGATCAGACCTCTTGCAGCAGAAGTAGATATTATTCCAAGAGTACATGGTTCTGCTATGTTCACAAGAGGACAGACACAGATCTGTAACGTAACAACTCTGGCTCCTTTATCAGAAGCACAGAAGGTTGATGGTTTAGATGAGAATGAAACAACTAAGAGATATATGCATCATTATAACTTCCCTTCCTATTCTGTAGGTGAGACAAAGCCTTCCAGAGGACCGGGAAGAAGAGAAATCGGACATGGTGCACTGGCTGAGAAGGCACTGGTTCCTGTACTTCCTTCAGAAGAAGAATTCCCATACGCAATCAGAAGCGTATCTGAGACTTTTGAATCTAACGGATCTACATCCATGGGCTCTACATGTGCTTCCTGTATGTCTCTGATGGCAGCAGGCGTACCTATTAAGAGAATGGTAGCAGGTATCTCCTGCGGTCTTGTAACAGGTGAGACTGATGATGATTATGTATTATTGACAGATATCCAGGGTCTTGAAGATTTCTTCGGCGATATGGACTTTAAGGTAACAGGTACAACAGAAGGTATCACAGCAATCCAGATGGATATCAAGATTCATGGTCTGACCAGACCTATCGTAGAAGGTGCAATCGCAAGATGTCATGATGCAAGACTCTACATCATGGATAACTGCATGAAGCCGGCTATCGCTGAGCCTAGAAAAGAAGTAGGAGAGTATGCTCCTAAGATCATCCAGATGCAGATTGAGCCTGAGAAGATTGGTGACGTTGTTGGTCAGAGAGGTAAGACTATCAACGCAATCATTGATCAGACAGGTGTTAAGATTGACATTACAGATGATGGCTTTGTAAGCATCTGTGGTACAGATAAGGCTATGATGGATAAGGCAGCTGAGATGATCAAGATCATCACAACTGAATTTGAAGAAGGTCAGGTATTCAAGGGTAAGGTAATCAGCATCAAAGAATTCGGTGCATTCCTTGAATTTGCACCCGGTAAAGAAGGTATGGTTCATATTTCCAAGATTTCCAAGGAAAGAATCAACCATGTAGAAGATGTACTTACATTAGGTGATGTTGTAACAGTTGTTTGCCTTGGTAAGGACAAGATGGGCAGAATCAGCTTCTCAATGAAGGATGTTGCTCAGCAGTAATTATAATATTACAATGTTATTTATAAAACACAGTATCTTTAATTAGGTACTGTGTTTTTTTACGCATGCGGTTCTGAATAGTTATAGTTGCGTTTTTCATGGAATATTTCAGACTCGTCCACATATATTGAGATAAGGGGGTGGGAAGTATGACTGTGTTATATTTTTTCCCGGAAGAATTGCGGACACCATGGTATATGTGGGAGCAAAGGTGGAATGAGATACAGGAGATACGTCTGCGGGTGAATTGCCCGGTAAGCATTCGGACAATCTCCGGTGAAAGATTTTTACTAAATAAAGAAGGGGAACGTGTCAGCTATTCTGACAGAGAAATGGAATTGATATTCAGGCATCTGTGCCATGATTCCATATATGCATATGAAGAAGAAAGAAAACAGGGGTATATGACACTGACAGGGGGACATCGTGTAGGGATTACGGGGGAAGTCATTCGTGTAGAACAGGGATATATTGTGAAATATATCCGCTATATGAATATTCGTATTGCACATGAGGTTGTAGGAATCGGAGAGAGTATCAGAGAGTACATGTATGACGGGGGAATGCCCTGCAACTCCTTGATCATATCGCCACCGGCTGCAGGAAAGACGACACTTCTGCGGGATATGGTGCGGATGTATGCGGATGGTAATGGGCAGTATAGGGGAATTAATGTCGGGGTAATAGACGAAAGGGGAGAGATTGCAGGAGCATGCAGGGGAAGTGCTTCACTGCACTGTGGAATCAGAACGGATATTATCACAGGAGGCAATAAAAGGGGAGGAGTGGAAATACTGGTTCGTACCTTTGCACCGGAGATCATTGCAATGGATGAGATTGGCTCCAGTGGAGATGCAGCAGCGGTATTGTATGCAGGAGTCAGTGGTTGTGCAGTACTTGCTACTGCCCATGGATTGGGTGTTGAAGACGCTGTAGAAAAAGAGGAATTAAGAGCATTGATCAGTCAGTGTCTGTTCAAGAGATATATTGTACTGCGCAGAGAAGCGGATGGGGAGCGGACAGTACAGATATGGGATGGAGAAGGCAGGGAATTATGTGGCAGAAGACAGTTGCAGCAGCGTTAGTATTATGTGGTGCACAGGGATTTGGTTACGCATTATGTCAGGAAATGAAGTGCATGTTATATCATAATACGGAACAAAAACAGATGTTATTATATATGACAAGAGAAATTGCATTCCTGCATAGACCAATACAGGAGATACTGGAACAGACAGGAGAGAAGCTACAGGAGCCATACCGGAGTCTTACGCTGGAGGTTGCATGTCAGATGAAGAAGGAAGATGGAAGAAGCTTACATACATTATGGAATGAACAGACATATAAGTTAAGGGAACGCAGGTATTATCCACCTGCTGCTATGGACAATCTGGCTCGTATAGGGGAATGTCTGGGCTGTGAGGAGGATGAAATGCAGATTGCTTCCCTGAGATTATTGATGGGGAATCTGGATGAAGAAATAGAAAAGATTAAGTGCAGAAAAGAAGAGAGAAGCAGATTGATACAGACACTTAGCCTGTTGGCGGGAATCTTTTGTATTGTGCTGTTTCTGTAACGGGTGAACTGATGGAAGTGAATTTGATCTTTAAGATTGCAGCAGTAGGAATACTGATTACCATATTGGGGCAGGTGCTAAAGCATAGTGGCAGGGAAGAACATGCTTTTCTGATCAGCCTTGCAGGGCTTGTTCTGGTATTGTCCTGGATTGTTCCATATATATATGACCTGTTTGATATGATCCAGAGATTATTTGGATTATAAAGAAAGTGTGAAAAATGTTTGTGGTATGTATAACGGCATCTGCCGGATTGTTTGCTGCATTAATCCTGAAAAAGGACAGACCGGAGTATGCTGTATTTGTAATTGTACTGACCAGTTTATTGCTTGCCCTTCGTATCATGGGGGTATTAGAGACAGTTATGGGGGAGCTGCAGCAGTGGGATACTCTTCTTGGGGAGAAAAGACAGTATGTAAATCTATTGTTAAAACTCATTGGGATTACCTATTTATGTGAGTTTGCTGCGAATCTGTGCAAAGATGCAGGATATGGAACTTTAAGTAATCATATTGAATTATTTGGTAAGATTACGATTATGGTATCGGGGCTGCCAGTGTTGAAGCTTATGATAGAAATGCTGGAGGATATGATGGGATGAATTGGGAATGGGATAATACCCTGGAAGAAATATTGCCTGATACAGCACGCATAGACGCATTCCTGAAACAATTGCTGCCGGGACAACCTGTCCATATAGTAGACATGATGCAGGAGATTCTACAGGGAAATTGGGTGATGGAGCCTATGATGTTCTGGAAATATATCCATACCTATATATTGGGATATACAACGGAGTGGAAGAAATTATTTATTTCCATACTGGTGTTATTTATTCTTTGCTCAGTCATTACCTCTTTTTTAGGGGCTTTTCAGAATACAGGCGCAGCACAGACGGCAGAATTTCTTTTCCTGTTATGTCAACTTGTGGTTCTGATTACTGCATTGCAGGAGACCAAGAGTATCGTGACGCAGACTATGGAGCATATGCTGGAATTTCTCAAGCTTGCGATTCCATCCTATATGATCTGCATTGCGGCAGCAGGTTCTGGCTTATCCGCATCCGTATTTTATAAACTGCTTCTTGGATTTATATGTCTGATAGAAGGGATTGTTGTGGCAGGCTGTGTACCGGCAGTGGAAGCATATATGCTTATCGGTGTGGCAGAGAGCCTGATGGGGGAAGACAGATTTCGGGGAATCATGGAAATGATCAAGAAAGGGATTCTCTGGGTTTTGAAAGGCTTAATCGTACTGGTAAGTGGCAGCGGCATACTGCAAGCAATAATAACACCAGTTATTGATAAATCAAATCTGACATTCATGCAGAAGAGCGCTGGTGCATTGCCGGGAATCGGTGATATTGCAGAATCAATAACAAGTGTTACTATAATGTCGGCAAATGCGGTGAAGAGCAGTTTTGGCGTAACTATACTGCTTATTCTGATATTGATTATTATCATACCGATTTTAAAGGTGTTCATGATACTGGGAACAATCAGGCTGGCAACGGCACTGGGCAGTATTGCAGGGGGGCAACGAATGTTAAAGTGTACGCAGTATCTGACAGATGCGGGATTTTTGCTGCTTCGTATGCTGGTTACTTTATCGGCATTGTTTTTTGTGTCGATTGCGGCAATTACCAAAGCAACTTCAGGATAACAGGGAGGAGTTATGGAACAACTGGTCACACAGATGCGGGTGCTTATTTATACAGTGATTTGTTTTCAATGCCTTTTGCAGATTACACAGGGGAGTATATATCAGAAATACCTGAAACTGTTCATGTATCTGCTGACCTTGTGTATCTGTTGTCAGATTCTGACAAACTTTGTTGATAAACTGCGAAATGACTGGGTGGGGGTGGATTATGCCAGTACAGAATGGATGCAGAAGTGGAACGAGGACAGTACACTGCCACAGGAGAAGATAGAGCAGTATTCAAAATGGCTGGAAGATCGGATCATAGAGGATGCGCAGGAAGAGTATGACAGAAGGGAGCAGGACAATGAACAGAATCTGGAAGAGCATACGACAATATCTGGAGGGGGTGAAACGGGGAGATAGGAAGCTGTCCAGAGACGGTATGCTGATTGTGTTCCTTGGAGGAATTCTACTCTATGTCATTTGTCTGCCAGTAAATAATAACAATAGTTATTTTAATAAAAAACAAACACAGAGTACAGCAGAGAAAGCTGAAAATACCAGTAATTCGGAAATGGATGAGATACAATACCGCAGGAAGCTGGAAGAAGAGCTGGAGACTTTCCTTGCAAAAGTTGAGGGGGTAGGACAGGTAGAAGTACTGATTTATATGAAGACCTCACCAGAATATATTGTAGAGAAAGACACACCGGTATATGAGACTTCCAGAGATGGAGAGTCAGAGTCTTCCAGTGAAACCAGAAAAGAAGAGACTACAGTATATACCACCACCAACTATGGGGAACAGGTGCCTTTTGTATCACAGACCAGGAAACCACAGATTGAAGGCATGGTGATTGCAGCCGAGGGAGCAGCAAATGAGAGCGTGCGGATACAGCTTGTGCGCTCAGCAATGGCGCTGTATGGAATCGAAGCCAATAAGGTGGAAGTCCTGACATTGCAGCAAACACAAAAAAGGACAGACAATCAGGTACTATTAGAAAGGAATACAGAATAAGATAAGAGTAGGAAAGAAAAATCATAGGAAGGATATGGTTTTGATGAAGAAATTATTGAAAAAGAATCAGATTATGATTACGGCATTGGCGATTATGATAGCTGTAGCAGGCTATTTGAATTTCGCAGGTGCCAAGATCGGAGAAGAAGACTTCCTGTCCACCAATGGAAGCGACAGTGAACTGACTTATGATGTAGCAGATATTTCAGATGAAGATATGTATGCGATATCCCTACAGGAGGAACCAGATGGCTCTTTAACAGATATCACAAGCATGGATACAGATGATACAACACTGACATCGGATTATCTGAGCAGCAACATGCAGATTGAAGGTAACAGTGATGACTCTCTGGCTGTGGACAGCACATCTGTGAATCATGGTGTGTTAAGTGAGGGAGAGGATAAAGCAGATGCTGCGGATGCCATAGATGATGAAGTGGAGGTTCCGGGCGAAGCAGTATTTACCAGCACAACGGCAGTATCTAATCTGGATGGAGCAAGACTTCTGAAGGAACAGACAATAGCCAAGAATAAGGCAACACTTCTGGAAATCATCAATAATGAGAACCTGTCTGAGGCAGCCAAGCAGGAAGCCATTGACAGCATGCTGACAATGACACAGACGGCACAGAAGGAGACAGATGCACAGATGCTTCTGGAAGCCAAAGGCTATGCAGATACCGTTGTCAGTATCAATAATGGTACAGTGGATGTCATGGTGAATGCAGTCAGTCTTACAGATGCGCAGACAGCACAGATCATGGATATTGTGCAGAGAAAAACAGATGTTTCTGCAGAGAACATTATTATCACAGTATCAGGAACCACACCATAAATCGTAAAATAATTTTAAAATGACAAAAATCTGGTGTCTTTTTATACGACTTGTGTTATACTAAAGTGTCATAGTAGCGTATTGACCCGTTACGTAGAAAGGAGCACTTATGAAGAAGAGAGTTTTTCTGATTGTTTTAGATAGTTTTGGAATAGGAGAGATGGAGGATGCAGCATCCTTTGGCGATTTTGGAGTAAATACCATAGGCTCTGTATCCACCAGCTCTTATTTCGATATTCCCAATTTAAAGAAGCTGGGACTTTTAAATATTGAAGGTGTGAAGGTTCAGAATCAGGTTCTGGAGGAGCACCCGACAGCAGCAGTAGCACGTATGACAGAGAAGTCAAAGGGTAAGGATACAACAATCGGTCACTGGGAGATCGCAGGACTGATTTCCGAGAATCCCCTTCCGACCTATCCGAACGGCTTCCCTAAAGAAGTACTGGATGAATTCACCAGACTTACAGGAAGAGGCGTATTATGCAATAAGCCCTATTCCGGTACAGAGGTTATCAAGGATTATGGTGATGAGCACATGAAGACAGGCAAGCTTATCGTCTATACCTCAGCTGACAGTGTATTCCAGATCGCGGCACATGAGGATGTAGTACCTCTTGAGACTCTGTATGAGTATTGCAGACAGGTAAGAGCCATGCTGCAGGGCGAGCATGGTGTAGGACGTGTTATTGCCAGACCTTTTATCGGAACCTCAGGCAATTATACCAGAACACCGAACAGACATGATTTCTCACTGCTTCCGCCTAAGGATACCATGCTGGATGAGATTAAGGCAGCTGGCAAGGATGTGATCGCAGTTGGTAAGATCAATGATATCTTTGCAGGAAAAGGCATTACTGAGTTCACATATACAAAGGGCAACGCAGAAGGCATTGAAAGAACACTGGAATATCTGGATAAAGATTTTGATGGCTTATGTTTTATTAATCTTGTCGATTATGATATGCTGTACGGACATCGCCGTGATATAGACGGTTATGCCAAGGCATTGACTTATTTTGATCAGAAATTACCGGAGATTCTTGGTAAAATGCGTGAGGATGATGTATTGATGATCACCGCAGATCATGGTTGTGATCCGGCTTATACCAAGACCACTGACCATACAAGAGAGCATACACCTTTCATTATGTATGGTAAGAATATTGCACCGGTCAATTACGGTACAAGAGACAGCTTTTCAGACATTGCAGCTACCGTTCTTCACTATCTTGGCGTTGAACAGGGCGTAGCAGGCAAGTCATTGCTATAAATGAATTACGGAGGACATACAAGTGAGTAATATTGCAGAGGAAATAAATAAGAGGAGAACTTTTGCCATTATTTCGCATCCCGATGCAGGTAAGACAACCTTAACAGAGAAATTTTTATTATATGGCGGAGCAATCAATCTTGCAGGAAGTGTGAAAGGAAAGGCAACGGCACGTCATGCAGTGTCTGACTGGATGGAGATTGAGAAGGAGAGAGGTATCTCGGTTACTTCCTCTGTATTGCAGTTCAATTATGATGGATATTGTATTAACATTCTGGATACACCGGGACATCAGGACTTCTCGGAAGATACCTATAGAACACTGATGGCAGCGGATTCAGCAGTCATGGTCATTGATGCATCCAAGGGTGTAGAGGCACAGACCAGAAAGTTATTCAAGGTCTGCGGTATGAGAGGTATTCCTATCTTTACCTTTATTAATAAGATGGACAGAGATGCCAATGATACCTTTGAATTACTGGATGAGATCGAAAAGGAACTTGGAATTGCAACCTGTCCGGTCAACTGGCCTATCGGTTCAGGTAAGCGTTTCAAGGGAGTATATGACAGACATGAGAATCATGTACTGACTTTTTCTGACACAGAGAAAGGTACAAAGGAAGGCGAGACAACCGTTATTTCCATGGATGATGAAGATACGCTGTTGTCTACGCTTGGAGAAGAGGCATTGACTACATTAAGAGATGAGATCGATCTTCTTGATGGCGCCAGTGCAGAATTCGACCTGGACGAAGTAAGGCGAGGTAAGCTGACACCTGTATTTTTCGGTTCAGCACTTACCAACTTTGGCGTAGAAGTATTCCTTCAGAATTTCCTGAAGATGGCAACGACACCGCTTCCACGTATCTCGCAGGGACAGACTATTGATCCTGTGGACAACCAGTTCTCCGCTTTTGTATTCAAGATTCAGGCAAATATGAATAAAGCGCACAGAGACAGAATCGCCTTCATGCGTATCTGCTCCGGTAAGTTTGATGCCGGTGAAGAAGTAAAGCATGTGCAGGGTGGCAAGATTATGCGCCTTTCCCAGCCACAGCAGATTATGGCAGATGAACGTAAGATACTGAGCGAAGCATATGCAGGCGATATTATAGGTGTCTTCGATCCGGGTATTTTCTCAATTGGAGATACCGTATGTATGCCTAAGGACAATATCTGTTATGAAGGAATCCCTACATTTGCACCGGAGCATTTTGCCCGTGTAAGACAGCTGGATACCATGAAGCGTAAGCAGTTTGTAAAAGGTATTAATCAGATTGCACAGGAAGGTGCGATTCAGATCTTCCAGGAATTCAATACAGGTATGGAAGAGATCATTGTAGGTGTAGTAGGTGTACTGCAGTTCGATGTTTTAAAATACAGACTGGAGAATGAATATAATGTAGAGATACGTCTCGAACCACTTCCATATGAATATATTCGCTGGATCGAGAACAAAGATGAAATCGATATGAATAAGCTGACCGGAACTTCAGATATGAAGAAGATTCAGGATCTGAAGGGTAATCCATTACTTTTATTTGTAAATCAGTGGAGTATCGGTATGACAATAGACAGAAATAAGGGGCTGGTATTATCTGAGTTTGGACGTGGTTAAACGAAGAGCGGTAGTCATTTTATTGTCAATCATGATCATATCCCTTTTTTCAGGATGTTCAGAGCAGGAGATAGAACAGGGACTGGAAGATATAGGTGGATATATTCAACAGGTTCAGGATGCTCATACAGAAACAATAGAGTCTGAGCAGACAACAGAAACTGACATGCCTGAGAGTGAAGAGACTTTAGAAGAACTGCCGTCTATATATTATGCATATCATACGCTGGATAAGGAAGGACAGAAGCTGTATCTGGAGATATACAGATCTCTACAGAGAATGGAGACAGATACAGCAGTATCTACCCTGGATATTGATGAATTGAATACCGTATTTCAATATGTTCTGGCAGATCATCCCGAATTATTCTATGTAGAGGGATACCAATATACGCAGTATACGAAAGGAAATGTTATGACGAAGCTTACATTTACAGGAACCTATACAATGACCTGGGAGGATGTGCAGCAGACGATGCAGCGTATAGAGACTGTGGCAGAGCAGATGACAGTACCGCTTGCCCAGATTACGGATCAGTATACAATCATCAGATATCTTTATGATTCCCTGATTATAGCGACGGAATATGACAGTAATACGGAGAACAACCAGAATATCCAATCTGTATTTCTGGATGGTAGATCAGTCTGTCAGGGTTATGCCAAGGCAATGCAGTATTTACTTCAGAAAGAAGGCATACAGACATTACTTGTCACAGGACAGACCAATGGAGAAGGACATGCCTGGGATCTGGTACTGGCAGATGGTGCGTACTATTATCTGGACCCGACCTGGGGAGATGCTTCTTACAGCAAAGCAGAAGAAAGCACAGAAAATGTCAGGATTCCTTCCATTAACTATGATTATTTTCTTGTAACCACACAGGAACTGGAGAAGACACATCAACTGGATGAGAGTATACCATTACCGGAGTGTACGGCGGATGCAGACAATTACTATGTGCGTGAAGGACTGTATCTGGATGCTTATAATGAAGACCAGATAAAATGGATTTTTGAAAAGGCACAGCAGAGTCAGACCGGATATATTACAATGAAATGCAGTAATGCAGAGGTATATTCACAGACAAAAGAAAAACTGATTGACGAACAGGAAGTTTTTCGCTTTTTACAGACAGATGGAAATTCCATCTCCTATACAATGAATGAGACACAATTGACACTCAGTTTTTGGATCTGAGAAAACCATATAATTTGAGTAGGCAAAACCATGAAATAAGGGTATAATGATAAGAAAAGAAACAAATAGGAGGTCGCAACTTATGGAAAAAGAACTGGAAAAAGGTACATTGGTTTTAGATAACGGAGATGAGTTTGGAACTGTTAAGATCGCAAATGATGTAGTTGCCATGATTGCAAGTCTTGCTGCAACAGAAGTAGATGGTGTAAGTGCCATGGCAGGTAACATCACCAACGAATTAATGGGTAAAGTAGGAATGAAGAAGCTTACCAAGGGTGTTAAAGTAGACATTCTTGATAAGACAGTATCAGCAGATCTTGCTGTAACTCTGGAATATGGCTATAACATTCCTGCTACCTGCAATAAGGTTCAGGAGAAGGTAAAGAGCGCTATAGAGACAATGACAGGTCTGGAAGTAGCAGATGTGAACATCCGCATTGTTGGCATCGAAATGGCAGATAATAAATAAAGAGCTGTCTGGATTTACGGACAGGAGAAAGGTACGTTAGATTGCATGAGCAGAAGAGAGCTTAGAGAACAGATATTTAAATTGATATTCAGAGCAGAGTTCTATGATAAGGAAGAGCTGCCTGAACAGGAGAAGCTGTTTTTTGAAGATTATGAACTGAATATGAAGCCGGAAGATGAGACTTATATTTCAGAGAAGAGCAATAAGATTTTGGAGAAGCTCGATGAAATAGACGGTATGATCAACCAGGAGGCAAAGGGCTGGACAACTGAAAGAATGGGTAAGATCGAGCTGACTATCCTGCGTCTTGCCATATATGAGATCAAATTTGATGAAGATGTACCCGCAGGTGTTGCAATCAACGAAGCAGTAGAGATTGCCAAGAAATTCGGACAGGAAGAATCTGCAGGTTTTGTAAACGGCGTATTGGCGAAGTTCGTGTAGATGCTGGAAAGGTAAGGCATTCGTATGCGTAACATATATACAGTTGCACAGATCAATTCATACATTAAAAATATGTTCACGCAGGACTATCTCTTACATTCAGTATATGTAAAGGGAGAGATAAGCAACTGTAAATATCATACATCAGGGCATATTTATTTTACACTAAAGGATGAAAAAGGAACCATAGCATGTGTTATGTTTGCCGGCAACCGGTCTGGCCTTGCCTTCAGATTACAGGAAGGGCAAAGAGTAGTGGTTGGCGGTGCCGTTGACGTCTATGAAAGAGATGGGAAATATCAGCTGTATGCAAAAGATATTATTCTGGACGGAGCGGGACTCCTTTATGAAAGATACGAACAGTTAAAGAAAGAACTTGCGGAAATGGGTATGTTCTCCCAAGAGTATAAACAGCCCATCCCCAAGTATATTAAGACGTTGGGCGTTGTAACAGCACCTACAGGAGCAGCAGTCCGGGATATTATTAATATAGCCAAAAGGCGCAATCCCTATATTCAGATTATCCTTTATCCTGCCATTGTACAGGGAGACCAGGCGGCAGCCAGTATTATAAAAGGTATTCATGCGCTGGAACATCTTGGTGTGGATACGATGATTGTAGGAAGAGGCGGCGGCTCCATAGAAGATCTGTGGGCTTTTAATGAAGAGGCAGTAGCGCAGGCAGTCTTTGATTGCCACATTCCCATTATATCAGCAGTGGGACATGAGACAGATACTACGATCATAGACTATGTGGCAGATATGCGTGCACCGACACCTTCGGCGGCAGCAGAGCTGGCAGTATGCGATTATGAACAGTTGATGGAGCGAATCAGATCCGTACGGGACACATTGACTTTTCGTATGCAGGATAAGCTTGGAAAAGAAAAACATCAGCTGGAATCTTATCAGATGCAGCTTCGTTATCTGAGCCCTGTTAATCAGATACAGGAGAAAAGGACTCATTTGATGAATCTGGAAGAACAGCTGGAGCATCTGATGAAGCAAAACCTGTCATCAAATAAACACCGGCTGGCTATTTATATAGAACAGCTAAGAGGCTTATCTCCTTTGGACAAACTGAGTCAGGGCTATGCTTTTGTAGAAAACAGGCAAGGGCAGGTCATTCATGATATCAGACAGGTGAAGCAGGAAGATGAGCTGCAGATATATCTGCAAAATGGCAGGATATCAGCTAAGGCATTAGAGATTGAGGAGATCAACTATGGCATCGAAAGAAATGAGCCTTGAACAGTTATTTGAAAAATTGGAAAAATCCATTGAAATGCTGGAGGATGCAGATATTTCTTTGGAGGATTCTTTTAAGGTATATAAAGAAGGCATGAAACTGGTACAGACCTGCAACAGTAAGATTGACAAGGTTGAAAAAGAAGTACTCAAATTAAATGAAAATGGTGAGCTGGATGAATTTTAAAGAGGAATTAAAAGACAGAGTAGACCACATAGAAGCTATATTAAAGGAATATCTTCCCAATGAAGAAGGCTGGCAGAAGACTGTAATTGCGGCAATGAATTACAGTGTACTTGCAGGCGGTAAGAGACTTCGCCCTATGCTGATGGAAGAGACTTACAGGCTCTTTGGCGGAAAAGGCAGAGAAATTGAGCCTTTTATGGCTGCCATTGAAATGATACATACCTATTCACTGGTGCATGACGATCTTCCTGCAATGGATAATGATGAGTACCGCAGAGGCAGAAAGACAACACATGTGGTATATGGCGAAGCAATGGCTATCCTTGCAGGGGATGGCTTATTGAATTACGCATTTGAGACAGCCATGAAGAGCTTTACCATGGAAGGGGATCTGGAGAAGAAAGCCAGAGCTTTATCTGTACTTGCACAGAAGGCAGGTATCTATGGCATGATCGGCGGGCAGACAGCCGATATTGAAGCGGAAGATCTGGGAGACCAGGTAACGACAGAGCATCTCATGTTCATCCATGCACATAAGACTTCAGCACTGATAGAGGCAGCCATGATGACAGGAGCAATTCTTGCCGGTGCCAGTCAGGAAGAGATAGCGCAGATAGAGAAAGCAGCTTATGAGATAGGAATAGCATTCCAGATTCAGGATGATATCCTTGATGTTACCAGTACACTTGAAATGTTGGGTAAGCCCATTGGCAGTGATGCCAAGAATCACAAAACGACCTATGTGACGCTGAAAGGACTTGAAGAGTCACGCAAGGAGCAGCAGGAATTATCCCTACATGCGATAGAGACAATTCGCAACATAGGATATTCCAATGATTTTCTGATGGAATTGGTTACGAGTCTGATAACGAGAGAGAAATAGTGCAAGGACCTGTAAAGGAGCTAGTCAGATGATATTAGAGACGATAGAAAAAGAAAATGATATAAAGAAAGTGGCACCGGAGAACTGGAATCTGCTTGCAGAAGAGATTCGACAATTTCTGATCCATAAGATCAGTGTTACCGGTGGACATCTTGGGTCCAATCTTGGCGCTGTGGAGCTTACCATGGCGCTTCATTTAAGCTTGAATCTTCCAGAGGACAAGATTGTATGGGACGTCGGACACCAGTCCTATACACATAAGATTCTGACAGGAAGAAAGGCAGGCTTTGAGAATCTGCGTAAATATGGTGGGATGAGCGGATTCCCCAAACGAAAAGAAAGCGATTGCGATTGCTTTGATACAGGACACAGTTCAACCTCTATCTCAGCAGGATTAGGACTGGTAAAAGCCAGAGATATCATGCATCAGGATCATACCGTAGTTTCCGTGATCGGAGATGGCTCCCTTACAGGAGGTATGGCATATGAAGCCCTGAACAATGCTGCCCGTATGAAGAGCAATTTTATTATTGTATTAAATGATAATAATATGTCTATTTCAGAGAATGTGGGTGGTGTCTCCAAATATCTGAATAATATCAGAACGGCTGATAAATACCTTGATCTGAAGGAAGGTATCTATAATTCCCTGAAAGAAACAAGAATTGGTGATCCGATAGTAGAGAGTATTCGTCGTGCCAAGAGCTCTGTAAAACAGCTGGTAATTCCAGGGATGTTTTTTGAAGATATGGGAATCACCTACCTTGGACCGGTAGATGGCCATAATATTCCTGCTATGCTGAAAGTATTCAAAGAGGCTAAAAGAGTGAAATCAGCAGTGCTGGTTCATGTAATTACCCATAAGGGCAAGGGATTTATCCCGGCGGAACGTCATCCGGCAAGATTCCATGGCGCTGAGCCTTTTGATATTGAGACAGGACTGCCTCTCAAACAGAAAACAAAGTCTAATTATACCGATGTATTCTCTACGGTTATGTGTAAGCAGGGAGACCGTAATGATAAGATAGTAGCCATTACAGCAGCAATGCCGGATGGCACGGGATTGAAGCGCTTTCACAATATGTATCCCGACAGGTTCTTTGATGTGGGAATTGCAGAAGAGCATGCAGTCACTTTTGCAGCCGGACTGGCAGCAGGCGGGTTACAACCGGTAGTAGCAATTTACTCATCTTTCCTGCAACGTGCATATGATCAGATTCTGCATGATGTCTGTATTCAGAATCTGCCTGTTGTCTTTGCAATAGACAGAGCCGGACTGGTAGGAAGTGATGGTGAGACACATCAGGGTATTTTTGACCTGTCTTATCTTTCTTCCATCCCCAATATGCACATTATGGCTCCTAAGAATAAGTGGGAATTGTCGGATATGCTGAAATTTGCCATTGATTTTCAGGGACCGATTGCACTCCGCTATCCAAGAGGAGAGGCATTTGATGGCTTGAGAGAACATCGTGAACCCATTATACTGGGAATGGGTGAGTGGATCTATCATGAAAAAGATATCGTACTTGTGGCTGTTGGCAGCATGGTCAAGACCGCACTTGCAGTCAGAGAAGCATTACAGTTAAAGGGATATGCGTGCAGTATTATCAATGCCAGATTCGTGAAGCCCATTGATACGGAGATTCTTAACGAAGCGGTGAAAGATCATTCCCTGATCGTTACCATGGAAGAGAATGTAGCCAGCGGGGGCTTTGGCGAGAAAGTCAGAGAATATTTGGATGAAAGTGGATATCAGGGAAGCCTTCTTACCATTAGTATACCGGATGAGTATGTGGAACATGGCAATGTAGAGATATTACGTGAAGAAGTAGGATTAGATGCTTATTCCATACAGCGAAGAATTGAAGAAGTGCTGTGTGGACAATAGAGAAAGGCTAAAGGATAAATGAAGGAACGTTTGGACGTGCTGCTGGTACGCAGAGGACTGGCAGAATCACGGGAAAAGGCAAAAGCAGTAATCATGGCAGGCTGCGTCTATGTAAATGACCAGAAAGAGGACAAGGCAGGTGCCATGTTCGACGAGACCAAAATATCAAATCTCGAGGTAAGGGGTAATACCCTGCCTTACGTCAGCAGAGGCGGACTCAAGTTAGCCAAGGCTATGAAGCAGTTTGATATATCGCTGGAAGGTAAAGTGTGCATGGATATTGGCGCTTCTACAGGAGGCTTCACGGACTGTATGCTTCAGAATGGCGCAGTGAAGGTATATTCTGTAGACGTTGGACACGGACAGCTGGCATGGAAACTTCGCAATGATGAACGTGTTGTCTGTATGGAAAAGACAAACTTCAGATACATGGTCAGAGAGGATATTCAGGATGATCTGGATTTTGCATCTGTAGATGTATCTTTCATTTCGTTGACCAAAATTCTGGGACCGGCATACAATCTGCTCAAGACAGACGCACAGATGGTATGTCTGATCAAACCACAGTTCGAAGCAGGAAAAGAGAAAGTAGGAAAGAAGGGTGTAGTCAGAGAACCGTCTGTACATCGTGAAGTAATTGAGATGGTCATGGATTATGCTGTCAGCATTGGATTTGAGATTCTGCATCTGGATTTCTCTCCTATTCGTGGACCGGAAGGAAATATTGAATATTTATTGCATATATATAAAGCTTCCGCACCCAGAGAACATGAAAGACTTCCTCATGAAGAATATAGTCAATTGATTGCACAAACGGTAGAAAATGCACATAAAACATTAGATATCTAATGTTTTAGTAGAATTTTTCTGAAATTATGATACAATAAAACTATACGTTAACATAGGAGCACAGATGAAAATATTTCATATTTATACAAATCTGTTGAAAGATACAGGTGGAGAGACTACAGCTTATATACGCAATTATCTGGAAGAACGTGGCTGCATCTGTAAGGACCAGGTAGATGGTACAGTAGAAGGTATCATTGTTTTGGGCGGTGATGGCACTATGCTTCGTGCGGCAGGAGAATACCTTGGCAGACATATCCCCATGATCGGGGTAAATCTGGGAACACTGGGGTATCTGGCTGAGGTCGAGCAGGATCAGATCGAGACAGCACTGGATAGTCTGATCGCAGACAAATATGAAGTAGAGAGCAGAATGATGTTAAGTGGTATTCCTGTTATTGCCGGAGAGAGTATGGCACCGATGATTGCCCTTAACGATATCGTTATCACCAGAAAAGGTGCTCTTCATGTGATCAATTTTAATATCTATGTTAATGGACAGTTGTTAAGTACGTATAATGCAGATGGTATGATTATCTCTACGCCTACTGGTTCTACAGCATATAATTTATCCGCAGGAGGGCCTATAGTAGAGCCCAAGGCGAGATTAATTCTGATGACACCGGTCTGTTCCCATACACTTGTCAATGACAGAACCATCATTCTTTCCGAGGATGATGTAATTGATGTAGAGATAGGAAGATTCAAGCAGGATGAGGAACAGGAAGTAGATGCCAGCTTTGATGGCAGACATCCGGTGAATCTTAACGAAGGAGACAAAATCAGAATCATACGGTCTGATAAAGCTACGAAAATTATGAAGCTCAGCAAGGTCAGTTTTTTGGATACCTTGCAGAAGAAGATGCGAGTCGTATGAAAGGTTTGGTAACAGAATGAAAAGGCAGAGACATGAGGTAGTAGTTGACCTGATCAATAAGTATGATATTGAGACACAGGAAGAACTGGCTGCATATCTGAAAGAAGAAGGCTTTGAAGTAACACAGGCAACAGTATCCAGAGATATTCGTGAACTGAAATTGTCTAAGATTGCAACAGGCAATGGTAAGCAGAAATATATTATTCTCAAGAATGATGACAGTCATTTGGGGGATAAATATATTCGCGTGCTTCGTGATGGTTTTGTATCCATGAGCATGGCGCAGAATATTCTTGTCATTAAGACAGTACAGGGTATGGCGATGGCAGTAGCAGCAGCGCTGGATGCCATGAAATTTCCAGAGATCGTAGGCTGTATTGCAGGTGATGATACAATTATGGCTGCAATCAAATCTACAGATGAAACGAAAGTAGTTATAGACAAGATCAATGAGATTTTAGAAGGGTAACAAAGTATGCTGATAAGCTTACATGTGAAGAATCTGGCTCTGATTCAGGAGACAGAAGTCAATTTTGCAGAGGGATTGAATATACTGAGTGGTGAGACCGGAGCTGGTAAATCTATTATTATCGGCTCTATTAATCTTGCGCTGGGCGCCAGAGCGGATAAGGATATGATTCGTAACGGCGCAGAGTATGCGTTGGTCGAGCTGGTATTTCAGGTAACAGATCAGGAACTGCTGGAACAGATTCATGAATTGGAGATTCCTGTAGAAGAGGATGGAATCATCATTATACAGAGAAAAATCCAGCCAAACAGAAGCATCTGTAAGATTGGTGGAGAGACGGCAACTACCAGACAGTTAAAGGAACTTTCCGAGTTGTTGATCGATATTCACGGGCAGCATGAGCACCAGTCACTTCTGTATAAGAAGAATCATATGGAGATTCTGGACTCTTTTGCAGGAGAGGAGCTTGCGCGACTGAAACAGGATCTGAAGCAGAAATATCACACATATACAGCTCTTCAAAAAGAGATTGAAGAGACTGGAATGGATGAAGGCTTACGTGCGAAGGAGTTATCACTGGCAGAGTTTGAATACCAGGAGATTGCAGAGGCAGTTCTGCACGTTGGGGAAGATGACGAGCTTGAGACTTCCTACCGACGTATGTCCAATAGCAGACAGATTGTAGAGGCAGCTTCCAGAGCTTATCAACTGACAGGAGACGGTGAGGATCAGACGGCGGCTGATGCAGTGGGAAGAGCAGTGAGAGAGCTGCGCAGTATTGAAGAATATGATGACAATGCGAAGTCGCTCGTAACCGAACTGGAACAGATAGATGGTCTTTTAAATGATTTTAACCGAAATATTGCAGAATATCTGTCAGATATGGAATTTGACAGTGAAGTATTTGTGCAGACGCAGGAACGCCTGAATCTGTTAAATCATTTGAAATTAAAATATGGTGGAACAATAGAGGCTGTATTGGAATATCAGCAGCAGCAGGCACAGCGTATAGAGAAGCTGCAGAATATGGATGCTTACAGAGAGCAGCTTGTGCATAAGCTTGCCAGGCAGAAGGAAGAGCTTGAAAGACTGTGCAGTAAGATATCTGCTATCAGACAGAAAGAAGCAAAGAAGCTTGCAGGAGATATGGTGAAGGCATTGACAGACCTGAATTTCCTGGAAGTAAAATTCGAGATACAGGTACGACATAAAGAAGAATATGCTGCTAATGGATATGATGATGTAGAATTCATGATATCTACCAATCCGGGAGAACCAATGAAGAGTCTCGGCAGCGTAGCCAGCGGCGGAGAGCTGTCACGTATCATGCTTGCCATTAAGACTGTACTGGCATCAAGAGACAGGATTCCAACTATGATATTTGATGAGATTGATACAGGAATCAGTGGTAAGACTGCCTGGAAAGTATCAGAGAAATTAGGTGTCTTGTCCAGAAGTCACCAGATTATCTGCATTACACATTTACCGCAGATAGCAGCCATGGCAGATGCACATTACAGAATAGCCAAACAGGCAGTAAATCAGAAAACAGAGACAGGAATCACCCGTCTGCCACAAGAAGAAGTTGTGGAAGAATTGGCAAGAATGCTCGGCGGAGAGACGATTACAGATACTGTCAGAGAGAATGCCAGGGAATTATTGCATACAGCAGCATTAAAGAAGGAAGTCTGAAACGACTTCCTTTTATTGTGCGTGAAATGCCAGATAAGCAGGCTGCGGTATCATATACTTTTTCTCGAAGATATCAAAAGGAACAGGGCGTCCATAGTAGAATCCCTGCATATAAGAAATGCCACATTCTTGCACAAAATGAGCTTCTTTTGAAGTCTCGATTCCTTCACACAAGACGGGAATATTGCAGGCATTGAATATTTCTGCCATTTTTTCAAAGAGAATCCGGTTGTTTGCATTTTTCATTCCGGTGAGCAGGAAATGCCGATGGAATTTAACCATATCCACAGGTGGGATTTCCAATTGACTCATTACAAGCGTATCGCCTCCCAGTCCATCCAGACTGACGCTACTGCCTAAGTCATGCAACATGTGAATCATGGACTCCATATCATTTGGACTGGAATAAAAATCAGCAGCGCCTATCTCAAAATCAAGAAAATGTCGTACAGATTCATATTTATCTATTACTTTCAGGAAAATATCCATAAAATCAGAGTTGATAAAATTCCCTGATGACATATTAATACTGACACGCAGTGGCGTCATTCCAGATGTATCCCAGATATGTAAACACTTCAAAACACTTTCCATCACCATAAGATCCAGTTGGTTGTCCAGCCCATATTTTGCAAGAGTCGGTAAAAAGGAAGCGGGATTCAGCAAATGTCCATTCGTATCCAGAATTCGAACCAGAGCCTCCGCACCGATGGGAGACGATTGACCAAGCCTGTATTTTGGCTGTAGATAAATGACGAGATGATGATGAGATAACAGGCTGTCAAATAAAGGAAGAATACGATGCTCCTGATGCTGTGTATTTAATGTTTCCCGGTAAAACATAAGAGATACCTTAGAAGAAGCCCCATGCATACAGGCAGCTTCGCAGGCTGTTTTTGCCATAGCTTCCCATTCCTGAATAGAAGATAGCCTGGAAGTGGCGAAGCTAACACCAATATATATTACATAATCATAATAATGCAGAAAGTCTGTGAAATCAGCTTTTAATCTGTCGTGTAATTGATTAAGAGGAAGACGTTCCAAGTCTACCAGAGCCAGAAAAGCATCCGTCTCTGTCTGACAAGCAGATAATACATATTCTTTGCCTCGTATTATATTTTGGACAAAATCAGCAAGAAAAGAAGCCGTAAGACTCTTTTTGCCGGCATTGATACGAAGAAAGAGCATGGCAAAACGATCATCCTGTGCAGATGACCACATTTTATAAGTAAATTCATGAAAAGACTTCAAATCTGGAAGTCCTGAAACTGTAGAATGAAACATAATTGAATGCCCTTTCTTTTACAGCAAAAAATAATTCGCATAATGTCAGATAAAATAATTATATCATGTTAATATTCAGACAACAATAACAGATTTTGACATAAGTATTTTTAAGGAAAACCCCATATACTATACATTGATAATTCAATCAGAATAAAATGCCTTCGGATTTGGAGGCTATAAGGCTATAAATAGAAGAAGGGCATGATTAATTGTGAAAAATATGAGAGTATCTGAACGGAGAAAACGTCGGTATCAGTTGTTTCTCTATGCATTTCTGGGCTTTGCCCTTGGAATGTTTTTGTGGGCATCATACAGCTACTATGAACAGAAAATACCTAATATCATACGGATTCAGGCTGGGACAAGTCAAAGGATTGATCTGAAAGTTCCGGCTTCCGGTGTGTTGAATGTGGACTCAGATAAGGTAATTGCGCTGAACCAGCCAGTGACTATTGTTGCAGGAGAAAGTCCTGATACCTGTCAGATGGAACTCAGGCTTTTTGGAGTACTTCCTCTTAAAAGCATAGATATAGAAGTAATTGAAAATACCCGATTAATACCTGTAGGACAGCCTATTGGAATCTACATGAAGACACAGGGGGTACTGGTAATTGATACGGGAACTTTTGAAGGACCGCAAGGGCAGGAACAGTCTCCATCCGTATACAAATTACAGGCTGGAGATTATGTAATGGCAATGGATGGAGTGGCAGTTACCGGTAAGAGACAGATCAAGGAATATGTGGAAAATGGAAGCGGCAGGGATATTGTATTACAGGTATCGCGTAATGAAAAGATAATTCAGGTGAGAATCAGCCCTATGCAGGATCAGAATGGAGTGTATAAGATTGGAACCTGGCTAAGAGACAGTGCACAGGGAATCGGAACCATGACTTTTTTGGATGAAGAGCTTCATTTTGGAGCACTTGGACATGGAATCAACGATACAGATACGGGAGAGCTTCTACAGCTTGGCAGCGGTCTTTTGTATCATACAGAGATCGTTGCAATCAGAAAAGGGGAGAGAGGAACACCGGGGGAACTTACAGGAATCATTGAATATCAGCCGGAGCAGGTCTCAGGGGTTATTATGAGCAATACGGAAGAGGGAATCTACGGCGTGGCATCCCAGGCTTTTGCAGACAGTATAACCACACAGGCGCTGCCGGTCGGACTAAAGCAGGATGTGAAAGAAGGAGATGCACAGATTTTGTGTAACATTGATGGACAGACCAAATATTATGATGTAAGGATTACCAGACTGATGCCTAATGCAGAGAACCTGAATCGACAGATTGCCTTAACTGTTACGGATGAAGAATTGCTACAGCTTACCGGTGGAATCGTGCAGGGAATGAGTGGAGCACCCATCATACAGGATGGCAGGATCATAGGGGCAGTGACGCATGTACTGGTGAATGATTCTACCAGTGGGTATGGAATATTTATAGAAAACATGCTATAGTAATTTGGTCAAATAATGAAAACGAAGACTTATGAAAACGATTCGGAGAAATAAGTATGATGAATAAAAAGAACCTTAAAATGAAACCAGTAGGCAGTGAATATATGGAACAGTATAATGCACTGCTTCGATATGTTTTTCAGGTTACGGAGCATGAACTGAGCTCTATTGGATGGCAGGAGAAAGAAATCATCCGGGCAAAGTTCCCGACCATGCAGAAGGCAGATGTTATCGGCTGGTTCGATGATGACAATCTGGTGTCTCAGGTGGCAATATATCCAATGCAGGTCAAGATATTTGGAGTGACCTATTCTATGGGCGGATTGACCGGAGTAGGAACCTACCCTGAGTATTGCAATATGGGGCTCATGCACAAGCTTCTGGAGCAGGCATTAAAGGACATGCGCAAGAAAGGGCAGTATATCTGTTATCTTTATCCGTATTCGATTCCTTTTTACAGAAGAAAAGGCTGGGAGCTTATCTCAGATAAAATTTCCTATGAAATTAAAGATTATCAGCTGCCAAAGAACCGTCAGGTTTCAGGAGATGTACGCCGTGTAAAAACAGACAGTGTGGAACTGAAGAAGACATATGAACGTTATGCAGCTCATACACATGGTGCAATATTGCGTGATGAACTGGCATGGAATGAATACTGGCTCTGGGATTCGGACGATATTATGGCTGCAATATATTATAATGAAAAAGACGAATCGGATGGGTATATTATCTATTGGATCGAAAATGAAATCTTTCATATTAAAGACATGATTTTCAATAATGAAGAAGCAAGAACCGGATTATGGAATTTCGTATCTGCGCATTTTTCCATGATTGATCAGGTGGAAGGCGATACATACACAGACGAACCATTGGCTTTTCTGTTAGAAGACGCAAGCATCAAAGAAGTGATTTCTCCTTATTATATGGGAAGAATCGTAGATTTTCCTGCGTTTATCTCACGTTATCCTTTTAAACCTGATATTACGGACAGAGAATGGAAATTCACACTCACGGATCCTATTATGGAATGCAACCAGGGCACTTTTTCACTGGAGATATCCAGAGATGGGCATGGTGAAGTATCAAGGATTTCTGAAAAATGCGAAGACGTTATCAGCATCCAGACAATGACGACTATGCTGATGGGGTATAAAAGACCGGACTATTTGGCTAAAATCGGCAGATTACAGGCGAACGGAGCTGTAATAGATATGCTGGAAGATGCAATTGAGCAGCAGGTGCCATATATTTCGGACTATTTCTAAAATAACTATCTTTAGCGGAAGGTACAGTAAGTAACATGAAGAAAAAGATTTATAATTTAAGTATTATTTTATTTGGTAATTTTTTGTATTCTCTGGCAGTCGCCTTTTTTATACTTCCTATAGGACTGATTACAGGAGGAACGACAGGAATTGCGATTTTTGTCCAGCACTATACAGGCTTGCAGATCAGTACCTTTGTAACTATTTTTAATGTGACCATGTTTATTCTGGGAGCATTATTCCTTGGAAAAAAATTCGCCATGACAACGCTGGTCAGTACCTTTGTATACCCTTTCTTTTTAAGAATAGGAGAAATGCTCTCCACAAGAGTTGGCGTTCTGACTACAGATCCCATGCTCTGTACAGTATTTGCCGGATTGCTGATAGGTGCTGGAATAGGATTAGTTATTCAGGCAGGCGCATCCACCGGAGGTATGGACATTCCTCCGCTTATTATTCATAAAAAGACAGGATTACCGGTAGCTGCCATGTTATACGGATTTGATGTTCTTATTTTATTGCTTCAGATGAGCATATCTGACAGGCAGCAGGTATTGTATGGTATTTTGCTGGTATGTATCTATTCCTATACTCTGGAGAAGCTTCTTGTAGCCGGTAAAAGCAAAGTTCAGATTAAGATTATCAGTGAAAAATATGAGGAAATCAATAAGCAAATTGCAACACAGTTTGATCGTGGAACTACATTGTTTGAAGTAGAAGGCGGATACACCAGAAAAGAAATGTATGCCATTCTTACAGTAGTCAACCAGAGAGAATTATTTGCAATTAACGAAATGGTACAGGAGATCGATCCGGATGCCTTTATTATGATCGGACAGGTAAAAGAAGTCCGAGGAAGAGGATTTACCAAAGGAAAGAAGTATGAATAAGGCTGTTTTAGGTAAAACAATAAAGATAGCGTTTGCGGCAGTGGCAGCTATTCTGTTTGCAGAACTTTTAAATTTGGAATATGCGGTAACTGCCGGGATTATTACAATTCTCAGCATTCAGAATACTAAGAAAGAAACTTTTAAGACTGCGTGGAACAGAGGAGTGGCTTTTGCCTGCGCTTTGCTCCTTGCTGTCTTATGTTTTTATTTTCTGGGATTCCATATTGCTTCTTTCACATTATATTTATTTTTATTTACGTTGATTTGTCTGAATGCCAATTGGCCGGAAGCGATTGCAATGGATTCGGTGCTGATTTCTCATTTTCTTACAAAACAGAGTATTGAAGTACCGGTAATTATAAATGAAATATTATTATTTGCCATAGGAACAGCCTGCGGCATTCTCATTAATCTGCATCTTCACAGATCAGAAGAAGAATTTAATCGATTATCCCTGGAAGTTGACGAAGAAATCAGGAGAATTTTACATCGGATGTCCCACGATATATGCATAGAAGAAAGACAACTTTACAAGCCGGATTGTTTTGAAACCCTGGAAGATAAGATTGAATGTGCTAAGAACTGTGCACTGCGTAATTGGAATAATACATTATGGGGTGAAAGCCAGCAGGAAATTGATTACATCAAAATGAGAGAAAATCAGAGTCGTGTGCTTAGAAATATATATCAAAGTATTACAATGATTCGGGTATTACCACAGCAAACCCAAAGTGTTGCACAGTTTATCAGCCAGATAGAGGCAGAATATCATAGAGAGAATGATTGCACAGAATTACTCGTACAATTGGAAATGATATTTTCACAGATGAAGAAGGAACCATTGCCACAGACGCGGGAAGAATTTGAAGCCAGAGCAATTCTCTTCTATATTATGAAACAAATACAAGAATTTCTGATACTCAAGAATCAGTTTATTCGATGAGCGGCAGGGCAGTTTTTGAATAATGATTTCATATGATGAGATCGGATTGCAGGAGAAGCTGTTCTCTCAGGTGGTTGCCGCACTTATGGAACGAGGTCTCATCCTGAAAAAGGGAACGATCGTGGATTCCACCATTATTTCCGCCCCTTCTTCCACCAAGAACAAGGAAAAGAAGCGGGACTCGGATGCACATCAGGTGAAGAAAGGCAATGCCTGGCACTTCGGCTATAAGGCACATATCGGCGTTGACAGGGACAGCGGACTGGTTCATACCGTGGAGGCAACAGCAGCGAATGTCCATGATGCCACAGAAACATCCAAGCTGCTGACCGGAGATGAAGATGAAGTATATGGCGACAGCGGTTACCTCGGAGCAGAAAAGCGCGGCGATGCGATCATCCGCAACAAGGCTGGTCGCAAGATCAAATACAGAATCAACCGCCGTCCATCCCAAGTGAAAAAGCTGAGCAAAAGCGGTCAGTATGCCGCAAAGAAAGCAGAACACGCAAAGTCCTCTGTCCGCGCCAAAGTGGAGCACGTATTCGGTGTCGTCAAGAAACAGCTGCGTTTCCGAAAAACACGATACCGAGGACTCGAAAAGCAGAGAGCCAAATTCAATATCATGTTCGCGTTAGCGAATCTGATCCTGGCTGACAGACCCTGCCTGGCAGCTTGAATCAGTGCGCTCCTGCGAGCAAAAGCACGGGCGACCTAATGGATTCTTACAAAATGGCCGCCTGGTAATGCGTATCGTAGCAGTTGTGCGGTATTGCCATATATTCCTCAAGTGCCTGAATCACTGATGTTGAAACCGGGATAATACGTTCCTTCGCAAACTTGGTTTCACGAACCGTAATACACGCATGCGCTAAATCCACATCCTTTCGTATCAGAATCAAGTGCTGAAACATACTTTGAGGACGGCTTAATGAGCTGCATTTTCCGAGCCATTCGTGGCAAATCTCTCTCAGCGCGGTAAAATCTACACGCACATAATGCGTGGTGGAATCCAGCGACTCATGACCAAGGATATCTGCAGTCAGCTTAATACCCGCTCCGCAGTTATAGATATTGGAAGCTGCGGTTCTTCTGATACTAAGTTCTTCGGCAACGAGGACTGACCGATCGGTCTTTCCTTTTTTGAAGCAGCGTGTTATACTATGGAAAATAGTGTAACGCGCTGCTTTTTTTCAGCAGGCGGAAGGAGTTAGAAACGATGATTTATCACTGCGAGGATCACACCTGTAATTATTGGGATGAAGGCGAAAAGCTGCCGGAGCGCTGCCCGCAGTGCGGCCGGAAATTGCTGCGCGCCAACGAGGCCGATATGACCGGAGATGATTGGACGGCTTTAGGCAACACCCTTTGGGATGCAGAGGCATCGGATAAAAAGCGCATGGTGGATTGTTTTCGGAAAGCTGCATATCTCGGCAGCGCATGGGGCGTATGCAATCTGGGCATCTGCATGGAGCAGGGAAACGGCGTGGAGGCGGATCCGGTTCAGGCTTTTTGGCTTTATCAGCAGGCGGTGGAAATGGGGAGCCTGAATGCGGTGTGCTGCTTGGGCGTGTGCTATGAATACGGCATCGGCACGGCTCCGGACGCGAAACAGGCTGCCGAGTTATACTGCAAGGCGGCGGAATACGGTTCGCCCCGCGGACAGATGCTGCTCGCCTGCGCCTTCCACGACGGGATCGGCGTGGAAGCCGACGCTGCCGAGGCCGTGTACTGGGTGCGCGCGGCGGCGTATCAGCGCTACGGTGAAGGTATGCACCGGCTGGGCGTATGCTATGAATACGGCGACGGCGTGGAGCAAAACAGGGAGCATGCTGTGCATTGGTTCCGCGAGGCGGCAGAGAGTGGCGTGAGCGCGGCAATGACGGATCTGGGATACTGCTATGAAAAGGGCTGCGGCGTGGAACAGAGTTGGGAGCAGGCCTTTTCCTGGTATCGCAGAGGTGCGGAGTGTGGCAATTTGCAATCCATGCATAATCTGGGCTGGTGCTATGAAAAGGGCTGCGGCGTGGAGCAGAGTTGGGAGCAGGCCTTTTCCTGGTATCGCAGAGGTGCGGAGTGCGGCTATCCGGTTAGCATGGGCAATCTGGGCTTGTGCTATAAAAGGGGATATGGCGTGGAGCAGAATTGGCAGGAAGCCATAAAATGGTATGAGCAGGGCGCACAGTGTGGCGATTTGCAATCCATGCATAATCTGGCATGCTGCTACGAGCGCGGCGAAGGCGTGGAACAGAACGAAGACAGGGCGCTTTACTGGTATCGCCGCAGTGCCGAAGGCGGCAACGGCGATGCCATGTGCAATCTTGGCCGGTGCTATGAAAGGGGATATGGCGTGGAGCAGAATTGGCAGGAAGCCGTAAAATGGTATGAGCAGGGCGCACAGTGTGGCCATTTGCAATCCATGAATAATCTGGCATGCTGCTACGAGGGCGGCGAAGGCGTGGAACAGAACGAAGAAAGGGCGCTTTACTGGTATCGCCGCAGTGCCGAAGGCGGCAACGGCGTTGCCATGTGCAATCTTGGCTGGTGCTATAAAAGGGGATATGGCGTGGAGCAGAATTGGCAGGAAGCCGTAAAATGGTATGAGCAGGGCGCACAGTGTGGTAATTTGCAATCCATGCATAGTCTGGCATACTGCTACGAGCGCGGCGAAGGCGTGAAGCAAAATATGACGGAAGCGATCCGTTGGTATACTGCTGCCGCCGAGGGCGGAAATGCTGATGCCATGCATAATCTCGGCTGGCATTACGACTACGGCGAAGGCGTGGAACAGGATATGAAAAAGGCAATTTGCTGGTACGAACGAGCAGCAGAGCAGAACCACCCGGCTGCCATGAATAGCTTGGGCGAATGTTATGCGATGGGACTGGGCGTGCCGCGGGATTTGGAAACGGCCATGGAATGGTATCGCCGCGCGGCGGAGCTGGGCGAAGCCATGGCGGATTACAACATGGGATGGCATTTGGAGCAGGCAGGGAAGCTGTCTGAGGCGTATGCCCATTACCGCAAAGCTGCCGATGGGAATGACGACAGCGCCTGGTGGGCGTTGGGGCGTTTTTATGAAAACGGCGTCGTCGTTGCGCAGGACGGAAAGGAAGCGCGCCGCTGCTATGAAACTGGCGAGAAATTGGGCAGTGTGAAATGCAAAATGCGCTTGGCGCGCTGCAAGCTTTTGGGTATCGGCGGCCGCAGGGCAAAGAAAGCCGGTTTGGATCTATGCCGTCAGGCGTTGGAATTGGCAAAGGAGAGCAGCGAAAAAGAGGATTACGGCTATGAAGCCGAAATGAATCTTTTGCGGCGTACCATTGCGGAAAACGAATCATAAAGGACGAAAAAAGGGACGCTTCGGCGCAATGTCATTAAGTTAATCTAAGGCAACACCGCACAAAAAGTGCCAGGAACGGCAGGATGTGATATAATAGCATTATGGATAAGCAGATGACGATTTCCGCATTCAGCGATGAGTTGGCGCAGGTGCGGAAAAAAAAGAAAGAGTTTCTGACTCAGATCGAACGGATCGTCCCGTGGAAGGAATGGCTTGCCATGATTCAGCCGTGCGTTTTTGGATTTCTGCGGCATCGATTCCAGTAATCAGGTTCCGGACGGAGATACCCTTGGTCGTTTTCGCAATCTGCTGCTCAAGAACGGATTGCAGGAGAAGCTGTTTGGAATTACAGAAGATGAAATATCGTGTTTATAAAGGGAATAAAGAGAAAATCCAAAAAATAGAGAACTTTGTTTTTAAGAAAAGTAAAGTTGAAAATGAAATTTTGTTTAAAATTAAAAACTATTCGATAGGTCATATATTTTGTACAGATAAATTTAAAAATTATATTGAAGGTATGAATATAGAAGGATTAGTATTTGAACATATGTGGGGCGGTTGATATTATAATGACTTTGCGGGCAATGTCACCAGTACCAGGGATGCCAACGGCGGCGTGATCACCTACCGCTACAACAGTCAGGGAAAGGTCTGCGAGATCACCGACCAGGAGGGCAACAGCGAGACCTTCCGGTATGACCGTGAGGGGCGCATGATACTCCATGTGGACCGCAACGGCAGTGAAGTCCGCATTACCTACAACGTGGACGGGAATCCGGTGCTTGAGACCGGAACGGACCGAAACGGGGAGAACCGTGTCACAAGAAGTTTTGAATATGACGCGTCAGGCAATGTCAGGAAGGCGGTGGCAGGAGGTTTCTGCTACACGTATGAGTACCGCCCGGACGGGAAGCTGCTGAAAAAGTCAGAGTCCGGCAGGACGCTTGTTTCCTGCACCTATTTTTCGGACGGCAGTCTGGAAAGCCTGACGGACGCCAGCGGAAAGCCGGTGTTTTATGAGTATGACTGGCACAGGAATTTATCCGGTATGAGGGATGAAAATGGAAATATGCTGGCAGCGTATGCCCATACACCGGGAGGAAAGTTAAAGGAGATCCGCCACGGCAACGGGATTCGTACCGGATATGCGTATGACACGGACGGCAATCTGGTACACCTGCACATGGAATGTACAGACGGTAAGATACTGGCAGACCTATATTATTCCCACGACCTGAACGGTAACCGGATACTGAAGTCGGGAAGCCGGATCGGCGGAGAGGGAAAAGCCACAGAACACAAGGTTTCTTACGTCTATGACTGGATGGATCGTCTGGTAAGCGAGACATACCAGAGGGAGGAGACCGCCTATGTGTATGACCTGTGTGGAAACCGCCTGAAAAAGCTGGATAAAAGCGGGACGGAGGAGTATCATTATAATCGGAAAAACCAGTTAATCTGCCGCTTTTCTGAAAAAGATAAAACGGCATATCGCTATGACAAGCAGGGAAACCTACTGGAAGCAGCCGGGGCAGAGGGAACAGCGGTATTTTCGTATAATGCGTTTCATCAGCAGACAGCCATGACCATGCCGGACGGAAAGCATCTGGAAAACCGGTATGACGCAGAGTATCTGCGTGCCGGAATGGTGGAAAACGGAACAGTTACAACTTTTTCATACCATAACGGGGAACTCCTCGCAGAGAGCAGTCCAGACGGCGATACCATAAGCCGCTATATTCCGGGCTACGGAGTAGCAGCAGGCTGGAACCGGGAAAAGAGTGGTTATCACTACTACCATCTGGATGAGCAAAACAGCACCGCGTACATCACTGGAAGAGGTGGTGAGATAGAAAACCGGTACGAGTACGATGCGTTTGGCGTGCTCAAAAACAGCATGGAAGAGTTCCACAACAGAATCCTCTACACGGGACAGCAGTATGACCAGACCAGCGGGCAGTATTATCTGCGGGCGAGATTTTACAATCCGGTGATTGGAAGGTTTGTGCAGGAGGATGAGTACCGCGGGGACGGGCTGAATCTGTATGCGTACTGTAAGAATAATCCGGTGGTGTACTATGATCCGAGTGGGTTTGCTTCAATAGAAGAGATTTTAGATTATTTTAATGGCAAAAGCAGTTTTGATGATATTAGAGGAAGTAACAATTCATGGAATAGTTTCAATCAAGCGGTTAGTGGTCAAGGTTATTCCAAATCAGAAGTTCGTGAAGCTTATCATGAAATGATGGGGAATAGTGAAAATGGACATTATCTTCATAGAAGCTACTTATAGAAAAGCACTACTGAAAGTATTAAAGATGCAGTCTTTGGCTTAAATAACATGACAGTGAAAGACGCAATTGCTTCTGGTGCAAAAGTTGATATAGGGCATCAAAAGGGATATGAGTTTTGGAGAACTCGTAATGCGGCAGAGAGTTTAGGATGGACACAAACTCAGTATAATGAATTTATGAATAGCGATGGAGAGAGAATGTATAGATATGAGGAACATTACGAGAATATTAGCCATAGACATGAGGAACATTCCAGCGATGTAACAGAATTAAGGGAGGAGATGATAAAATATCAAAAAGAACAAGAGCAGGCAGGAAGATGGAAAGAAACAAGTAATCAAGAGAAACAAAATAATTGTAAAAATACATAGCAGATCATATTGTGTGTCTATTATATAGATAGTGTAAGAAAACTAGAAGGGAGAGGACGATGAAAAAGTTGTTTAAGGCAATTAGACAGAATAATTTAGAAGCAATAAAGGATATTTTAGAAAAGAAGCCAGAAGTAGTAAAATGCATGGCAACGCCGCCACCGAAGAAAGATGAAGGGCAATCACCATTACAAGTAGCAGTTAAAGTCGGTAATTTAACAATCGCACAATATTTAATAGATAAGGGAGCTGATGTTAATTATATGGAGCCAGATAATGGTTTGTCAGCATTAGGATGTTATAGATGTCCAGTCTTGATTGACGCGATTAAAGGATTATTTTTCATGTGGGAGGAAAAGAGAGAAGATTATATGCAATTAATATGGCGGTTACTTGAGTTAGGTGCAAATCCAAATAAGACAGATAATAGAGGGAATAATTCATGGGATGTAGCAGTTAATATGTATGGTGATTTTATAAAAACTATTAAAGAAACAAAGAATCAAAAGATATTTACTGAAATGACAAAAGAATTACTAGATGTTTTGATGAAATATAATATTGATATCTTAAATCTTGATAGAATAACAAAAGATTTAAGCTTATTTAAGTCATACTCATTATTTTTACAGAATCTTATATTAAACCGTGATGGTTTGTTTGGATGTGATGAAAAAGAAATAGAGAACTGGAATGAGCGGTGGTCTTTGATTGCGTCAGTAATAAAACCCTATTACGAGAAAAATAATCCGTATTATCAGAACATGGGATAGATAACTGTAGCAGGTCTCTTGTAGCTTAGCAGTACTGCTATGACAGCCGTGGAAGGATCACGGGTGTTGTAAACGGCAACGGCAATGAGACCGGCTATGACCTGGACGCATGGGGACGCATCCAAAACATCCGCCAGGCAGACGGCGGGGAGGAAGGCTATACCTATGACTTTGCGGGCAATGTCACTGGTACCAGGGATGCCAACGGCGGCGTGATCACCTACCGCTACAACAGTCAGGGAAAGGTCTGCGAGATCACCGACCAGGAGGGCAACAGCGAGACCTTCCGCTATGACCGTGAGGGGCGCATGGTACTCCATGTGGACCGCAACGGCAGTGAAGTCCGCACCACCTACAACGTGGACGGGAATCCGGTGCTTGAGACCGGAACGGACCGAAACGGGGAGAACCGTGTCACAAGAAGTTTTGAATATGACGCATCAGGCAATGTCAGGAAGGCGGTGGCAGGAGGCTTCTGCTACACGTATGAGTACCGCCCGGACGGGAAGCTGCTGAAAAAGTCAGCCTCCGGCAGGACGCTTGTTTCCTGCACCTATTTTTCGGACGGCAGTCTGGAAAGCCTGACGGACGCCAGCGGAAAGCCGGTGTTTTATGAGTACGACTGGCGCGGGAATTTATCCGGTGTGAGAGATGAGAATGGAGATATGCTGGCAGCGTATGCCCATACACCGGGAGGAAGGTTAAAGGAGATCCGACACGGCAACGGAATCCGTACCGGATATGCGTATGACACGGACGGCAACCTGATACACCTGCACATGGAACGTACAGACGGTGAGATACTGGCAGACCTCTACTATTCCCATGACCTGAACGGCAACCGGATCCTGAAGTCGGGAAGCCGGATCGGCGGAGAGGGAAAAGCCGCAGAACACAAGGTTTCTTACGTCTATGACCAGATGGACCGCCTGGTAAGCGAGACATACCAGGGGGAGGAGACCGCCTATGTGTATGACCTGTGTGGAAACCGCCTGAAAAAGCTGGATAAAAGCGGGACGGAGGAGTATCATTATAACCAGAAAAACCAGCTGATCTGCCACTTTTCTGAAAAAGAGAAAACGGCATATCGCTATGATCAGCAGGGAAACCTGCTGGAAGCAGCCGGGGCAGAGGGAACAGCGGTATTTTCGTATAATGCGTTTCATCAGCAGACAGCCGTGACCATGCCGGACGGAAAGCATCTGGAAAATCAGTATGACGCAGAGTATCTGCGTGCCGGAATGGTGGAAAACGGAACAGTTACAACTTTTTCATACCATAACGGGGAACTCCTCGCAGAGAGCAGTCCAGACGGCGATACCATAAGCCGTTATATTCCCGGGTATGGGGTGGCGGCAGGGTGGAACCGGGAATATAACGGTTACCACTACTATCATCTGGATGAACAAAACAGCACTGCCTACATCACGGGAAGCAGTGGGGAGATAGAAAACCAGTATGGGTACGATGCGTTTGGCGTGCTCCAAAACAGCAGGGAAGAACTCCCCAACAGAATCCTCTACACGGGACAGCAGTATGACCAGACCAGCGGGCAGTATTATCTGCGAGCAAGGTTTTATAACCCAGTGATTGGAAGGTTTGTGCAGGAGGATGTGTACCGCGGAGACGGGCTGAATCTGTATGCGTACTGTAAGAATAATCCGGTGGTGTACTATGATCCGAGTGGGTATGATAGTCAATACCCATGTAAGGAAGAAATGAGTGCAGGTGCTGGAGAGAGTGGTAGTAGTGCTGATTTAGGAAATAAACTCGACTATCAATTTGGAAAAGCAGGAGGAAACAGGCATAATATTGACAGAACTAATGGTTTAAAAGCAGAAATGGATAAATTAGGTTTTAATGATACAGCAGAAAATCGAGCTTATTTTGAACAATATTATAATGACGTTTTAAATAGTTCAAATAATATTGTAGGAGATCCAGAAACGGCATCATATATAGAAAATGGAGTGACACATTATTATACTGTTACAACTAGAGAGAGTTTTTTGATGGGTAAGTATGGTGGAGCAAAGGTAACTACATATTGGGATGGAAATAGATTATTAACAATAAAAATAGGTTCTGGAAAGCAAACAAGATATAATCATTAAATTGGGAAAGCAGGTTATTGGTATGAACGATATTATTAATTTGGAAAAAGCGACAGAGTACGTGGTGTATAATCCAATATTGACATTGAGTGAAGACGTTGATTATGATAATTGCTTTTGTGTATTACAAACAAATAGTGGCAATATTGCATTTTCGTATTATGATTTGGGAATTGCTCCTGCTTATGTAATACAAAACACAATCTTGTTTTTAAGTTTTGGAAAAGGTTATTATATTATAGATTTAAAAGAAAAATACGTATTATATAAATCTGTGGATTTATTGTCTGTTATTTTTGAAATCATAAAATTTGATTATCAATCGTGCATTGTACTTGTAGGAGAAATATCTTTAATATGTTATAGTTTAGAAGGAAATTTGATATGGAAAAATAGTTATAGAAATACAATATTTGATTGGTTTGTTACGGATAAAGGGCTTTCTGTAGTTTTTAAGAATGATGAGAAGTGGCTAATTACATTAAAAGATGGGAATGGTATTCGTGTAGAATAATATTTAATCTGAGTTATACTTTTGGACATTCAATAACTTACAACTCTTGCATGTCTATTAATTAACGATCATGGTTACTCAGAAGGAATCAGGAATCCATGATGTTAATTAATAGAATTCGGGTGTGAAAAGGTAATTTTTTGAAAGTGATTCGTCATAATGTACAAAATATATGCATTCAGAACCCGCTTTCGCTTGGATTGGTTTGCTCATGTTACATACAATTCCTGTTGCATTTCACTTGCAGGAATTTACTAACGAGTAGACCATACAGTTCTTCATCGTATTATATTTGTGCATTAGGGTGATTACTTTTTAGAAGGGAATCTTTTGACACTCTAATCTTAATAGATACTAGCGAAATTTTGCCGAGTTGGGTATACGAAAGGACATTGCAATTTCAATATGCTGATGTAGCGTACTCTTAGTAACAGAATATTGGGAAATATGCTTTCAGATGGAGAAATTTCTTATCTCTATGACGGTTTCGGAAGGTTTGAGCAGGTGACAAAGGCAGACGGAAGCATCACCCATGTGATAAATGGTGAAGAGAAGGAAAGCGGGGAGCTTCCACAGGAGGATGTACAGTCACGTGTACTCAACTACTATGAATATGATGCATTTGGCAATACCATCAGATGTGAAGAACAGGTGCACAACCGCTTCCGTTATACAGGAGAGCAGTACGATATTCTGACGGGACAGTATTACCTGAGGGCAAGATATTATAACCCTGTCATTGCCAGATTTACACAGGAAGACACTTATTACGGGGATGGACTGAACCTGTATACCTACTGTCAGAACAACCCGGTTCTCTACCATGACCCGACAGGACACGGTACGAAGGAGAACAGCCCGTACAGCAGGAAAGAACAGCAGTACATTGATGCAGGGGCAGACCCGGATACAGCCAGACTGGCAGCCGAGTGTTACCCGGATGCAAAATCGAAACAGGACTTATACAATAAGTACAAGAGTCAGGGATATAATGCAACAGATGCGAAGAAGCTGGCAAACTATGAGATTGTCCATGGCGAGGAGAGGGCAAAGAACTATGCTGCCAACAATGTAAAGAAGAGCGGTCCTGATTACACAGCGACTTTCCCAAGAGATAATGTTAACACCGACTGGAGAACCCAGGAAAGAGTGAATGCGCAGAGGAATGCCGGAGCTGGTAAGAGGAATGAAAGCGGTAATAAGAGTGGTAGTGGGTCAACGACTGGAGAAAATGCAAGGATATTATCTAACAACTTAGCGCGAGAGGGTAGACCAGTTGGAAACGGTGAAGCAGCTGCACATATTGTTGCATCAAATGGAACGAAGAGGCAATGGGCATCGGCTGCAGATTCACGGACATTATTGATGAAGTATGATATTGATATTAATGATGCCGCAAATGGTATTCCATTAGGGCATCCACGCCCGCACAATTTAACTCATAATAGGGCATTTCATGAAAATGTCAATGCTAGATTACATACAGTTGAGACGGATATGTTAAATAATGGGTATGGAAAAAGCGCGATAAGAAGTGCTTTGAGGAGAGAACTACGCAGTATAGGAAGGGAGTTTGAAAATGGAATTAGAAATTGATGAAATGTTAGTAGAACTTATACAAAATGCAACTCAAAAGGCTTTAGATAAGTTATTTGAAGAACATAAGGAAAAATTCTACTATTGTTCTTTAATTACAACAGGAGAAGGATTATGTCCGATAATCTCGGCTTGGTCCTATGAAGCTTTGGAGAGAGTGGCGAATGAGGAAGAAGATGTAGAGGAAGCCAAATTTTACTTAAAATGGTCTTATGATGAAACCCCATATTTTGCTTATGGAGAGGAGTATTTTGAAGGTGTAAATAAAGTTTTTTTAGACAGAATGAGGGATTTAATGACTGAAAAAGATAAAGATAGAGAAGTTCAGTTAAGGATTAACTCAATGGAAAGAGTTATGCATAATCTTGATATGAATGGAGTGTTCGGAAATGGCGAGAAACGTTTAGATATTGTTATCAATGCTGAGTTCATGCCACCCGATTATACAAATACAGAGAGGGCATTAAGATTAAATCCTAGAGAGGCATTGACTGATTGGTTAGAAGAAATAGCAGAAGAAATATGACGCCATGAAGCGGGAGACTAGGTGGATAGAAAGGGGCGGCTCCGTTATCTGTAGCTTCCATGACCGCAACGGGCGGCTGGTAAAAGCCATAAGCCCCAACGTCTATGCGGCGCACGGCGCAGGCTTTGCGTACACATTTGATGCTGTGGATGTGATAGATGGCAAATGTAGGGCGATAGATTTCTTGGGAAGGCGTTTTTGGGTGATATGGAAAATGGCCAGATTCTTTCAAAAGATATTGTTCGATAAATATTTAATTATGTCTACACTTAAGGCTCCAACCAACTAAAAAACAAACCACAGTCTTAAAATTAATCAAACTGGATCTGAAGCACAGAAAGATCCAAGAAGAACAATTTAAAAACAATAGAGCGAAATTTGCCATTTGGTGGTACTTAAGGACATCCGAAATCTGTTCCTTTTAAAAATGCAGAACGCATTGTTTTCATAGCACTTTGTGCCGTGGAGACAATGCGTTTTTCTCTTTGGTAATTATCAAATTCTTATCCAGACTGCTGATATCAGTCAACCTTTTTTCGAGGAGAGAGTCCTTGACAGAAAGAACGGTATCGACAGACGGGTGCAGTATGCCTATGATGCGGCCGGAAATGTGCTGAAACAGGCCATTCTGGGAGCGGACGGGGAATGTCTGGAGAGCAGCACCCGGTATGACCTGAAAGACCGGGCGACCCACAGAACCAATCCGGCAGGAGGAGTTACCCGCTATCTCTATGACCGGAATGACAGGCTGCGGAAAGAGATCAATCCCTACGGCTACGAGCCGGAGAGTGATGACGGGGCGGGGGTATCCTACACCTATGACAGCCGCGGCAACCGCCTCCGCACCACCAATGCATTAGGAGAAGTGGTACAGGAGCTTTCCTACAACCTG